>BNJV01001696.1_pt1 | contig 184031 bp, 277 predicted proteins | sample 8540591 | NCBI WGS metagenome assembly BNJV01 (sample SAMD00202457, study PRJDB9452) | human saliva metagenome | host: Homo sapiens | reverse complement strand
ATATGGATTATAGTAAAGAAGCTTTAAAATTACATGAGGAAAAAGGCGGTAAGATTGCTGTTGTAAGTAAAATAAAAATAAATAACAGAGATGATTTGAGTACTGCATACACTCCCGGAGTAGCGGAACCTTGTAGAGAGATTGCAAAGGATCCTGAAAAATGTGGAAGTATACTGCAAAGAAAAATCTTGTGGCGGTAGTTTCAGACGGAACGGCTAAAGCTTGGACTTGGAGATATAGGCTCGAAGGCCGCAATGCCTGTAATGGAGGGTAAGGCAATACTTTTTAAAGAGTTCGGTGATGTGGACGCCTTTCCTATATGCGTAGATACAAAGGATACGGAGGAGATAATAAAGACTGTAAAGAATATTGCGCCATGCTTTGGTGGAATAAACTTGGAGGATATTGCCTCACCGAAATGCTTTTGAAATAGAAGAAAGACTTGAGAAAGAACTTGAGATACCTGTATTTCACGATGACCAGCACGGTACCGCAATAGTTGTTACAGCGGCACTTATCAATGCTCTCAAGCTTGTAAAAAAAGGAAATGTCTGAAATAAAAAGTTGTGCTGAACGGACCTGGAAGCGCCGGTACTGCAATTATAAAAATGCTTTTGGAATCGGGTGTGAAGGATATAACGGCCTGTGATGAGTTCGGTATACTGTATAAGACCAGACCTCAGGGTATCAAAGATCATAAGGAGTGGCTGTGTACAGTTACCAATCTTAACGATATGAGAGGAAACTTATCAGATGCTCTTGTAGGTGCGGATGTGTTTATAGGAGTTTCTGTAGCAAATATCCTTACCGAGGATATGATAAAGACAATGGCTGACAAGCCGATAGTCTTTGCCATGGCAAATCCGAACCCTGAGATTTCATATGATGAGGCAATAAAAGCCGGTGTAGCTGTAATGGGAACCGGAAGAAGTGACAGACCGAATCAGATAAACAATGTACTTGCTTTCCCGGGTATATTCAGAGGGGCGCTTAATGCAGGTGCAAGAGATATTAATTATGATATGAAAAAGGCGACTGCAAAGGCTATTGCGGAGTATATAAAGCCCGAGGACCTTAATGCGGAAAATATTATACCTTCCGCACTTGATAAGTCGGTGGCACAGGCTGTAGCAGAGGCGGTAGAAAAAGCCGCTATAGATAGCGGTGCTGTCAGAAAGTAGGATACAGTTATGGAAGATATAAAAAGAGATATTTTTTTATTTTCATATAATGAATTGAAAAAGTAAAAACGATTACGACAGTTGCAATGTTTGTGGCACTGTCAATTATACTGGGTGCTTTTACCGTTCAAATAGGAAATTTCCTGAAAATCGGTTTTTCCTCATTGACTACTGTAAGTATAGGATATTTGTTCGGACCGATAGTCGGAAGTATATTCGGTGCACTACCGATATTGTAAAAATATATGATAAAAGCCAACCGACCTTTTCTTTCCGGGATTTACATTTAATGCTGTCATAGCAGGCCTTATATATGGAAGTGTTCTATAAAAAAGCCTGTTTCGATAACAAGGATATTGGTAGCTGAAGTTTTGGTAGCTTTTTTTATGTAATATATTGCTTGGCACACTTTGGCTCAATATATTATACGGAAAAGCCTTCTTGCTATTTTACCTATGAGAGTGGTAAAAACATGATTTTACTTCCTATAAACAGTTTTATGGCATTTGCCATATTAAAGTTTATGGAGCAGCATAACTTAAGAAAAACTTGATTAGAAGTATTAAAAATACAACTCACGAAAAATACTATAAAAGCTGTGAAATAAAAATAAAAATAATTTTAAAAAGTGCTTGCAATCGGTTTTTGTTTGTGCTATCCTAGTATGGCTGTGACATTGATAGCTAAGAAGCATAGGTTGCCGTTTACGGGTTTTATGTGGAGCGAAGGTCATGTTGCAAAACTGGCGACAAGTCACTGCGTACAAACAGCATCTCATATTGAGTATTTTCGTAGGTTACCATGACACGCACGGAAGAGTGTACAGTCACCGCTTGTCAATTTCTTTTATAAAGATTGAAAAGGAGGCGGCTTTTTTTATGGCAAATCAGGTAATGAGAATCACATTAAAAGCTTATGATCATCAATTAGTTGACAGCTGTGCTGCAAGAATTGTTGATACTGTAAAAGAAAGACAGAGCAGCTGTTTCAGGACCTGTTCCACTACCAACAAAGAAGGAAGTGGTTACTATCCTTAGAGCTGTACATAGACAAAGACCCGTGAGCAGTTCGAGCAGAGAACACATAAGAGACTGATTGATGTCATTGCACCATCACAGAAGACTGTTGATGCACTTTCCAGATTGGAAATGCCTGCAGGTGTGAACATAGACATCAAAATGAAGAGTAGATAATCCGCTAGAAGCGTAATCCTGCTCTAGGATGAGCACAGAGTGCTCCGCTGTAGAATAAACCAGGAGGTATATTAATGAAGAAGGCAATACTTGCTAGAAAAGTCGGTATGACACAGATTTTCGATGAGAACGGTGTGTTAATACCTGTAACAGTTCTTCTTGCAGGACCATGTGTTGTTACACAGGTTAAGACAGAGGAAAATGACGGATACAATTCAGTTCAGGTTGCATATGGACAGATCCGTACAAAGTTGGTTAATAAGGCTAAGGCAGGTCACCTTGCTAAGGCAGGAGTTGAGAAGACTGTTGTAGAGAACGGTGATAAGAAGAGAGAAGTTTTTGCTGCCGGAAGATTTATCAGAGAGTTCAAGTTTGAGAATGCATCAGAGTATGCTCCAAAGGCTGAAATCAAAGCAGATATCTTCGCTGCAGGAGATAAGGTCGATGCAACTGCTATCTCAAAGGGTAAAGGATTCCAGGGTGCTATTAAGCGTCATGGACAGTCAAGAGGACCTATGAGTCACGGTTCAAAGTTCCACCGTCATCAGGGTTCAAACGGTTCATCTTCAGATCCAAGCCATGTATTTAAGGGCAAAGGAATGCCCGGACATATGGGTGCAAAGAAGGTAACTACACAGAATCTGAAATCGTAAGAGTTGATGCAGATAAGAACCTTATCCTTGTAAAGGGTTCAATGCCTGGTTCAAAGAAGGCTCTAATAACATTAAAAGAAACTGTTAAGAAGAAATAACTAACAGAAAGGAGGAACACAAATGGCTAATATATCAGTATTTAATATTGAAGGAAAAGAAGTAGGTAGTATAGAATTAAATGATGCTGTGTTCGGAGTTAATGTTAACGAGCATTTAGTTCATATGGCAGTTGTTGCACAGTTGGCAAACAAGCGTCAGGGAACACAAAAGGCAAAGACCCGTTCCGAAGTTAGTGGTGGCGGAAGAAAGCCTTGGAAGCAAAAAGGTACAGGACATGCACGTCAGGGCTCAACAAGATCACCTCAGTGGAAGGGTGGCGGTGTTGTATTCGCACCTACTCCAAGAGATTATACAATCAACTTAAATAAAAAAGAGAAGAGAATTGCTCTTAAGAGTGCTCTTACAAGCAGAGTTCTTGAGAACAAGTTCATCGTTGTTGATGATTTCGCAATGAGCGAGATTAAGACAAAGAAAATGCAGCAGACTTTAAATAACTTAAATGTTAAGAAGGCGCTTGTTGTATGTGCTGAGAATGAGAAGAACACTGTACTTTCTGTTAGAAATATTTACGGTGTTAAGGCTGCTTCACCCTAAGACTATCAATGTATATGATATCTTAGTACAATACAGTAGTTGCTTCAAAGGACGCTGTTAAGACTATAGAGGAGGTATATGCGTAATGGCAAATATTCAATACTATGACGTAATACTTAAGCCGGTTATTACAGAGAAGAGCATGCTCGGCATGACAGATAAGAAATATACTTTCCTTGTACATCCTGACTCAAACAAGACAATGATCAAAGAAGCGGTTGAGAAGATGTTTGACGGCGTTAAGGTTTCAAAAGTAAATACTATGAACCAGGATGGAAAGACAAGAAGAAGAGGAATGACAACAGGTAAGACTGCAAAAGTTAAGAAGGCTATTGTATGGCTTACAGAGGATAGCAAAGAGATCGAGTTGTTCCAGGGCTTATAAAGCAACAAAAGTTGCTTTCCCGAAATTGATTCGGGATATATTATACGGCATCCTGCCGTGATAAAGTGCGTAGCACAAGAAGGAGAAAAAAATGGGAATAAAGAAATATAGTCCATATACACCGTCAAGAAGAAACATGACAGGTTTGGACTTTAGCGTAATCACAAAGAGTACTCCTGAGAAGTCATTATTGGCACCAATTAAGAAGAACTCAGGAAGAAACAATCAGGGTAAAATAACAGTTAGACATCGCGGTGGCGGTGCAAAGAGAAAATACAGAATCATCGACTTTAAGAGAAACTCTAAAGACGGAGTTCCTGCAAAAGTTGTTGCTATAGAGTATGATCCTAACAGAACAGCTAACATTGCACTTATTGCAGATGCAGACGGTGCTAAGGCTTATATACTTGCTCCTGAAGGACTTCAGGTCGGAGCTACAATCGTTAGCGGTTCAGGTGCAGAGGCAAGAGTTGGAAACTGTTTACCACTTGCAGAGATTCCTGTAGGTGCACAGATTCACAATATCGAGCTTTATCCGGGAAAGGGCGGACAGCTTGTTCGTTCAGCAGGAAATGTTGCACAGCTTATGGCTAAGGAAGGAAAGTATGCAACTCTTCGTCTTCCTTCAGGTGAGATGAGAATGGTTCCAATCATTTGTAGAGCTACTATAGGCGTTGTTGGAAACGGTGAGCATTCACTTGTTAAGCTTGGTAAAGCCGGAAGAAAGCGTCACATGGGTATAAGACCTACAGTTCGTGGTTCTGTTATGAACCCTAATGACCATCCACACGGTGGTGGTGAAGGTAAAACCGGAATCGGTCGTCCGGGTCCATCTACTCCTTGGGGCAAGCCGGCTCTTGGTCTTAAGACTAGAAACAAGAAGAAACAGTCTAATAAGTTGATCATCAGAAGAAGAGATGGTAAGGCCGCTACTAAATAAAGGAGGAAAGATAAATGTCACGTTCACTTAAAAAAGGACCATTTGCAGATGCAAGTTTATTAAAGAAAGTTGATGCAATGAATCAGACCGGCGACAAGAGTGTTATTAAAACATGGTCACGCCGTTCAACAATCTTCCCACAGATGGTAGGTCATACTATTGCTGTTCATGATGGAAGAAAGCATGTTCCGGTATATGTTACCGAGGATATGGTAGGACATAAGCTTGGTGAGTTCGTTGCAACAAGAACTTACAAAGGACATAAAGCTGACGATAAGAAAGCTTCAAGATAAGAGAGGGTTGAAAGGAGGTTTTTTAAATGGCAAAAGGACATAGATCCCAGATTAAAAGAGAAAGAAATGCAGTTAAGGACACCAGACCATCAGCTAAGCTCTCATATGCCAGAGTACCTGTTCAGAAAGCATGTTTCGTGCTTGATGCAATCAGAGGAAAGAATGTTGGTGAGGCTTTGGGTATTCTTATGTATAGCCCAAGATATGCGTCAAGTGTTATCAAGAAATTGGTAGAGTCGGCAGTAGCTAATGCTGAGAATAATAATAATTTAGATCCTTCTAAATTATACATTGCAGAGTGTTATGCAAGTGACGGCCCTATAATGAAGAGAATTAAGCCAAGAGCACAGGGTAGAGCTTATCGTATCGAGAAGAGAATGAGCCATATCACAGTGGTCTTAGATGAAAGATAGGAGGAGACGCGAAAATGGGACAGAAAGTTAATCCACATGGACTTAGAGTCGGTGTTATAAAAGACTGGAGCTCCAGATGGTACGCTGATAAGGATTTCGCTGATTGTTTAGTAGAAGACTACAATATCAGAAAGTTCTTAAAGAAAAAACTTTATTCAGCAAGCGTATCAGATATTGAAATCGAGCGTGCTTCAGACAGAGTTAGAATAATACTTCATACTGCAAGACCGGGTGTTGTTATCGGTAAGCAGGGTGCAGAAGTTGAGAAATTAAAGAAGGAAGTATCAAAGTTTACAGATAAGAAAGTATTCATTGATATCAAAGAAATCAAGAGACCTGATAGAGATGCACAGCTTGTAGCTGAGAGCATTGCGTCACAGCTTGAGAACCGTATTTCATTCCGTAGAGCAATGAAGTCAACAATGTCAAGAAGTATGAAGGCAGGAGTACTTGGTATCAAGGCAAGCTGTTCAGGACGTCTTGGCGGTGCCGATATGGCTCGTACAGAGTTCTATTCAGAGGGTACAATCCCTCTTCAGACATTAAGAGCTGATATTCAGTACGGTTTTGCCGAGGCAAATACAACATACGGTAAAGTCGGTGTTAAGGTTTGGATATATACAGGTGAGGTGCTTCCTCAGAGAAAAACACAGGAAGGGAGCGTAAAATAATATGTTAATGCCTAAGAGAGTAAAGCGTAGAAAACAGTTCAGAGGTTCTATGGCAGGTAAGGCCTTAAGAGGCAATAAGATCACTTATGGTGAGTATGGTTTAGTATCCCTTGATCCTTGTTGGATAAAGTCAAACCAGATAGAGGCTGCCAGAGTTGCTATGACTCGTTATATCAAGCGTGGTGGTAAAGTTTGGATAAAGATTTTCCCTGATAAGCCTGTTACAGCAAAACCTGCTGAGACTCGAATGGGTTCAGGTAAGGGATCTACAGAATATTGGGTAGCTGTTGTAAAGCCGGGTCGTGTATTATTTGAGATCGCAGGCGTACCTGAAGAGGTTGCCAGAGAGGCTCTTCGTCTTGCAATGCATAAGCTTCCTTGCAGATGTAAGATAGTTTCAAAGGCTGATTTGGAAGGCGGTGAAGCAAGTGAAAACTAAGAATTATGTAAATGAATTAAAGTCAAAAAGCTTAGAACAGTTAAATGAGGAATTGGTTTCCGCAAAGAAGGAACTTTTCAACCTTAGATTCCAAAATGCAACCAGCCAGTTGGATAACACTTCAAGAATTAAGGAAGTTCGTAGAAACATTGCTAGAATTCAGACAGTTATCACTGAGAATGCAAAATTGGCATAAAGATAAAGGAGATAAACCGTGGAGAGAAATCTTAGAAAAACCCGTATCGGCAAGGTTGTTAGCGATAAGATGGATAAGACAATCACTGTTGCAATCGAAGACCATGTAAAGCATCCACTTTATGGCAAGATTGTAAAGAAGACTGTTAAGTTCAAAGCACATGATGAAAAGAATGAATGTAACATTGGCGATACTGTAAAGATTATGGAGACAAGACCTCTTTCAAAAAGATAAGAGATGGAGACTTGTACAGATAATTGAGAAGGCAAAAATAATTTAGGTAGGAAGGAGTATCCGGCATGATTCAGCAGGAAACAAGATTGAAGGTAGCCGATAACACCGGAGCAAAGGAATTGCTTACAATTCGTGTTATGGGTGGTTCAACTAGAAGATATGCTCATATCGGCGATATAATCGTCGCTACCGTTAAAGATGCAACACCAGGCGGTGTTGTAAAGAAAGGTGATGTTGTTAAGGCTGTTGTAGTAAGATCAGTCAATAGCACACGCCGTAAAGACGGTTCATACATCAGATTCGATGAAAACGCAGCAGTTATAATCAACGATGACAAGACCCAAGAGGTATCTGTATCTTTTGGACCGGTTGCAAGAGAACTTCGTGAGAAGCATTTCATGAAGATTGTATCTCTCGCACCTGAAGTATTATAAGGAGGTCTAGCGTGCATAAAATCAAAAGAGACGATATGGTTAAGATCATATCTGGAAAAGATAGAGGCAAGACAGGTAAAGTATTAAAGGTTGATACTAAGAAGAACAGAGTAGTAGTTGAAGGCTGTAATATGATTACAAAGCATACAAAACCAAGTATGGCTAACCAGAACGGTGGAATCGTAAATACAGAGGGAACTATTGATATATCAAATGTAATGTTAGTTGTTGACGGTAAGGCTACAAGAGTCGGTTTTGAAGTAAAAGACGGCAAGAAGGTTCGTGTAGCTAAGAAGACCGGCAAGGCTATCGACTAATTGGAAAGGAGGAAAACATGACAAGATTAAGGGAAACATATGAGAACGAAATCGTTGCAAAGATGATTGAGAAGTTTGGCTATAAGAATCCTATGCAGGTACCAAAGCTTGATAAGATCGTTATCAACATGGCTGTTGGTGAAGCAAAAGATAATGCAAAAGTATTAGATGCTGCAGTTAGAGATCTTGAAATTATCTCCGGACAAAAGGCGGTAGTTACAAAGGCAAAGAAATCAGTTGCTAACTTTAAACTTAGAGAGGGTATGCCTATAGGTTGTAAGGTAACTCTTCGTGGTTCAAAGATGTATGAGTTTGCTGACAGACTTATAAATCTTGCTCTTCCTAGAGTGCGTGACTTTAGAGGTGTAAATCCTAATGCATTTGATGGCAGAGGAAATTATGCTCTTGGAGTTAAGGAACAGCTTATCTTCCCTGAGATAGAGTATGATAAGATTGATAAGGTGCGTGGTATGGATGTTATATTCGTTACTACAGCAAACACAGATGAAGAAGCTAGAGAACTTTTGACATTATTCAATATGCCATTTTTCAAATAATTTAGGAGGAAGATTTCATGGCAAAGACTTCAATGAAGATTAAGCAGGCTAGACCGGCAAAATTCTCTACAAGAGAATACAGCAGATGCAGAATCTGCGGTCGTCCACATGCTTATCTTAAAAAGTATGGTATCTGTAGAATTTGCTTCCGTGAATTGGCTTATAAGGGTCAGATCCCGGGAGTTAAGAAAGCCAGCTGGTAGGCATTGAGCACTTAATGAACGCAAGCAAAGCGAAGCGTGAGTTTAGTGTGAAAGCCCGTCCCGAGACATTGAACACTTAGTGAACACGCAGTGTGAACTTAGTGTGAAAGTCGTTCGCGACACTCAGCGAAAACGTAGTTTGAGCGCTAGTGGAGTCGAACCCACCCGGTACATAAATGTATATTAATGTCGAGTGGACGCCACCCGGCACACATATGTATGCTGATGTCGAGTGGAAGTATTTATCAAAAGGCTTAATCAAAGCAAAGAAAAGAAGTTATACAAGATACATTTAAAATAAACAGGAGGAAAAAATTCCATGACAATGAGCGATCCAATTGCAGATATGCTTACCAGAATCAGAAATGCAAATACTGCAAAACATGACTCAGTTGATATTCCTTCCTCAAAGATGAAAATAGCAATAGCTAACATACTTGTAGAAGAAGGTTATGTAGAGAAGTACGAACTTGTTGACAATGGTAACTTCAAGGATATAAGAATATTCTTAAAGTATACAGCTAACAAGAGCGAGAGAATAATAAGTGGATTGAAGAGAATTTCAAAGCCGGGCTTACGTATATACGCAAGCAGAGAAGAGCTTCCAAGAGTTCTTGGCGGTCTTGGAACAGCTATTATTTCAACAAATAACGGCGTTATCACAGACAAAGAAGCAAGAAAGCTTAACGTAGGTGGAGAAGTATTAGCTTTCGTTTGGTAGGCATTGAGTACTTAATGAGCACAAACGAAGTGCAGTGCGAATTTAGTACGAAAGCCCGTCCCGAGACATTGAACACTTAGTGAACACGCAGTGTGAACTTAGTGTGAAAGTCGTTCGCGACACTCAGCGAAAACGAAGTTTGAGCGCTAGTGGAGTCGAACCCACCCGGCAGATATACGTTTGCCGATGTCGAGTGGACGCCACAACGAAAGAATATAATAATATTATAAATTATGTTTTCAACTCTAATAGCAGTAGTCATAAAGAAATATTTCTTTAATGGCTGCCTATTAGATGATATAAACCTGAAAACCTGAGCGAAAAGCTCACGATAAATTTAAGGAGGAAGACGGCATGTCACGAATTGGAAGAATGCCTATCGCAATTCCGGCAGGAGTAACTGTTACAATTGCAGAAAATAATCATGTGACTGTAAAAGGTCCTAAGGGTACACTTGAGAGAGCATTACCTGTAGAAATGACTATTAAGCAGGAAGGTGATGATATTGTAGTAACTAGACCAAATGACTTAAAGAAGAATAAGGCATTACACGGTCTCACAAGAACTCTTATACATAACATGGTAGTAGGTGTAACCGAAGGCTATGAGAAGGTACTTGAGGTAAACGGTGTTGGTTACAGAGCAGCAAAGCAAGGAAACAAGCTTGTACTTTCACTCGGATATTCACATCCTGTAGAGATGGAAGATCCTGAAGGTATCACATCTGTTCTTGACGGACAGAACATCATAAAGATTCAGGGTATTGACAAGGAAAAAGTTGGTCAGTACGCTGCTGAAATAAGAGGCAAGAGAAAGCCTGAGCCATATAAGGGCAAGGGTATCAAATACTCTACTGAAGTTATCAGACGTAAAGTCGGTAAGACCGGTAAGAAATAATAGGAGGGTAAGTAAATGGTTAGCAAAAAATCAAAAAGCGATCTTAGAACTAAGAAGCATTACAGATTACGTAATCGTCTCAGCGGAACAACTGAGAGACCACGTCTTGCTGTATTTAGAAGTAACAACCATATGTACGCTCAGATTATTGACGACACAGTGGGAAATACAGTAGTTAGTGCCTCAACACTTGAGAAGAGTGCAAGAGCGGAGCTTTCAAAGACAAATGATGTAGATGCTGCAGCATTCGTTGGAACTCTTATTGCAAAGAGAGCACTTGAGAAGGGTATAGACAAAGTTGTGTTTGATAGAGGAGGATTCATCTATCAGGGTAAGATTGCCGCACTTGCAGAAGCTGCACGTGAAGCAGGATTACAATTCTAATAGGAGGAGAAACATACATGAAGAGACAAATCATCGATCCAAGCAAATTGGAGTTAAATGACAGAGTCGTAAATATCAAGCGTGTATCCAAAACCGTAAAGGGTGGACGTACAATGAAGTTTTCTGCTCTTGTTGTTGTAGGTGACGGTAATGGTCATGTCGGTATCGGTCTTGGTAAAGCAGGAGAGGTACCTGAGGCTATCCGTAAAGGTAAAGAAGCTGCAACTAAGTCATTAGTTGAAGTTAGAATAGATGAGAATTTCAGTGTACCACATGATTACACAGGAAAATTCGGAAGTGCAAGTGTTCTTTTAAAGAGAGCACCTGAAGGTACAGGTATCATTGCAGGTGGCCCTGCCCGTGCGGTATTGGAGCTTGCAGGATATAAGAATATCCGTTCAAAGTCTTTGGGTTCAAATAACAAGACAAATGTATGTCTTGCTACACTTGCAGGTTTAGCAGCACTTAAGACTCCTGAGGAGATTGCAAAACTCCGCGGAAAGTCAGTTGAAGAAATATTAGCATAATAGGAGGGAAATATGGCAAAGTTAAAAAAATTACATTGGTTAAATCCCCTATCGGTGCTATCCCAAAACAGAGAGCAACTGTAGAGGCACTTGGTTTAAGAAAATTAAACAAGACAGTGGAAATGCCTGATAATGATGCTGTAAGAGGCATGATTTGGCATGTAAGACATCTTGTAAAAGTTGAAGAAGTCTAAAGAAGGAGGTGTAGTTATGGATTTATCTAATTTACAGCCTGCATTAGGCTCAAAGCATAGCGATAATTTCAGACGTGGCCGTGGACATGGTTCAGGTAACGGTAAGACTGCCGGTAAGGGTCACAAGGGTCAGAAAGCTCGTTCAGGTGCTACAAGACCGGGATTCGAAGGTGGACAGATGCCATTATACAGACGTATTCCAAAGAGAGGATTTACAAATCGTAACTCTAAGGATATCGTAGCTGTAAACATTTCTGTTCTTGATCGTCTTGAGGACGGTATAGAAGTTACTCCTGAGACATTAGTAGCTGCAGGAATAATCAAAAATACTGGAGATGGAGTTAAACTCTTAGGAAACGGTTCATTAACAAAGAAGTTCAATATCAAGTATATTGCTGTTAGTGAAAGCGCAAAAGCTAAGATTGAAGCCGCAGGCGGAACTTGTGAGGTGATCTAATGCTCACAACACTCCGAAATGCATTTAAGGTAAAGGATGTACGAAAGAAGCTTCTGTACACATTTATAATGCTGGTAATTATTCGCTTCGGCAGTAATTTACCGATACCGGGTGTGAATACAACTTATTTTAAAGATTTTTTTACAAAGCAGACCGGTGACGCATTTGGATTTTTCAATGCAATCACCGGAGGCTCATTTGAAAGTCTGAGTGTACTTGCACTAAGCATTACTCCATATATTACAAGTTCTATCATAATCCAGCTTTTGACGATTGCAATTCCTGCACTTGAGGAATTACAACAGGATGGTGAAGACGGTAGAAAAAAGATAGTAGAGTACACAAGATACTTAACTGTCGCACTAGCCCTCTTACAGTCTTCAGCCATGGCAATAGGATTCGGTAGACAGGGACTTTTAATTCATTTTGGAATAAAGAGTGTAGTTGTAGCTGTAGTTACAATGACAGCAGGTAGTGCATTTTTGATGTGGATGGGAGAGAGAATTACGGAAAATGGCGTAGGAAACGGTATTTCTGTTGTTCTTCTTCTGAATATTCTTGCTTCATTACCGTCAGACTTTAACAATCTGTATGTCAGATTCTTAAAAGGTCAGACAGTGGCAAGAATGGTGGTTGCCGCAGTTATTATAATAGCTTTTATAGTAGCAATGGTAGTGTTCACCATTATCTTACAGGACGCCGAGAGAAGGATTCCTGTACAGTATTCATCCAAAACGCAGGGTAGAAGAAGTGTAGGCGGAACATCATCTCATATTCCTTTAAAGGTAAATACTGCAGGTGTTATTCCTGTTATTTTTTTGCTTCTTCATTATTCTCTACACCTATAGTTATTGGCCAATTCTTGCAAATTAATAACGGCTCAATAATAGGTGAGATATTAACATATATGAATTCATCAATGTGGTTTAAGCCTGAAGCACCGAAGTATTCAATCGGACTTATAGTTTATATCATTTTGATTATCTTATTTGCTTATTTTTATACATCAATTACTTTTAACCCACTTGAGGTAGCTAACAATATGAAGAAATCAGGCGGATTTATACCGGGTATCAGACCGGGAAAACCTACCAGTGATTACTTATCAAAGATTTTAAGCTACATTATCATTATAGGTGCAACAGGACTCATAATAGTTTGTATCATACCTATAATAATTTCAGGATTGTTCAATATCAGTAGACTTTCATTTACCGGAACATCCCTGATCATCATTGTTGGTGTAGTCCTTGAGACAATAAAAGCAATTGAATCACAAATGCTTGTAAGAAATTACAGAGGATTCTTATTAGACTAGTCATCTTACGAAAAACCACTGGGGATATTCTTCAGGGGTTTTTCGTGGTTACTAATGAAAATTGGGGAGATACGCCATGAAAATTATTATGTTAGGTGCACCCGGTGCCGGAAAAGGCACACAGGCAAAGAGAATTGCAAAAAAGTATAATATACCGCATATATCCACAGGCGATATATTCAGAGCAAATATAAAAGAAAAAACCGAGCTAGGAAATAAAGCAAAGGAGTATATGGATAAGGGCGAGTTGGTCCCTGACGATATTACTATCGGAATGCTTTTAGACAGAATACATAAAGATGATTGTAAAGACGGTTTTGTACTTGACGGTTTTCCAAGAACAATACCTCAGGCAAAGTCTTTAACAAAGGCGTTATCGGAGCTTGGTGAAAAAATCGATTATGCTGTAAATATAGATGTTCCGGATGAGTCGATTATCACAAGAATGGGCGGTAGAAGAGCATGTTTAAATTGCGGAGCTACATATCATATAGTATATTCGGCACCGAAAGCGGAAAATGTATGTGATACATGTGGTAACGAGCTTGTAATCAGGGATGACGACAAGCCGGAGACCGTAAAGAAAAGACTTGAGATTTATCATGATCAGACACAGCCTTTGATAGACTACTATGATAATGAGAAAATTTTGGCTTCAGTAGACGGAACAAAGGATATGGAAGAAGTATTCTTAGACATTATTGCAGTTTTGGAATAGATTGTGAGGATGAAAATGGCAGTAACAATAAAGTCTGACAGAGAAATACAATTGATGAGAGAGGCCGGAATAATACTGGCTAAAACTCATGAAGAATTGGAAAAGGCATTACATGCAGGTATGAGTACATATGAGGTGAATAAAATCGGAGATGAAATAATAAGATCATACGGTTGTGTTCCTTCATTTTTGAACTATCACGGTTATCCTGCTTCAATATGTGTGTCTGTAAATGAAGAAGTTGTACATGGTATTCCGTCAAAGAAAAGAATTTTAAAAGACGGAGACGTTGTAAGTCTAGACGCAGGTGTTATCTGGAAGGGATACCATTCAGATGCTGCCAGAACCCATATAATAGGCGAAGGAAGCGAAAAAGCAAAGGAACTTGTAAAGGTCACAAGAGAGTGCTTTTATGAGGGAATAAAATATGCGATTGCGGGAAATCACCTGAATGATATCTGTAAAGCAATAGGAGCATATGCAAAGGATAGAGGCTACGGTGTGGTAAGAGATCTTGTGGGACACGGTATAGGTACACATCTTCACGAAGATCCTGAAGTTCCGAACTTTGATATGAAAAGAGGCGGAATAAAACTACAGCCGGGAATGACTCTTGCTATAGAACCTATGATTACAGCGGGAAGAGATGAAGTGGTATGGCTTGATGATGACTGGACGGTTGTTACAGATGACAACTCGCTTGCGGCACATTATGAAAATACTATTTTGATAACAGACGGTGAGCCTGAGATCCTTTCTTTAAGAAAAATATGATAAATACAGGTGATATTGTAATATCGATAATGGGACATGACAGAGGAGAGTATTATCTGGTTATAGACTGTGACAAAGATTTCATCTATGTTGCGGACGGAAGATTAAAGACTCTTGAAAAGCCTAAGAAAAAGAACATAAAGCATGTCAGCAGGCTTGGAAAAAGTGATGAATTTATTGATATTAAGAACAGTGGTGATAACTTTAACGATGTTAAGTTAAAATATCTCTTGAAAAAAAGTGGAGGAATAAATGTCTAAATCAGACGTTATAGAGATTGAAGGAACAGTTGTTGAGAAGTTACCTAATGCTATGTTTCAGGTAGAGCTTGAGAACGGGCATCAGGTATTGGCACATATCAGCGGTAAACTTAGAATGAATTATATAAGAATTTTACCGGGCGATAAAGTTACTATCGAATTATCTCCATATGATTTGACAAAAGGAAGAATCATTTTGGCGTGATAAATAAAATAAGACCTTGCATATTATGGTAGTTAATGCTATAATATTATGGCGTCTTTATTAGTAGCGATGAAAGGAGAGTTACAATGAAGGTCAGATCTTCAGTGAAACCGATTTGCGAAAAATGCAAAATAATTAAGAGAAAAGGTTCCATCAGAGTAATTTGTGAGAACCCAAAGCACAAGCAGAGACAAGGTTGATCTGCATAGGAATAAGGAGGAAGTAGGTAAAATGGCTCGTATAGCAGGCGTTGATTTACCAAGAGAAAAAGCGTGTTGAGATTGGTTTGACATATATCTATGGTATAGGTCTTACAAGTTCAAGACGTATCTTGAAAGAGGCTAATGTAAATCCTGATACAAGAGTAAAGGATCTTACAGACGATGAAGTAAAAGAATTGGCACAGGTTATTTCCGATACTCAGATGGTAGAGGGTGATCTTAGAAGAGAGATCGCTATGAACATCAAGAGATTACAGGAAATAGGATGTTATCGTGGTATTCGTCATAGAAAGAATCTTCCGGTTCGCGGACAGAAGACTAAGACAAATGCAAGAACACGTAAGGGTCCAAGAAAGACAGTAGCAAACAAGAAGAAATAATAGATAATATAATCTGTTCATTTTTCGAAAAGTAATTTTCGCTGTATGTTTTAAAAACAGGAGCGTAGTAAAGTTTAAAAAGGTAGGTTAGTTTAATGGCAAAGAATGCGTCCACCAAGAAGGTGACAAAGAAGCGCGTAAAGAAAAACGTTGAACGCGGACAGGCACATATTCAGTCATCATTTAACAATACAATTGTTACATTAACTGATACCCAGGGTAATGCGATATCATGGGCAAGTGCCGGTGGTCTAGGATTTAGAGGTTCAAAGAAATCTACTCCATATGCGGCATCTATGGCTGCAGAAACTGCTGCAAAAGCAGCTTTAGTACATGGACTTAAGTATGTAGATGTTATGGTAAAGGGACCCGGTTCAGGAAGAGAAGCAGCTATTCGTGCGTTGGCTGCATGTGGAATAGAAGTAACAAGTATTAAGGATGTAACTCCGGTACCACACAATGGATGTCGTCCACCAAAACGCAGAAGAGTCTAATAGGAGGTACTAAAAGTGGCAATTAATAGAGTTCCCGTTCTTAAAAGATGCAGATCACTTGGCCTTGAGCCGGGTTTTCTGGGAATAGATAAAAAGTCTAACAGAGATACAAAAAGAGCAGGCCGTAAGCTTAGTGAGTACGGTATGCAGCTTAGAGAAAAGCAGAAAGCAAAGTTTATCTACGGTGTATTAGAGAAACCGTTCAGAAACTACTATGCTAAGGCTGAGAGAATGAAGGGTCAGGTTGGTGAGAACCTTATGATTCTCTTGGAGAGAAGACTTGACAATGTTGTTTTCCGTATGGGATTCGGCAGAACAAGAAAAGAGACAAGACAGATTGTTGATCATAAGCACGTTCTTGTAAACGGTAAGTGTGTAAATATTCCATCTTACCTTGTTAAGGCAGGAGATGTTATAGAGATCAAAGAGAAGGCAAAATCATCTGCAAGATATAAGGAAGTTGTAGAGTCAACAGCCGGAAGAATTGTACCGGCTTGGATTGATGCAGATCTTGAAAACTTAAAAGGTACTGTAAAGAGCCTCCCTACAAGAGAAGAAATTGATGTTCCTGTAGACGAACTTCTTATCGTTGAGTTGTACTCTAAGTAATAGGAATCTTAACAGCTGATACTTATTTTCGTATCAGCTGATTTTGCTAATAATAGAAATATTTTAGCCTTGAAGTATTAACCAAGTCTCAAATATTTGAGACATAGATATAGTTTATCTAAAAGGAGGGACATTCGTGTTTGATTTTGAAAAACCCAATATAGAGATTGCAGAAATTTCCGAGGATAAGAAGTTCGGCAGATTCATATGTGAACCACTGGAGAGAGGTTATGGAACAACTTTAGGCAATTCCCTAAGAAGAATCATGCTCTCATCCCTCCCTGGATCGGCTGTCAGTCAGGTTAAGATTGACGGCGTGTTGCATGAATTTTCTTCCATACCGGGAGTAAAAGAAGATGTGACAGAGATCATAATGAATGTAAAGAGCCTTGCAATCAAGAATACATCTATCGATGATGAGCCGAAGGTTGCTTATATAGATTTTGACGGTGAAGGAGTTATCACTGCAGAAGATATTCAATGTGATCCAAGTATAGAAATCATTAACAAAGACCAGGTTATTGCAACAGTTTCAGAAGGCAAGTTCTACATGGAATTGACAATAACAAACGGTAGAGGTTATGTAAGTTCAGATAAAAATAAAGGAGAGGATACTCCTATAGGTGTGATAGCAATTGATTCTATCTATACCCCTGTAGAGAGAGTAAATCTTCTTGTAGAGAACACTCGTGTAGGTCAGATGACAGACTTTGATAAGTTAACACTTGATGTTACTACAAACGGTACATTGGCACCTGATGAGGCGGTAAGTTTAGCTGCCAAAGTTTTGAGTGAGCACCTTAATCTGTTTATAGATTTGTCTGATAACGCTAAAACTGTCGATGTAATGGTAGAAAAAGCAGAGGATGACAAGGAAAAAGTTCTGGAGATGAATATAGATGAACTTGAACTGTCAGTTAGATCTTACAACTGTTTAAAGAGAGCAGGAATCAATACAGTTGAAGAATTGTGTTCACGTACTTCAGATGATATGATGAAAGTCAGAAATCTGGGTAGAAAATCATTAGAAGAAGTCCTTCAAAAGCTTGAAGAGCTCGGACTTCACCTTCGTGAGAGCGAAGAATCATAAAAAAGAATAAACAGACATATATAGTAAGTCCAATGTTAGCATATATATGTTTCCTATGGAGGAGAAAAAATGGCAAAGTATAGAAAACTTTCAAAGACATCAAGTCAGAGAAAAGCATTATTAAGAAACCAGGTTACAGCACTTTTACAGCATGGTAAGATTGTAACTACAGAGGCAAGAGCAAAAGAGATCAGAAAGATTGTTGAGCCGCTTATAGCATTAGCTGTTAAGGAGAAGGATAACTTCGACCTTGTAAAGGTAAATGCAAAGGTTGCAAGAAAAGATGCTGACGGCAAGAGAGTAAAAGAAGTTGTAGACGGTAAGAAAGTTACTGTTTATGATGAGGTAGAGAAGGAAATCAAGAAAGACAGACCTTCAAGACTTCATGCAAGAAGCAAAATCAATGCTGTAGTATATGTTCCAACAGAGTTACCTGCAAAGGCAGCCGGAAAGAAGAAGAATACAAAGTCTGTTGACCTTGCAAAGAAGCTTTTCGATGAGTACGGTCCAAAGTATGCAGATCGTAAGGGTGGATACACAAGAATAGTTAAGATCGGTCTTCGTAAGGGAGATGCGGCTATGGAAGTTTTACTTGAGTTAGTATAATACCATCTTTGATATATAAAAGTAGCAGTCTATGACTGCTATTTTTTATGCAATAAATTTGACATTGATTGAGCTTACAGAATATTTATGATATAATTCGATAACTACGACAGGAGAGTCTTTTATGATTGAAAAAAAACTTAGAGGATATATTCTGCCCAATATCCTTGCTACAACAGGTACATCATGTTATGTATTGGCGGATACTATTTTTATATCAATGGCGGAAGGGGCAAACGGCATAACAGGTTTAAATCTTGTTTTACCGATATTTGCAATAACATTTGCTATAGGAGCCATGATAGGAATAGGCTCCGCAACAAAGTACACATTGTTAAAGTCACTGGGTGATAAAAACAATGCGGATAAATATTTTTCGAATTCATTTATTTGTACCTTACTACTTAGTTTACCATTTTTAATTCTGGGCATTTTTGTTCCGGATGTGGTGCTTAGAATTTTCGGTGCAGATGAGGTTATAGTGCATGTAACTCACACATATGCACGTATAATTCTTTGCTTCTCGCCGTTTTTTATGTTGAACTTTACATTTACAGCCTTTGTGAGAAATGATAACTCACCGAGGATTGCTATGGCGGCAACACTTATAAGCGGAATTTTTAATATAATATTTGACTACATACTTATGTTCCCTGTAGGAATGGGTATGGCAGGCGCGGCACTTGCAACAGGAATATCTCCGATAGTAAGTATGAGTATCTGTATGTTACATTTTTTGTCAAAAAAGAATAATGTGCGTTTTTGCTTCAATTTGCCTTCAGTTAAAAAATTGATTTTATCATGCAGTCTCGGTCTGGTGGCATTTGTAGGTGAAATTTCAAACGGAATAATAACTGTAGTATTTAATTTTATTTTGCCTCACTTGTCGGCAATATAGCGGTTGCGGCATATGGAGTTATAGCAAACTCGGCCTTGGTGGGAGTGGCGATGCTAAACGGTGTCTCACAAGGATTGCAGCCTGTGGCAAGTGAAACTTACGGTAAGGGTGAGAAAAAAAGACTTAAAGAAAAATATATGTATTCACTCACAGTTGGTATGATTATAGCGGGAGTTTTTGGTGGCAGTGGTTACGGCATTTGCTCCAAAACATTATAGCCGCATTCAACAATGAAAAATTCCGTTGTACTGGCAAATTATGCTATTCAGGGTATCAGAATTTATTTTATTGGATTTATACCTGCCGCATTCAATATTATTACGGCGGGATTTTTATAGTGCTACAGGAAGAGGGAAAGAGTCCTCTCTATAGCAATATCAAGAGGTATAGTGGCAATAATTGTATTTGCACTTATCTTACCGGGGATTTTCGGAATAACGGGAGTATGGAGCTCATTTTTGCGGCGGAAATTTTTACCGCAATATTATGTTTAATACTGATGAGAAAAAAAGTTTTTAAAAAAATAAAAAAATTGTAACAGCATGCAATAAAATGATATTCTCATGCATTAATATATTGAAAGGATGATTACTAGATGCTTAATTTTGTGGCGGTCTTGGAGGAGGGATCAAAAAGCTTCGTCGACGGTGGATGATAAACTTATAAAAAGATATCGCAAAGGGAAGTATGGAGGCTTTTACATACTTTATATGAAAAACTCATAAAAGTGTATATGCCTTTTGCTCTTTCAATAACAAAAAAATACTCATGATGCAGAGGATATTTTGCAGGATACTTTTTTGAAAATCTATCAAAAGGCAGCAGATTACACCTCATATGATAAACCTATGGCATGGATCTTTACGATAGCAAGAAATTTTGCACTTATGAAGATTCGTGACGGAAAAAAAGAGGGTAGTTTAGAAAATGATAACGATTTGCCGGAACAGGATTTTTCCTTTGTGGAAGATCTCAGTGAGCGTATTATTCTTAAAACAACGATAAACAAGTTGGACGATAATGAGAGAACGATACTTTTACTACATGCGGTGGCAGGTCTTAAGAATCGTGAAATAGCGGAATTACTTGATATGTCCATAAATACCGTACTTTCAAAGTACAACAGGACTGTCAGGAAGATGCAGAAATACTTGGAAGAGGAGGGCTTTTGATGAAGAGAGAGGAAATTGAGAAGAAGCTCGACACTGCTGTATCGGGAATGATTCCCGAGGATATGTTTAAAAGAATTTCTGAAAATATCGTTTCTGCCGACGCAGAAAGGATTGAAAAAGGAATGAAGAAGAAATTTAATATATTCGGTAAGGGATTTGTAGGAGTGGCGGCTGCCGCTTGTGTGCTGTTTGCAGTAGGAGTTGTAGGAGTACCATATTACGGAAACAACTATGTTCCGGATTCACATGTGGATATTGACGTAAATCCGGGAGTTGAGATTGTAACAAACAAAAAGAACAAGGTTTTGGAAGTTCAGCCTACAAATCAGGACGGAGCCTCTGTAATTGACGGTATGAATCTTAAGAATACGGAGCTTAAGGTTGCAGTTAATGCACTTATAGGTTCAATGGTTCAAAAGGGTTATATCCAAAATGACAATACAGGTATTTTGGTTACCGTAAGAAATGATAATGAAGATAAGGCAAACAAAGTTAAAGACGAGGTGTTAAACGATATAAATACCGCGCTTTCAACAAATTCGGTACAGGCAACAGTTATAAATCAGACTGTAAAGAGTACTGTGGATGCTAAGAAGTTTGCCGCAGAAAACAATATATCTATAGGAAAGGCGGTATTTGTACTGAATCTTGCCGCTAAAGACGGTTCGTTGGATGCAAAAGAGCTTGCAAAGATGAAAGTAAGTGAGATTGCAAGTCTGGTTGTACAAAAGGGTATAGATATCAGAGATATAGTTGATTATGATTCTGATGACAGTATCTGGGAAAAATATTGCAGATGCTATTGAAGATATAGATGATGATGCAAGAGAAAAAGGAATCGCTACAAGTGCTGCAGTAGAGAACGATACTGCAGCCGCCACAACAGCACAGCCGGCGGCAACACAGCCTGCACCTGCAGCAACAACAGCGGCACAACCTAAGGCAAATAATACATCCGGAGATATCGGTGTGGAAAAAGGCTAAAGAAATAGCTATGTCTCACGCTGGAGTTTCGGCCGGAAGCGTATCATTTGTAAAGGCAAAGCTTGATTATGAGGATGGCGTAAAGGTTTATGATATAGAATTTTACAGCGGAAATGTTGAGTATGATTATGAAATCAACGCTGCAACGGGTGCTATAGTATCATTTGATCAGGATATTGAAAACTATGCGATACCTACACAGACAGCGGCACCTACACAGGCGGCTACACAACCACAGACTGCGGCACCAACACAGGCTGCAGCTTCAGGTATTTCGGCAGACAGAGCTAAGCAGATAGCACTTTCTCATGCGGGCGTAAGCGGTGCAAGCTTTACAAAGGTGGAGCTTGATACGGATGACGGCGTAAGAGTTTATGAGATTGAGTTTAAGGTCGGAAACGTAGAATATGACTACGATATAGATGCTTCAAGCGGTGCGATAATATCAAGCAGCTCAGAGATTGATGATTAAGATATATTAAAAAGTTATAGTAAAATATAGTTATAAAAAGTAACGATAGGATATATATTGACAAACAACTAAAAAGGATTTACATTGTATACAGATGCTCCTAACAGGGAAGACAGGATCTTTATACCGGATCCGACTTGAAGGTGGTTTGTGAATGTATAAGATTGTGCGAAAGCACATTTATTTGAGTACCCAAAGCCACTGAGGCTTTGGGTTTTTGATACAAAAATCTATTATTTATAAAGGGGAAATATGGATAACAGAGTAGCATTGATGGCAATAATTGTGGAGGACAGGGATTCTGTAAAAGAACTCAATGATTTATTGCATGAGTACGGAGATCATATTATCGGAAGAATGGGAATACCATATCACAAAAGAGGTATAAGTGTGTTGTCGGTTGCTCTCGATGCACCTAATAATGAGATTTCAAGTTTGTCAGGTAAAATCGGGAAATTACCGGGGGTAAGTATAAAAACCGCTTATTCAAATGTGGGTGACGCAAATGGCTAAAGATATATCACTTTATAAGACGGACTTTAAAAATACCGAATATGACAGATATTTGGAAATTGATAAAAGCATTGCTCTGATAGAAAGATTAGAAAAAGAAAGAAGTCTTAGCCTTGAAGAATACAAATATCTTGTAGAGAATTTGAATGAAGAGGTATTTGACTATATAAGCAAAAAGGCAAGAATTATAGGTGATGAAAATTACGGTAAAGATGTTTATCTCAGAGGCTTGATAGAAATAAGCAATATTTGCAAAAACGACTGTTATTATTGTGGAATAAGACATTCAAACAAAAATTGTGACCGCTACAGGCTCACCGAAGAAGAAATACTTGAATGTGCGGATGAAGGATATAGGCTCGGTTATAGAACCTTTGTAATGCAGGGAGGTGAAGACGGAAAATTTGAACCGGATTATATATGTAGTATTGTAAAGAAAATCAAGGAAAAGTATAAGGACGTTGCCGTTACGCTTTCTTTTGGGAGAATATGAGAAAGAAGACTATCAGAAAATGTTTGACGCAGGTGCGGACAGATATCTTTTTAAGACATGAGACTGCGGATAAAGAACATTACGAGAAACTTCACCCTAAGCAGATGTCATTTGAACACAGAATGAACTGTCTGAAAGCTTTAAAAAGATATCGGATTTCAGGTAGGATGCGGATTTATGGTGGGTTCACCGTATCAAAGTTCTTTTACATTGGCAAAAGGATTTAAAAGTTTATAGAAGAGTTCGGACCGCAGATGTGCGGTATAGGACCTTTTATACCGCATCATGATACTGCATTTAAGGACGAAAAAGCGGCAGTATTCAAATGACTTTATTTTTGATAGCCATACTTAGAATAATGAGACCGAATATGCTAATACCTGCAACCACTTCTTTAAGTACATTGGACAATCTGGGAAGAGAGAAGGGAATACTGGCAGGTGCAAATGTGGTGATGCCGAATCTTTCACCGTTAAAAAAACAAGAAAAAAATATGAACTATATGACGGAAAGGTATGTACAGGAGATGAAGCCGCTCACTGCATCGGATGTATTACCAACAGAATCAACAATATAGGTTACGGAGTTGCAAAAGTAAGAGGAGATTATAAATGTTTAAATACGATGTAAAATCAAGAAACGCCGAAGAATTTATAAACCATGAAGAAATATTGGAGACAATTAAGTTTGCCGAGGAAAATAAAAATAATATTCCTTTGATAGAAGAATATCTTGAAAAAGCAAGACCGAAAAACGGAGAAAGGTATTATAGCCAAAGGGCTTACTCACAGAGAGGCATCAGTACTTCTTGCCTGTGAGGACAAGGAAATCATAGAAAAGATTTATGCTCTTGCAGGAGAGATAAAGCAGACTTTCTACGGAAACAGAATAGTAATGTTTGCACCCCTCTATCTTTCAAACTACTGTGTAAACGGATGTGTATACTGTCCATATCATGCAAAGAACAAGAATATTGCGAGAAAAAAACTGACTCAGGAAGAGATAAAGAATGAGGTAATTGCACTTCAGGATATGGGACATAAGAGACTTGCCATAGAATCGGGAGAAGATCCTATAAACAGCCCTATTGAGTATATACTTGAATCTATAAAGACTATCTACAGTATAAAGCATAAAAACGGTGCTATCAGAAGAGCAAATGTAAATATTGCGGCCACCACAGTGGAAAATTATAAAAAGCTTCATGAAGCCGGAATCGGAACATATATACTTTTCCAGGAGACCTATAATAAAGAATCCTATGAGAGCCTTCATCCTACAGGACCTAAGCATAACTATATCTACCATACCGAGGCTATGGACAGAGCTATGGAGGGCGGAATTGATGATGTGGGCCTTGGAGTACTCTTCGGACTGGAGTCATATAAATATGAGTTTGCAGGGCTTTTGATGCATGGGGAACATTTGGAAGCTACATTCGGAGTAGGACCTCATACTATAAGCGTACCGAGAATCAAAAGAGCCGATGATATAGATCCGGATGCTTTTGATAACGGACTTGATGATGATATATTTGAAAAGATTATTGCATGTATCAGAATAGCGGTTCCTTATACCGGAATGATTATCTCTACAAGAGAGAGTCAGGAAGTAAGAGAAAGAGCTTTGAAGGTGGGAATATCACAGATAAGCGGTGCGTCAAGAACTTCAGTCGGCGGATATACTGAGGAAATCAGACCTACAGATTCGGAGCAGTTTGATGTATCAGATCAAAGGACTTTGGATGAGGTGGTGGACTGGCTTATGGGAATGGGACATATACCTTCATTTTGTACCGCCTGCTACAGAGAAGGCAGAACAGGTGACAGATTTATGAGCCTTTGCAAGAGCGGACAGATCATAAACTGCTGTCATCCGAATGCTCTTATGACACTCAGCGAATATATGACCGATTATGCATCCGATCAGACCAAAGAGCATGGAATGAAGATGATAAAATCGGAGATTGAAAAGGTAAGTAATCCTAAGGTAAAGGAAAGAGCAATTCAGTATATAAATGAAATTGAGACTACAAATGCAAGGGATTTCAGGTTCTGATATGAATAGTACACCGATGGGAGAGAGAGCGACTATTTGCCTTTTCGGTCGCTGTAATGTTGGAAAATCAAGCTTGATAAATGCTATAACCTCACAGGACATTGCAATAGTATCCGATATCAGCGGTACCACAACAGATCCTGTAAAAAAGAGTATGGAGCTTTTACCGTTCGGTCCGGTGGTACTTGTGGATACACCGGGACTTGACGATAAGAGCAGCCTTGGAAATTTAAGAGTGGAAAAGAGTCTGGAATATATAGACAGGGCCGACCTTATACTCTTTGTGGTGGATGCAGGTTGTGAGTTCAGTGATGATGAGCTTGAATTTTTAGAAAAGATAAAAAGAAAAGAGATGTCTTGTTGTAGGAAATAAATGTGACTCTATAGCAGATGAGAATAAAAAGATGAAAAAAATTGATATATATGTTTCCGCATTAAATAATATCAATATAGATAAGCTAAAAGATAAGATGTCTGAGGTTCTCGGCAAAGAAAAAGAAAGAAAAAGACCATACTCGGTGATATGATGAAGGAAGGTGATATTATAATGCTTGTAACACCTATAGATTCATCGGCACCGAAGGGCAGACTTATTTTACCGCAGCAGCAGGTAATAAGGGAAATTCTTGACAGACATGGCATTGCGGTTGTGGTTCAGGTGAATGAGATAGAAGCGACATTAAAAAAGTTTAATGATATTGCCTTGGTGGTATGTGATTCACAGGTGTTTAAGGAAGTGGATGAATTGATACCGCAAAGCATACCTCTTACCTCATTTTCAATAATATTTGCCAACTATAAGGGCGCTCTTTACAATCTTTATAATGCCGCAAGAGTGATAGACACACTTAAAAAAAGGAGATAAAAATACTTATAAGTGAGGGCTGTACACATCACAGACAATGCGAGGATATCGGAAGTGTAAAGATACCGAGGCTGGTCAGAAAATTTACAGGCTTGCAGGATGAAGATGCGTTGAAGTTTGAACTTTCAAGCGGAGGAGAGTTCCCAAAAGATCTTTCAGTATATAAGATAATAATCCATTGCGGTGCCTGTATGTTAAATGAAAACCAGATGAAGTCAAGGATGAAGTATGCAAATGAAGCTACAATACCTATGACAAATTACGGTATATCAATAGCTTATATGAACGGTATACTTGAAAGAGCGATGAAACCTCTTGAAGGAAAATTTTAGATAATAAAAAGGGGATGTGAAAAAACTCGATTGAGTTTTTTCGCATCTTCCTTTTTGCCTTTATTTTGTATAAATGGCTGAAATCATACGCAAAAAAAGCGCAGTTCCCCTACCCCATAGAAATTCTTTTTTTGAATCTATGCGGCAGCTCTGTTTCTCATCTTTTTTCTGATATTTATATAAATTATGGCCTATCGCTACGAGTAAAACTTCCAGTTTGACTGAATGAATACCTCTTCGGACAATTCTCTTGTACCAACGGTCGCTTTTCATAATTCCGAAAGTGCCTTCTGCCTGTATCGAACGGTTCATTCGTAATAGTGCACCGTGGATACTTTCTAGGTTTTCAATTACTTCCTGATGCATGGAAGTTAGTTCATGATTGATCCGAACGGTTCGATTCTTGTCTGTCTTCTTACATTTATTTGCATATGGACATCCGCTACAGTCTTCGCATTCATACAGTTCTTCCTTGCGTCCGTATTGATTTCCCTTCACATTTTTTCTGCATAAAAAATGGAATGTTTTATCGTTAGGACATCTCATGAATCCTTGCTCATCAATTCTGAAGTTAACGGCACGAAATGGATCTTCATGATATTTCCGATCCTTAGTTTCCTTTTTAAACATTGGAAATTTCATATACTTTTTCAATGCCGTTCTGTTCACAGAAAAATATAATTGTTGTATGAGCCATATCCGGCATCTGCCACAGGATATTTGGGGTAGAATCCATAAGTTTGTTTGAAGCGCTCCATCAAAGGAACAAAACAATCCATATCCGAACGATAATGGTTTACGTCAACAACTGCAATATATTCATCTGCTACACCAATCTGTACATTATATGCAGGCAGAAGCTGATCATTGCCCATGTAATCTGTTTTGATACGCATAAAGGTAGCTGAGTTATCTGTTTTAGAGTAACTGTTTCGGTTAGGACCACAGATTTCAATTTTTTGTATGTATTCTTGAAGTTTCTGACAGAAAGTAGTCAAATGTTCATAATGACGCTGTTCTTTGGATTTTCGCTTTCCACTTCCGTAAACAAATGTACTTGTATCCAGTTCCCATAAAAGTACTAGCTGCTCAATGATTTCACTCAAATAATCCGGTACATACTCTGTGTTTGTTGTAATCTGCACCCCGCTCCATGCGATTTCTGCATTAATTTCCTCAATCTCCGCAGTGATTTTTTCGTAAAGCTTGTAACGGAACTTTTCCTTCTTCCATACCCAGGTATACTTGTTTGCGTTTGCTTCAAACTTGGAGCCGTCGATGTAGAGATGTTGCAGATCTACATGCTCCTCGTTAAAGATAGTATGATTGATGTCATTAAAAATGTTTTCAATCTTATCTTGAAGTATTTCATTGATGAAGTATCCAAAGGTTCTGTATGACGGAGTCCGGTGATCCATGAGATACATGAACCTGATATTAACTTTGCAGTTGTCTTCCAGTTCTCTCAGAGAGCAGTAACCGCTAGTCATAAATCCGAAAAGTACTGTTTTTAACATGTTGACCGGATTATATCTGAATCGTCCGGTTGTGTACTCCGGAATATCGTTCAGATACTTGTTTAAATCTATTCCTCCCATCAATCTGTCAAATATTAAAAACAGGATCCAGCAGATCCAAACAATCTGAAAGAAACAGTGGTAAATATCCTTGTTTTGAATTACAATAATTATTGTGTAAAGTTTTTCATCGTAAGTTAATTTTACTCACAAAAATAGGACCTTTCGCATTAACGAATGGTCCTATTTCTTTAGGGACTTATTTCACAGCACCTTTTTTTATCTAAGGCTTAATAAAGAAAGCGAGTCTTCATTTCTGAATTGAAGAGAAATCTCCGTGAGTTCATCGGGAGTTTCCTTCATATCTCTGCTCATCCAGAATATCAGATTGTTGTAAATTCCGCCTATAATATAAGAAAGCTCATATTGCTTGGTGAGCGGAAACTGCGTGGCAAGTTCACTGAACTGAAATCTCTTTGAAAGCACATCCAAAAAGCAGGAATGAGAGATTTGCATAGTGAATAAGCAAAATTTCATTTTTGTAATTAAAAAAAGCGGTATATATTGAATGTATATACAGTGTAAAAATCAATGCTTGAAAGGTTTGTGTATCCGTCAAGCGATTCTTTTTAAAACCATATCAAAAAAAGAATGATATAATATCTTCCTTAGATTTAAAATGTCTGTAGTATGATGATCTGTCCACACCGGCTTTTTGGCAATCTCACCGATTGAAATTTTAGTATAATCTTTCTCAAGCATAAGTTCTAATAGAGCACCGGCCATATAGCCCATCATCATTTCATGCGTAGTATTTTTCGTCTCATATATTTCTCCATAACAAAAATACAAATGAATTATAATATCAGAAAAATAAAAAGGCAATATATATCCTTTATTTTAGATATATATTGCCTTTTAAAGAGGGATGTATAAATATTTATTAGTCTTCTTTTTTCTTTGTAACTCCGGCAACCATTCCCATAGCTACCAAAGAGCCGAAGAGCATCATTACGCTTCCTGTCATGTCTGAAGCATCGGCAGTCTTTGGTACACGGATTTTTCCTCTGGTGTTCTTTGCAGCAGAAGGACCTACAGGTGAAGGTGCCTTTGTGGCATCGCCTGCTGTATTCTGAGCTGCAGGTGTTACACTTGGAGCTGCAGGTGTCTGACTTGGAGTTGTAGCAGTGTAATTGCTGTTTGAAGAACGTCTGCCTGAACCGCCGCCTGAACTTGAACCGCCTGAACTCTTTCTTGAGTTTGAGCCTGTAGCAATTATAGAATTAGATGGTGTCGCAGGCTTTATTGTTGCTGTAGAAGATGTTGCTCTTGGTGTTGAAGGTGTAGCAACAGCAGGTGCAACAGTTGTAGTTGTTGTAGTAACACTGTCTATTATAAAGATATACTGTGCATTTGAGTTCTTTGCTTTTCTTCTTACAAAGATTGCATCATTTGCACCGAGGCTCTGAACGCTTTTTCCTGAAGGAAGAGTAAGTGTAAAGTTTCCCGAAGCGTCAGGAGTAGCAGTTGCATTTGAAAGAGCTACTATATTTGAGCTTGCACTAAATATAGCACTTGCAGCGGCAGCTGTGTTAGAGCCTGAAACCTGTGGTGCAACAGTATACTCATATGTGTAGTCGTTTAAGCTCTGAGCAACTGTATTAGAGTATAATGAGCCTCCTGTAACCTGTGCAGAAAGTGTAGTAGCACCTGCCGCAGGAATCTCAATACTGATTTGTGTATCATTATTTACAATTTTATTTGCGGTAGCATTAAATGTTGTAGTACCTACAGTTGAAGATACTTTAACACCCATCTGCTCTGAATTGTGGAAAAGTGTCTGCCAGTTTGCAGGGAGCTGGAAGTTGAATCCTGTCCAAGCACCTGTGCTGCCTGTCCATGTAAGTGTAGGTGCAGTTACGATTGCAGATCCCAAATTATTAGTTATAGTAACAGAAGTTGTAGCTTTTACAGCATCACTGATTCCTGTTCCCTCAAGGGCTACAGTTACGGTATTTCCTGAAATAATTACATCGTCTGTATTAGGAACTGCATATCCCTGTGCTACTGCAGGATTTGATGCAAAACCTCCGGCGATAACGTTTAATGTAGGTAATGCGGTTGCTGATATAACCGGTGTTGCTAATGCTAATGAAAGAGCAATTGCAATTGCTTTTCTTGTTTAAATTTAATTTCATATTCTTATATCTCCTGTTCCTTTGAACTTTTTTTAACATGTTCGTATTATACAATATTCTTGAAAAAGATATTTTTAAAAAAAGTATAAATTGCGTGATATTAGGTATAGACTGCGTAAAAATTCAAATATTAAGTAATCTTTACATTTTTTTGGTTATAATCTTATCTTTTTATAATCGTATTGGGATATAATAATATAAGTAGTGCAAATTTACTATTTTTAACAATAGAGGGTCAATATGTCAAAAAAATAAAAAAATGCTCTTGGAGTACTTATGCTGTTGCTCGCGGCTTTGATATGGGGATCGGCCTTTTCAGCACAGAGTATAGGAGCAAGATATGTAAATGCTTATACATTCTTGGCAATAAGGAGCTGGATATCCTTTATTGCAATGATTCCTGTGGTATGTTTTTTTAAGAGAAAAAAAAGTCCAAACATACATACAACAAATAAATCTTATAAAAAGACATTAATTATAGCTTCACTATGCTCAGGATTCTTTCTTTTTATTGCAAGCGCTATGCAGCAGATAGGTATAAAAGAATCCAATGCGTCAAAAGCCGGATTTATCACCGCATTGTACGTGATTTTTGTTCCGATTATTTCAATTATATTCTTTAAGATGAAAGAAGGCATTAGACTTTGGATAAGTGTAGTACTGAGTGTTGCAGGGCTGTTTTTATTGTGTATACATGACGGATTCAATTTAGAGTACGGAGACGCAATTCTTTTATTCTGCGCATTTTTATTTGCCCTTCAGATAATAACGGTGGCTCATTTCGTAAAAAAAGTGGACGTCTTGGATTTGTCTATATTTCAATTTTTGGCGGTGGCAATTTTTTCAAGTATTGTGATGATTGCCGCCGAAAAGCCGTCAGCAGATATGATACTTAAGGCAATGCCGGCACTTTTATTTGTAGGAATTTTCAGCGGAGCATGCGGATATACATTGCAAAATGTAGGACAGCAATATGTAAGACCGAGTATTGCAAGTCTTTTGATGAGTTTGGAGAGTGTTTTCAGTGCGATATTTGCATGGATAATATTGGGGGAAATGTTGGGAAGTCGTGAGATGCTTGGAGCAATACTTATGTTTTCCGCCATAATCTTGGCACAACTTCCTGTAAAGGGTAGAGAATAATGGATATCTATGATTTGATAAAGGATGAAGAAAGAGTCTCTTTCATCGGAATGTGTAAGAATGCAGGAAAAACCACAGTATTAAATGAGGTAATAAAAAAACTTCATAATAATGATGAAAGTATTCTGCTTACATCCATAGGAAGAGACGGCGAAGAACTTGATCTTGTGACCAATACCAAAAAGCCTGAGATATATGTTTATAAGAATGATTATATTGCAACGGCAAGAGATTTGATAAAATATTGTGATATAACAAAAGAGATAGTGGAAAGTACCGGAATATATACTCCTCTCGGTGAGATAATAATAATCAGAGCTATGAGCGACGGCTTTGTACAAATAGCCGGTCCGTCCATTGCAACACAGATGGCAACGGTTTGTAATAAATTCAAAGAACATAGTTCGGGAAAGATTTTAATTGACGGAGCACTTGAGAGAAAGAGTATTGCGACTGGAAAGGTAAGTAATGTGGCAATACTTTCAAGCGGTGCTTCATACAGTGCGGATATGGAAAAAAACTGTAAGAGATACCGCATATACTGCAATGCTTTTTCACTTCCGGAATATAAACTCAAGCTGCCTGAAGATTTTAACAGAGAAAAATTACAGTGAGAAGTACTATATAATAGAAGAAAATACTATAAAAAAAGACTGATAAAAAGATTGAGTTAAGAGAAGTCTGGGCAAAGGAAAGTGATATAGAGAGTATATTTGTAAACGGTGCTCTAAGCGATGCCATGATCAATTCTTTGCTGCTATCAAATGCCAAACTTGAGGGAAAAACGACTTGTATTTTTTTGACGGTTCAAGAATTTTGATAAAATATGAAAATTTTGAAAAAAACTCAGACAAAGAGGTTTGATATTTTCATGTATTGAAGCAATAAATATAGTGGCAATTACAATAAATCCTTTTTCAGCCTACGGACATCACTATGACAGTGAAAAATTTTCTGGAATATATGCAAACGTGTACAGATTTACCGGTTATAAATATTGAAAGCAATCATAGGGGGTAGCATGGAATTTTGGCAAAGAGAAAAATATCGGCTTTGAATATAAAAAAAGCAAGATGTTGCCTGCCACTCCTTTCGGAGCGGAGCTTATAAAAAAACATAACTCCGTTTGGAAGGAGCGAAAAAGGATTTATTGAATGAAGAACTTGAAAAATCTGAATAAACTGTATCAAAAAAATATGATACCGTCAAAATCAGATGTTAATGCCATAAGAAGAATTTTCTATGCAAATGAAAAGATGTGAGGGGTTCCGTTAAATTCGGCAGAGATAATACATTGTCTGATATAGAGCTCTTTGAGATAAAAAAACACTTTTTGATGCATATGGAAAAACTTAAAACCTATTATTGAAAGAGTATCAGGAGAAATAGGATTAACAGGCTTTTAATATAGAGTCTGTAAGTGAGGCGGTGGACATACTTGATCCCGATAAAAGAAGAATACCTACATTTGCAATCTATGACGACTATTCGGATGAACTGAAAGCAATCAGAAGAAAAACGTGATATAGAAATTAAAATGCAGGAGAGCGATAAAGCTTTTGAAGAACTTAAGGAAAAAAGACTTGCCGCAACTGTGGAAGAGGAAAGAGAAGAAAGAAAGATAAGAGAAGTACTTTCTGCAAACTTAAGGCCTTATTTTGACAATGTAATAAAGAATATAGATGTAATCGGAAGATTTGATTTGCTATTGGAAAAATACAGAGCGGCAAAACTCTACCCCTCCTGCCTTCCGAAGATTACAGAGGACATACTTATACTGGAAGATACGATAAATCCCTTATATATGTGATATACTTGAAGAAAAAGGGACTGAAATTCACACCGGTAAGCATAGATATGACAATAGGAACAACAGTACTTACAGGTGCAAATATGGGCGGAAAAGAGCGTTACATTAAAGACGGTAGCGCTTAATACATATCTTGCATTATGTGGATTCTTTGTATATGCAAATGTTGCAAGTATTCCTTTATTTGATGAAATAGTTATAATATCCGAAGAGTCACAGTCGGTAGATAAGGGGTTATCAAGCTTCGGAGCACAGATAGTGGAGCTTAAAAAATCTTTTGAATGAGATTGAAGGTAAATATATATTTGCAATATTGGACGAGTTTGCAAGAGGAACAAATCCTAAGGAAGGTGAGAGTATAGTAAGAGGGACTTGTAGCGCTTTTAAATAAAAAAAGAGCAATAAGTCTTTTGGTAACACATTTTGATCATGTTGCAGAGCTTTCAGGAAGTCACTATCAGGTAAGGGGCTTACAGGGAGCTTCAGAAGATAAAATAGCCAAAGCGCTTCTTACAAAATCAAGTGATGATGCAAAAAAATCACGGCGATAGCGGAGTTTATGAACTACGGTATTTTTCAAAGTAAAAAGCAGGCACAGCCTCCGAAAAGAAGCACTGATGATTTGCAGACTTTTTGGGATTACAGGAAGAACTTATGGATATTTTAGTTGAAATTAATTAGAAAGGCAGGCTTATGCCACTTACTGTAAGAGACATCATTGAGAACAACTTCTTTCCCGGGAACGGAACTTATAACAGGAAGAGAGAGTGCGGGAAATATAATCAGCTGGGTAAATGTTCAGGAAATTTTGGACTCCGTTGATATGGTTGGAAGCGGTGAACTTCTTATAACGACCGGATTTGATCTGGCCGACTATACAAGATATTTTAATTTAATAAAGAGACTGAAAGCCAAAGGGAGTGGTCGGGCTTATGGTACAGACGGGATATTATGTTGAGAGTATACCTGTTTACATACTTGAGTCGGCCAGAAAATATAAATTTCCGGTACTTGAATTGCCTGCAAGTTTTTCCTTTTCAGAAGTTTTAAAGACATTGATAAGTGAAATAAACAGAGAGTCGGTACTCGGAAATCAAAGCTATCTGGACTATAATTATTTTTTTACCCGAAAGCTGAAAAAAGAAACTTAAAGAAAGTCTCCTTCGAGGCATCGGAAATGAAAATGAGATTGCAGTTTTGACGGTTTCGTCGGTAAATGTATATAATGAAGTAGGACCTGATATAAAGGAGGCCTTTGAAAATATAAATTCTCTGGTGGTATTCAGCTGTGATACATATATCTGTCATTTTGAAAAGGGAGTACAAATGACATTTTGTATAGGTCTTGAGAGTATGACAAAGCTTAAGGATTTGTTGGCTGAAATACAGGTATTGCTTATAAGACTCTCAAATAAGATAGGATTGAATCTTTTTGTTGCGGCAGATATGCTTTCAGATGACAACGGACTTGACATTTCGATGAAGCATTGTATGGAGGCTCTTCAAACCTTGCACAGTGTAAGAGCCATACGTGGTACATGTCTGTATGATCACATGTCGTTTCTTAAAAAGTTATATTCAATATACAGAACAAATACACTCTATTCAAAGGAGAATAAGGTATTAAGGCTGCTCCTTGATAAAGACAGAGAGTCGGACAGTGATTATATAAAGACTATAAGATTTTTTTCCTGGAGGAAAACGGAAATGTAACAAGAGCCGCCAAAAGACTTTTTATACACAGGCATACCCTTATAAATCGAATGGACAGTATTAAGGATTTGACGGGCTTTTAACTTTTGATGATTACTATGAGAGACTGGATTTGTCCATGGCCTTGATACTTAATGATTATTTTTGATTGATATTTTAAGAGGATAAAGATATAGATTACATAAGAAAATACATGTGGTCTATATCTTTTTTTGTGCAAATATACATTTTGTCCACTAACTTGTATTTTTTTATATACATTTAGTCAGTAATAAAAAAATATTAATTTTATTGTAATATATATACATAAAAAAAGGATAAGAAGACTTATCTACGTGAGGAGGAAAAAATATGGTTAAATCAACTATTAGACTTCGTATGAGCGCTCATGATGCACATTATGGCGGTGAATTGGTGGACGGAGCAAGAATGCTTGGTTTATTCGGAGATGTGGCAACAGAGCTTTTGATTATCAATGACGGTGATGAGGGACTTTTTCAAAAGCTTATGACAGTGTAGAGTTTTTTTGGCACCTGTTCATGCAGGAGATTTCATCGAAGCCACCGGCGAGATAGTTTCCGTAGGGAAATACATCAAGAAAGATGGTATTTGAGGCAAGAAAAGTTATTACACCGAGAACCGATATAAACGATTCCGCATGTGATGTTTTGGAAGAGCCTGTAGTTGTATGCAGAGCAAGCGGAACCTGTGTAGTATTAAAAAGACAGACAAAGAAACAATAAATAGAGAATATATTATGGATAAACTTATTATTACGGCATGTATATGCGGTGCCGAGGTTACAAAAGAGCAAAACCCGAATGTGCCTTATACTGTGGAAGAGATTGTAAGAGAAGCAAAGTCCGCTTATGATGCGGGAGCAGCTATTATACATCTTCATGTAAGAGAGGATGACGGCACACCTACACAGAGCGCTGAAAGATTTAAAGAATGTATTGACGCTATAAAGAAAGAATTACCTGATGTTATCATTCAGCCTTCAACAGGCGGAGCGGTGGGAATGAGCAATGAAGAGAGACTCTCACCTACCTTGCTTCGTCCGGAGATGGCAACACTTGATTGCGGAACATGCAATTTCGGCGGAGACGATATTTTTGTAAACACCGAAAATACAATTATAGAATTTGCCAACAGAATGAATGAGCTTGGTATCAAACCTGAGGTTGAGGTATTTGACAAGGGAATGGTTGATATGGCTATCCGCCTCAATAAAAAAGGCATTATAAAATCACCTATGCATTTTGATTTTGTAATGGGTGTAAACGGCGGTATCTCGGGAACTGCAAGAGATTTAAACTTCATGGTGGAGAGTATACCTGCAGGCTCCACATGGACAGCATCAGGAGTCGGCAGAGCGGAATTTCCTATGGTGACCATGGCTATACTTATGGGTGGCCATGCAAGAGTTGGATTTGAAGATAATGTATATCTAAGTAAAGGTGTTATGGCAAAGTCAAACGGTGAACTTGTAGAAAAGGTCGTAAGACTTGCAAAGGAACTTGGCAGAGAGATAGCTACACCGGCTGAAGCAAGAGAAATATTGGGTTTGAAATAATGGAGGACTTATGTTAAAGGGAAACAAGTACGGTATTCACAGAGTTATTGAACCACAGGGAGTTTTAACTCAGGCGGCAAAGAAGATAGACAATGATATGACAAAGAGATATTCAAATGAGATTATCTGTGATGTTATTTCATTAAATATTGACTCCGCATCATTTACACAGATTGAAGAAGCTTGCAATAAAGATGTTGAAAAAATCGGACAGATGATTCTTGATATAGTAAATGAAAGAGGAAAAATGCAAAACTCCTGTAACCGGTTCAGGCGGTATGTTTATAGGAACAGTAAGCTATATCGGTGAAGAGCTTGATACTGATATCAAGGTCGGAGATAAGATTGCATCTTTGGTATCACTTTCAATGACACCTTTAAAGATTGATAAGATAAAGGCTATTCATCCTGAAATCGACAGAGTGGATATCGAAGGGCAGGCTGTATTATTTGAAAGCGCATTATATGCAAAACTTCCTGAAGATCTTCCTGAGCCGCTTGCACTTGCAGCTTTGGATGTAGCCGGAGCTCCTGCACAGACAGCAAAGCTTGTACAGTCGGGACAGAGTGTACTGGTACTTGGAGGAGCCGGAAAGAGCGGAATGCTTGTTTGCTATGAGGCAATGAAGAGAGTAGGACCTACAGGTAAGGTAGTTGCTATGGACTATAGCAAAGAAGGTGTGGAAGAGTTAAAGAAGATGGGACTTTGCCATGAAGCATTCCAGGCAAGTGCCGCACTTCCTGTAGAAGTTCTTGATAAGGCTTTGGAGCTTAATGACGGAAGAGAATATGATGTTTCAATATGCTGCGTAAATGTAAATAACTGTGAGATGAGCGCAATCCTTCCTGTTCGTGACGGCGGATGTGTATACTTCTTCTCAATGGCTACAAGCTTTACAAAGGCTGCACTGGGAGCAGAGGGTGTAGGAAAAGATATTGATATGATCATAGGAAACGGATATACAAAGGGACATGATAAGATAACATTGCAGGAAATTCGTGAAAATCCGGCAATCAGAGAAGTTTTTGAGAAAAAATACGTATAATTTACAGTAAGTAAGGGGAAATAAAGATGAGAAACAGTAGAGAAAAACGGATTGTTCGTAGACGTTCCGGATAATGAGTGGAACGACTGGAAATGGCAGCTTAGAAACAGAATAACAAATGTAGAGAGTTTAAAAAAGTATGTAAAGCTTACAGAAAAAGAAGAAGAAGGTGTAAAGAGATGTCTGGAAAACCTTAGAATGGCTATCACACCATACTATCTTTCACTTATCGATCTTGAGGATGAAAACGACCCTGTAAGAAAGCAGGCAATACCTACAGTGTCGGAGCTTCATATAGCTGAAGCGGATCTTGCGGATCCTTTACATGAGGATACGGACTCACCTGTACACGGTCTTACACACAGATATCCTGACAGAGTTTTATTCCTTGTAACAGATCAGTGCTCAATGTATTGCAGACATTGTACAAGAAGAAGATTTGCAGGACAAAACGATACAAGTGTACCTACATCACAGGTGGATGCATGCCTTGACTATATCAGAAGACATCCTGAGGTAAGAGATGTACTGCTTTCAGGCGGTGATGCACTGCTTATCAGCGATGAAAAGCTTGAATACATTATATCAGAGCTTAGAAAAATAGAGCATGTTGAGATAGTAAGAATCGGTTCAAGAACACCTGTTGTTATGCCGCAAAGAATTACACCTGAGCTTGTAAATATGTTAAAGAAGTATCATCCGATCTGGCTCAATACACATTTCAATCATCCGAGCGAAATTACAAAAGAGTCCGCAGAGGCTTGTGCAAGACTTGCTGATGCAGGTATTCCTCTTGGAAACCAAACAGTACTTTTGGCAGGAGTAAATGACTGCGTACATATAATGACCGACCTCGTTCATGAGCTTGTAAAGATAAGAGTAAGACCTTACTACATTTATCAATGTGACCTTTCACAGGGACTTGAGCATTTCAGAACACCTGTATCAAAGGGTATCGAGATAATAGAAGGACTTAGAGGTCATACTTCAGGATACTGTGTACCTACATTTGTGGTTGATGCACCGGGAGGTGGCGGAAAGACACCTGTTATGCCGAATTATGTTATTTCACAGAGCCCCGGAAAGGTTATACTCAGAAACTATGAAGGTGTTATCACAACATATACAGAGCCTGAGCATTATGAGAATAATTGCAATTGTGATATTTGCAGGGGAAAGAAAGAAAAGCATTTAGGAGGAGTGGCAGCTCTTGAACAGGGACTTGCCATGACAATTGAACCGGCTGATTTGGCCAGATTCAGAAGATCACATGATAAGAAATAGGAGATATACACATGAGTAAACTTGGACTTGATAAAAGTTTAATCTCTAAAGCCAGAAGCAGTGCTAAGAATGTTGCACTGGATGTCCAAGCCTTTATTGATGATCATACTACAGTAGCTGTAGAGAGAACGGTATGCAGACTTTTGGGGATTGACGGAGTAAACAGTGTGGAAGTGCCGCTGCCTAATGTAGTGGTTGACCACCTTGTAGAAAATAAACTTCTTCCGATGGGTGCGGCATTTATGCTTGGAAACGCAATGCTGGAACTGTCACTTTCACCTATTGAGATAGCACAGGGGATTGATAAGGGTGAGATAGATTTATCAAAACTTAAGATTCATTCATCTAAAGAGATAGAAGAAGCAATTGCACCTGTAGCAAAAGCTATGGTGGAAAGAATCCAAAAAAATGTCGACAAGAGAAATGAATATCTCGGAAAATTCGGAGACAAGGAAGGACCTTATATATATCTTATAGTTGCGACAGGAAATATATATGAGGATATAACACAGGCCGTGGCTGCGGCAAAGCAGGGTGCAGACATAATCGCCGTTATAAGAACTACAGGACAGAGTCTTCTTGACTATGTTCCGTACGGTGCTACTACAGAAGGCTTCGGTGGAACATATGCGACACAGGAAAACTTCAGACTGATGAGAAAAGCTTTGGATGAGGTTGGAGAGAAAGAAAACAGATATATCAGACTTTGCAACTACTGTTCGGGACTATGTATGCCTGAGATAGCGGCAATGGGTGCAATGGAAAGACTTGATGTAATGCTCAATGACGCACTCTACGGAATTCTTTTCAGAGATATAAATATGCAAAGAACTCTGGTTGACCAGTATTTCTCTAGAGTTATAAACGGATTTGCAGGAGTTATTATAAATACGGGTGAGGACAACTACCTTACTACTGCAGATGCTATAGAAGAGGCACATACCGTACTTGCATCACAGTTTTTAAATGAGCAGTTTGCTATAGAAGCAGGTCTTCCGCCTGCACAGCAGGGACTCGGACATGCATTTGAGATATCACCCGATGCTGAAAACGGATTCTTATTTGAGCTGGCACAGGCGCAGATGGCAAGAGAAATCTTCCCGAAAGCACCGCTTAAGTACATGCCTCCTACAAAGTTTATGACAGGAAATATCTTCCGCGGTCATGTACAGGATGCACTCTTTAATATGGTTACCATACTTACAAATCAAAAGATACATCTTCTCGGAATGATGACTGAGGCCATACATACACCTTTTATGTCTGACAGAGCGCTTGCTATAGAAAACGCACAGTATATCTTCAGAACAATGAAGGACTTCGGAGATGAGATAGAGTTTAAAGAGGACGGTATTATTAGAAACAGAGCAAATGAAGTTTTAAATAAGGCCGCAGCACTTCTTTCGGAGATAGAGACAAACGGACTTTTTGCTACACTTGAAAAGGGAACTTTTGCGGATATAAAGAGACCTTTTAACGGAGGTAAGGGTTTAGACGGAGTTGTTGTTAAAGATAATGTATACTTTAACCCATTTATTCCTCTTATGAAAAAGGAGGTGAAAGATGAGTAGCGGTTTATATAATCTTAATAAGGTTGAGTTTGATAAGACCCTTGACCTTACAAAGCTTAAAGCCTATGGCGATACCATGAATGACGGCAAGGTTCAAATCAGCTTTACACTCCCTGTCAAGAATGACGAAAGAGGTGAGGAAGCTGCAAGAATACTTGCAAAGAAAATGGGACTTTCGGATGTGAATATTGCACACAGAATGTCACTGGATGTAGAGTTTACATTTTATGTAGTTTATGGTAGCCTTGTACACAGTGTGGATTATACAAATATTCATGTACAGACAGTTGAAGAAGAAACAATGAGCATGGAAGAAGTTAATGAGTTTATTAAAGAAAACTTCCACAGAAAGATAGTAGTGGTAGGAGCTTCTACCGGTACCGATGCTCATACTGTAGGAATAGATGCTATAATGAACAGAAAAGGTTTTGCCGGACATTACGGACTTGAAAGATATGAGATGATCGAAGCTTATAACCTCGGTTCACAGGTTACAAACGAGGAGTTCATTGAGAAGGCAAGAGAGTTAAAGGCAGATGTACTTCTGGTTTCACAGACGGTTACACAAAAAGATATTCATATAAAGAATCTTACAAATCTTGTGGAGCTTTTGGAAGCCGAAGAGCTTAGAGATAAATATGTACTTATCTGCGGAGGTGCAAGAATCACACATGAGCTGGCAAAGGAGCTCGGCTATGATGCAGGATTCGGAACAGGTAAGTTTGCAGACGATGTAGCTACATTTGCAGTTACTGAGATGTTAAGAAGAGGCTTAGGTAAGTAAAGGAGATTTTATGACAGGACTTTGTTCATGTATACGAAGGCGACGGTAAAGGAAAGACAACTGCGGCGGTAGGCTTGGCAGTAAGATGTGCAGGTAGTGGCAGAAAAGTCCTGTTTTCACAATTTTTAAAAAGTGATACTTCAAACGAACTTAAGGTTCTAAAAAATATAGAAAACATTGAACTGTATACAAAGAAAAAAACAGTTTCGGTTTTACATTCAATATGACTGATGAAGAAAAAGGTTCTTGCAAAGAGTTTTTCACCAATCATTTAAAAGAAATTATTCATCTGGCTACCGATAGGCAGTTTGATATGGTAGTAATGGATGAGATAATAGATGCTTATAACCTTAATATGGTGGAGCATGATGTACTGACAGATTTTTTAAAATCCCGCCCGAAAAATCTGGAAGTGGTTATGACCGGAAGAAATCCTAAGGATGAGATAGTAGAACTTGCTGATTATCTGACACACTTTCAAAAGGTAAAGCATCCGTTTGACAAGGGTATAAGAGCCCGTGTCGGTATAGAAATGTAAAGAGAGGAAAAGGTATGAATAGTGGTAATGACACTTATAATCCCGGGTTTTTTAGAAATAAAAAATCATACTTGCTATGTTTAGCGATTTTCATTTTAGTTATGTGTCCGATGATAGTGTACGGAGCGGAAGCTGAAGCACCGAAGCCTGCGCTGTACGCAACATTCTGGTCACTTGTACCACCACTTGTAGCTATTGTACTTGCTCTTATAAGTAAAGAAGTATATAGCTCACTTGCAATCGGAGTTATATTCGGAGGTCTTTTGGCATCAGGATTTAACTTTGAAGGAACAATGAAGACCATTTTTGAAAAAGGATTTGTTTCAGTTTTATCAAGTGCCTATAATGTAGGTATTTTTGATCTTCCTTGTTATTTTTGGGAATGGTTGTTGCTCTTATGAATAAGACCGGCGGCTCTGATGCTTTCGGTAAATGGGCTTCAAAAAGAATTAAGACCAGAGTGGGAGCACAGCTTACATCAATCCTTCTCGGTTGTCTTATCTTTATCGATGACTACTTCAACTGTCTTACAGTAGGTAGCGTTATGAGACCTGTTACAGATAAGCATCAGGTTTCAAGAGCAAAGCTCGCATATTTGATAGATGCTACAGCTGCTCCTGTATGTATTATTTCACCTATTTCATCCTGGGCTGCTGCCGTTACAGGATTCGTTGACGGTGAAGACGGATTTGCACTCTTTGTAAAGGCAATTCCTTTTAACTATTACGCACTACTTACAATCGTAATGATGCTTGTTATTACACTTTGGAAGTTTGACTTCGGTCCTATGAAACTCCATGAAGAGAATGCAATGAAGGGCGATCTCTTTACAACAGGAGAAGAGAAGTTTGAAGACCTTGACAGAGGAGAGCATAAAGACGGTAAGCTTATAGATATGCTTTTCCCTATCGTTTCATTGATTATTTGTTGCGTTATCGGAATGCTATATACAGGTGGAATATTCAGCGGTGCAGGAATCGTTGAGGCTTTCTCAAACTGCGACGCTTCTGTCGGACTTTCAATGGGTAGCTTTGTAGCGCTTATTATCACACTTGCATTCTATATAGTAAGAAGATCACTTAAGTTCTCAGAGTGTATGGATTGTTTACCTGCCGGATTTAAGGCAATGGTACCTGCAATTCTTATCCTTACATTTGCATGGTCATTAAAGTCTATCACAGACGTACTTGGAGCAAAGGAATTTGTTGCTACAATGATGGAGCACTCAGCTAACGGCATGCAATTACTACTTCCGGCAATCATATTCGTAGTAGCGGTTTGTCTGGCTTTCTCAACAGGAACATCATGGGGAACATTTGGTATCCTTATACCTATAGTTGTTGCCGTATTTGCAGGAAAAGATTCACAGATGATGATCATTTCAATCTCAGCATGTATGGCAGGTGCTGTTTGCGGTGACCACTGCTCACCTATCTCAGATACTACCATCATGGCGAGTGCAGGTGCACAGTCAAATCATATCAACCATGTAAATACACAGTTACCATATGCAATGTTAGTTGCAGCGGTATCATTCGTAAGCTATATAATAGCGGCTTTTGTAAAGAATGTCGTTATATCACTTATAATAGCTGTAGCATTAATGGTTGGAGTACTTTTATAATAAAGAAAGTTACATATAAAGAAGATTCAGTAAAAGCTGTTTAATTAATACGAAGGCACTCCCTACCCTAAAGGTAGGGAGTGTTTTTTTATTTTTAATTTTATATTAATATAAAGAGTATAATATTGACATAAAAAAACATGCCTGTATATAATCAGCTTATAAAGTTTGTTGAAAAGAAATATTTTAAAAATAGTCCTTTTATGTGAAAAATGTGGATATGTGTAAGTAAGGACAAATAGAGATCCGAAGTATATAATTGTATTCTATAGTTTTATAAACTATTAGAAAATATTTTTTTAGCTGTATTACTTTCTTCTTCATAGATATCTAAGTAGTGACTTGTTTTAGTGACTAAGTGAGATATAGGTATGATAAGTAAGGTGGATAGAGCTGAAAGGAGTACTTATGAAGAAACTATTTTTATTAACAGCTGCTTTTTTTCTGTGATTATGAGCTTTTAATGCATTTGCTTTTACGTCAAGCAATCCTGATGTCACAATAAAGAGCGGAGATATGGGAAGGACTTACACTTGGACCTCACCGCTTGGAACAGAGATAACCATGCCGGTTATTACAAAAAGATGCTGTTCTAAGTATAAATAAAGGTGATTCACAGTATATGGAGACATATTTCTATGATCCTTCAGGTGCAATTAATAAAGACAATAATGTTATTATGTTTGGCTACAAAAATTCAGCTTTTTGCAGCTCCTACATTGGCTCTGGAAAGAGCAACAGAGTATTCACCACTTACAATAAGCAGTTATAATGTTGGTAAACCTGGTCTTAGAGAGAAGTACATATAAAGGATATACCGGACAGGATATTATAATCGCTTTTTACAAAATTACAGGTGATAATTCTATAAGTCCGGTTTACTTTACCGGAAACTATTTAAAAGAGGAAAATGCAAATAAAGTAGGCTACTTTTATGTAGATATGGGTTCATCTGCAAATACATCATCTCAGGGTTGGGAAAACACAGATAGAGGATGGAAGTATAAAGAGTCTAGCGGAAGCTATGTAACTAATACATGGAAACAGGTTGACGGTATATGGTATTTCTTTGACGGAGAAGGACATATTGCTACAAGCTGGAGACAAATAGACGGAGCCTGGTACTTCTTTAATGCAAGCGGAGCAATGCTTACAGGCTGGGTACAGTCAGGAAATGACTGGTATTACTTGAATCCTTCAGGTGCTATGGTTACAGGCTGGGTACAGTCAGGAAATGATTGGTACTATATGAGTCCGTCAGGAGCAATGCTAAGCAATACAACTACCGCAGACGGCTATAGACTTGATGCTTCAGGAAGATGGGTAAAATAATTCGATACTTTATATCGAGGTAAAATATAAAATTATCGGGAGCAGGGGAAGGAAAGCTTCTCCTGCTCTTTTAATATAATATCCTGACAAGTACAAGGCATTTTAGCTTTGGAGATTTGTCAGGATATTTTTTCTATATCATAATCCATAATCTTTTTCGAATGTCTGCAAAGACTTCATTCACATTTTTTTCGTTCTTCCGGCTTACATATCCGCATATCCTTTTTCCAATTCATCATTGAAATGTGATTCTGCCTTCAAATTCTCCTCATAACTTTTATCCGCATCAAGTCCGAAAGCTTTAAAAACCTTTCTTTTGAGTTCTATATAATCGGGATTTTTTTCAAATCAGGTACATTCTTTTTTCTTATATTTCTCCCAAAAACGGAGAATTTGATTTTGCTTCAATACATTCTTTTTAATTTATAAGTATCTATTACAAAAACCGATGCCTCTCTTCTAAGAGTCTGAGGACCCTATGTTTAATTCCTTGATAAGCTTTCAGATAATCGGACAGAGGAATTTCTTTATAGATAAGTCCATACTGTAGGTATGCAATATCGGGATCTGTAGCGCTTATACTTTCGCTGACTGAAATAAACATATCATTTTCTTCCGGCCTCATAGGTAAATTTCCTAAAAATAACGGCTTCACCATAGTAAAAAAATATTATCCATAACAGCTTGTGAAGGCAGAGCATGGCACTTTGATAATTCTGCCAAATCAATATTTTTTTAGTATCACTTATGTTATGATAGACTTTGATTATTAAAGGCTTTCCCATAAGATGTGCTAAGCCGTAATTTTTATTTTTTTCTTGAAAATTTTCATCCTTGTGCAGCTTGAGCGACATCAAGTAAAATTCTGCCAAACTCCCCACTCTCTTCTTGAGAGCTTTAAAAGCAAAGAAATCACCTTCTTTGAATTTGCAATGTTTTCTTTTTGTGTTTTTTTAAATTCTTCTATTTCTTTTTAAATCTTCTTCAGTAGTTTCCTCTATCCATTTATCCAGCCATTTCTTTAGTTTATCAATTGTTATATTTTCATTTTCCGGAAAACTTTCCGAATAATAAGTCCTTTGTGTGGTATAATTTGCAATAATTACCTGAGCTGTAGAAAAGGTAAAATAAGTTCCAAAAGGTGAAAAAGATTGAACTGCGGTATAATTAAACTTTTTGATTTTTACCTCTTTTAGTTTTTTTGGGAAGTATCATTGTACTGGTTTTCTGCCGTCTTTTCATTTAGTTCAGATTCATGATAATAGTTTTCACTGACTGTTATCTCTTTTTAATAGTATCACCTTCAAAAATAGTGATAAATATTGTCATCAAACTTTACAAGTTCCCAGTGCTCTTCTACAGGATTAAGCCCCAGATATTTTCTTTGCTCATTAGTAAGTTCAAATATTAAATTCATTTCATCCTCCGTATTTACCTGTATTATAGCATATTAATAGATTGTAGAATGCAAAAATAGGCAATATAAAAAAACGCTCAACAATGTAATTGTATAGCATAATTTACTGTACTAATCTAGCGTTACATGTCAAAAAAATTATTAAGGTTTTCTTACGCCAGAGCGTAGTTTTTAGAAGTTAGCACCAAAATTTACAATATATTTTTATATAGTATAGACAATGAATTAATGTATGAGAAAAAACATTCACAAAGATGAGTAAGCTATATTGACACTAAAACCGTTAGGCTCGATATAATCGTGGCATAAAGTTTTTGCAAATTGTAGTTATTACGTAGAATGGATTAGATATAATTGTATATTATGTTTAAAGGAGAGCAGCATGAACGATTTGGAACGAAAAGCTTTTTTATATCAAGCGAGAGAATACATATCTAAATATTTCGATTTAAGCAGGTTAAAGGACGAAGAGCTTTATTCAAAAATAGAAAAGCTGGTCAGTGAGCAATTGGGCGATGTCTATATTTCAATCAGAGAAAGAGTAAATTTAACAGATGAGCTTTATTCATCAATAAGAGGTCTGGGGCTTCTTGATATGATCATAAAAGATGATGATATTACGGAGGTCATGATAAACGGTACGGATGAAATCTTTATTGAGAGAAATGGAAAGATTGAAAGACTGCAACAAAGTTTTGACAGCCAAAGAAAACTGGAAGATATAATACAGCGTATTGTAGGAAGAGCCGGTAGAGAGGTAAATCAATCAAATCCTATTGTAGATACAAGGCTTCCGGACGGATCAAGAGTGAGCGTGGTTTTACCTCCGGTAGCATTAAAAGGACCTACTTTAACTATTCGTAAATTCTCAAAGACTCCTATGACAGTGGAGCAACTCATAAAATATAAATCCATTACACCACAAATAGCCAAGGTTTTAGAAACATTGGTAAAAGCAAAATACAATATATTTATAAGCGGAGGCACAGGAAGCGGTAAAACCACTTTTCTAAATGCCTTATCAAACTATATCCCGAAGACGGAAAGAGTAATCACGATAGAAGACTCTGCGGAGCTTCAAATAGTCGGTATAGAAAATCTTGTAAAACTTGAGACGAGGAATTCAAACTCTTCAGGAAAGGGAATGATTACAATCAGAGATCTTATAAAGACATCTTTAAGAATGAGACCTGAAAGGATAATAGTCGGTGAGGTAAGAGGTGCCGAGACACTTGATATGTTGCAGGCAATGAATACCGGACATGACGGTTCACTTTCCACCGGACATGCCAATTCTACAAAAGATATGCTTAGCAGAATGGAGACTATGGTACTTATGGGTGCTGAAGGTCTACCTCTTGAAGCTATAAGGCAGCAGATATCTTCGGCGGTGGATATAATTATACATCTTTCAAGGCTTAGAGATCACAGCAGAAAGACTATGGAAATATCGGAGGTTATGGGATTAAAAGACGGTGAGATAGAACTGAATCCCCTGTATGTATTTGAGGAAAGTGAAGAAAGCACCATGGATAAGGTGGTAGGTGAGCTTAAGAGAACAAAGAATCCTTTAAAGAATACATTTAAACTAAAGCTCATGGGATATAAAGGAGTTATTTGATGATAAAAAGAGTACTGAAGAGTAAGTCGGATACTTATATAGAAAATCACGGTCTTATGGGGAATGCCGATGACTATCATGTATATCACATGAGATTGGTAGATTATCTTGTCGGATTTTCAATTGGATTTTGCACTTGGTTTTGTAGTAATTATGGTCTTCTTTAGAATATTCAGTGTTTCTTTAATATCGGGAATTATCTGTGGAATCCCTGCGATACATTTTTTTAGAAAAATACAGAAAAGAAAAAAAGACAAAGAGATTTGCTCGTTGAGTTTAGAGATCTGCTTGAGGCACTTACAACCTCTTATTCTTCCGGAAAGAATACTATGGAGGCATTTGCGGAAAGCTATCAAGATTTACTAAGTCTTTACGGTGAAAAATCCGATATTGTAAATGAAACCAGAATAATAATAGCCGGGATGACAAATAATATAATTATCGAAGACTTACTAAAGGACTTTGCGGACAGATGCGGACTTGATGATGTTGCAAGCTTTGCGGCTACATTTGAGTCGGGACTCAGACAGGGCGGAGATATCAAGCAGGTTGTATGGGACAGCAGAAAGATAATCAATGACAAGATAGAAATTGAGACGGAAATAAAGACCATTCTCACTGAAAAAGGAAAAATGAATTAAACATTATGATGGTAATGCCTATTGTAATAATGATTGCACTTAGCGGAATGGGAACTATGTCAGCGGCGGCAAATACGGCTTTTTACAGTGATGGTAAAGATATTTGCAATAGGATTGTTTGCAGGAGCCTATATGATGGGAAGAAGAATAGTGAATATAAGGATGTAAAAAAATATGATAGTAATGATATTGGTAACAATATTTGCATTGTTTGTACTTTTACTTACATTTCAGATTCAGTAAAAAGTTTAAAGATGTATTATCGGGAATACCGGAGGGTGAGTATCCGCTGTCCGACATATATTATATCGGATTTGGACTTATGGAGCTGATACATTTTGATATGAACAGTAAAAAAATTCAAGAGGAAAGATCAAGCTTATTTCGGAAATATACGGAAAAACAATACGGACCTTATTATTTTTTTATACTGCGAGGCGGACAGATTACATTTGGAATAGTGCTAACTCTACTTATGTTTATGATAACGGGAATAAGCGGAAATTTTAAACTGGTAATAGCCGGAGTGGCGGTAAGCGCAATGATGATATGGTATTTGGATGAATTGTTAAATGACAAGATAAATTCAAGAAGGGATGAGCTTTTAAGGGATTATCCGGGAATGCTCTCAAAGCTTACATTGCTTGTAAATGCAGGTGTGCCTATAAGAGAGGCATGGATGAAGGTGGCAGCCACAAATGAAGGGATTTTTATATCAGGAAATGCGAAACACCGCCTTGGAGCTGAGTAACGGAATTCAGGAGGTGGAAGCTTATAAGACTTTCGGAGAGAGATGCTCTATAAAGTCTCTTAGAAAGTTTTCAACGATGATGATACAGAATCTGCAAAAAGGAAGCGGTGAAGTGGTTGTTTTTCTTAGAGATATGAGCAATGAAGCTTGGGAAGAGAAAAAAAGCATGAAGTAAAAAGAAAGGGTGAAAAGGCAAGCAGTAAATTGATAATGCCGATAGGTCTTATATTTTTAGGAGTACTCATTTTGATAATGGTGCCTATGTTTGCCGGTCTCAGATTTTGATGTTTGAGCTGAAAGTCGACTAAAGCTTTTACATAACTAAAAAAACTTTCAAAGAGAGGAGAAACAAGATGGAAAAAAATGTTTGAACTTATTGATCTGTTTTTTTATTACACAGACAATGAAACTTAACGGAGCTGTTGAGGCTTTTTAAGAAAGAAGAGCGTGGAGCATCCGATATGGTTGCGGTTATGGTACTTATAGTTATCATAATAGCACTTGCAACTTTATTTCACGACAGGCTAAAGGATATAGTCGGTCAAATACTGGATAAACTTAGCGGTTTCGTCAGTACTAACAGTACACCATAAAATATTGAGCCAAGGAGGAGATATGCGAGGTGAAAACAATCGTGGTACTTTGATGGTAGAAGCGGCAATAATATATCCTTTATTCATATTTACTATAATTGCAATGCTTATCTTGGGGCTTTTAAAGCTTGAGCAGACTTTTGGTACAGTTTGCCGGTGCAAAGATTGCTTCGCAAGCCGCAAGAGACGGAGCATATCCCGGATACGAAAAAAATATCTCGCACCGATAAGTGGTGGTATAGATATAGACGTAATGAGTTTTCCGGGTACGGACGGAGTTGACAGTTATTATAAGGAGAGGGAACTCTACGCAGGTTTTTTCAGAAGTAAGGATGAAATCGGAGATAGTTTTGAAGAAAAACTGAATACGCTTTTATATAAATATACCATGGTTAGCGGTTTGAGTGTAGATTCCGATATAGAGTTCACGGGGATAATAACACCTACAGTAAAAGTCAATATCAAGTACGGAATTAAATTGCCTGCCGGATTGGGTAAGGCACTTAAAAGTGTAGGTGTTCCGGAAAAAAATTGAGCTTAAGGAATCAAGTTATGCATTCTCCTCCAATGCAACGGAATTTGTCAGAGACATCGACCTGGGAGCGGATCTCATAGATTTCCTTTTAGAGAAATTTAATTTAAAGGAAAGGGTCGATGTCTATGTAAATAAATTAAAGACATTAAGAGATAAACTGGGTGGAACAGGCAGGTGACAATATGAAAATCTTTTATAACAAACATGGTTCACTGACCATATTTATGTCACTTATCTTAACAGTGGTTATAATATTTACCACTGTTTTGGTTGATGGCGGCAGAATAATACTTGCCGGAAATATAGTATCGGGTGCCGGAGATATGGCACTCAATGCAGGATTAACATATTATAATTCGGTATTACAGGACACATACGGACTGTTTGCCATTTCTAAGAATATGACTGAATTACGAAATAATCTGGAAGTATATTTTGATGCCACATTAAAAAAAGCAACGGCCTGCATGATCAAGGCCTGGTAAAAGAGCTTGTTGATATTGCATTATCAGGAAGCGGTGGAAACGAAATTTCAGATATTATGCAAATGAAGCTGACTGACGGAAGTTTTGAGGTAAGTCAGGCGGCAGGTGCAAATCTTTCCAATGCAAATGTGCTTAGGGCACAGGTGCTTGATTATATGAAATTCAGAGCACCGGCGGTGATAGGGTATGGATTTTTAGAGAAGATGAATATCTTAAAAATCATTACCTGACCAACAAAAAAAGGTATTGGAAAAATAAAAGAGATTATGAAAAAAACTAAAGGACATTCAAGATCTTTGCTTAAGAATATATGCTCTTTCAAGAGAATATGAGGATTATTTGATAAATCCGACAGGAAATTTTAAGACTCAAAGGATATAAAGGATGATATTTATGTCTTGGGAGACAATAACTTTTCAATATGCCACAAGAGATGCACTGGCATATGTACAGGTGGAAAAAGCTGTCAAAACTTGAGCAGGATAAATATTGGCGTAACAGTAACAATGATGCACAAGGTGGTGATATTCATTATTCAATGGAAAAATTTTGAAAAATGATATAAGTGAATTGAAAACAGACTTTCATATGGTTACAAGTTCTTTGTCATATGGAGATTGGATGTCAACGCCAAGAGGGAATGCCACTTTAGAGTACAATAGATTCGGCAATTATGTAAATTATTATAATCGGTATAAGACTGAGGTATATGAATTTCAAACTGTAGTTAAAAGGTTTAATCTTGCACAGGAGCATTACGAAAGTGAGAAAATAAGAATAAACGGTGATATTGCAAGTTATATAAGTAAAAGTGATGAAGAGAATGACTACAGCTCGGAAATTACAAGATTAGAAGCAGAATTAAGAGATTTGGAGGCGGATTGGAAAAAAATATCAAGGAATGGTATGATAAAAAAAGTTTGTCGGTGATTGGGAACAAACAGGTGTAAATGAGATTGTACCTGACAATTACGGGAGTTCGGAACTCTCAAGCGCTCCTCTCGGTCCAAACTATAATGTAAACAATCTGAGAGATAAGTACATGAACGATCTTAGAAATGATATTAAACTTCTTGCCACACCTCAAATGAGGACTGCAAGAGAGTACTATCTGTGGTTTACAGGGCTTAAGGAGAAAGCTGAAGGTGTTCGAGGTGAGCTCTTAAAACTTAAAATATCGGCTAAGGAATTGAAAGATATAGCCAATAACTGGGATATCAATATCGGCAATATGGCTGAGTCGGGTGTAAAAAAACGATATGCGTCAGGACTATAACACCAAGACAAAGGCTGTTATTGAAGGTTATGTCAATGAAATGACAAAAATATTTGAGCGTTCAATAGACTATTCAAATAAGGTTATAGCAAATCTTGAAAAATATGAATATGCGGGAATACATCCGGCTACTTCAGATGATACGGATGACGGTTGGGTAAACAGCATAATATCATATGTATCCGGATTGACAAACACGGATACATTGACTACAAACATTGAAATTGAGTCAAAGCAGGAAGCATTACATACATTGGGAGCTTATATTCCTACAGAAGACAGCAGACTTGTATTCATGGATTTTGAGAACAGTATTCCTTCCAAGATACAAAAAGTAGTTGAAACTACCGAAGAGGAAAAGGGATATAAAGTAGTTGATTCAGAATTTGGATATATAAATCCAAGACTGCGAAACTATATTGGAGTAGAGTGCTATGATATGGATTCAGTAACTTCCGGTATGACAGATACAGACGGAAAGTACTATGTAGATCCGCTTTTTGCATTTCTTGAAAGAAACAGTGTTGCGACAAAACCTGAAGGTGATTCGGAGCAAAAAAACAAGAGAGATGAGATGATTAACGGCTCACATGTTGATAATACTCCGGAACCTGTGCAAATAAGTCCGGTAAGAATAGCTGATGTAATGAATATAGGTGCTCAGGCGGCACAGATAATGAATTCAAATACAATGGAAACACTTCAAAGCGGTGGTGATAAGAAATTGGCTGACAATGCTTTGAAGGCCTCAAAAGAAGCTGTTTCGGGATTTGACAGAATCGGAGACATACTGGTAGGCGGAAGAGATAAGCTTTATCTAATGGCATATACCACCACAATGTTCAGCTGCTATACGACAAACAGGGAAGAGGGCGGTATCACAAATGAAAAGACTTTGTCGGGAGTGCCTTTCAGTGAAAAGAACAATGAAGCTTACAGAGCTGAGCAGGAGTATATACTTCTTGGTAATCCTAAATTGAATGAAAATGTGTCCGGTGTACAAACAAGAATATTCGGTATAAGACTTTTGTTAAATTTAATATATGCGTATACAAGTGACAGTGCTCTAAGAAATGAGACATTTGCAATGGCTACGGCCATAGCAGGCTGGACAGGATTCGGAGTTCCGATAGTTCAGAATGTATTACTGATTGCGGCGGCATTGACTGAAAGTGCGTTGGATATCAATGACTTGTTGTCGGGAAAGTCGGTACCGCTTTATAAAAATCCGAATGTGTGGAGATCAAGATTCAGCGGTATGGCTCAAGCTGTTGCACAGACTGCTGCAAGTCAGCTGTATAAGAAGATGAATGAGTATACGGATGATATGAAAGAGGATTTCAATACTACTCTGGAAGATTATGTAGACAATATGGTGGATACATCCACAGATACTATTATTACGTCAATACAGACACCTATACAGGAGAAAAGTATTATGGTGTATGGCACAGATAGGAGATGCAAGAGACGGACTGGAAGAAAGACTTAAAGCTGCACTAAAGGAAAGCTTTGATCAGATTCAGTCTGATATGGAAGCTGAGGTTTCAACCGGAGGTTTGGTTGCACAGGCAAAGCTTAAGGCATTTAAGACTATTAATACAAATGACAACCGAGATAAGCTTGTAGAGTCTGTAATGCAGACATCAGGTATTACAAGTGAGAATGTAAATCAGTTAACAGATAGTATAAATGAAAATATAAAGGTGTTTTTTTGAAGGTAAAAGAGAAAAGCTGGAAGATGCAATACATTCTGTAGTTGATAGAAGTCAACTTAAAGATAAACTTAAGAACAGTGTAGGAAGTGCTCTTGATGCTGCAAACAGTAATGCTCAGGAAGCAATAAATAATAAGATAAATGAGTTCAACAAGGAGTTTGAAGGTGCAGGTGGAGATGCTCTGAGTATAGGAGATGGAAAGGATAAACTTGAACTTAACGGTTTTGATAAAACCAAAGCAAGTACGTTTAACATGAGCTATAAAGATTATCTTATGGTTTTTTTGGCTATACAGTATTTATTGGATGAGCAGAGCGTAATCTGTAGAATGGGGAATCTGATACAGACAAATGCAAGTAAGGAAGGCTCACTCTACTATGCAGGAGAGGGATTTTTCCATGCAGGAAGCCACAGTTCTACTACAGGTAGAAGCTAAGACGCAGATAAAACCTGTATTTATAAATTTGGATGCATTTAATTTAAAAAATGAAAAATTTAATTTAAAAGGGGAATTTGGATACCCTATAGATTATAAAGGTGTATTGGGATATTAAAAGGAGGTTGGCTATAAGCCGGAAAAGAATATGCAGAATATAAAAAGAGTTTTACTTATAGGTGTATTGGCCACAGCAAGTATTATCGTAAGTGGATGTAGTAAGTCGAATACAAATACAGTTAGTACTGAAACCGCTGAAAGTGCAATAAAAAGAAAGCAAAGTCGAAGAGACAAGCAAAAAGCAGATAAAGAAAAAAATAAGTTCGAACATCCTATAACTTTGGGAACTATAGGTGGCATAGACCTTATGGCAGACAGTGAGTTTCCTAAGGCAGGTTATTTTAAGACAAATAGACTTACATTTGGATTTGATGAGAATAAAGGTGAGCTAGCATCTTGTTTTTACCAACGTGAATGTACTGATAAACATTCTACAGAAGAAATATGGCAGGTGGAATATAGTGAGGATTTAGAAAAAATACCGGATATAATGAAAGGTTTGAAGACTATATGGGACTCCTTTTTAGGAGATGGAAGAATGTACAAAAATGTATTCAGATCAACAATATGAAGTAATCGTAGATAATACAGAGAAGGTAACTTATAACGGTGTCGACTTTATAAAAGAGGAAGGTCATATAGATGTAACAAGAAAGGATCCTTCAAATACGAGATTTCCTGAACTTGTAAGAGCCGGATATATAGCATATTACTATTTCAGTCCTGAAGGAGCAGGTGCATATCCTGCTGATGATAACCAAGGATATGGAATGGGAATGGCAATATGGGGTGTAAGACCTGTTGATATGTCAAATGCTGAAGAGGCAAAGACCATGGAAGAAAACTATGAAAAGCTGAAAAAAATCAACAACAGCTTCTATGGAAACACTTATCAGCTTAGATGATTATTGGAAACTGGATAAATAGTTTGAATTTGAGTAGCTTTATCCGGCCACACTAAGGAGCAAACTAATGGATAGATACAGGCAAAGAGGTTTTATTACGGTAGAAGCAAGTCTTATACTTATGATTTTTATTGCATCTTATATTGCCATATTAAGTATGATTAATGTTTACAGGGCATATACAAGTATACAAAATGCTATAGATCAAACTGCGAAGCAGGTGTCCGAGTATGCTTATATAGCAAAGAAACTTGGAGTACATAATATAGGACAGGGTGCATCGAGTGAGGCGGGTGAATTTACCGATAAAACAAAGAAAATGCTTAATACCGTACAGGTGTTTTTCAATGCCAGTGCAAACGGTCTGGAAAATGCAACTGATGTGACTTCAAATATATTGGATGAAGGAACTGAGCAATATCCTGAAGATATATTATCTCAAATGAACAGTGTGGGACAGAGTGCACAGGAGATATATGATGCAGGACAGGCTATGCATACTTCCGTTACCGACTACTTTTCTGATGAAAAAGCAATTTTTAACGGAATATTGGCGGTTATAAAAGACGGTGCATATGATGCTGTAAAGTTGGCTGTTGCAATGCCTATAAGCAGAGCCGTTACAAATAAGTACTTACAGAGTTTTCCAAACGGATATCTGGAAAAGTTGGGAGTACAGGGTGGAAAAAACGGGATAAACTATTGGGGCTCGAGTTTCTTTCTGGATATGCAAAGCATTGAAATAAGTGCCACATATAAGATGAGAATACCGTTACCGTTTATAGATAAATTTGATTTTATATTGAAAAATACCGCATCCACCAGAGCTTGGATTGGAGACGGAAGCTTTAATGAGCCAAATGAGGCCGAAGGAGCCGTTGCAGGTGCAGCACTTGAAGACGGTGCTGATGAAATACCGGGTGAAGAAGATAATTTTTGACAATGTAACTCCGGTAGTAACACCGAGCAACAGGCTGAATATACCGGCTTCAGTGTGGGATAAGAGTACCAAAGATAGAGGCGAGGAGATAAGCAATTACAATAATACAGTTGTAAAGAGAAATCTGGATTCAAGTATATACAAAAGTATAAGTATTTTTAATGAAGAAGAGAGATATATAGCCAGAACTCATAGTATGGATACCGATTTAATAGAGTATCAGGACGGTAAGAAATTTTTTTAAGTGCTATAAAAAAAGATATGAAAAAGACTTAAAAAAACTTCAGTTGGGAAGGTGATATTACATCTGATAAATATAATAAAAAAATATTATTATCTGGTAGTGAAAAAAATAAGGAATTGAGTATTGATCAGCAAAAGGCAATAATTCTTGCAACGGAATATGCAAGAGAAAAACGGCATGGAGCTGAAATTATATACGACAGAATAGGAGATACAGGTGATGGTGAACTTGATTTTTTTGTGTAGTTTTTATGTTGATAACATATGCTGTTACACTGTATATGTACAAGAAAAAGGTATGGCAATATTTATTCAAGGCAAAAATGTATTTTTTTGATAATTACATATTTGATTATAGGAATTGCTATAGGTATCTTATATAGGATATATGCTTATGATATTTTTTTAAATCGTTTAAGGCTTTTGACTGTGATATCCGTCTCCTTAATAATTGCAGGAATTGATTACAGAGAAAAGATAATACCGAATGAGGCGGTTGTATTTATATTGGGAATTTCCTGTATATTTATTTTGATAAATGTATTTACAAATACAATTGAGGCATTGGCTATATTTATAGATTCTGCTGTAGCAATGATTATCGGTAGCGGACTTTTTGCCATAAGTAAGGCAATCAGTAAAAAAACGGTGTCGGAATGGGGGATATAAAGCTTGTAGGAGCATTGGGATTTTACTTGAGAACTTATACTTTGATGGGAGTATTGATAGTATCACTTGTATCCATTGCATTATACGGTCTGTTTACAGGTGTTTACCAAAAAAAGCAACTACAAAGGATGAAATACCTTTTGCACCTTTTTATTGCTTTCGGTGTAACCGCTTGTATGTTACTGGGATTTTAGGAGCTGTATATGACAATGAAAAAAATATTGGTACCTGTAATAATCTTACTGTTGGTACTTGGCTGGGGAAATATAATAGGCGGAAACGCAAGTGAACGTAAAAAATACAATGAATACATGTCAAAAGCCAAAGCTTTGGATGAAAAAGAAATTTATATAGATGCTCTTGATCAGTATAAAAAAAGCACTTGAATTTACTAAAGATAAGCTTCCGGTGGAAGAGGCAATTCTTGATGATTATCTCAATTTAAAAGAAATATAAGGACTTTGAAAAGCAGAGAAGTATGATCTTGGAAAATTATAATTATCCGAGAGTAATTACAAAAAGGTCATCGATTACTATATGGAAAGAAAGCAAAGTGCAAATGCTCTAAAAGTTGTAAATGCTTATCTGGAAAGCCAACCTAATGATGGTGATTTTTTGGAATTGCAGGGTAAGCTTAGAGGAATATATACCGAAATTTACTTTGCCGGAGCTTCTATAGATGAGTACTATAACGGATTTTATGTATTCACAAATGATGATAAAAAGGGCCTGATGAAGTCGGACGGCAGTGAAAAGATAAAGTCTCAATATGATGATATATTACCATATGGCAAGGAGCCCAATTATGCCGCCGTTTGTAAAGACGGTGATTGGTACTACATAGAAAAAAACGGATACAAGAAGCTTTTACCTGACTTTAAAGTGGATTCACTTGGTGTATTTGGAAACAAGCTGGCTCCTTATAAGACAGGAGAAAAGTATTCTTATATAGACGAGTATGCAAAAAAAGCTACCGAGTTGACCTATGATTTTGCAGGAGGATTTGCAAATAAGAGGGCGGCGGTAAAAAAAGAAGGCAAATGGGCTGTTATCAAAAATGATTTTTCGCAGGTTACTGATTTTATATATGATGATGTGATAATGGATGATTTCGGATTTGCGACTTCACAGAATGTATATATTGCAAAGCTTGACGGTAAGTATCATATTTTTGATTTGGACGGAAATATGAAGGGAAGCGAAGGCTTTGATGATGCAAAAGCATTTGTATCGGATGATATGGCAGCAGTTAAAATGAATAATAAAATGGTATTTTGCAAATAAGAACGGTGAAGTTGAGTTAATGACCGAATATAAGAATGCAAAAATCTTTTTTTCAAACGGTTTTGCTGCCGTATATGACGGAAAAAAGTGGGGATATATTAATAAAAAAGCCACGGTAGTTATTGATTTCGGGTTTAGTGAAGCAGGCTGCTTTTAACAGTAGCGGTGTGGCAGCTGTGAAAAAGGGAACTTGGAAATTTATTAAGCTTGTAGAATAGGAGGTTTTTAATGAAAAATCAGACTGGCTTTTAATAGACACAGATGAGGATTACAGAAAAAGATTGTCGGATTTTTTTATATTAAAAAAATTATCAGGACAGAATAGAAATATTGACCTTTTCTTCAGTAGATTCATTTGAAAAATAACAGAGGTAACAAGTCTATAGATGTTATGCTTGTATCTGAAAATATAGAAGATGACTTATCACCATACAGTGAAAAGATGAGTATGGCATACCTATCTGACAGGGATTTGATAGAGAGAAAAAACAATATAAAGACAATCAATAAATTTAAGAAGCCTGAAAATATATATAAGGAAATATTGAATGTATTGGCAGACGGCTCAAACGGTGATATTGCATATAAATTTAATGACGGAAATAATACTTTGGTTGAGGTGTTTATGCCGGTAAATGGAGGGGCGGAGCTACTTCTCTTGCCATAGCCTATGCAAAGAGATTGGCAAGGCGAGGAATACCGACACTCTATTTGAATTTTGAAATACTTAATTCATCCGATATTTTCTTAAACGGAGAGGGAAATATCGGCTTTGATGAAATCATATATGCAATAAAGAGTAAAAAGCAAAGTGTTTCATTAAAAATAGAAAGCAGTGTTTTAAAGACAAGTGAAGGGCTGAATTTCTTCAATAAATCAAGGACGGCTCTGGATATGCTTGAACTTAGTGATGAAGATATATCGGTACTTATTAAAGAAATAAAGGGAATGGGTAAGTACAGATATATAATTATAGACTGTAATTTCGATCCGGGAAGCAGATTGAATACTTTTTTTCAAAGTTTGCATATAAGATAGTGTTTGTTTTCGATGATACAAAGCAGGGAATCAAGAAAAATATCCGAGTTAAAATGAGGCATTACATATTATGGAAAAATAATGGAGCTATTGATATAACAAATAAAAATAACTCTTATATGCAATAAGGTAAAAAGATATTAATAATATTTCAATTCCACAAAACTTGTCTGTAAGAGACTTTGTAAAAAAATTATAGTGCAGATGGCAATGATTTGACTGAGATACTGTCAAAGGTTTCATTTTTTTGGAAAAATTTGAGATAGGGAGGCCCATATGTTTAAGAGGAATGAGACTGAAAAGGATATTGAGCTTATATATTATGTTGCTGAAAATGAAAAAAATTGATAATGTAAGCATCGGTATGATGAGAAATAATGATATTAAAGGCTTGCTTCCCATAGATATAATCATGCATGATTCAATGACGGAGTTTAAGTATAAAAACTGAGAAGTTAAAAAAATCTGGATGAATATTTGAGCGAAGGACTTACAAAGGAAGATTTGCTGAATGTATTTGAGAACATTTGTAAAGCTTTAACGGATATAGAAGAATATATGCTTGGTGAAGCACAGTTGGTTTTTGGAAAAATAAATATTTTTTTACAGACAACGGAAATATAAAAATGATACTTCTGCCTTTGTATGACAGAAGAAATAATTTAAGCATACTCGAATTCTTTAAAAATTTACTGCTTTTATATGATGGTTAAAAAAATAATAAGGCTGCAAATTTTTGCGGCAGATGTAAGCAGGCAACTCTCAGATGAAGAATCATTTTTCAATCGAAAAAAATTCTTACAATTAATATCCCAAATAAAACAAAAACATATTGAAAAACTTCGATATCACAAAGCCGGAAATCAAATCCGAGTTTAAAGAAAGAAGGGTATACAATATTGAGGAGCAACTCGAACAGTTAACTCCTGATAATACCGGTTACAGCAGCGGAGCACGGATTCCGGTAAATATGCAATCCCCTGTAAATACTTTCAATTCTGTTAATAATAAACCCCTATCAAATATTGAATTGGATGTGAAACCGGTAAATTCAGAAAAAGAAAAAAGGGTTTGTTTGGCTTTTGGAAAGGTTGAAAAGAAAGAGGAAATTTCAAAAACTCGGGAAAATGATTACCATAAACAAAGCAGTTTTTCTTATTCCGGGTAGAGAAGAACCGGTAAATATAGCTACAGTCAGCCGGAAAGAATCTAATGAAAAAAAGGATTTTTCTTTTTGGGAAAAAAAGAAGGAAAAAGAAGTTTACGTTGTTGATAACAAGACGGAAGCATCAAAATTACATTCAAATAATTTTGCAGAAACCACTGTTTTACAAAATTCAGACCGCTTTGCTGAGACGACATTACTTGGACTTTCTGTAAACGTATTAAACGCATTTCTGATATGGAAGAGAACAGGTGAAAAAATTCTTATAGATAAGTCAAGCTTTAGAATCGGAAGAGAAAAAGCTATGTTGATTTTTTTGTATAAATGACAATTCTTCAGTCGGTAGGAATCATGCGGAAATTGTAAGAAAAGACGGATCATTTTTTATAAGAGACTTGAAGTCACTGAATTTTACAATGGTAAACGGTGAAAAAGTATCATCAAGTGTTGAAGTTGAACTTTGGGATAATGACATTATAAGTTTATCAAATGAAGAATTTGAATTTCACATGGTATAAAATATGAATTATTTTTTGGCGGCACAAACCGAAGTCGGATTAAAAAAGAGTTGTAATCAGGACAGTGTAATATTAAAGAGAGCCAAATTTAAAGGTGAGGAAGTCTGTATAGGCATAATTTGTGACGGAATGGGTGGACTTTCCTGTGGTGAGTTGGCCAGCAAGAGCATAGCGGAAGCATTTTCAGACTGGTTTTTGTACAGTTACAGTAAATATGAAAGTATCTGGGATGAAAGCAGAATGAGGGAAGATATAGGAAGTATCATAAGTTCTGAAAATGAGGGATTGCTCTATTATGGGAAAGAGCATGGAATATATCTCGGTACAACAATAACAGCTTTTCTTTTGGCGGGAAACAGATTTTTTGTATGGCATGTAGGAGACAGCAGACTATATAAAATATCTTCATCTAAAATAGAGAGACTTACAAATGACCATACGGTTATTGCAAAAGAGGTGGCAGAGGGAAGACTTACAGAAAAAAGAAGCAAAAAAATGATCCGAAAAAGAAATGTACTTTTGCAATGTATCGGAGCATCAGAACGGGTAAAGCCTGATATGTTTTGCGGAGAAGTGAAAAAAGGTGATATTTTACTGCTTTGCAGCGACGGATTCAGGCATGAGATATCTGAAAAAGAGATGTTGAGTTTACTTGGCAGATGCGAAAGTAATAAACTTAATGAGATGATTAAGAGACTGATATCATTGAATCTTAGAAGAAACGAACAGGATAATATATCGGCGGCATTGGTCAAAGTTCAATAATAGGGGTAATATGTTGGAAATAGGCAGCCTTTTAGACGGAAAGTATAAGATTTTTAAATAAGATCGGACAGGGCGGTATGAGTGTTGTTTATTTGGCAATGAATGAAAAGGCAAATAAACAATGGGCCATAAAGGAGATGCGAAAAAGAGAAAAACAAAAAAATTATGAGATTATGAAACAAAGCCTTATAACTGAAACGAATCTCTTGAAAGAATTAAAGCATCCTTACCTGCCAAGTATCGCAGATATAATTGAAAATGACGATACCATAATAATAGTAATGGATTATGTGGAGGGTAGGCCTTTATCCGATATTTTGTCTGAAGAAGGCGTTATAGAAGAAGATAAAGTGGCGGATTATGCAATACAGCTTTGTGATGTGCTGGATTACTTGCATTCACAGAATCCTCCGATAATATACAGAGATCTGAAGCCGGCAAATATTATGTTAAGACCTGACGGTAAAATCACTTTGATAGATTTCGGAACGGCAAGAAAATACAACTACGACAGTGTATCGGATACAACCTGCCTTGGTACTATAGGGTATGCCGCACCTGAGCAGTTTGCGGGAGAGACTTTAAGACAAACAGATGCCAGGACGGATATATATAATCTTGGTGCAACTATGTATCATCTTCTTACCGGTGTGAATCCTTCAGAGCCGCCATATGAGCTTTATCCGATAAGAAGATGGGATGAGAGTTTGTCAAACGGTCTTGAAAAGATAATTCTCAGAGCCACAAGAAAAGATCCTGACAAAAGATTTAACGATTGTAAAGAAATGTCATATGCACTGCAACATTTCAGAGATTTGGATGATTCATACATAGCAACTCAAAAAAAGAAAATATATTTGTTTGCGGTAAGCCTTATTCTCTCTTTTACATTTTTTTCTCTATGGCTATTGTTGTAAACGGAATGGAGAAAAGGGAAATCTCAAAGGTCTATAACAATTATTTATCTGAAGCGGCTCTTAAAATTGCTTCAGCAGGAAGTGAGAATGTAGTTGATTCTGATATTTTAAAACTTTTCCGAGATGCGATAAATATATCCCCGAACAGTACGGAAGCATATATAAGAATGCTTGATTATTACTGTGATCTTGGGCAGACAAGGAACGGACTTATGGCGATTTCTGCAATGATTGCATCGGGAACAGGTGATTTGGGTAATAATGACGATCTTATGATGAGAATGGGACAGATTTATTTTTCTCGGCAACAGTAAGGATACAGAGTTTGATATTGACTATGGAACGGCCGCGAGATATTTTGACAAAGTAAATATAAAAGAAATATCCACAGGCAAAAATATTATTCTTCTTTAGCAAGATCCTTATCGGAAATAGGTACGGATTGGAACATTATAGTCAAAGATATGAAAAATGTTGATGAATACCTGAATACAGAAGTAAATGAGGAAGAAAAGGCCGAGATATATATTACATTGTCAAAGATTTACAGAGCAAAATGCTTTTTGCCATACAGAAGGTGGGTGAAAAAAACCTTTTGATAAAAGCGATGGAACTTTTAAATAAAAGCCGGTGAGATATTAAACAGCTCCTATATAGACAAGGATTTAAAAAGAAAAAAATATTTACCGGAATTGTACTTCGGATTTGCGGATGCCTACTATAGAAGAGCAAATATTGAACCGGATGAAAAAAAGAATCAAGAAATGATTTATATGAAGCAGTATCATATTATGAAAGATATCTGATATTCGCTACGCCTGAACAGACGGTTTTATTTAAAAAAACAGGGTAGGAGATATTTATAGAGTTCTTGGGGGAATACAAAAAGGGCAGCTGAAGAGTACGAAGATATTATAGAAAAATATCCTGAGGATGCTACGGCTTATATAAGTCTTGCGACTATGTTGTTGATAGATATGAAAGACGTGAATACATCAGCTATGATTTATATGAAGGCGGGGGAATTACCTGATATAGAATTTAATTCCAACTTCGTTTCTTTAAAAGAATAAATTGAAAAATATCGGAGGTATCTGATGCATAGAATACTATATTTTAGCGGATTTTTTCAGGTGTCATCATGTTGTTTATAAGTATTTTTGTTATGGTTTAAAATGGGAGTAAGAAAGGCATTTAGTGATATTTTTAAGTTATGGTTCAAAGAAAAAAAGTGGGTGGTGGATCAGAAGATGCAAAACACAACCATGCCTCTTAGAAAAAAATAAACTCAAGGAAATTACCGGCAAAAAGAGGAACACATGATATCGTTAAAAATAATAAAGATATGGACGAAACAATTCTTTTTAGAAAAATTATCATGGTCAGATTATAAATAATCACAATGAAAAATACAAATTTTGAAATTATCGAAGAAATTAATTTAATTGCGGGAGGCAGATAGTATTATGAATATGAGAGGCATAGAAAAAAAGTTAATTGCAGTAATCATTTGTTTTTGTTTTTTTATTTCAAATTATTTTCAGATCTTTTATTTTTTTGATTCCATGGCAGCGTCTACAAACATTTTGATAGGATTGATTTTCAGAGACGGTGAAGGATACCATATCAGAAATGTTTCATCATTCTTAGATTCGGAAGGTAAGTTAACCCCTGCCTAGACCAAGAGATTTGGGTGATACAAATGATGAAAGTTATTTTAACTGGAGTCCTGTTTTGGTAGAAAATTCTTTTTGAAAAATATAAAGAATGTTATTTTTAAACGGTGGGAATATTGAGATAGAAGATTATGATGTTTCAAGACCTCAGGCTCTTGCTACATCATCTGTTGCGACTTCTTCCATTGCAACACATTCAAACACAAATAGAGATGATTTGGTAATCAGAACAGGATTTTCAAATTTAAGTGATACCGAAAGTAGAAATGCAAGTATTACTCTTTATAGAAGCAATGTATACTTTGAGATAGGACGCAGTGTACAGATCACAAGAACAAACGGCTTAAACACAGTTAATACAGACATGAGAAGGTTTGTTTCAAAAAACGGTAATAAGAATCAGATATTCTTTTTGGCGGCTCAGCCTGTTATAGAGCCCGAAGTACCACATGAAGTACATGAAAATATACAGCTTACAGAAAGATCGAGAATGTCAAACAGCATTACTGTAGTTACCGTAGATACGAACAGGAGAAATACGGAAGATACAGGTGCAGGAAGAACAGATAGTGCCCGAAGAACGGATAGCGTCGGCAGTAATGTAAATACCGACAGAAATATATCCGGCTCAGTGATAAGAAATAATATTACACACAGAGATATTGTAGATAATAATACAAGTCAAACTACTGAGACGGAAATACAAGACACGACTCAACCTGTTCAAACAGGAGAAGTAACAGATGTATCAAATGAAGTGCCGCAATTTTTCCAACCTGTCGGAAATGGAAATACCGTAAGCGAAAGAACAGATATCGGAAGAAGTATAAATAATGTCAGACATACGGTAAGTATAAACAGAGATATAGTAAATAACAGGGTGAACGGATTCTTGAATACAAGATCGACATATGTAAATGTTGACGACAACGACTTTAATGAGAATAATTATTCGGTATCGGTTTACAAAAACGTGAATGGAAAAGAAGTACTGTCAAATACAAAATATACCTGGAGTTCGGACGGTGTAAATCACAGAGCCAATATAGTGTTTGATGATGACGGAGAGTACAGAATCGCAGTTGTTAAAAACAATCCGGGTTCAGAGTCGGAAAGAGTAAGATTTGAAGAAAAGCTTAATGTTGATGCTACAGCACCGTATATTACGATTACAGGAGTGGAAGATTTGACTGCCAATGCAAGAACAGTTTCACCTGTAGTAAAATACAGCGATGTAAATATAGATTTACTAAAGTCAAAGATTACTCTTACAGCCGTAGCGGACGGAAAGTCAAGAGACCTTATATATAAGGCAAGGAAACAGGACGGCGGATATATATTAAATCTTGATCCTATATATATTGATGACAATTATATACTTACCGTAACCATATATGATATGGCAGGAAATGTTACTGAGAAGAAGGTGAATTTCTCGGTAAATAAAAAAGGAGCCACTTTTAAGTTTAAGCCTGAAGAACTTGTAGGACAGTATACAAACAAGCCTTTTAAACCAGGTATTGAGGTATGGAACACCGATGAAATTTCTATTGTCTCGGCAACTATAAACGGAATGGATGAGCCGTTTGAGTTTGTAAACGGTGAGTTAAAGTTCTTAAAATCAATAGATAAAGACGGAAAATATACTTTCAATCTTGAAGTAATAGATACGGCAGGAAATAAGTCTTCAATGAAGCCGGTGGAAGTTATATATGATGCTACAAAACCTGTAAGTATGATTTTGGGCGTCGAAGAAGGACAAATCTATGAGGGCAATGTAAATATTATTTTAAGTACGGAACTTCCCGGAGATTTTATTGAATCGGTTTGGCTTGATGATAAATTACTCGATAAGAGTGAGTATACAATCAAGGATGACGGTACAATAAACTCAAGTATTTATACAGAAGGCAAGCACACCATAAAAAGCACAGGGAAAGGATAAGGCAGGTAATTTAAGCGATATCGCTTCTGTAAGCTTTGAAATAAAAGCACCGCAGGCAAAACTTTTATCAGCAGGTTATATTCCTTTGGCAGTTATAACTTTAGGCATTGCACTGGGCTTGGGAATAGTTTTTGTATACAAAAAGAGAGAAGAATAATAGATGAGTGTAATGGGGCTGTTATAAAAAGTGACGGCCCTTTTATTTAAAAATTTACAATAAAAAAACAGCCTGATAATAATATTTTTTTGGTATAATAAGGGGAAGAGATATGAAAGATAAGGACATAACTCAAAAAGATGCTTGAAAAAGTACAATGATGTATTTGCTGATATCTTAAATGTACTTTTTATTTGACGGCAAAGATGTAGTTGATGAATCTTCATTGTCGGATGCACTGCCAATGAGTATGCTTAAGATAGGAAGTAATGTCAGATTACAGGAGAGAGATATTGCAAAATACTGGCAAAAACAGTAAAAATAAATATATCACTGTTTGGATTAGAGAACCAGACAAGACCTGATAAGTTAATGCCTCTTAGAGTGTTCGGATATGACGGTACAGAGTATGTAAATCAGACAAGAAAAAGAAAACAGATATAAGGAAAAAGTATCCCGTGATTACTTTAGTCTTATATCTTGGGTATGATAAAAAGATGGAATTATCCTACTACACTTTTTAGAAATATTGAATGTACATAATGATATAAAAATCTTATGTAAATGATTTTAAGATTAACCTTTTGAAATTGCATATCTGGACAGAGTAAAAAAATTGATTTATTTAAAAGTGACTTTAAAAATATTGGCGGATTATCTGTATCAAATGCGAACAAAGAGAGACTATACTGCTGATAAAACTACAATTGAGCATGTTGAAGAGCTACTTTATCTGATGAGTGCAATGACAGGAGATAACAGATTTGAAGAAACTATAAATGAGCTAAGGGAAAGGAGAATGTTAATATGTGCGAAGTACTTGATAGAGTTGAAGCAAGGGGAGTAGAGAGGGGAAGGCTTGAAGGCGCTGTAACCACTCTCGTATCATTAGTAAAAGACGGAATATTAAGCATTGAAGATGCCGCAAAAAAAGAGCAAATATGAGTGTTGAAGTGTTCAAAAAAATATTTATTGAAAAAGATATTTACTTATGCTAAAATGAGTTAGCATAAAGCTTGTTGTCGTAGTACGACATAGAAGGAGAATGTATATGAAGCATGTTGTTACTTTAAATGAGAAAACTCTTAAAGAGAGCTTAAAGCGTGGTGGTTGTGGCGAGTGCCAAACTTCTTGTCAGTCAGCTTGCAAGACATCTTGCACAGTTGGAAACCAGGGTTGTGAGAATCCTAACAGATAAGACGTTAGTATCAAAAACCCCCTTCGCGGTCATAGACTGTTAAGGGGGCTTTTCATGTTGTAAAATTTGCTTCATGATAGAAAGAGGAATAATTTGTTACACCAATATAAGAATAACGGATATAATATAGTTTTTAGATGTCAATTCAGGTTCTGTTCATGTAGTTGATGAGCTTATGTATGATGCAATGGAACTTGGTGAAAAGCTTATTGGAGAGATAGATGCTCCGATAAACTTAAGTGATGAGATAAAAGCTGATATTAAATCAGGTTTGAAGGATAAGTACAGTGATGAGGAAATAGATGAGGCTATATCCGATATACAGGAGCTTATAAATGCGGAAGAGCTTTATACCAAGGATACTTATGAGCTGTACATCAATGATTTTAAAGAGAGAGAAACAGTTGTAAAGGCACTCTGTCTTCATATTGCTCACGATTGTAATCTTGCATGTAAATACTGCTTTGCCGAAGAGGGAGAGTATCATGGCAGAAGAGCTCTTATGAGCTATGATGTCGGAAAGAGAGCGCTTGATTTCCTTGTAGCCAATTCCGGCAACAGAAGGAATTTGGAAGTAGACTTCTTTGGCGGTGAGCCGCTTATGAACTGGCAGGTGGTAAAGGACCTTGTAAAATACGGCAGAAGCCTGGAAGAAGCTAATAATAAGAAATTCAGATTTACAATTACTACAAACGGAATGCTTTTGAATGACGAAATTATGGAATTTTGCAATCAGGAGATGTCAAATGTAGTACTCAGCTTGGACGGCAGAAAAGAAGTTAATGATGCTATGCGTCCTACCAGAGGAGGCAAAGGCAGCTATGATGTTATAGTTCCTAAGTTTGTTAAATTTGCAGAAAGCAGAGGCACAAAGGATTACTATATCAGAGGTACTTTTACAAGAAATAATCTTGAGTTTTCAAAGGATGTATTGCATTTTGCAGACCTTGGATTTAAGCAGACAAGTATGGAGCCTGTAGTAGGTGAAGACGGTGAAGCATATGCAATCAGAGAAGAAGATATTCCAAAGATTATGGAAGAGTATGATAAACTTGCTGTAGAGTATATCAAGAGGAAGAAGGAAGGAAGAGGATTTAATTTCTTCCACTTCAATATAGATTTGACTCAGGGACCATGTGTTGCAAAAGAGACTTTCAGGATGTGGTTCGGGAACGGAATACTTGGCGGTTACACCTTGGGGTGATCTCTATCCATGTCATCAATTTGTCGGAAAAGATGAGTTTTTACTTGGAAATGTCTTTGACGGGTTGAAGAGAAAAGACATCAGTAATGAGTTTAAGCTGTGCAATGTTTACGCTAAGCCAAAGTGTAAGGATTGCTATGCAAGATTTTATTGTAGTGGAGGATGTGCGGCTAATTCTTATAGCTTCCACGGCTCTATTACAGATACTTATGATATCGGTTGCGAACTTCAAAAAAAGAGAATTGAGTGTGCAATAATGATAAAAGCAGCGTTAGCTGGGTAAAATAGGAGAAGATAATGAAGGACAATAAGCAAAAGGGCTTAGCCTCTCTGTTTATCACAGTTGTGGTTTTGGTATTTTTCGGTTTTCTTGCTTACAATGTTTTATCTGCAGGTAAGGGTAATACCGGTGCTGTAGCAACAAGTGAGACTACCATATCAAATGAGAGCGGTAAAGTGACCGGAGATGAGGCAACAGACAGTGATGTAGCTGATGAAACAGGTAAAACTTCCAAATTCAGTACAGGTAAAATAAAACTCGGACTTGATTTGGCAGGTGGTGTAAGTATTACTTACCAAACAGTTGAGCCGAATCCGTCAGATGAGGATATGGCGGACACTATCTATAAGTTGCAGCAGAGAGTACAGAATTACTCAACAGAGGCTGAAGTTTACAGAGAGGGTGGCAATAGAATTAATATTGATATCCCGGGTGTATCTGATGCCAATGCAATACTTGACGAACTTGGAAAACCGGGTTCTTTGATCTTTGTAGATCCACAGGGTAATACCGTACTTACAGGTGATCAGGTGGCAACAGCCAAAGCCGGTATTATAGATAATAACGGTAACAGTGAGTATGTTGTATCACTTACATTTACAGATGAGGGTTCAAAGGCTTTTGCAGAGGCTACTGCAAGACTTATCGGACAGAGAATTGCTATTATATATGACAATGTTATTTATTCAAATCCTACAGTTCAGACTGCTATAACAGGCGGAACGGCACAGATTACAGGTATGACTTCATACGATGAAGCAAAGAATCTTGCTTCAACTATACGTATAGGTTCACTTTCACTTGAGCTTGAAGAGCTTAGAAGTAATGTGGTAGGAGCAAAGCTTGGACAGGAAGCCATATCCACAAGTATGAAGGCTGCTGCAGTAGGATTTGTAATCCTTGCAGTATTTATGGTGGCGGTATTCTTACTTCCGGGATTTGCATCGGTACTTGCACTTTCATTATATGTTATACTTGAGATTTTACTCTTGTCTGCATTTGAAATTACACTGACACTGCCGGGTATTGCCGGTATCATACTCTCAATCGGTATGGCGGTGGATGCAAATGTTATTATCTTTACCAGAATAAAGGAAGAAATCGGACTTGGTAAGAGTGTAAATGAAGCAATTAATTTAGGATTTAAGAAGGCTTTGTCGGCTATCGTTGACGGAAATGTTACTACACTTATAGCCGCAGCTGTACTTTATCTTAGAGGTTCAGGTACCGTAAAGGGATTTGCACAGACACTTGCACTCGGTATTATACTGTCAATGTTTACAGCACTTTTTGTTACAAGATTTATAATGAAGGCTTTCTACAATATAGGGCTTGATAATCCTAAGCTTTATGGTAAGAAACTTGCGGCAAAGCCTATAAATTTTGTCGGAATGAAGAATATAACGATTGCAGTTTCAGTAGTTGTTATACTTGCAGGTATTGTCGGTGCAGGAGTAAATAAGGCAAAAATATGGAGATCTGTTCAACTACGGTATAGACTTCAGAGGCGGAACATCTACAAATGTTACATTTAATGAAGATTATTCACTTGACAGAATCTCAAAAGAGGTTGTGCCTGTAGTAGAATCAGTAACAGGTGAAGCCGGAACACAGACACAAAAGGTCGAAGGTTCAAATGAGGTTATCATAAAGACACGTACACTTTCAGTAGACGAGAGAGAGAAACTTAACAGTGCTCTTGCTCAAAAATTCGGTGTGGATGCCGAGAAGATCACAGCAGAGTCAATATCAGGTGCTGTAAGTTCCGAGATGAAGAAAGATGCTGTTGTAGCTACTGTAATTGCTACAATACTTATGCTTCTTTATATCTGGTTCAGATTTAAAGACTTCAGATTTGCAACAAGTTCAGTGCTTGCGCTTGTACATGATGTTTTAGTTGTAATTGCATTCTATGCACTGCTTCGTTGGAGTGTAGGGTCGACATTTATTGCATGTATCCTTACAATAGTAGGTTACTCTATAAATGCTACTATAGTAATATTTGACAGAATAAGAGAGAATAAGGCATTATTGTCAAAGGCTACAAAAGAAGAGATTATAAATACAAGTGTAACTGAGACTCTTACAAGAAGTATTTATTCATCACTTACTACATTTATCATGATTTTCGTGCTCTTTATAATGGGAGTTTCTTCTATCAGAGAGTTTGCATTACCGATCATGGTAGGTATCGTAGCAGGTACATATTCTTCCGTATTCTTATCAAGTATCTTCTGGTACATCTTCAGCAACAGATTTGATAAAAAAATCGAGCAGAAGAAGGAAGAGCAGAAGGCCGAAAAAGCTAAGAATAAGAAGAAAAAAGATAAAAAGGTTGAAATAAATAAAGACAGCAATGGTGCTGTAGTTTAGGTATTTTATGAAATATGAAATAAAGGCTGTGGACAATAGAGCAAAAAGCGCTACTATGGAAACAGTGCATGGTACCGTAGAGACACCGCTTTTTATGAATGTCGGCACTGTAGCCGCTATAAAAGGAGCTGTCTCGACGGATGACCTTAAGGAAATAGGTTGTCAGGTTGAGCTCTCAAACACCTATCATCTGCACGTAAGAACAGGTGACAAGCTTATAAAAGAGTTTGGAGGTCTACATGAGTTTATGCATTGGGACAGGCCGATACTGACAGATTCGGGCGGCTTTCAGGTATTTTCGCTGGCAAAACTCAGAAAAATTAAGGAAGAGGGCGTCGCTTTCAATTCACATATTGACGGAAGAAAGATATTCATGGGACCTGAAGAGAGTATGCAAATACAATCAAATTTGGGCTCTACAATAGCAATGGCATTTGATGAATGTCCTCCGGCACTTGCGGAGAGAAGATACATAGAGGAATCTGTGGCACGTACTACCAGATGGTTGCAAAGATGTAAGGTGGAGATGGACAGGCTCAATTCATTGGAGGATACCATAAATAAGGAGCAGTTGCTCTTCGGTATAAACCAAGGCGGAGTTATTGACGACATCAGAATTTCACATGCAAAAGAAATAAGCGAGATGAATCTTGACGGATATGCAATAGGCGGTCTGGCTGTCGGTGAGAGCCATGAAGAGATGTACCATATACTTGATGTAACTGTTGAACATCTGCCAAAGGATAAGCCTACATATCTTATGGGCGTAGGTACCCCTATAAATATTCTTGAGGCGGTAGACAGGGGAGTGGATTTCTTTGACTGTGTATATCCGAGCAGAAACGGTAGACATGGACATGTATACACAAACTATGGAAAGCTGAACCTTTTCAACAAGAAATATGAGCTTGATAAAAGACCTATAGAAGAGGGATGTAACTGTCCGGCCTGTAGATCATATTCAAGGGGCTATATCAGACATTTGCTGAAGGCAAATGAAATGCTTGGTATGCGTCTTTGTGTATTGCACAATTTATATTTCTATAATACAATGATGAGTGAGATTCGCACAGCTATACGCGAAAAATAGATATACAGAATATAAAAATAACAAAAATAAGAACCATGCTTGAAGGTTCTAAATAGGAGGACTATGAATATTTTGGCAACTGCGAATGCAGGTGGTGGTTTTGGAGTAGGTGCGATTGCAATGTATGTAGTGTTTATAGGAGCTATATTTTATTTTATGGCCTATAGACCTAATAAAAAAGAAAAAGCTAAGCAGGCTGAGCTTTTTGCAAGTTTAGAAGTTGGTGATACGGTAGAGACTGCATCAGGATTTTATGGTGTATTGATTGATATTACAGATGATACTGTGATAGTGGAGTTTGGAAACAATAAAAATTGCCGTATTCCGATGAGAAAAGATGCCATTGTAAAGAACGAAAAGATGACATTATAACATAAGACAAAATTAAAGCACATCTTCGGATGTGCTTTTTTGGAAAGGTGGATATGGATAGTTATATAGTGCTGGATTTGGAATGGAACCAAAGTCCTAACGGCAGAGAATACAGCAATAAAGATCTTCCCTTTGAAATAATAGAAATAGGAGCGGTAAAGCTTGATTCAAAGCTTAAAAAAGTCGATGAATTTCATAGAGTAATAAAAGCCTACAGTTTATAAAAAGATGCATTTTTAAGGTACATGAGGTGGTACAGATAGGTATCGGAGAGCTGAAGAAAAAAAGGAGTTCCTTTTACAGAAGCTATAAAGGATTTCTTTGAGTTTTGTGAGCTTGACAATAAGCAAAAAGACCATAATCTGTACATGGGGAAATCTTGATTTGGTAGAACTTCAAAGAAATATGAAATTTTACGATGTGGAAAATAAATTTGAGTATCCTTTGTTTTACTATGATATTCAAAAGCTCTTCAACATAAGATACCCTAACGGAGAACAGGACAGGATACCTCTTGAAAGAGCTGTGAATATGCTGAATATTGAGAATAACAGACCTTTTCATCATGCTTTAGATGATGCCGTATATACAGCTAAAGTAATGCAAAATATGGATTTCGGAGCCGTAAGTGAATATTATTCACTTGACTATTATCGTGTACCGAGAAGCAGTGAAGAGGAAATATATTTGCATTTTTCCGGATATTCAAAGTTTGTATCCACTCTGTTTCCTACAAAGGAAGAGGCGATAGCGGATAAGCATAATTCCGATCTTATTTGTGACAGATGCAACAGAATGTTAAAGAAAAAAATAAAATGGTTTTCAACAAATCAGAGGAATTACTACTGTATAGGAATCTGCCCTGAACATGGAATTGTGAAGGGGAAAATAAGAGTAAGAAAAAATAATGACGGTTACTATGTAATAAAGACTACAAAGGTTGTAGATACGGCAACCTTTGAAGAAATCAGAGAAAAGTACGAAGAGAGTAAGCAAAAGAAATTGATTAAGAGCAAAAGAAGGTTTTTAAAAGATTCGGAAGAGGTATAATTGGAGCAGGAAATAAAAAGAAACTATTGTAAAAAAAGATAGATAAAAAGATATTGATGAATTATATGGGGACGGAGATATTAAAGAGGCCGCAATCATAATAAAAAACGGTGGGCTTGTGGCGTTTCCTACAGAAACGGTTTACGGACTGGGTGCAAATGCTCTGATGCCTGAAGCTGCAAAAAAGATCTATGCGGCAAAGGGCAGACCGAGCGACAATCCGTTGATAGTGCATATTTCAAAAACGGAAGACGTAAAAGATATTGCAAATGATATACCTGAGCTGTTTTATACTTTGGCAAACAAGTTTTGGCCGGGACCTATGACTGTGGTATTAAAAAAGAAGAGCATTATACCGGATGCTACAAGCGGAGGCCTTGATACAGTTGCGATAAGACTTCCTGAGAGTAATATTGCAAGAGCTTTGATAGAAGTTGCAGGAGTACCGATAGCCGCACCGAGTGCAAATACTTCAGGCAGACCTTCTCCGACAAAAGCCTCTCATGTATTTGAAGATATGAATTCCAAGATAGAGATGATAATAGACGGTGGTGAAGTCGGAATAGGTGTGGAGTCCACAATAGTGGATTTGACAGAAAATACTCCGACACTATTAAGACCCGGTGCAATTACTCTTGAAATGCTTAGAGATGTATGCGGCAATGTAAATATAGACCCTGCAATTGAGCATCTTTTATCAACAGGAGAGGCTCCTAAGGCACCGGGAATGAAATATAAGCACTATGCACCGAAGGCTGATATGAAGATATTAAGAGGAAGTGAAAGTGCGGTATCGGATTATCTGAGGTCACAGATAACGGAATCGGATATCGATACGGCGATACTTACAGTGGATGAACATAAAAGTGTTTTATTACAGCTTATAAACGAAAATAAAAAGGATAATATAAAACTTTTGAGCCTCGGAAGTATAAAAGATATGAGCAGTATTGCCCACAATCTCTTTGATGTACTCAGAAAATGTGATGACCTTGGGGTAAAGAATATAATATCCGAGTCATTTGATGAAAGCGGTATCGGAAGAGCGGTAATGAACAGACTAAAGAAAGCTGCAGGCTTTAATATAATAGATTTATAGGTGGATTATGAGCGAAAAGAGAGAAGATTATATAAACTGGGATGAATATTTTATAGGTGTTGCAAAGCTCAGTGCCAGAAGATCAAAGGATCCGAACACTCAGGTAGGTGCCTGTATAGTAAGTGAGGATAATAAGATACTGTCTATGGGGATACAACGGATTTCCGAGAGGTTGTTCTGATGAGGATTTCCCATGGGGAAAGGAATTTGAACTTACAGATCCTTATAATGCAAAGTATCTGTATTCCACACATAGTGAGTTGAATGCAATATTAAACTACAGAGGCGGTTCTTTAGAGGGAAGTAAAATATATGTGACTTTATTTCCATGTAATGAATGTGCAAAGGCAATAATTCAGGCGGGGATAAAGACTATAATATATGAGGAGGATAAATATGCCTCAAGCCCTTCCGTAAGAGCCAGTAAAAGAATGTTGAATGCGGCAGGCGTAAGATATTATGAATATCAGCCAAGCGGAAGAAAAATAGAGATAACGGTATGATTGATAAAAGACTTGAAAGAATTTTAAAAAAGCTGGATGAAACATATGGTACGGAAAAAATAATTTATTTGGAGTATAATACTCCGTGGCAACTTCTATTCGCCACAATACTCAGTGCTCAATGTACAGATGCCAGAGTAAATATGGTGACAAGAGATTTGTATAAAAATATGACAGTCTCGAGAAGTTTGCCGATGCAAATTTGTCTGAAATGGAGAAAGATATACATTCCATAGGTTTTTATCATAATAAAGCTAAAAAAACTTGATTGCCTGTGCAAGAAAGCTTTTGACCGACTTTGGAGGAGAGGTGCCAAGCGATCTGGATGACCTTTTAACTCTTCCGGGGGTGGGTAGAAAGACCGCCAATGTAATCAGAGGAAATATATTTGACCTGCCAAGTATAGTGGTAGATACACATGTAAAAAGGATTACAAAAAAACTGGGGTTTACAGAAAGTGACGATCCGGTAAAAATAGAGTTTGAACTTATGGAGATACTTCCAAAAGATCACTGGATAGTCTGGAACACGGATTTGATAACTCTTGGCAGAACCATATGTATTGCAAGAAGAGAAAAATGTGATATTTGTTTTTTAAGAGACGACTGTCCGAGTGCCAAAGTATGATGATTTCCGATTATATAGCAATTGATCTTGAAACTACCGGAATAAGGTTGTCAAAAGATAAGATAATTGAAGTTGGACTTTTAAAAGTAAAAGATTCACAGATAATTGATACTTTCTCCTGTGTTATAAACCCGGATATGGCGGTGGATGACAAAATACTTGAATTGACAAAAATCAGTGAAAACGAGCTTGAGAATGCAAAAAGGATATATGAGGTTATAAATCATATAGTGGACTTTTTGTGAAGACTATGTTCTACTTGGACATAACACAATTTTTTTGATTACAGCTTTGTAAAAAAAGAAGCAAACAGAGCAGGATTGGAATTTGAGAAAAGAGGTATTGATACATATAAATTATGTAAGAAGGTACTTCCGGATAATGTGAGAAAAAAATCTTACTGATGCATGTGCCTACTTCGGTATTGAAAGAAAAAAACTCTCACAGGGCGTTCAGTGATGCATACTATACTCATGTCTTATTTCAGGAAATTATGAAAAAATTATAAAACTCTTGAAATAAGCCCGGAAGCTATGAAGGTTAAGATAAAAAAAGTTCGTTCCGATCAGAAAAAAAGAACAAAAAGAGGACTTGCAGAAATTACTAAACTGTCATAGAATTGGATGCAAGGTAAATATTGACTTGCTTTCAGAATCCGAAGCTAAAAGGATGATGGATAAAAATAAAAATCAGGAAGCGTTGATTTTACCTGATAAAGCGCAAATATTACAGTCTACATTCTGTAGACTGAAAAACATTTCACTAAAAATCATAAAAAGTATAGTTTATCCCATAAAGAAAAAGAGGTTTATATGAAGAATAAGAAAAGACAGATTATATCAATAGTTATAGTTACAATTTTAGTTCTGGCTATGGTGGTGCCTGTAGTAGTGTCAGCATTGTCAATATAGGTATGCCGGTCTAGAGAGGACAAGGGAAAGTTGAAGAAGAATATAGGAAATATAACTGCAGCAATGGCTGTGTTTATGGCTGTTGCAGGATTTGGAATAGGTAGTAGAGCGGGAAGTTTTGAAGTTAGAGCCGAAAAGCAGGAGGCAAAAGCTGACGATAAGAAGTCTACAGACAGTGATGCTAAAGAAGAGGAGACAACCAAAGAACAGGAGAGCACACAGGAGGCTGTAACTGAAGATGAAGGAATAAAAGCTGAGAGAAGACTGCCTGAAGGATTCAGTGTAAGCGGATTGGATGACAGCGTTAAAACAATGACTGCACTTAGTGAAGCTTTGGAAAAACTTCAGACTAAAGTTGATGAGAAGAAGTTTATCTTATCTGTAAACGGAGAGCAGATAGAGAGCAGCTTTTCGGATCTTGGTGCAAGCATAGAAAATAAAGAGTATATACTGTCTGAAGCGGGCAAATATACATCAGGAAATATGATTGAACGATTTGCAAAAAGTGCAGGTCTTATAGAAAATCCTGAAAGCATTACTCCCGATATAGAATTTAATGAAGAAGCTTTAAATGCATTTTTTAAGAGAGCCAACAGTAAGAATCCGGATGCACCTGTTAATGCAACTATAAAAAGAGTCAACGGTGCATTTGAGATAACAACTGAACATGACGGATATGCAATAGATAAGGACTCTACTGTAGACAAGCTTAAGGAAGCAATACTTAAAGCGGAGAAGAGACAATAGAAGCACAAGTTACTAAGCAGGCCGCAGCCGTTAAGGCTGAGGATTTGAAAGATATAAAGGATGTGCTTGGTACATTTACAACCAACTACTCGTCTTCCACATCCGAGAGAGCCACAAATATTGCTGTCGGAACCGAAAAGATGGACGGTGTGCTTTTGATGCCGGGTGAAACAATATCGGGTTATGAAAGAATGCAACCGTTTACAATTAAAAACGGATATAAGATGGCAAAGGCTTATCAAAACGGATTGGTTGTAGACAGTGTCGGCGGTGGTGCATGTCAGATTGCAACAACATTATATCAGGCCGCGCTGAGAGCTGAAGTAAAAATTACAGAGAGAAAAAATCACTCAATGATAGTAGGTTATGTACAGCCAAGCGGTGATGCGGCGATTGCCGGAGATTATAAGGATATAAAGGTTACAAACAACAGAAGTACTCCTATATATGTAGAGGCTGTGACATCCGGAAGAAATGTTACATTCACTATCTGGGGTAAGGAAGACAGATCTACAAACAGAACAATTGAATTTGTTTCTGAAGTAATCAATGAAACACCTAAGGGAAAGACTTATAAAGACGATCCTTCAAAGCCTGTAGGATATATCAGAAAGGAATCAGACGGACATAAGGGAAGAGTTTCAAAAGCTTTGGAAAGGTTGTAAAGGAAAAACGGAGTTGAGGTAAGCAGAGAATTGGTATCAAGTGATAATTACAGAATGGCTGACGATATTTATATCAGAGGTACCAGAGTGGACGCCCCTGCTCCTACAGCCGCACCGGTAGAAAAATACCGATGGTGGCGAAACTGTAAATGATGCTCCTGCAGATAACGGACCTGCAGATAATTCTGTTGATGTCAGTCAAGGTCCGGGTTTTAATCTGAATATTAATGACGGACAGTAATGAAAAAAATATAATATTTTTGCGGATATGCCGGACTTAAGGGCTCTTTGATACTGATAGAGAATTACCGTGAAGAATTAAACGGATATTTTAATAAAGTATATATAGAGAGCATAGAAAAAGCATGTTAAAGAAAAACGGTTATTATGGGAGATATTTATCTCCTATAAATAATGACAGACCTGAATGTGCTCCTGTAGATATAAAACGGTATATTCACAGAGGTCGATTGTGAAACGGTAGATGTTTCGGAAGGTGGAATCCTAAAGGCATTATATAATTTTGCAAAGTCTCGTGGCTGCGGTTTTGAGATAGAAATAAAAAAATAAGTACAATACAGATTTGTATTGAGATTTGTGAATATTTCGGAATAAATATATATAGACTTTTAAGCGAAGGCAAGATAGTTCTGAGTGAGGACCCTATATCTGCCTGTAAATACTTGGAGGAAAGAGGGATTGCTGCACAGGTAATAGGTTGTTTGACAGACAGCCTTGATAAGGTGATTACAGATAAGGAATCTGTAGAATATGTGAACAGGCCTTTGCAGGATGAAATTTTTAAGGTGATAAAAGATGAGAGAGAAGATATTATCGGTAATTGAAAAAAATTCCAGAATTGATATTGCGGAGTTGGCTATTTTATTGGGTGAAGATGAGGTGGACGTTGCAAATGAGATTTCCGATATGGAAAAAGAAGGTGTGATATGCGGTTATCATACATTGATCAATTGGGAAAAAACAGCCAATGAAAAGGTTAATGCACTTATTGAAGTAAGAGTTACACCTCAAAAGGGTATGGGCTTTGATAATATTGCTGAAAGAATTTACCAATTCTCTGAAGTAAGTGCAATATATTTGATGAGTGGAGCATTTGACTTTACTGTTTTTATTGAAGGAAGAACAATGCGAGAAGTGGCACAATTTGTCTCTGATAAATTGGCACCTATGGATTCAGTGCTTTCAACCGCAACACATTTTGTACTGAAAAATATAAAGACCATGGAACAATATTATCTGCAAAGAAAAAAAGATGAGAGGCAGCTGATAACACCATGAGAAATCCATTATCAAAAACAATAACATCAATAAAACCTTCAGGTATCAGAAAGTTTTTTGATATAGTCAATACTATGGAAGACGCAATATCTCTTGGAGTTGGAGAGCCCGATTTTGATACACCTTATTTTATAAGAGATGCAGGTATATATTCTCTTGAAAAAGGAAGAACTTTTTATACATCAAACTCAGGTTTGATGGAGCTTAGAGAAGAAATAAGAAAGTATCTTATAAGAAAGCTTAATGTAGAATATAATCCTAAAAGACGAAATGATCATTACAGTAGGTGGAAGTGAGGGCATTGATATTGCGCTCAGAGCAATGCTTGATGCAGGCGATGAAGTTTTTGATACCTCAGCCTTCATATGTTTCATATGAGCCTTGTACAATTTTTGGCAGGAGGAAAACCTGTAATAATTGAACTCAAAGCCGAAGACGGTTTTAAGCTGAAAGCAAGTCAAATTTTTGGAAAAAGTAACAGATAAGACAAAGATACTTATTTTACCTTTCCCGAATAATCCTACAGGATCAATACTCAATATAAATGAGTTAAAAGAGATAGCAAAAGTTTGTATAGAAAAAAAGATTTGTATGTAATATCCGATGAAATATACTGTGAACTTACATATGAAGGAGAACATGCTTCAATAGTTCAGGTAGAAGGAATGAAAGAAAGAACCATACTTATAAAACGGTTTTTCAAAAATCCTATGCCATGACGGGATGGAGACTCGGGATATGCGACAGGTCCTAAGGAAATTATAGCTCAGATGACAAAGATTCATCAATATGCCATTATGTGTGCACCTACTACAAGTCAGTATGCCGCTGTTGAGGCTCTGGCGCATGGAGATGATGATGTGGCCAAGATGAGAGAGTCATACAATCAAAGAAGAAGATTTCTATTACATAAATTTGATGAACTTGGAATGACATGCTTTGAACCGCAGGGAGCATTCTATGTATTTCCGAGTATAAAAAAAGATTTAATATGACATCGGAAGAATTTGCAACAAGATTGTTGGAAGAGCAAAAGACCGCTATAGTTCCGGGCACGGCGTTCGGCGCAAGCGGAGAGGGCTATGTCAGAGTCTCATATGCATATTCTATGGAAAGACTTAAGGAAGCGATCTCAAGAATCGAGAAGTTTGTAAGGGAGTCTTTCATGAATATAGTATTACTTGAACCTGAAAATACCTGCAAATACAGGAAATATAGGAAGAAGCTGTGTAGCAACGGGTACAAGACTTCATCTGATAGAGCCTCTGGGTTTTAGAATCAATGAAAAAGAGATAAGGCGCGCAGGTATGGACTATTGGAAGAATCTTGATGTTACAATATATTCAGATATAAATGACTTTTTATGAAAAAGAATCCTGCGGCAAGAGAGCATATGTATTTTTGCGACTACAAAGGCGCATCATACATATAAGGATGTAGAGTATAAGCCGGATGATTATATAATGTTCGGTAAAGAAAGTGCAGGAATACCTGAAGAGATACTTGCAGAAAAATGAAGACACCTGTATACGAATACCTATGTGGGGAGATATCAGAAGTCTGAATCTGTCAAATTCGGTGGCAATTATCTTGTATGAAGCATTGTCACAAAAACGGATTTGAAAAAAATGCAACTTACAGGAGAATTACACAGACTTACATATAAATAATAAAAAAACTCCGGACCGTTTGGAATGGAGTTTTTATTATTTTAATTATATTAATGTTTTTCGTATAAATAGTCGTCATTTTTCTTAGGCGGTTTTTCATTTAAATTTTCCGACATCGAAAGTAGTCTGATCGGAGATATCATTTTCATTATTTCCGGATTCCTCAACAGGAATATCATTTACTTCTGTACCTTCAGCAGAAACAAGTTTTGTCTGGTTGACTTCACTGTTGTTAAATTCAACTTCTCCTTCATTCCCCGCCGTATCGGAAACATACGCCTTTATAGAGTAGGTATCAAATTCAAATGTAGCTCTGCCCTCTTCTTCATCTATTTTTGAAGGCTTTAACTTTCTGTCATCACTGTCTATTGCGTAGATGCTGTCATAGTCAATATCTGAATGTCCGTCCTCAAATGTTATATTAAGCACGCCTTTTTTCACCAACTGTGCAAATATAGTAGGTGCGGTGGAGTCGATATTATCTATTCTTTCATATATAGTCTGAGACATTGTATTCAGATTTGTAGCAACTACTTCCAGAGTACCGTTCTTTGTTGCTGTAGCCACATATGTATTACCGTTCTTTGTATATGAGAGCGGAGAGTCGTCAAGAGTCATTGTAAAACTTTGCAATGGGAAAAAGCTCTTTTGAGTCACTCTAATTTCTACAGATTTGGAATCGGAATCCGCAACTGTGGAAATTTCGAAATGAGGCTGTGAGGTTACAGCAAAAAAATATGATTACATTTATGAATATAAATGCTATTATATATTTGAGTTTTGAAAAACTTCCTTTTTTTGGGTTTTTCATTTACATTATTTTTCATCTGCCATGGATTTTTCCTCACTTTCAATTGTACATACAATCTTTGACTAGAATAACAGACTTACTTCAAGTTAAAAATTGACTTAAGAAAAAAATATAATAATTAAAGGAGTTGTTATGATAGAAAAAAAGCGGTGAAATTTGCGATTAAGGCACATGAGGGCCAGTTCAGAAAAGGGAGCACAATACCGTATATTACCCATCCTTTGGAGGTATGTACCATTGTATCCTTGATTACAGACAATGAAGAAGTAAGAGTAGCATCATTACTACATGATACGGTTGAAGATACTTCCGTTACCATAACCGAGATAGAAAAAGAATTCGGGAAAAAAGTAGCGGCTCTTGTAGGAAGTGAATCTGAGGATAAGTCAAAGACATGGATTGAGAGAAAGATGCATACATTAAAAAAACTTTGAAAGATGAATCAATAGAAGTAAAGATAATAGCTCTTGGAGATAAACTGTCAAATATCAGAAACTCGGCAAGAGATTATCTTTGCCTCGGAAATGATTTTTTACTTAGGTTTAATGAGAAAGATAAGGTAAAGCAGGCAATGTACTATTATGGTATACTTGATGCGTTGAAAGACCTGGAAGATAATGAGTTTTATAGGGAATATGAGAAACTTTGTGATTTTGTTTTTGGAGATGTGAAAGAGAAAATATGAGAGACGGTTTTATAAGAGTTGCAAGCGTATCACCTGATATCAGAGTATGTGATGTGGACTATAACAAGGAAAGTATAAAAAAGGCCATAGAAAAAGAATGGGAAAAATAAAAAGCAGTATCATAGTATTTCCGGAGCTTTGTCTGACCGCATATACATGTAATGATCTTTTTTTTCAAGATTCGCTTATCAGTGAAGCCAAGAAGGCATTGAAAGAAATAGTTGATTTTACAAAGGGACATAAATCTGTTATTTTTCTGGGGCTGCCTTGGGATTATAAGGGAAAGCTTTATAATGTTGTAGCGGTTATATCAAACGGATTGATGCTGGGGCTTATAAATAAAATAAATCTGCCAAATTACGGTGAGTTTTACGAGGAGAGGTATTTTAACAGGGGATTTGAAAATGCGGTATGGGTTGATCTTTTCGATGATGTAATTCCTATGGGCTCAAAGATATTGTTTGAATGTACAAATATGCCCGGACTTGTTTTGGCAGGTGAGATATGTGAGGATCTTTGGGTTGCAGATCCTCCAAGTATAGGACATGCACTTGCAGGTGCAAATGTTATTATCAATGCCTCGGCATCAAATGATATAGTCGGAAAAAAGGCATACCGTGACAGCTTGATAAGCAATCATTCAAAGAAACTTATATGCGGTTATATCTATGCAAATGCCGGAGAGGGAGAATCTACTCAGGATCTGGTATTCGGAGGACAGGGAATAATAGCGGAAAACGGTAAAATTCTGGTTGAAAGTACAAGGTTTAAAAATGAAGCCGTAAGAATTGAGATAGATGTAAACAGGCTTAATTTGGAAAGAAGAAAGCAGACTACATTTAAAATAAGAGAAGGACAGGAGAGCAATCGTAAAGATTACATGGTTATGGAGTTTGAGATCGAGAATGATGAGCTTGAACTTGAGAGAAACTTCGATCCTAAGCCTTTTGTACCTGATGATATGTCAAAGAGAAATGAAAGATGCGAGGAGATACTCACAATACAGGCTCTTGGACTTAAGAAAAGACTTATGCATATCGGTGCAAAAAATGTTATTCTCGGAATTTCCGGAGGACTGGATTCAACTCTTGCACTTCTTGTATGTGCCAAGACTTATGATATGCTGGGACTTGATAAAAGCGGTATAAAGGCTGTTACAATGCCGGGATTCGGAACTACGGACAGAACATATAATAACGCCTGTGAACTTACAAAAAGCTTCGGTGCAACTTTGGAAGAGATCTCAATAGTTGAATCCATAAAGAGGCATTTTATTGATATCGGACATGATATAAATGTAAAAGATATTACTTATGAAAATGCACAGGCAAGAGAAAGAACACAAATTCTTATGGATATTGCAAACAGAGATAACGGTATAGTTGTAGGAACAGGAGATTTGTCCGAGCTTGTGCTTGGATGGGCAACATATAACGGTGATCATATGTCAATGTATGGTGTGAATGCTTCAATTCCAAAAGACACTGGTTAGACATTTGGTAAATTACTATGCCGATACCACTGAGGATAAGAAGATAGCAAATATACTTTATGATATTCTTGATACACCTGTATCTCCTGAGCTTTTACCTCCTGAAAACGGAAAGATAGCACAAAAGACGGAAGATTTGGTGGGACCGTATGAATTACATGATTTCTTTTTATACAATGCACTTCGCTTCGGTTTTATGCCTTCAAAGATATACAGAATGGCAAAGAAAGCATTTAGGGATATCTATGATGCAGAGACAATTTTAAAATGGTTGAATGTTTTCTACTCAAGATTCTTCTCACAGCAGTTTAAGAGATCCGCACTGCCTGACGGCCCTAAGGTCGGAAGTATTGCAATATCTCCAAGAGGTGATCTTAGAATGCCAAGTGATGCAAGTAAGGCTTTGTGGATAAAAAGACCTGGAAAAATATAAAAACGGATCTGTAATATGGGAGAAGCTAATGATTACTTCATCAGGAAATAAGAAGATAAAAAGATCTGGCGGCACTTATAAAAAGAGCAATGCCAGGAAAAAACATAATGCCTATATTATTGAGGGCATCAGAATGTTTAAAGAACTCAAAAAGGATGAGATATTGAACGTATTTGCAAGTGAAAGCTTTGAGGCTGAAAACGGGAAAATATTGTCCGAAATCTATCCGGAGTATGAGACTGTCAGTGACAGAATATTTGAGTCCGTATCCGATACGAAAAACTCCACAGGGTGTAATGGCTGTTGTAAAAAGAAAAAGAATATACGCTTGAAAAAAATATTGGAAAAAAAGAGATACTCCACACAGTTTGCTTTATTCTTGACAGCCTTCAGGATCCGGGAAATCTCGGTACCTTGGTCAGGGCCGGGGAAGGAGCAGGGAATTACAGGTATTATAATGAATGAAACCACTGTGGATATCTATAATCCTAAGGTTATACGCTCTACAATGGGATCGGTTTTCAGAGTTCCTTTTATTTATGTAAAGGATCTTAAAGAAGTGATACAAAAGCTTTATTCAAAAAATATTAATATTTATGCAAGCAGTCTTGAAGGGGCAATTGAATACGACGCTCCGGATTATACAAAGGATATTGCATTTATAATAGGTAATGAGGCAGCAGGAATCTCAAAAGAAGTTTTAGATATAGTAAAAGATAAGGTCAAAATACCTATGCTTGGTGAGGTGGAGTCTTTGAATGCAGCGGTTGCAGGAAGTATACTGATGTATGAGGCCGCAAGACAAAAAAGAAAAATGAGTGAATTTTTTTATGCAGACAAATTTATATTTATATGATATACTGTTAAAATATTAAGAAAGGGGTATATTTATGAATTTATTTGGAAGACATTTTCTTACACTGAAGGATTTTTCAAGAGAAGAGATAGAATATTTGCTGGACTTGGCTGCAAAGCTTAAGGATGAGAAGAAAAAAAGGTATTACCGGAGACAGATTGAAAGGCAAAAAAATATAGCGCTCTTGTTTGAGAAGCCTTCAACAAGGACAAGATGTGCTTTTTGTTGTAGGTGCAAGAGATGAAGGAGCATTTCCCTGAATATCTCGGTAAGGATGATATACAGCTTGGACATAAGGAAAGCGTTGCCGATACGGCAAGAGTTCTCGGAAGAATGTTTGACGGTATAGAGTTTAGAGGTTTTAAACATTCCACGGTGGAGGAACTTGCAAATTATGCAGGTGTACCGGTATGGAACGGCCTTACGGATGAGTATCATCCGACACAGATTCTGGCAGATCTTCTTACTATGAAGGAACATTTCGGAAAAATTGAAGGATTGAATTTTGTTTATGTCGGTGACGGAAGAAACAATATGGCAAACTCTCTATGATCGGAATGACAAAAACTTGGAGTAAATATGACGGTTCTGGCTCCGAAATCGCTGCAACCAAGTAAGGAACTCATAAGCTTGTGTGAAGGTTATGCAAAATCCTCAGGATCAAAACTTCTTATAAGCGATAATACGGATGCTGTTAAGGATGCGGATGTAATATATACAGATGTATGGGCTTCAATGGGAGAAGAGGATAAAGCGAAGGAAAGGATCGAACTTTTAAGGCCTTATCAGGTAAATACGGAACTGATGAAAAAAACAGGAAAGGAAAGTACAATATTTATGCACTGTCTGCCTGCTGTAAAGGGATACGAGGTAACTGAGGATGTGTTTGAAAGCGCAAAATCGGTGGTGTTTGATGAAGCCGAAAATCGTATGCACACTATTAAGGCGGTGATGGTAGCTACATTGGGTAAAGGAGATGACAGGTAGAAGAAAGCAGGGTTTTCTTTTGTTCAGGGATGTAATGCATGTGATACTTGCAATTGTTATCATAGTGATGGTGGTATTCGCATTTTTATCACCAAATAAGTATGCAATATTTTTTTCCCTTTGATATTTTTTTATTGTTTTCAGTAAGTTGTCTGTTGGATGCAATAAAATATTTCAAAAATGAGGAACATTTAAAGTACAGTTTTATAAAAAGCAATGATAATGTTTATTTTATTTTTTTGTTTATGCTTTTAATGTCGACTATAGGATTTTTAAATATCTAACTGATGTGCACCGGGAAATAAAGTTTATTTTTCGGGTGCATATTAATTTTAAGAATATAAAAACTTGATTTTTTTACCGGAGTAGTCTAATATTCTTATAGTGGTGGAGTTGTGCTTAGGTATATCCTCCGCAGATATTATAGGGATGGGATTTATTATGACTTTCAATCACAAATCGGTGCTTTTGAATGAAGTGATAGAATCTTTGAATATAAAAGCCGACGGCTGCTATGTTGACGGCACTTTAGGTGGTGGAGGACATGCCTTAGAAGTGGTTAAACGACTGGGAAGCGGTAAACTTATAGGAATCGACCAGGACGCGGATGCTGTCAAGGCTGCTACTCAAAGATTGATTGATTATAGTAATAATGTTATTATTATAAGAGACAACTATGTTAATATAGAGAATATATTGAAAAAAGAAAACATAGACAAGGTTGACGGAATATACATTGACCTTGGAGTATCTTCATATCAGCTTGACACTGCCGAGAGAGGTTTTACCTATAGATATGATGCTCCGCTTGATATGAGAATGGATGACAGAAACGAGTTAAAGGCGTCTGATATTGTAAACGATTATTCGGAGTCTGAACTTTTTCATATTATAAGAGACTATGGTGAGGACAGATTTGCAAAGAACATTGCAAAACATATTGTTGAATATAGGAATAAGAAGAGAATAGAAACCACTTTTGAGTTGGTGGATATTATAAAAGCTTCGATTCCTATGAAGATACAGGTGACAGGAGGGACATCCTGCAAAGAGAACATTTCAGGCCATAAGAATTGAATTAAACAAAGAGCTTGAGGTTTTAACCGATTCATTAAATGTAATGATTGATTTATTGAAACCGGGAGGAAGGTTGTCTGTTATCACATTCCATTCTTTAGAGGACAGAATAGTAAAACAGGCATTTAAAAAAGCCGAGTCACCATGTGTTTGTCCGAAAAATTTCCTGTCTGTGTCTGCGGGAATAAATCAAAGGGAAGAGTTATTACGAGAAAGGCGATACTGCCAAGTGAGGAGGAGTTGGAGGAAAATTCCAGATCCAAAAGTGCAAAACTTAGAGTATTTGAAAAGGGAGTCTAAATGAAAGAAACTGTTAAGAAAAAAAGGCAAGGAACGAAGAAAAAGTCAGGTACAGAGATAGAATATTATGTAGACGGTAATGTTGTAAGAAAAGTGGAAACAGCCGTTCCGAAAAAAGCACCTAAGCCCTCTGAAGGTGAAGCGGCAAAAACAAACAGAATGATAAGGAAAAACAGGGAAAGAGCATTGTCCATGGACTTCCCTTATCTTGTTGTGTTTTCAGCGGCTATGAGTAGTCATGCTGTTTTTGTGTGCAAACTATATTGCAATACAGTCAAAGTTGACTTCCACTATAAAGCAGACACAAAAAAATGAATCAAATCTCGAAAAGTTAAGAAATGAAAATGATTCGCTGGAGAATATGATTGCGACTTACGTTGATTTGGATCATATATATGATGTAGCTACAAATAAGTTGGGTATGATTTATGCTAAGAAGAATCAAGTTATAACATACGAAAAAACGGAAAGTGAATATGTCAGACAATTTGAAGATATCCCGAGATAAAAAGGGGATTAATAAAAAAGGTAAGGACGGAAGTACTTCCAATCCTTTAGATAATTTGCAGGGAAGGCTTGTAATCATCCTGTTTATGATTATACTTGCTTTCGCTGCATTGTTTTTTAAGATTCTAATGTTACAAGGAAGTAAGTCTAAGGAATACAATCAAAAGATTCTGTCACAGCAAAAATATGATTCGCGGGATATACCTTACAAAAGAGGTGATATACTCGATAGAAACGGAACATATATTGCTACAAGTGAAAAAGGTTTACAATTTGATAATCGATCCGAAACAGATAAACAGCGATCAGGAAGATTACTTAAATGCTACAGTATCTGTATTGAGTGAAGTTTTCGGATACAGCGTCGATGAGTTAAAAAATACTATTGCAGAAAAGTCGGACAGCTCATATGTAAAAATATGCTAAGGATATAAGCTATGAGCAAAAAAACAGCTTTTGAAGAAAAAGAAGAGTACAATAAGTCTTACAAAGAGAGTAAAAAGCTCTGAAAGAGTATACGGTATCTGGTTTGAAGAAAGTTATGTAAGAAGATATCCCTACGGTTCAAGTGCATGTAATGTTATAGGCTTTGCAAATAATGAAGATTTGAGCGGTAATTCAGGAATAGAGCAGTATTACAATGATAAATTAATCGGAATATCGGGCAGGGAATACGGATACTTAAATGATGAATCGTCTCTTGAAAGAGTGATTAAAAATCCTACAGACGGAAACAAGGTGGTTTCGACCATAGATTTGAATATCCAAAAGATTGTAGAAAAACATATTGCAGAATGGCAAAGTTCTACAGGTTCAAATATGACTGCGGCAATAGTGATGAATCCTAATAACGGTGAAATTCTTGCCTTTGGCTACCAGCAGAACATTTGATTTAAATAATCCAAGAGATTTGAATAATTATTACTCGCCTGAACAGCAGGCCGAGATGGATGACAAGGCAAAGGTGGAGGCGCTCAGTAATATATGGAGAAACTACGCTGTCAGCGATACATATGAGCCGGGTTCTCCTTCAAAGGTATTTACGGTAGCCTCCGCCATGGAAGAGGGAATTATAACAGGCAATGAAAGCTATGAATGTAGGGGATTTGAAGAAGTCGGAGGCTGGAAGATAAGATGCGCCAACAGAAACGGACATGGTGTGCTGAATGTTACCGAGGCCCTTATGGAGTCCTGTAATGTGGCGATGATGGATATTTCAAGAGCTGAAGGAAGTCAGAAGTTTTATGAATATCAAAAGGTATTCGATTCGGTTCAAAGACCGCAATAGATTTGCCGGGAGAAGCGGATACAAGCGGACTTATACATACTGCGGATAATGCAAGTGCAACGGATCTTGCAACAAACTCTTTCGGACAAAATTATAATACAACTATGATTCAACTTGCGGCTGCGTATTCATCTGTTGTAAACGGCGGTTCATATTATCAACCTCATGTTGTAAAACAGATTTTTGAATTCAAAGGGTGCAATAATAGAAAATATTGAGCCTGAGCTTGTAAGAGAGACGGTTTCCGCACATACCACGGCGTTTATAAATGAAGCGCTCAGGAGAACGGTAGCGGAAGGAACAGGTAGTGCCGCAGCGGTTGCAGGATATGATGTCGGCGGAAAAACCGGTACTGCAGAAAAGTACCCAAGAGGAAACGGAAATTATTTGGTTTCTTTTATAGGAAGCGTACCTGCACAGGCACCTGAAGTTGTATGCTATGTTCTTGTGGATACTCCTCATGTGGCGGATCAGGCAAGATCGGCATATGCAAAGCTCTTTGTTCTCAAAAAAATCATGACAGAAGTATTGCCATATATGAATATATATTCAAATGTAGACGAAAGTATAGATGTAAGTTCATTCCCGACTGCAGAGGGTATTACGGACAGCAATACTCCAAAAGCAAGAGGAGTCAAAGAACTATTCTACAGAAGAAGTAATACCTAACGACGGCGGAAACGGGCTTCCCGGAGCGCCTGCCGGAGAGGGAGAAGAATAAAAATTTTGGAGTTATTATGTTAAGAGATACATTGATTGCATTATTGATAGGTTTTTGTTGTTACTGCAATTGCCTGTCCTTTGTTTATTCCTGTTTTGCACAGACTTAAATTCGGACAGATGGTAAGGGATGACGGGCCTAAGGAACATTTGAAGAAGACAGGTACTCCACGATGGGCGGAATTTCATTTCTGGCCGGCATATTGGTTGCAAGCCTGTTTTTGATACCTAAGTATAAAGAAGTGGCGGTAGTATTCTTATTTACTATATCCTATGGTATAATAGGATTTTTGGATGATATTTTGAAAATAAAGAAAAAAAGCAGTCTGAAGGACTGAAGTCATCCAAAAAATTCATACTTCAGCTTGTAGTCAGTGTGATTTTTTTATAATATATCTGTATAAAATATATGGACTTGACTACGGTGTGCTTATACCTTTTACAGGTTCATTTGATAAAGGTATAATATTAAATCTCGGTATTATCTGGATACCTTTTGCACTGTTTGTAATACTGGGAACCGATAACGGTGTGAATTTTACCGACGGACTTGACGGATTATGCTCAAGCGTTACTGTTATAGTAGCATTATTCTTTATGCTTATAGGATTAAAGGGCGGTTTTTCGGTCACACCTGTTACAGGTGCGGTTATAGGCAGCCTTATGGGATTTTTGATATTTAACGCTTATCCTGCCAAAGTATTTATGGGAGACACGGGTTCTTTGGCACTTGGAGGTTTTGTCGCATCATATGCACTTATGTGCAGGATACCTGTATTTATTGCAGTTATCGGATTTATATATATGATAGAGGTAATATCGGTAATCATTCAGGTCGGATATTTTAAAGCTACAAAGGGCAAAAGATTTTTCAAGATGGCGCCTATACATCACCATTTTGAACTCTGTGGCTGGTCTGAGACAAGGACCGTGACAGTATTTTGTGTAGTTACCATAATACTTGGTATTTTTAGTTTATCTGTTTTATGTAGGAGGCAATATGATTGGAGTTGCGGGCTTAGGAAAGAGTGGTATATCCGCCGCCACATTACTTTTTAAAAAAATAATGAGGCGGTAATACTCTTTGACAGTAATAAAGAACTTAATAAAGAAGAAATACTTGCAAAGTTTGATAAGGCATATCACAAAAACATAAATATTATTCTTGGAGAATTAAAAAAAGAAAGATTTAGAGGATATGTCATATTGTGTTATAAGTCCGGGAATAGATTTGGAGACTGATTTTGTACAGGTACTTAAAGCAAATAACATTCAGATATGGAGCGAAATTGAGCTCGGGTTTAAATACGCTAAAGGCGGATTGATAGCTATAACAGGTACAAACGGTAAGACAACCACAACATCACTTGTCGGTGAGATAATGTCAAATTTTGCAAAAAGCAGCTTTACGGTCGGTAATATAGGAATACCTTATACCGATATAGCAGATAAAAACGGATGAGAATTCAGTTACGGTGCTTTGAGACATCATCTTTCCAATTGGAAACGATTATTGACTTCAGACCGAATATATCGGCTATTTTGAATATAACTCCGGATCATTTAAACAGACATCATACTATGGAGAACTATATCAAAGTAAAAGAAGATATAAGTAAAAATCAAACTGAAGATGACTTTTGTATTTTTAAACTATGAAGATGAGGCTTTGAGAGAATTTTGCAGACAGGGTAAAAGCCAAAGTCATATTCTTTTTCAAGCAGGAGAAAGCTTGAAAAGCGGATTTTATCTTGATAAAGATATTATTATGCAGAGTAAAAACGGTGTTGCAAAAAGAAATTTTGGATACAAAGAAGTTGAATATACTTGGCAGACATAATTATGAGAATGTTATGGCCGCAATAGCGATAGCTTCCTCATACGAGTGTACCTATGGAGAGCATCGTAAATTCATGTTACGCATTTCATGCCGTTGAGCATAGAATAGAATTTGTAAAAGAAGTAAACGGAGTAAGATATTATAACGACTCCAAGGGTACAAATCCTGATGCGGCGATTCAAGCCGTACTTGCAATGCCGGCGGCAACATATATTATTGCCGGAGGTTATGATAAGGGCTCGGAGTATGATGAATGGATAGAAAGCTTCGGTACAAAGGTTAAAAAAACTTGTACTTATGGGAGCTACAGCCAGGGAAGATAGAAGAGTGTGCAAAAAAACACGGCTTTTAATGATATTGTTACGGTTGACAGCATGCAGGAGGCCGTAAAAATATGTGCAAATGAAGCAAAAACGGGAGAATATGTACTTCTTTCACCTGCTTGCGCAAGTTGGGGAATGTTCAAAAACTATGAGGAGCGTGGAAGAATATTTAAGGACTGTGTTAGGGAATTAGGATAATATGGCTGATGATATAAAAGAAGAATAAAGCCAAAATTAAAAATGTAGCAAAAAAAGAATTGAAAAACCAAGCCGTAAAAAGAAAAATAAAGGTGGAAAAAGGCGGACAGAAGAAAACAAAAGTTGATACTGCTAAAGAAAATAAAATAAGAAAAATCGGAGTTAAGAAACCGGTTGTTAATGACAGTAAAAATGAAACTAAAAAAAGAAGGTTTTACGATTACAGTCTTATATTTATTATTTTTGTTTTTTTGTTGGTGTTGGGCTTGATAATGATTTACTCGGCAAGTTCGTATACTGCAGATTTGAAGTTTAAAAAAACTCTGCTTATTTTTGTAAATAAACAGCTTATCTTTGTTGTTGCAGGTCTTATTCTGATGATATTTGTATCAATAGTACCTTACCAAGTTTGGATAAAACTGTCGAAGCTTATTTATGTGGTTGCGACTGCACTTGTCGGAGCTGTTTTGGTTATAGGTAGGGATGCAAACGAGCAAGAAGATGGATTAATCTGTTCGGTATAAAAATTCCAGCCTTCAGAGTTTGTAAAGGTGGCGATTATTATTTTTTCGTCTTACTATCTGGTAAAATATAAAAATGATTTACATTCTACAGACAGAAAGGTTGCTGAAAAGAAACTTTGGTTTTTATTCGGAGTGATCTTTGTTCCGACAGTATTGGTTATGGTTGAAAATCTGAGCACATCCATAATTATATTTTTGATTGCGTTTTTGCATGAGCTTTTTAGGTACATCAAATAAGAGACTTCACACAGTAGGTGCAATAGCAATGGGTGTAATTTTGTTTTTCTCAAAACCTTTTGTAAAATTTATATATGAAAGAGGAGCAAGAGATTATCACTTGACAAGATTGCTTGTTTGGGCGGAGCCGGAAAAGTTCAGCAGAGACGGAGGATATCAGGTAATTCAGGGACTTTATGCTATAGGTTCAGGAAGTTTCTTCGGCAAGGGACTTGGACAGGGAATGCAAAAGTTTTTCCTTCCGGAGTCTCAAAATGATATGATTTTTGCTATAATAGTGGAAGAACTCGGACTTTTTCGGTGCCGGACTTATAATGGGTGCATTTGTATTTTTAATATACAGAATGATAAAGATATCATTTTCCGTAACGGATCCTGAAGGAGTGTATCTTGTGGTGGGAATTTTGATACATTTGTCTTTGCAGGTTATACTTAATATTGCGGTTGTAACGGGAGTGTTGCCTAATACCGGAGTTTCACTTCCATTTATAAGTTACGGGGGTACATCTATTTTGGTACTGCTTGGAGAGATGGGAATTGTTTTGAGTGTCGCAAGATCAATAAAGCTGGACTACTGATATGAAGAAGTTTTACATTGTATTATTTTGCCTTGCATTTATACTTGTCGGAATATTTTCGGTCAAAAATAACCGATTTTAATTTCGGAGGAAATACAAGGTATACTGATGAAGAAATGAAGGAAATGCTGTTTCCGAATGAATTATCAAAAAATAACACTTTATAATTTTATACGAAGTAAATTTAAAAAAAGATTACAATATACCTTTCATTCAAGGGGTTGATATATATGTAACCGGAATGAACAGTGCCGATATCATAGTATATGAAAAAAGTGTTGTAGGCTGTGTAAAATATATGAGTTCATATATGTATTTTGATAAGGACGGAATTGTGGTGGAGAGTTCAAATAATCTCCTTGACGGAATTCCGATAATAGACAGTTTGATTTCGGAAGAGTGGTATTGTATGAGAAACTTCCGATTTCAAATGAAAAAGTTTTTTTGAAGAAATGCTCAATATCACACAGGTTCTGGTAGGATACGGAATAACGGTAGATAAGATTACAATTTCTTCAGATAATAATATAACATTATATATAGGAAAAATAGAGGTCTATCTGGGAGATTCGAGTGAATTAAACGGTAAAAATAGGCGAATTGAGAGATATATGGGAGAAAATAAAGGATTTGTCCGGAATACTTTATCTGGATAATTATAATCCTATAAAAGAAAAATACAACATATACTTTTAAGAAGAGATAACTATATGATATACTTAAGTTATTACAGAAGACTTTTAAAAGAAAAAAATAAGTTGATATTTATATGAAAAAAACCTTTATTATAAGATGAGAGTTTGCTTAAGTGTAGGGGTACAGGAGGAATATATCTGTGTTAGAAATAAATAAGCCGGTAAATGAGAATGCAGCGAAGATTATCGTGGTTGGTGTCGGAGGTGCCGGAAACAATGCCGTAAATAGAATGATTGATGAAAATGTAGAAGGCGTGGAATTTATTGGAGTTAATACCGATAAACAGGCCTTGGTTAATTGTAAAGCCGGGAGTATTATACAGATAGGCGAGAAGCTTACAAAGGGACTTGGTGCCGGAGCAAAGCCTGAAGTGGGAGAAAAAGCGGCAGAAGAGAATATTGAAGATATCACAAATAAGCTGAAGAATGCAGATATGGTATTTGTTACATGTGGAATGGGCGGCGGTACAGGAACAGGTGCATCACCGGTTATTGCCAGAGCGTCAAAAGATCTCGGAATACTTACAGTAGGTGTAGTAACAAAGCCTTTCCCTTTTGAAGGCAGACAGAGAATGAAAAATGCACTTGCAGGTATAGAGAATTTGAAGCAGTATGTGGATACTTTGATTGTGATACCGAATGAGAAATTACTTCAGATAGTGGACAGAAAGACTACTATGCCTGATGCTCTTAAAAAGGCTGACGAGGTATTACAGCAGAGTGTTCAGGGTATTACAGACCTTATAAGTGAGACCGCTATAATTAATCTTGACTTTGCCGATGTACAAACAGTAATGACAGGCAAAGGACTTGCACATATCGGAATCGGATACGGAACAGGAGACAACAAGGCTCTTGATGCTGTGAAGGCTGCTGTTTCATCACCACTTCTTGAGACAAGTATTGACAATGCCACTCATGTTCTTATTTCAATATCAGGTGATGTCGGTCTTGTTGAGGCAGATGAGGCAACCGGATATGTACGTGAGCTTGTAAGTGAAGAGGCAAATATTATCTTCGGTGTATCATATAATGATGCTGAACCTGACAGTGTGAAGATTACAGTTATTGCTACAGGTGTAACCAATGCAATAAATGATACTCCTGTTGGAGAATTGATCAGAGATGTAAATACAAAGCATCAAAACGATAATATGCCGAAAAGAGATGATGCATATTTGCAGGGAATGCATACGGCGAGTATGGAAAGACCTGTACAGACTCAGCCTGAGCAGAATAATTATATAAATCCTACAGCAAGCTATGCAGGAGAGAGCTATCCGGAAGGCGGTTATACCGGTGGATATACAGGAAACTTCGGGCAGTATCAGAGTGATTTTAACAATCCTAATTTGAACACTCAAAAACAATCAGGGATTGAATAATCCGAATATGAACAATCAAAATTATAACGGAAATTATTCATCAGGACAGCGCCCGACTATTATAAGAACAGGTGAAGCAAAGATAAATGTGCCTGATTTCTTAAAGAGAAAGAAATAATGCAATTAATAAGCCTTGGAAGAAATTTCCAAGGCTTTGTTGTGCTTATATATAATTTTTGATATATAGTTTGAGCAATCCCTTAAGTAAAAGATTGTCATCTACGATAATATCATGTGTACAAAGAGGTGTTACAAAAGGTGCGAGACCTCCTGTGGCTACTACATTAAGTTTTTCACCAAGCTCTTCCTCCATACGTGATATAATACCGTCCATCATACCTGCATGTCCGAATAGGATACCGCTTCTCATACTGTCTATTGTATTCTTTGCTATAACTTTTTTCGGCATATCGAGATTTACCTGCGGAAGCTGAGCGGTTTTTGAACTTAGAGTATCAAGTGAGATTCGTAGTCCCGGATGTATTATACCGCCTATATAATTTCCGCTTTTATCTACTACAGATATGGTGGTAGCGGTTCCCATATCTATGATTGCCAAAGGGAGAGGATACTCATCCATTGCAGCCACAGCGTCCACTATCATATCGGAGCCGACAGTTTTCGGATTGTCCATAAGTATATTCAATCCTGTTTTCATACCTGATTCTACAAGCATACATTCAATACCGAGTATTTTTTTGATTGCATTTCTGACGGTTTCATTCAGAGGAGGAACTACGCTTGATAGAATTGCACCTTCTATATCCGAAGGTTTTATTCCATGTATATCGAGGATACCTTTTATATACATAGAGTACTCAAGATCGGTTCTTGTAGTGTAGGTTGTGACTCTTTCAAGAAAATATGTTTTTTCATTGTCGATACCGCCGATGACAATATTTGTGTTACCCATATCGATTGCTAAAATCATAAAATTATCCTTCTTATGTAAGTAGATTTAAAGGCTTTTTAAAAGTGTGTATACCGTCTAAGCGTCTGAGAACGATATTTCAAATAAAAAGCTTTATTTTATATAAAAGTATACTAATCTCTGTTCTTGCTTGCAATAATAAAATAGCGTATAATCGTGTAAGCATTATATCTAAATAAAAAAATTAAGATTTATGGAGGCTTTATGCTGAAAAGATAAAAAAATATTACTTGGTGTAACCGGAGGTATTGCGGCATATAAAATTGCAAACCTTGCAAGTATGTTAAAAACATGAGTGCAAATGTAAAAGTAATAATGACTGAGAATGCCTGTCAGTTCATCACACCTATGACATTTGAAACTCTTACGGCACAAAAAGTATATACAGATACATTTGACAGAAATTTTGAATTTAAAGTGGATCATATAGAGCTTGGAAAGTGGGCGGATGTATTTTTGATAGCACCGGCCACCGCAAATGTTATAGGAAAGCTGGCAAACGGTATTGCGGATGATATGCTGACTACTACGGCTTTAGCAATGAGATGCCCTATAGTGGTTTCACCTGCTATGAATACCACCATGTTTGAAAACAAGGTGGTTAAGCACAATATTATGAAACTTAGAACCTACGGCATGGATATTATCCTGCCTGCAAGCGGTCATCTGGCATGTGGAGATACCGGAGCAGGAAAAATGCCTGAACCTGAGATGCTCTTGGAATATATCAAAAGAGCAGTATATAAGAAAAAGGATCTTGTCGGTAAGAAAGTATGCGTAAGTGCCGGACCTACGAGAGAGGCAATTGACCCTGTAAGATATATATCGAATAATTCCACAGGTAAGATGGGAGTGGAGATTGCAAAGATGGCGGCTTATCGAGGCGCCAAGGTAAGTCTCATAATGGGACCGTCAAATGGCTTTGTACCTGATTTTATAAGCAGAATTGATATAAAATCAGCTGAGGATATGTATGAAGAGATTATGAAAATATCTGATTCACAGGATATTATAATAAAGGCTGCGGCCGTTGCGGATTATACACCTGCAAATTACAGTGATGAAAAGATAAAGAAAAAAGACGGGGATCTTTCTATTGAACTTTCAAGGACTAAAGATATATTAAAGGAACTTGAGAGAGAAAAGAAAATAATCCTAAGAAACAGTTTATTTGCGGATTTTCCATGGAGACCGAAAATATGGAAGAGAATTCAAAGAATAAATTGGCTAAGAAAAATGCGGATATGATAGTTGCAAATAATGTAAAGGTTGAGGGAGCGGGATTCGGAACCGATACAAATGTGGTTACCATATTTACAAAGGATAATGAGATAAGACTTGATAAGCTGTCAAAACTGGAAGTGGCAGAAAAGATATTTGATGAGATAGTGAGGAATTTTTAAGTGAACTTTGGAGAGATAAGTAAGAGAAGAACATTTGCCATAATATCACACCCGGATGCAGGAAAAACAACATTGACCGAGAAGTTTTTGCTCTATGGCGGTGCTATTAACTTAGCAGGAAGCGTAAAGGGAAAAAAGACTGCCAAATATGCGGTAAGTGACTGGATGGAGATAGAAAAGGAGAGAGGTATCTCCGTGACTTCATCTGTTATGCAGTTTAACTATGAGGGATTTTGTATAAATATTTTGGATACACCGGGGCATCAGGACTTCTCCGAGGATACCTACAGAACACTTATGGCTGCGGATTCTGCAGTCATGGTAATAGATGCAAGCAAGGGTGTTGAGGCACAGACTATAAAACTTTTTAAGGTCTGTGTAATGAGAAAGATACCTATATTTACATTTATAAACAAGCTTGACAGAGAGGCGAGAGATCCGTTTGAGCTCTTGGATGAGATAGAGAATGTGCTCGGTATCAGAACATGTCCTGTGAACTGGCCTATCGGTTCGGGAAAGAATTTTAAGGGTGTATATGACAGACAGACAAAGCAGATAAATAAGTTCACAGCCGCAAATGCAGGTATGAAGGAAGTGGATACTCAGCTTATTGAACTTGAGGACAGTAAGCTTGACGATTATATCGGATTTGACTATGCGGATATATTGAGAAATGATATAGAGCTTTTGGACGGTGCAAGTGATGACCTTGATATGGAGAGAGTGTCAGCCGGTGAACTGAGCCCTGTATTTTTCGGCTCGGCTCTTACAAACTTCGGAGTGCAGACCTTCCTTGAGTATTTCCTAAAAATGACCACTTCACCTCTTAAGAGAAAAACTTATGACGGATTTGTAGATCCTATGAAGGATGAGTTCTTCTCAGCCTTTGTATTTAAGATTCAGGCAAATATGAATAAAGCCCACAGAGACAGAATTGCATTTATGAGGATCTGTTCAGGCGAATATGATGCCGGTATGGATGTTTTCCATGTACAGGGAAATAAAAAGATAAAGCTTAATCAGTCCACACAGATGATGGCGGATGAGAGAAAGATAGTTGAAAAGGCATATGCCGGAGATATTATCGGTGTATTTGATCCGGGTATATTCGGAATAGGTGACACACTTTCCACTGTAAACAATATTGAGTTTGAGGGTATACCTACATTTGCACCTGAGCATTTTGCCAGAGTACGTCAGGTGGACACGATGAAGAGAAAGCAATTCCTAAAAGGTGTGTATCAGATAGCTCAGGAGGGTGCAATCCAGATTTTCCAGGAGTATAACACCGGAATGGAAGAGATAATAGTTGGAGTTGTCGGTGTGCTTCAGTTTGAAGTATTACTTTACAGACTTAAGAATGAATATAATGTAGATGTAAAGCTTGATAAGCTGCCATATGAGCATATAAGATGGATTGATGAATCATCTACTGTAGATATAGATAAGATACAGGGAACAAGTGATATGAAAAAGATCAAAGATCTTAAAGATCGTCCGCTTCTTATTTTTACACATCCTTGGAGTGTAAGAATGGTTGAGGAGAGAAATGAAGGACTTGTTTTAAGTGAGTTCGGAAAGAACTAGGAAAGGAAAGTTATGAGAAAATACAGAGAAGAAATAGAAAAATATATAGATGAGCACAGAGACGAGATGGTAGCGGATATCATCAAGCTCTGCTCTATAAACAGTACAAAAAGGTGAGTATGTGGAGGGTGCACCTTTCGGTGAAGGACCTAAAAGAGCACTTACTATGGCACTGAGTATTGCTGAGAAGTACGGTTTTGATATAACAAACTATGACAATTATGCAGGTGCAATAGATCTTAACAACAAAGAAAAGGGACTTGATATACTTGCTCATTTGGATGTAGTACCTGAGGGAGAAGGATGGAGTGTTACATTACCTTTTGAACCGAAGGAAATAGACGGAAAGATCTACGGAAGAGGAACTTCAGATGATAAGGGACCTGCGGTTGCTGCGCTTTTTGCTCTTCGTGCGGTTAAGGATCTTAACATACCTGTAAAGAAGAATACAAGACTTGTTTTGGGTACTGATGAGGAGTGCGGAAGCAGCTGTATAAAGTATTACTATACCAAGGAAAAAGAAGCTCCTATGACATTTTCACCTGACGGAGAATTCCCGGTGGTAAATATTGAAAAGGGACAGCTGCAGGGAGAGTTTTCAGCCTCTCTTGAGGATGCGGGGGAAAAAAGACTTGTAAGTATTGAAGCAGGTACAAAGGTAAATGTAGTACCTCCAAAGGCAAAAGGCGGTCATAGAGGGATTTGATATAGAAGAAGTGGAGGCAAAAAGCCAAGGAAGTAACAAAGGAAACAGGCATACAGTTTAAGTATGATCTTGTGCCGGTTTTTGAGATTACGGCACTTGGTGTAAATGCACATGCATCAACTCCTGAAAACGGAAATAATGCCATTACAGGACTTTTTGGAATTAATTTTGCAGACTTGATTTTTCTCCTTCAAAGAAGATAGAGACTATAAAGAAATTATATTCCCTTATGCCGCATGGAGATACAAAGGGTGAGGCGATGGGTATTGCCGTAGCGGATGAGAAAAGCGGTGCACTTACACTTGCTTTTTCAATGCTCACTTTAAAGAATAATATAATGCACGGATTCTTTGACAGCAGAATTCCTGTAAGCGGTGACGGAGATAAGATATTAAAAACCGTCAGAGAAAAAAATTCACAGGCATAGATGTGGAATTTTTAAATAATTCGGTTCTGGCGCCACATGAGGTGGACGGGAATTCACCTTTTGTAAAGACATTGATATCAATATATGAGGACTATACAGGTCTTAAGGGTGAATGTATTGCCATGGGAGGCGGTACTTATGTACACAATATAGAAAATGGTGTAGCATTCGGTGCGGTTTTCCCGGGAACTGATACAAAAATGCATGGAGCCGACGAGTTTGTTGTAATAGATGAGCTTATTGCTTCAGCAAAAATATTTGCACAGTCCATAGTGGAGTTGTGTAATTAAGGGGGAGTATGGATTCTATTGTAAGCTTAAAGTCCATGGGCAAAGTCTTTCATACAAAAAACGGAGATGTAAAGGCCCTGGATGATATAAATCTGGATATAAACAGAGGGGAAATATTCGGAATAATAGGTTTATCGGGAGCAGGTAAGTCTACTTTGGTCAGATGTATCAATTATCTGGAGGTACCTACTGAAGGAGATGTGTATTTTGAAGGTAAGCCTTTAAAGCAGATGAGTGAGCCGGGTATAAGAAATATCAGAAGGAATATGGGAATGATATTTCAGCAGTTCAACTTGCTTTCACAGAGAAATATACTGAATAATGTATGTTTTCCTCTGGAAATAAGTGGTGTTCCAAGAGCTGCAGCTGTAAAAAGAGCAAAAAGAGTTACTGAAGCTGGTGGGACTCTCAGACAGAGAAAAGGCATATCCTGCGCAGCTTTCGGAGGACAAAAACAAAGAGTGGCTATAGCAAGAGCGATTGCCACAAATCCGAAACTTTTATTATGTGATGAGGCTACATCGGCGCTTGATCCTAAGACTACAAAACAGATACTTGATCTTATAAAAGATATAAATAAAAATATGGGAATTACGGTGATAGTAATAACTCATGAGATGAAAGTTATTGAGAGCATCTGTGACAGAGTTGCAATTATTGAAAACAGCCGTATTGCCGAGATGGGCAGAGTTGAGGACATCTTTGCCAATCCGCAGTCCGACATAGGTAAAAAGCTGATACTCGGTGATGTATTGCCGAATAAAGAAATTGTATCGGGAGTTAAACTTCGAATAGAATTTGACGGCAGAAGCTCTTTTGAGCCTGTACTGTCAAATATGATTTTATCCTGCGGAATTCCTGTTAATATTCTTTATGCACAGACAAAGGATATCGGAGGCTCTGCAGTAGGTCATATGATTGTTCAGATATCCGGCGAAGAAGAGGCCGCAAAAGCAAAGAGATATCTTGACAGTATCGGTGTGGTATATCATGAGGTGGAATTAATCGAAGGAAAGGAGATGACAGAATAATATGATATCAATGATTTTAAAAGGTCTGTTTGAGACTTTATTAATGACTGTTGCTTCATCATTCTTCTCTTACCTTATAGGTATTCCGCTTGGGGTTGTTTTGGTTGTTACAGATAATACAGGTATAAAGCCTATGCCTAAGTTAAACGGTATATTGGGTATGATTATAAATCTTATACGTTCGGTTCCCTTTATGATCTTGCTTATTATGGTAATACCTCTTACAAGAATTATAGTTGGAACTTCAATAGGACCTGTTGCCGTAATACCGCCTCTTGTCATAGCGGCGGCACCCTATATCGCCAGAATGGTTGAGTCCTCACTCAAAGAAGTGGATGCAGGTGTAATAGAGGCGGCAAAGTCAATGGGTGCAAGTAATGCCCAGATAATATTTAAAGTGCTTTTACCGGAGTCAAAGCCTTCTCTTCTTGTAGGTGCTGCAATATCCGTTACAACAATACTGGGATATTCGGCTATGGCAGGATTTACAGGTGGCGGCGGTCTTGGAACAATCGCCATAAACTACGGATATTACAGATATCAGACGGATATAATGTTTATTACCGTAGCAATCCTTGTGATTTTTGGTTCAAATAATACAGGAAATCTTTTATGAGAAGTTCAAAGAGCTCCGATAAGAGAATAAGGTAATATAACCTGTTATAAAAAAAGACTATAAACATATGTCGGCTAAATCATTGACATAATATCTTGTATGGTCTATAAATTGTATATGAAATTTAAGGAGGAATAATAAATGAAAAAAAGAATATTATTAGCATTAGGTTTGGTATCACTTCTTGCACTTGCAGGATGTGGAAAGAAGGCTGCAGATACAAATACAAGTGAAAGCGCAAGTGAGTCTGTAAGCGAGTCGGCACAAACAAGTGCAGTTTCAAAAGATTTAAAGACAATCACTGTAGGAGCAACTCCTGCACCACATGCTGAAATTTTAGAGGCTGCAAGAGAAGAGTTGAACAAAGAAGGCTATGACTTGAAGATAGTTGAGTATAATGATTATATCCAGCCGAATGTGGCTCTTGATACAAAGGAATTGGATGCAAACTACTTCCAGCATTATCCATACCTTGAGAACTTTAACAAAGAGCACAATACAACACTTGTTTCAGCAGGTGCAATTCATTATGAGCCTTTCGGTATCTATGCCGGAAAGACTGCATCACTTGATGCACTTGCAGACGGTGCAAAGATTTCAGTGCCGAATGATGCTACAAATGAGGCAAGAGCATTGCTCTTACTTGAAGCAAACGGACTTATAAAGTTAAAAGAGGGTGCAGGTATCAATGCTACAAAGCAGGATATCGTGGAAAATCCTAAGAATCTTGATATTCAGGAAATTGAGGCCGCACAGGTTGCAAGAACACTTAAAGATGTTGATGTTGCCGTTGTAAACGGAAACTATGCAATCGAGGCCGGATTAAAGGTAAGCGATGCACTCGCTATAGAGGATTCCAAGTCACTTGCGGCTACAACATATGCAAATATTATAGCTGTAAGAGAGGGTGATGAGAAATCTGATGCAACTCTTGCACTTATAAAGGCTCTTGAAAGCGATACTGTAAAGAAATTTATCGAAAGTAAGTACAATGGTGCTGTTGTACCGATGTTCTAGTCTATGAGTAGATTTACAGGGAAAAAGATTATATTTACTCTGATTGCCTGTGTATTTGCTTTTGTTTCTGTCGGAAGGATTACATTTGCTTCAGAGACAAGTGTAAAGACGGCTCTTGACAGTATTGATTTTGAAAGAAAGTCAAAAAAATGAGATTAATCTGTTTTTTTCAGGCAACGGTATAAATGAAGTCGGCAGATATGTAATACTTAGAAAGGATGCATCTTCAAAGGACTTCAAAGAGATAAAGAGAATTTCATCCAAGGATGTAAATAAAACAGGAAATATTTCTTATACCGATAAAAATAAGTACAAACGGATATGTAAAATATGAGTACAGAGTGGACGCATATTTAAAAAACGGAAAGCAGGTAAAGGGTAAATCAATATTTGCAAGTAATGTCCTTATATGTATTGATCCGGGACATTTTCAGACAAAGAATGCGATAGAAGGAGAGGACGGTTACGGCTACTCTGAATCTATGGCGGTATTAAAGCTTGGATTGGCCTTAAGAGACAGTTTAAAGAAAAACTACGGTATATCTTCGGTTCTTACAAGAACAACGGAAAGTATTACCATTGACGGATTTACAGACAAAAATCTGGATGGAGGTCATATTTCACTTAGAGGAGATATGGCGGGAAGATCCGGTGCGGATTTGTTTATATCATTGCATACTAATTCAAACAATTCACATGCAAACGGATATCCTACAAATTCACAGCCCTGTTGCAATTAATAAGCCGCTTATTATATTAAATTCGCTTGCAAAAGAAAATGAACTTTGTATAAATATTGCCAATAAGATAGGAGAGAATCTTTCAACTGTAAACTTTAATGAAGGACTTGCAAAGAGTAAGGACTTTGATTCGGTTAAGAAAGGTTCCCTAAGTGAGTGGACTGTTGCTAAAAATGACAGTATTACAATAAACGGCAGTGTATACTACAGAATGGGAGAAAACGGAGACTATTACGGTGTACTTAGAGGTGCAAATGTAGCCGGAGTACCCGGAATGATAGTGGAACACGGTTTTCACTCGGTGCCTGAAGTCAGAAAAAAGGCTATGCAATCCGATTTGATAAATAAATGGGTTGATGCGGATGCCAAGGCTATAGCTTCAGGTTTCGGATTTTAAAAATTAACATAAATAAGAGTTGTTACAAATAAAACTCCTCAGCAGGTGAACCGACTGAGGAGTTTTTATTTTAGTAAATAACCATGGCATCATATATTGCAATGGTTGCATTGGATCCCGGGTCTACAGAGTATTGTGAGAATCTCCATATACCGTCACTGCCTTTTTTTAGAATGTATTCGGGCTTTTGGTTTACTCTTTCCCAGATACGTATCTGACTGTCTGCATTTGCACTCCATGAGTTTTTATACAGAGCGGTATTGACTTGAGTCAGCTTGTCGCCTGTAAATGAAGAGTATTTTCTGTCAAGTATAACATCATAATCTTCGTTGGTAGCAAGTTTTATAGTGTTTTCATCCACCACAGTTATAGAACTTACATTGTAGGACATAAGACTTTCACTTACTACATTGGCAAAGCCACCTGTAACCTGTTTAGTCATCTGATATTTAAGTCCTGTTTCATCTGTAGGATTTACTGTATCGTCAATTTTTGAAGCCATCTGATTGTAGCTGTGTGCATTCATATCTTCAATATAGCTTCTTAGGAAATTGCCGAGAAGGGTGTTGAAGAAGTCATTTCCTGAGTTTGTTTCTATATCCGCACTTCCTCCGACTCCGTCTCCCTTCACATATACACTGATATCTCTCTTATCCGTATAATTATTTGCGTCGGGCATTTCATATTCTATCTCATAGTATTGCTTCATACCCTTGTAGATGCTGCTGTAGAAATTGCCCATATCCATACCGAAAGAGTTGAAGTATTTAAATTCACCACCTGAAGCAGAGGTAATCTGAATAAGATCACTGTCATTTGCACTGTAATTATCACCTATTCTGACTATGTAAACAGGAATCTTATATGCCGATACCACATTTATAACATCACTTGCACTATTGTAGCTTCCGACATCTTCGCCGTCGGTAAAAGCAAGGACACATTTTGCACCGGGTATTCCGGATACATCCTGAACGGCATAGATAAGTGTATCATACAGTTTAGTTTGTCCGGATGCGATATATGAAAAAATCTTTTGGTTTAACGCGTTTACATCGGAAGTGAATACACCGCTTTTATCAATATATGAGTTGAATTCTGTAAGCTTTACCTTATCACCCACATTAAACTGAACCGTATTAAGGAAGGTGGACATTACAGTTTTTGCACTGCTCAATCTTTCTCCTTCCATACTTGCACTTGTATCTGCAACCATATCAATATTTAATGCATCCTTTTGATCGAGCATGGAAATATTTTTAATTGTAACAGACTGAAAGTCACCGTTTGCCACACTTTTTTGTGATACATAGAACATATTCGGTGAGAGATTTGTGACAACATCACCCGAAGAGTTCTTTACATCCACATACATTCTGACTGTAGGATAATTGGTGTAGTCAAATTGGACTATATTTACATCCAGACCGGTAAGTTTTGTACTTGAGTATTCTACAAGTTTGCTCCAGTTTTCTGAAACCTCCTTGTAATTGATAAAATCATGTTTCTTCAGCATTTCGGAAACGGTTTCACTGTATTCTGCAAGTTTTTTCTTTTCATCTTCCGAAGCATAGGGTACATCTGTATTATCTAATTTTTCTACAAGTTCTTTAGCTGAAGTCTCGATTCTGGATTCTACTTGTGAAGTCAGTTTGACAAGCTTTTTAGCAATCAAAAGCTGATTTTTGTAATCATTGTCTCCGATATCATCACATTCAGCATCAATCTTTTTGAAGCCTCTTTTTCATTCTCCTCGAGACCGTAAGATTCAAGTTTTTCCACCAGATCCATTTCCCATGCGTTGAACTCCTGACCTTCAGTTATCTTTTTCAGACTGCCCTTGTCAACAAGTCCGCATGCAGTCAAAGAAAACGACAGAGTCAAGAAAGTAACAGCGATTATGACTTTTTTTCATATTCAATAAAACTCCTTACTGTATTATTAATATTATACATCTTAAAATATTAAGTGTAAATCAGGAACTGAGGTAGATTATATAGTATTCATGAAAAAAATTATGGTAAAATTATTATATAAAAGAAGATAAGGGAGAATGAGCATGTTTTGTTCAAAATGTGGAAAGCAAGTCAGAGACGGAATGAATTACTGCACAAACTGCGGTGAACCTGTAAAGAAGGATGGAGGAGGAGAAAAATACAACAATTTAACGACAATATGTTAAGTGATATTGAGATACAAAAACAGAAATTTGATAATCGCCTTTGAAAAGGAGATGGGATATACAAAGTAAGGAGTGAATATGAAAAGAATTAAAAAAGTATAATTTATTATGTACATGTGTATTGGTTATATCTGCAGCGACAAGTATAAGTGTAAGTGCGGGTTTGGCAAAAAGAAAAGTAACGCCGGTTACAAGATACGGTACTGCAGAGACTACAGCTGCTACTCAGGCAGTTAATCAGCAGGAGGATAAGAATTCAAAGGGAAATAGTAAGATAATTACAGATAAGGGTGTGTATCATCTAAGTGAAAACTCAAAGTACAGACCGTATTTGTGGAAAAATGCCGACGGTAGTGCTCCCGACTATAAGGCCTATGTATTTGAGCCGGCTGTATTCAACGGACATACCGTATTTGTAGACCCCGGACATGGTGACAATAATGCACCTGAAGCCAATCAAAAAAGAGAAAAATATTATCCTGTTGAGGATGCACTATTAAAGCCTATGAAGACTTCTATGGTAGGTGAGAAGGGCTATGGGGTAGGTGTTGAAGCAAGAGACAGTAAGAATATCTATGACAAAACAGAGACGGAGCCTGAATTCAGTTTGAAAGTAGCACTGAAACTTAAGGATTTGCTTATAGATAAGGGATATCGTGTGGTGTTGAGCAGGACTGATTTTAATCAAAATATTTCAAACGGTGCCAGAAGTGCTTTAGCCGGTGAGACCTCGGATATAATGATATCAATTCACTCAAATACAGGTAAAAACTCAGGTACTCTAAGCTTCTATCCGGGAGACAATGATTATATATCGGGTAGTAATTATCCCGGATATACAAATATAATGGGACTGACAAAGACAAATATAGAGTTGTCAAAGAAACTTGCCGAAAATATGGAAAGCAATATTACTGCTTCTACAGGTTTGAAGAATAAGGGAACACATACTGCAGTTCTTAGAATATTCTCATATTCATCTATTCCCACTTGCTTGGTAGAGGTAGGATTTGCCGATAACTCTATTGATGCGAAGATACTCTCAACGAAAAAGGATGAAATTGCAAAATCTATGGCAAATGCCATAGATCAGTACTTTAATAAATAGTGGAGGTTTTATGAGAAAAATAATATATTTAATTTGTGTATTTGTAAGTATATGTATTTTGTCAGGTTGCGGTTCAAAAAGTGTTACCATAAAATTTGGAGGTGATACTGAAACCGTAGCAGAAAAGTAAGGATGAGTCCGGAACAGAAGAGGAGAGCAACATAGCTGAGAAGTCTGCTGTTCAGGAAACGGTAGCAGAGGTTGCACATTCAGAATCTTTGCAGGAAACTCAGCCTCAAACTGTAGCTGTTACTCAGGCACAGGTTTTGACAACTCTTTATGTAGTGAATTGTAATGAAAGCATTACGCTTCGTGTATCAGATTCCACAAATGCAAAGGAGATAAAGCAGATACCTTTAGGTGCGGCGGTAAGCTTTATGGAGAATGCGGCAAACGGTTTTTATAAAGTAAGTTATAACGGAAGCACAGGTTATGCACTGGCATCATATTTAAGTGTCGACCCGTACGATCATTATGTTGCACCTACAAAAGCAAGTACGGTATGGTCAGGAAAAGTGGTAAGATGCAATGAATATATAACACTTCGTAGGACTCCAAGCACAAAGGGAGAGGAGATTACAAAGATTCCGCTTGGAGCTATAGTTACAGTTTATAGCGGAGCGGATAACGGATTTTATTATATAGATTATGACGGATTTGAAGGCTATGCATTGGCAGGATATATTGATGCATATTGATATTCTATTGTTTAGTAAGCTTTATTATTTGGTATAAGTATCAGTATTATAAATATTGACTAGATATATATCGTGGTATATACTACTTATGAAAGGACGGTGATTTTATGTTGTCGGCAAAAATTTTTGAAAACGGTAGAAGTCAAGCGGTAAGATTACCTAAGGAGTATAGATTTTGTTGTGATGAAGTTATGGTAAATAAAATTGGTGATGTATTGATTTTATTGCCGAAAAACGGTAAGTGGGATTCATTTATTACAGCCATAGATATGTTTTCAGATGATTTTATGGCTGACAGAGGAGAAATCTCGGATCAAAAGAGAGAAGAACTATGAGATATATGTTGGATACAAATATATGCATATATATAATAAAGAATAAACCGGAGAGTGTAGTAAAAGAACTGAAAAGGCATGATCCTACGGAAATATGTATTTCTGCTATAACATATGCGGAGCTTATACATGGTGTCGAGAAAAGTATGGCAGTTGATAAAAACAGACTTGCGCTAACATTGCTGTTGTCGAATATAGAGGTATTGGATTTTGATATTAATGCAGCAAATAATTATGGAAAGATAAGGACATATTTGGAAAAACAAGGAACACCGATAGGTCCTCTTGATATGATGATAGCTGCTCATGCACAGTCGCTGGGTTATTCTATAGTAACAAACAATATTAAAGAGTTTATGAGAGTACCAAATTTAGAAGTATGTAATTGGGTCAAGTAAGTATGAAATCTGATTTTCCTCTTGCATTTATGTAAGAAATGTGCTATAGTGATTAAAATATGTTTGACGGGAAAGTGGGCCGATGGGTCCACTTTTTTATGCATATGAAAGGATAGAAATGAGCAAAAGTGAAACTTATGTAAAAAGAACGGAAGAGTTCTTGGAAAAACTTAGCGGTGAGCTCCAATTTGAAGTGGTGGATGTCGAATTTGTAAAAGAGGCGGGCGAGTACTACTTAAGAGCATACTGTGATATGGACAAAGAGGGCGGCATAGGAATAGATGACTGTGTCGAAATTTCAAGGCATCTTAGCGATTGGCTGGATGAAAAGGACTTTATTGAAGAGGGATATATTCTGGAGGTTTCCTCTCCGGGACTTGGAAGAGCACTGAAAAAAGACAAGGATTTCATAAGAGAACTCGGAAAGGAAGTGGAACTCAAGCTCTATAAGGCAAGAGAAGGTGTTAAAGATTTTGAAGGAATATTAAAGGCTTTTGACGGTGAAAATATTACCGTAGAAACAGAAGGTGGAGACGAAGTCTTTACAAAAAAAGAAATTGCAAATATCAGATTAAAGATAGATTTTTAACGGAGGATAATACTAAGGATGAATAAGGAATTACTGGAGGCACTTGATCTCCTGGAAAAAGAGAAAAATATAAGTAAGGCAGCAATTTTGGAAGCTATTGAGAACTCTTTAATTTCCGCATGTAAAAACAATTTCGGAACAGCGGATAATGTAAAGGTAAGTGTAAATCCTAACACATGTGATTATTCCATAATACAGGCAAAAGAAGTTGTAGAGACTTTGGGCAGCAAGCCTACTATAGAAGACAAGGCAACAAAGATATCACTTGCAGATGCCAGAATGCAAAATCCTAATTTAAGCATCGGTGATACAGTACTTGTACCGGTTATTTCAAAGGAATTCGGAAGAATCGCCGCCGGAGTTGCCAAAAATGTTATCTTACAAAAGATAAGAGAAGAAGAGAGAAAAGTGATATTCAACGACTACTATATGAAGGAAAGAGATATAGTAAGCGGTGTTGTTACCAGATTTATGGGTAAGAATATTGCAATTAATCTCGGAAGAATAGATGCCGTGCTTGCAGAGAGTGAGCAGGTAAAAGGAGAAGAATTAAAACTCGGAGACAGATTGAAGGTGTTTGTGTTGGAGGTAAAGGACAATCCTAAGGGACCGAGAATATCTGTATCAAGAACACATCCCGAATTTGTAAAGAGACTCTTCGAGTCTGAAGTACCTGAAATCAGAGACGGAGTGGTAGAGATAAAGTCAATCTCAAGAGAGGCAGGATCGAGAACAAAGATTGCCGTATGCAGCCATGAAGCCGATATTGACCCTGTAGGTGCCTGTGTAGGTGTTGACGGTGTCAGAGTAAATGCTGTAGTGGAAGAGCTTAGAGGAGAGAAAGTTGATATAGTAAACTGGGATGAAAATCCGGGATACTTGATAGAGAATGCACTTTCACCTGCAAAAGTAATTGCTGTTGTGGCGGATGAAGAAACAAAAGAAGCTGATGTAATAGTTCCTGATTATCAGCTTTCACTTGCTATCGGTAAGGAAGGACAGAATGCAAGACTTGCAGCCAGACTTACAGGATATAAGATAGATATAAAGAGTGAGAGCCAGGCAAGAGAAATGGGAGTATTTGATTCTTTGGACGGCAGTGAAGATATGTCTGATGATATGCCTGTTGACGAGGGATATACACCGGATACTGAAGAATTTGATGCTGAGGCAGAAACAAAAGATGACAACGACATTGAAGAATAAAAACACCTCAAAGAAAAATGCATCGGATGTAATGAGTCAAAAGCCTAAAAAAAGAATTGATACGAATAGTAAGGACACCTGAAGGAGAGATGCTTTTAGACAGCACCGGCAGAGCAAACGGAAGAGGTGCTTATATATGCAATAATATAGATTGTCTGCAAAAAGCAATAAAGACCAAGGGACTTAACAGAGCATTTAAGATGAATGTTGATAATGATGTTTTATTAAAGCTTAGTGAGGAGATGGCGGAACTTGGCAAGAGATAGGATATTAAATTTAATCGGACTTGCTATGAAAGCAGGTAAAGTGGTGTCGGGAGAGTTTTCAGTTGAAAAGTGCATAAAATCCGGTAAAAGCGAGACTGGTAATAATAGCATCGGACGCATCTGAAAAATACGAAGAAGAAATTTGAAGATAAATGTAAATTTTATCATGTTCCTATATTAATATATTCCACAAAGGAAGATTTGGGAATGATTTTGGGCAAAGGGCTTAGATCATCAATAACATTAACTGAGGACGGATTTAAAAATGCAATATTAAAAATCACGGAGGAATGATAATTGAGAGTAAACGATCTGGCAAAAGAATTAGGCAAAAAAATAATAATGAGTTGACAGCATATTTGAAGGAGAACGGCATATCAAAGGTGGCCATGTCAAATATATCAGCTGATGAAGAAAAAATGCTTAGAGAAAAATTCAATAAAATAGATGGAAATAAAGTAGTGAATAATAATAAAGAAAATATGGAAAACAACAGAACGGTAGAGACTACACAGGAAGTATCGGAAACAAAGAAGGAGGAAGCGCCTAAGAAAAAGGTTGTAGTATTCAGACCGCAGAATGCACAGCAGATGCCTGCAAAAAGTCGGGTTCAAAAACAGCCGCAGCTCCTAAGAAGAATACAAAAAGGATGCGGAAGCAGCAAAAGCAGCCTCAAAAAGAAGGCTACGGAAGAGAAGAAAACCGATGTTTCAAAATCCGATATTTCAAAAAGAAATAAGGAAAGAAGAAAAAGGCGGTTGAGACTGTAAAGACAGAGGAAGTTGTTACAGCAAAAGAGCCTGTAGCAAATGTAGAGAGTAAAACACCTGTTGCTACAGAGGAGAAGAAGGCAGAAGCACCGGTTTTAGAGAATGCAGAGCCTGCTAAACCTAGAAATGTCTATGCGGAGATGGAAGCCGCTAAAAAAGCTAAGGAAAGCGCTCAGCCTATAAGAAATATCTTCAAAGAAAGAGAAGAAAGAGATAAGGCAAGAGGTAAGGATTCCCGTCCGCAAAACAGAGATAAAAAAAGCCTTTTAACAAAGATAAGGGACCAAAAGGGAAACTTTAAGAACGACAGAAACTCAAAGGGCAGAGACGGTGCCGGAAATAACGACAGAAACAGAAACTTTGCCGGAAAAGACAATAAAAACTTCCAGGGTTCAAATGACAGAAACAACAGAAATGACAGAAATAAGGATTTCTCCAAGGATGAGAATACAGGCAGAAGTTTCGAAACAACAAGCAGCAGGGATTTAAGAAAAAAATGATTCCGCAGCAGGAGTTCCCTGTACTTGACGGTTTAGGCAAGAAAAACTTCCAACAGAGTTAATAAGAATAATTTCAAAAATAATAATAAGAACGATAAGAAGCATAGAACCGAGGACGGTCCTGCAAAGGGCAAGGTGAGCAAGCATCCGTTTATAATGCCTGTAAAAGCAAAAAGGTTGAAGAGGTACAGGATGATATCAAAAGAAATCATCATTCCTGAGACAATTACAATCAAGGAGTTTGCTTCAAAGCTTAAGCTTCAGCCGTCAACAATTGTAAAGAAGCTTTTCTTAAAAAGGCCAGATAGTTACACTTAATACGGAGCTTACTTTCGAGCAGGCTGAAGAGATTGCTCTTGAGTATGATGTAATCTGTACTATGGAGGAGAAGGTAGATGTTATCGGAGAGCTTTTGGCGGAGGCTGAGGATCCTGAAGAGACTTTGGTGTCAAGACCGCCTGTAGTGGTTGTAATGGGCCATGTCGATCACGGTAAAACATCACTTCTTGATGCTATAAGAAAAACTAATGTTACCAGCAGAGAAGCCGGAGGTATTACACAGCATATCGGTGCCTATATGGTAAAAATAAACGGAGAGCCTATAACATTCCTTGATACACCGGGACATGAGGCGTTTACAGCAATGCGTATGCGTGGTGCACAGGCTACAGATATTGCAATACTTGTAGTAGCTGCAGATGACGGTGTAATGCCGCAGACTGTAGAGGCTATAAACCATGCAAAGGCGGCAGGAGTTGAAATAATAGTTGCTATCAATAAGATAGACAGACCGGCCGCAAATATTGACAAGGTAAAGCAGGAACTTTCAGAGTATGAGCTTATACCTGAAGATTGGGGCGGTTCCACAATTTTCGTACCTGTATCCGCAAAGAACGGTGACGGTATATCAAATCTCTTGGAGATGGTAATACTTACAGCGGAAGTAAAGGAGCTTAAGGCAAATCCTAACAGAAAAGCAAGAGGTCTTGTAATAGAGGCGGAGCTTGACAAGGGTAAGGGTCCTGTAGCGAGAATACTTGTTCAAAAGGGTACTCTTCATGTAGGAGATTTCATAGCGGCAGGATCATGTTCAGGTAAGGTTCGTGCCATGATGAATGATAAGGGAGTTAAGGTAAAGTCGGCAGGACCTTCAACACCTGTTGAGATTTTGGGACTTGACAGCGTACCGAATGCCGGTGAAGTATTTGTAGCTACAGAAAACGATAAGGAAGCAAAGGCATTTGCGGCTACATTTATCTCGGAGAGCAAGAATAAGCTTATCGAAGATACAAAGGCCAAGCTTTCACTTGACGATCTCTTCAGTCAGATTAAGGCGGGAAATGTCAAGGAACTTCCTATAGTTGTAAAGGCTGACGTTCAGGGTTCTGTAGAGGCTGTAAAGCAGTCACTTACAAAACTTTCAAATGAAGAAGTTGCCGTAAAGGTAATCCATGGCGGTGTAGGTGCAATTAACGAGAGTGACGTTGTACTTGCGGCTGCAAGTAATGCGATTATTATCGGATTTAATGTAAAGCCGGATCAGATGGCAAAGGCTACAGCGGAAAGAGAAAATGTAGACCTTAGACTTTACAGAGTAATCTATCAGGCAATTGAAGATATAGAGAGCGCTATGAAGGGTATGCTTGAGCCTATCTATGAGGAGAAGGTTATCGGACATGCTGAAATCAGACAGATTTTTAAGGCTTCAGGCGTAGGTAATATCGCAGGAAGCTATGTACTTGACGGTAAGTTTGTAAGAGGCTGTAAGGTAAGAATTACAAGAGACGGAGAGCAGATCTTTGACGGAAATCTTGCATCACTTAAGAGATTCAAGGATGATGTTAAGGAAGTTGCAACAGGATATGAATGCGGTCTTGTATTTGAAAAGTTCAATGATATTAAGGAATTTGACCAGGTAGAAGCATATGCTATGGTAGAGGTTCCAAGATCATAATAAAGAAAGGAATGTATGAGAAAGAACAGTTTAAAGTCTACTATGATCAACTCGGAGGTAATGAAAACCGTATCTGAAATCATAAGAGGTGATGTAAAGGACCCAAGAGTCGCACCTATGACAAGTGTAACAGATGCGGAAGTTACCACAGACTTAAAATACGCAACAATTTATGTCAGCGTATTGGGTGATGATGAGCAGTCAAAGAAGACATTACAAGGTCTTAAATCTTCTTCAGGATTTATAAGAAAAGAACTTGCAAGAAGATTAAACTTAAGAAATACTCCTGAATTAAAATTTGTTTTGGATGAGTCATTGGCTTACGGCATGAAAATGGACAAGCTGATAGATGAAGTAATAAAAAAAGATGAGAAGGGCAATGAATAAACTAATAGAGCTTATTGAAAATGCAAAAAATATAGCTATAACAGGTCATGTAAGCCCTGACGGAGACTGTACAGGATCCACCTTGGGATTGTATAACTATATAACAGAAAATTTTGAAGACAAGAATGTAAAAGTATGTCTTGAAAGCCTTCAATGAAGTTTTCATTTATGAACGGGTTTGAGCTGATAAGTGAGGATCCGTTTATGGAGGCCGACTTACTTGTTTCTTTAGATGCGTCAGACAGAGAAAGGCTTGGAAGCAGAGGTGTAATGCTTGAGAGTGCCGCACAAAGCATATGCATAGACCATCATATCACCAATACAAAGTTTGCAAAATTTAATATAGTGGAAGATTTCAGAAGTTCTACTTGTGAACTCTTGTACACTTTGCTGGATAGTGATAAAGTAAGTGTAGAGACTGCAAAATGCTTATATACAGGTATAGTCCATGATTCCGGAGTGTTTAAATATCAATCCACCACAAAGGAAACCATGGATATAGCCGGAGAGCTGATTTCAAAAGGTTTTGATTTCACAAAAATCATAGATGATACATATTTTAAAAAAGATTTTAATGCGAGCAAGCTTTTGGGACTGGTACTTACAAATTCAAAATTGGAGTTTGAAGGTAAGTGCTGCTACGGTGTTCTGGATTATGATACCTGGAGTAAGTATATTTCAGATAAAAAGAAAATGGATGGAATCATAGACAATCTGAGAAATATAGACGGTGTGGAGATTGCATTATTTATGTATGAGACCGCTAAAGATGAATACAAAGTAAGTTTGCGTTCTATAAATAAAAAAATGTCAGCAGTATTGCGGCTGCACTTGGCGGAGGCGGTCATATCAGAGCCGCCGGCGCTACAGTGTACGGCAAGGCTGATGAAATTTTAAAAACACACTATTGCCTATGATTGAGAAAAGAATTGAATGGCTAAGAATGCTTATAACGGAATAATAAATATATTCAAAGAAAAAAAGGATTCACATCTCATGATGTTGTAGCAAAAAATGAGAGGAATTCTTAAGCAAAAGAAAATCGGGCATTCGGGAACATTGGACCCGGATGCTGTCGGTGTACTTCCGGTATTGTTAGGCAATGCTACCGTATTGTCGGATATGTTGACTGACAAGTCGAAAAGAATACGAGGCGGTACTGCTTTTTAGGAGTGTCTACAGATACACAGGATACTTCAGGAGAAATTTTGGAAAAAAAAGACACTTCACATTTGACCGAGGATGAAGTTAAAGAGGTAATAAATTCATTTCTTGGAGAGTATATGCAGCTTCCACCTATGTATTCGGCATTAAAAGTAGGCGGAAAAAAAGCTTGTTGATCTGGCAAGAGAAGGCAAGGAAGTAAAGAGAGAACCGAGAAAAGTTGAAATTTTCCATATTGATATAATCGATATGGATTTGCCGAGAGTAAAGTTTAAGGCCAAAGTATCTAAGGGAACTTATATCAGAACTCTATGCCATGATATAGGAGAAAAACTTTCGGTAGGCGGTTGTATGGAGTCTCTTGTCAGAAAGAGAGTGGACAGATTTGATATAGACGGGGCTGTTACCCTAAAACAACTGGAATCAGAGAGAGATAATATAGATAAAAGGATAATGAGCGTGGAAGAGTATTTTTCCTTCCTGCCAAAAATAAATACCTCCCCTGACTTTGATAAATATCTGCATAACGGAAATAAATTAAAATTTGAAAAAGATTTTGAAGACAGTGACTTATATAGAGTCTATGATTCTAATGACATATTTATTGCAATATAAAAAAAGAATCGGATGAATTAAAGCCATTCAAGATGTTTTTTTATAGATAGGTGATAATGTGATTACATTTATAAATACTACAGACATAAAGATAACAGAGAGAACAGCTGTTGCTATAGGGAAATTTGACGGTGAGCATAGGGGACACAGAAAATTATTCAGAACACTGAAGGAAGAGGCTAATAAAAAAAGGGTTTAAAGACTGTAGTTTTTTTCTTTTCAAAAACTTTACCGTCAAATATTGTAAGAAATAATCATACCACACAGATATTTACAAATGTGGAAAGACAAAAAAATTGGAAGAACTTGGAATTGATTATTATATAGAATATCCTTTTGATATGGATATTGCAAAGCTGTCAGGTGAAGAGTTTTTGACAGATATCCTTATCAAAAAACTTGGTATGGCTGTGATAGTTGCAGGAGCTGATGCGGCTTTTGGATATAAAAAGAGCGGAAATGTTGAGCTTTTTGAACAGATTGTCAAAGACTTTGGGATATGATGTAAAGATAATTGAAAAGGAAAAAGGATGATTTTCCATAATGATATAAGCTCAACACTTATAAGATCAAAAGCTTGATGAGGGCGATATGGAAGAAGCAAATAAGCTTCTTGGAGGAATATACTCTATAAGCGGTGTTGTTGAGGAGGGAAATAAGATAGGGGCGACCATAGGTTTTCCGACCTTAAATATTTTCCCTTCAAACCAGAAGCATCTGCCCAAGTACGGAGTTTATGCATCCAGAGTAAGAATCGGTGATGATGATACTCTTTATCTCGGACTTACAAATGTCGGATCAAATCCAAGTATTGAAAATGATAAAAAAATCATATTTCAAGAGTTGAGACATACCTGTATAACTTTGAAGCAAACCTTTACGGCAGAGAAATAGAGGTATATCTTTATAAATATATAAGACCTGAGATGAAATTCGGAAGTCTTGAGGAATTAAAAAAACCAAATAAGTAATGATAAACAGGAAGTTTTAAACTTCCTTAACAGTCAAGTAAAATAAAGGAGAACTATGGACGATAAGAATTTATTTGAAAAACGGTATAGTGGAAGAAGGTAATGTTTCAGTATCTATAACACTTGAGGATGATACTGTACTTGAATGTGTTGTGCTCAACATTTTTCAGTGCAGGAGACAGAGAGTATATTGCGGTAATGCCTGAGGATGACAATGATGAGGGGACTGTATATCTTTACAGATACTCGGAGACCGAGGACGGACAGCCTGAGCTTACCAATATAGAGACCGATGAAGAATATGAGATAGTTGCAGATGCTTTTGACGAGCTTCTTGATGAGGAAGAGTTTGAAGACCTGCTTGGTGAAGAAGATTTATAGATTTTAGATTGGAGCAATATAGTACGATTGTATTATATTGCTCCAAAAATTTTAGAGAGAATATGAAAAAAAGAACTGGATTATTTTTTTATATTGACGGAAAATACGGATGGAATCAGGAAGATTTCAAAAATCTGTGGATGAATAAGGGCGGATGCGCCTGTGTTACAGCCTGTGACAGCTTTGTTTATATGAGAAAGTATTTGGGTAAAGATAAGCTTTATCCATATGATATAGAGAATGTGAACTCACTTGATTATGTGGATTTTTCAAATGATGTAAAGCCTTATTTAAGGCCAAGGTGGACAGGCATAGACAGACTTGAGATATATGTTGACGGTATAAGTGATTTCTTGGAAGATATTGATGAACACAGTATAAGTTTGTCTGAGTTTTCAGGTGATAATGATATCGAGGATGCCGTTAAGATTGTAAAATCTCAGATAGATAAAAAAATGCCGATACCCATGCTTGTACTGATGCATAAAAATCCTAAATTTAAAGATTTCGTGTGGCATTGGTTCTTACTTACAGGATATGAGGAAGACGGCGAAAAATTTATGGTTAAAGTTGTAAGTTATGGAAGTTACAGATGGTTTGACTTTAAAGAGCTGTGGAATACAGGGCATAAACGCAAGGGCGGACTTATATTGTTTAATGAAAACAAGTGATTTATCTTAGATTAAAATTAATTAGCTTGACAATACACTAAATAAAGCATAGATTGATAGGGATAAGGCTTGTGTAGTTGCCGGAAAAAAAGGATGGAATAATAGAATGGAAAAAGAAATTTGACACTGTTGACTGACTTGTATGAACTTACAATGATGCAGGGCTACCATTTGGAAAAATAATGTAAACGAAACGGTTATTTTTTTGATATGTTCTACAGATCAAATCCGAATAAAAACGGATATGCTATCTGTGCAGGACTTGATCAGGTGATAGATTATATTGAAAAATTTACATTTTGACGATGAAGATATTGAATATCTCAGAAAGACAAAGCTTTTTAGAGATGATTTCCTTGAGTATCTCAGAGATTTTTAAATTTACAGGTGATATCTATGCTATACCTGAGGGAAGTGTTATATTCCCAAGAGAACCGCTTGTAAAGGTCATTGCACCTATAATGCAGGCACAGCTTATAGAGACAGCACTTTTAAATATCATAAATCACCAGTCACTTATAGCAACAAAGGCCGCCAGAGTGGTTTTGGCCGCAGACGGTGACGGAGTAATGGAGTTCGGACTTAGAAGGGCACAGGGACCTGATGCAGGTATCTACGGCGCAAGAGCGGCTGTGATAGGAGGTTGTGTAGGAACAAGTAATGTGCTCTGCGGAAGAATGTTTGACGTACCGATACTTGGAACACATGCTCACAGCTGGATAATGAGTTTCCCCGATGAGCTTTCAGCATTCAGAACCTATGCAAAGACCTTCCCGACAGCATGTACACTTTTGGTAGATACATATGATACCCTAAAATCAGGTGTACCGAATGCTATAACTGTATTTAAGGAGATGAGGGCTGCCGGTATACCTCTAAAGAATTATGGTATCAGACTCGACAGCGGAGACCTTGCATACCTTTCAAAGAGAGCCAAGGAGATGCTTGATGAAGCAGGCTTTAGTGATGCAGTTATATCGGCTTCAAATGATTTGGATGAGAATATTATATCTTCATTGAAATTGCAGGGTGCCACAATAAACAGATGGGGTGTAGGTACCAACCTTATTACATCAAAGGATTGTCCGGCATTTGGAGGAGTATATAAGCTTGCGGCAGTTATGAATGAAAAAAACAGGAGAGTTTATTCCTAAGATAAAACTGTCGGAGAATGCCGAGAAGATAACAAATCCGGGAAATAAGAAAAATATAGAATTTACAATAAAAAAAGACAGGCAAGATAATAGCCGATTATATCTGTTTGGAAGAGGAGAATCTGTCTACAGACGAGTCACTTATGCTCTTTGATCCGGTTGAGACATGGAAGAGAACAAAGCTTAATGCAGGTTCATTTGAGACTAAGGAACTTTTGATACCGATATTTAAAAAAGGTGAATGTGTATACAAATCCCCTTCGGTAATGGAAATAAGAGAATTTTGTAAAAAAGAGCTTGATACCCTTTGGGATGAGTCAAAGAGACTTGCATATCCTCATGAGACATATGTTGACCTTTCACAGAAGTTATGGGATATGAGATACGAGCTGTTACAAAAGTATAATTATCAGGAGTTATAGATTTAAGCAGTAAAAAGAAAGAGTAGTATGATACAGGAAATATATCCGAAAGTATTTTTATCCTGAATATAGGAGAAAGAAAGCCACAAAGGAAAAATAATAAAAAAGTCATTTGTTTTACATTTTGAGTACAATAAGATAATGCTTATAAAAAGATGCATTGACAGGATCATTGAGTATTCCGAGATTTGAAGATTTGGAAGACGAAGATGAAAATATATATGAAAAATCCTACTATGTAAACTCTGTAGATGATGAGGAATTTTATCTGGTAGATGATATAAGTATTCCTGAGTTTGGCGGATTCTATATGGAGGGAATACAAGCTTTGCGTGAGTTTGAGCCTCGTTATCAGGCTTTTGCAAGTGTAAGTGCATCACAGGTATACAGATGGATGCAGAGCAGAAAATATTGCGGATACTGCGGTACAAAGACTGAAAAATCCGCCACTGAAAGAGCATTGATTTGTCCGAAGTGTAAGAACATAGAATACCCTAAGATATCTCCTGCAGTTATAGTAGCGATCAGAAACGGAAACAAACTGCTTCTTACAAAGAATGCAAAAGGTACTTATAAGTATTATGCATTAGTTGCAGGCTTTGTTGAGGTAGGTGAAACGCTTGAAGAAGCCGTTGCCAGAGAAGTAAGGGAAGAGGTCGGACTTAAGGTAAAAAATATAAGACCTTATAAATCACAACCGTGGTCATTTTCAGATACCATCATGCTTGCATTTATTGCGGATTTGGACGGAGATGACAAAATCACATTGCAGGAAGAAGAGTTATCCGAAGCAAGGTGGTTTGAGAGGGAAGATGTACCTGTACTGCCTTTCCATATAAGCGTAGGACATGAGATGATTCAAAAGTTCAGAGACGGTGAAATATAAAAAAGTCGGGTTTTCCCGACTTTTTTATGGTAGTCTGTACGGATAAAAAGGAAGGTTCCTTATTACTCCATATATTAATAATATAACAATGATAACAATCATGATATTGTTTTCTAATTTACTTATTTTTTTCTTTGACCGGTTATAATATATCTTAATTGAAAAAAATATAGTAAATAACTATTAAGGGACAAAAGAAACACAAGTATCTGATTATAGTAAAAAAGCGGATCTTATATCACCATGAGAAAGTGATACACACATTCTGCTGACCCCACAGCTTGGACAATCCAAATGAGTTACAGCTTTAAATGCGCAGGGGATACGAATATTTATATAATACAGTACGTATAAAAAAATACCAAGGCAAATAATTGCAATGGTATTTTTTATTGCTCTTTTGATTCTTTCCTGCATATTAGAATGAAGTTTTGTTTATATTACTTTCTGCAAGCTGGTTGATAGTATCCTGCATTAAAAGCATATGTTACAATTGCAAGGCAGAATAATGCAAGTACAACATAAAGAATAGAACGACTTTCCGCTGTTCTTCCTGTCTCTATCATCTTCTGATCCAATAGGCTACCTGCCTTATACACCCAGTATAAGAAGTAGAGTCCACAAGTAACAATACTAAGAATAATGACAAGTACAGGTGACATTGCATTTGGATCGTCTGATATGGCATTGATATCAGATACAAGACAATAAAGCCAATAAAGACTGTAGAAACCACATGTTACGAAAGATAAAATTATACATGTGACAATATTTTTTTACGTTGTAAAGTACTCATAAAAAAATACTCCTTTTCAAAAATAATGGTATTTTTTTACATGTAAGCCTGTTAGAGAAATCAAACATACATATACCATTTTGTTAAATTCGTAAAGATTTTAACAAAAAAATATGACATAGTAAATACCATAAATACAATTGTAAAGTTTTATAAAGAATAATGTAATAATAAAAATAATACAGTATGAGAAGGGTTATATTATTAAATAGAACACCGGAAAGCTTATAAACGGATGCAAAATAAAAATAGATAATCAAGCAAAATAGAATTGGAAATGCTAAAAAGGAATAAAAAAATGCTTAAAAATAGAATCGTATTGAGAAAAATTGATTTGATATGCTACTATATAAATATATGGAGGTGGTTTTATGTGGAAAGATATTGTTAGATTGTCATCTTTAACAATAAAAAAATATTAAGAATGTGAAAAAAACGGTACAATAATCATGCCACATGAAAAATAATAGAAGTTTGGATTGTGGCGGTGCGGAAATACTTGGTATCTATGGACAAAACGGTTCGGGAAAAGACTGCAATTGTTGATACATTTTTCATTTCTTCAACAAATTATGATTGGCGAGGAATTAGACACTAAAAATAGCTGATTATATTGATACGGATTCAGAAAGCGCCGAGGTAAATGCAGAGTTTAATATATTCAGTGAAAATACTTTATATGAAGTTGGATACAATATAATTTTTTTGCTAAGAGTGACGACGGAATATTTATTGATAGAGAATATATAAATTGTGCAATAAATTATGACGGAAGCAGAACAAATAAAAAATATCTTTATGGACTATAAGAGAAATGACAATGAAGCTATTTTTTTAAGCCACAGAAAAGACTTGAGGAATTGATTGGAAAGAATAAGGATATTAAAAACAGATCTTATTGTAGCAAAGAAAATGGCTGAAAAAGAGTAATTGCTCATATATATTTGGAGAAAAACAGTAGAGAAATCTTCTTCAATAATGTATCAGATAAGTTTAAAAAAATTATGAATTTGTATTAAAGGCGTTATTTAGATTTGCGGTTAGAGATTTATTTGTAATTGATAATTCACACTCAGGTATGATTTCGACTAATGTTTTGTTACCGATGTCTTTTTCGTGTAGATAAAGAAAAAAAGTAGGAATGAAAGGAGATTTTTGCAGTACCTTTGATGGAGCCTTTTGTGTTGGACAGTGAACGAAAGGAGCTTCTTGGGGAGATTGTGGATCAAATCAATACAGTCCTTTATACAATAATTCCGGGAATGAGAATAGATATTAAAGACTACGGTAAGCAGACTTTGGACTCCGGTGAAGAGGGATGGAAAGTTGAGCTTATGTCTGTAAGAGGAGATAAGAAACCTATCCCAATAAGAATGGAATCAGACGGTATTATTAAAATAATTTCAATTTTAAATGCTCTTATTCAGGCATTTAGCAATTCTTCAATATGCCTTGTTATAGATGAATTGGATGCCGGAATATTTGAGTATCTGTTAGGTGAGTTATTGGATATTTTTTTCAAAGAGTGCCAAGGGTCAGTTGATTTTTACATCTCATAATCTTCGTGCTCTTGAGATGCTTGATAAAGAAAGTATTATGTTTTCGACAGTCAATCCTGATAACAGATATATTCATATGAAAAAAATGTTAAAGATTCAAATAACCTAAGAAGTATGTATATAAGAAGTATAACTCTTGGTGGTCAGGAAGAGACGATTTATGAAGAAACAGACAGCTTAAAGATATCCAGAGCATTCAGAAAAAGCAGGTAAACTTTTATATGAAGAGAGAAAAAAAGTTGTAATGGTAATAGTTGAAGGTCCCAGTGATGAAAGTGCAATGGGAGGTATTTTAAAAGAATATTTCTCATCTAAGGAAGTTCAATTTGCAGTGGTTCATGGTGATATTACGTCAGACTATGATACTACAAGAGATAATGTACTGATAAAAAAATAGGAAATAAAGTAGAAGAAATCAGAAGTAGGTACGGATATCATTTGAGCGATTTTTGTCAGCATAATTCATATAGCAGATACAGACGGTGTATTTACAAAAGACTGTATAAAGAAAAGTGAAGTCAAGAATATACAATATTATGAGGATCATATTGAGGCTGTAAATATTTTGGAAGTAGAGAAGAGGAATCTACATAAGTCTGAAATTCTTTCAAAGCTCTATTCGACAGGAAAAGTTAAAGATATCAATTACAGGATTTACTTCAATTCTTGTAACCTTGAGCATGTATTATATAATGAATTGCAAGACTTTACAGACGATGAGAAAGAAAGACTTTCAGATGACTTTGCAGAAAGGTATGAAGGTGAAGTAGAGGCATTTATCGAATTTATATCCGACCCCAATCTTGCGGTTACGGGTACATATAATAATACTTGGAAATTCATAGAAAAGGATATGAATTCACTTCATAGGCATTCTAATATGCATTTAATATTTAAATGATACCGGTAAGAAGATTTACAGTATAATCTATTGCTTTGTAAAAGAACATATGATACAATACTGTAGTTGTGAATAAGGCGATGGTCCTCTGGAAGAAATTTTAAGAACATCAAAATAATAGGAGGTTTCACATGAACGATTTAATAAGAAGTATTGAGGCAGAACAGCTTAAGGCAAGTGTTGATGACTTTAGTGTAGGTGATACAGTAAGAGTACACAACAAGATCCGCGAGGGTAACAGAGAGAGAATCCAGATATTTGAGGGTACAGTTCTCAAGAGACAAAACGGTGGGGCAAGAGAGACTTTCACAGTTAGAAAGAACTCAAATGGTATCGGTGTTGAGAAGACTTGGCCATTACACTCTCCATCTGTTGACAGAGTAGAAGTTGTAAGAAAAGGTAAAGTTAGAAGAGCTAAATTATATTATCTTCGTGACAGAGTCGGTAAGGCTGCTAAGGTTAAAGAAGCAGGATCAAGATAATCTGAACTTAATATTTTTAATGGCTGCTACATATGTAGCAGCCATTTTTTACATAAATCTGAACAATCCGATAACCTTTCCGAGAATAGTAACCTCTTTTACTAAAATAGGATCCATGGAATCGTTCTCAGGTTGGAGACGATAGAAATTTTTTTCTCTTTATAGAATGTCTTTACAGTAGCTGAATCCTCAACCAAAGCTACAATAATATCGCCGTTTTTTTAGCTGTATTTTGCTTGGATACAATAATCTGATCGCCATCATGTATGCCGACATTGATCATGGATTCACCTTTGACTCTCAGCATAAATATATCCGTATTTGGCAGAAATTCACTCGGAATAGGGAAATAGTCCGTAATATTTTCTGTGGCCAGTATAGGCATACCTGCGGCAACAGTGCCGACCATCGGCACATTGACCACTTCTCTACGTGTCAGATTGAAAGTATCATCTGTAATTTCTATGGTTCTCGGTTTAGTAGGGATCCTTTCTTATAAATCCCTTTTTCTCAAGAGTGTTTAAATGGGCATGTACTGAAGATGTGGACTTCAGTCCCACAAGTTCTCCGATTTCACGAACAGACGGCGGATATCCCTTACTTAAGATAGAATCCTTGATAACATTATATATTTCTTCCTGTTTTTGTGTTAATGTATCCATCGAATCTCCTTTTGTATTTCAGATATAATTCTACCACTATCCTAACATATGTTCGATTAAAATGCAAACAAAAAGTTCGATTACAAAGATGTTGAAATAAAATTGAAATAAAAAAAGCCTTGAAAATCAAGACTTTCTATGATGGAGATGACGGGAGTTGAACCCGTGTCCAAAAAACAATTCCCTGTTCTTCTACTATTATAGTTGCTTGTCAAAAATTCCCCTTTTAAAAACAGTCAAACAACAAACTGTAGTAAAGAGTAGCTTCATGATACATCTATATACTCAAAGCTTTGTATATAAGGTTTCTCACATAAGTCGATACAGATTCTATAAGTGTGAGTGCTTATAGGTCTGCAACTGCCTTAGGCAGCGTATGCTAAATTTTCTTCAGCGTTTATATTTAATTTTTGCCATTTAACGCATTGCATACGAATAGCTTCACCAGCTGCATGTTCCCTGTCGAAACCGGTACATCCCCAAAAACATATGTAAATACAGAATTCACATATGATATTCTAACATATATAAAGAAAAAATGCCACTTAAAAATTTTCTTACATCAAAGAGTATACACTATATATCATGCATAACAGGTTATAAGATATATGTATAATGTAAAACTTTACTTTTTTTATAAATTATCTTACTATAGTAAAACGAAACAAGTCGACAGACTTTTTAATATATATATTAGGAAGTAGAGAAATGTTCAATTTAGATGTAAAACTTACACCGGATGATGAGTCGGAGGTACTTAGGTATCTTCAGCACAACGGTAAAGAAATAGATGAAAACCTGCATGCACAGGTGCTCGAGTGCATGGATAAAATAAATGCCGTGGCAAAGCCGAACTTTGTTTTCAGAGAATGGGATCTTGAAAACAAGGGAGAATTTCGGCGGAGCTTGACTTTTTGTGGGAAACAGTATCAAAAAGCATATAAAAGATTGCCATAAGCTTATTTTAATGGCGGCAACAATAGGAGTAGGAGTTGACAATGCCATAAGAAAAGAAGAACTTAAGAATGTAGCAAATGCCCTTATTATGGATTCATGCGGTTCAACACTTATAGAGGCTGTGTGTGACAGTATAGAAGCAGGATTTAGAGAGCAGTATTTAAAGGAAAATAACTATCTGACATTCAGATTTTCGCCGGGTTACGGTGATTTGCCTATAACCATACAAAGGCAGTTTGTAAATGTGGTTAATGCGACAAGAAGAATAGGAGTAAATGTCAGTGACAGCGGAATAATGTTACCAAGAAAGTCGGTAACCGCAATAATAGGAGTCAGCGATCAGAAGTTGGAGACACTTAAAAAGACCTGCGCAGGATGCAATCTTTTAAAATCCTGCAGATATAGAAAGATAGGAGTCAGATGTTATGCATAAATTATTGATACTTGACGGTGCAATGGGAACAATGCTTCAGGCTGCAGGTATGAAGGCCGGAGAACATCCTGAGGTATTCGGGTTTGACAATCCGGATATAGTAAAAAACATACATTTAAAATATATAGAATCAGGCAGTAATGTGATATATACAAATACATTCGGAGCAAATGCGCATAAGCTTGAAGGCTGTAAGATAGATGTGGATACAGCTGTAAAGACTGCAATTAAGTCCGCAAAGGAAGCAATAGCGGAGAGTAAAAGGGATGTAAAGATAGCTCTTGATATCGGACCTATAGGAGAGCTTTTGGAGCCGCTTGGTGTGCTTAGGTTTGAAGATGCCTATGAAATATATAAGGAAATGGTAACAGCAGGTGAAAAATACGGAGCTGATGTTATTATATTTGAGACATTTACAGATCTTTATGATGTAAGAGCAGGTGTACTTGCCGCAAAGGAAAATACAAAGCTTCCTGTTTGGGTTACAATGACTTATGAGACCACAGGAAGAACCTTTACGGGCACAAAGATAGAATCAATGGCTGTAACACTTGAAGGATTGGGAGTGGATGCTGTAGGCTTTAACTGCTCTCTGGGACCAAAGGAGATATTACCTCTTGCAAAAAAACTTAAGGAATGGACCAATCTGCCTATAATAATAAAGCCGAATGCAGGACTTCCAAATCCTTCAACGGGAGAATATGATCTGCTTGCAAGTGATTTTGCGGATCTTATGGCGGATTTTGGTGAAATAGGTATAGATTATGCAGGCGGATGCTGTGGCACATCTCCTGAATATATCAGTGAATTAAAATCAGCATTTAATAACAGAGAGTTCCCCGAGTTAAAGCCTACAAAGGCAAAAACAGGTATATGTTCAGGCAATGAAATGGTGGAGCTTAACGGTGTAAGAGTTGTGGGTGAGAGATTGAATCCTACAGGAAAGAAAAGATTCCAGGAAGCACTTTTAAACCATGAGATGGAATATATATGTAAGGTTGCAATAGAGGAAGAAGAGTCAGGGGCTGATATTCTGGATATCAATGTAGGTGTTCCGGGTGGTGATGAAGTTGCACTTATGATAGAGGCTGTAAAGGCGGTACAGTCTGTAGTTAATATTCCATTGCAGATAGATTCATCAAATCCTGAGGCTATAGAAGCCGGACTACGTGTATACAACGGTAGAGCTATAGTAAACTCTGTAAATGCCGAAGATGAGAGACTTGATCTGATACTTCCTATCGTTAAAAAATACGGTGCGGCTGTTATAGGACTGGCTCTAAATGAGAACGGTATACTACAACGGCACAGGAAAGAGTTGACAATGCAAAGCATATACTTGATAAGGCACTTGAATACGGCTTAAAGAAAGAGGATGTTATAATTGACTGCCTTACACTTACAGTTTCAGCCCAGCAGGATCAGGCAAAAGAGACACTTGAGGCTGTAAGAAGAGTAACAAATGAACTTGGATTACATACAACTCTTGGTGTCAGCAATATTTCTTTCGGACTTCCTGCAAGAAGTCATATCACAGAGAATTTCCTGATACAGGCAATGTATGCAGGACTTGATCTGCCCATAGTAAATCCGAATATTGAAGGCATTATGAATGCAATATACTCATTTAAGGTGCTTTCAGGCGAGGATAAGGACTCTGTAAAATATATTGACAGATTTGCGACTGTAAAGGCTGAAACCAAGGTGGTAGCGGTATCCGACAATGGTGAAGTTACAAAAGAAGTTGTGCAGGATGCAATATTAAAGGGACTTAAGGAAGAGACTTATAATAATGCAAAGAAGCTTTTGGAAGACCACGGAGAGCTTGAAATAATAAATGAATACCTTATACCGGCACTTGATACGGTGGGAGATTTATATGAAAAACAGGTAATATTCCTCCCACAGCTTATCAATGCCGCCAATGCTGCCAGCTCCGCCTTTGAGCTTATCAAAGAAAGAATAGCAAACAAGGGTGAGCACAATGTCAGCAAGGGTAAGATAGTTGTATGTACCGTAAAAGGTGATATACATGATATAGGAAAAAATATAGTAAAGGTAATCTTAGAAAACTACGGTTACAGAATGATCGATCTTGGAAGAGATGTGGATATTCAAAAAGTGGTGGATACTGTTATCAGAGAGAATGTAAAGCTTGTCGGACTTTCAGCCCTTATGACTACCACATTGCCTGCTATGAAAAAGACTATTGAAGAGATTAGAAAAGTGTCAAATGATTGTAAAGTATGGGTAGGTGGTGCCGTACTGACAAAAGAATATGCGGATGAGATGGGTGCAGACTTCTATGCGCCTGATGCCAGAAGTTCAGTTGACATTGCAAAAGACAGTTTTAGGATGATAAATTATGGAAAAATATTAGAGATTATTTAAAGAACAATATATTGCTTTTTGACGGAGCAATAGGAACATACTATGATGAGCTTACAGATGACGGTATCGGATGTGAACTTGCTAACATTAAAAATCCTGAGCTTATAAAGGGTATACATAATGAGTATATTGAAGCAGGAGCAAAGGCAATACTCACAAATACCTTTTCCACAAGTATAGATGCATTCTCAGGTGACAGAGAGCTGCAAAAAAAGGTAATAGTTGCAGGTATAGACATAGCGCTTGAGGTTGCAAAAGGACAGAGCATATGTATTTGCGGATGTGGCTTCAATAAATGCCGACAGCAACAGCGCGGCATTTGAAGAATACAAGATCATTGCGGATATTTTCCTTGAAAAAAAGGGATAAATAACTTTTTACTTCGAGACAAGAAACAGCACCATCGGTTTGAAATCTATAGGTGAGTACATTAAGGAAAAATCACCGGAAGCTTTTATAATAGCATCATTTGCTGTAATGCCTGACGGTTATTCAAGTGAAGGTTATTATTATAAAACTATGTTTAAAGAAATCTGTGAGTCCTGTTTCTTTGACGGAGTGGGACTTAACTGTGTTTCCGGTGCAAATCATATGGCAAAGCTTTTAAAGGATGTGGATACTGAAGGGTTATACCTTGCAGCTATGCCGAATGCCGGATATCCTATAGTAAGAGACAATAAAATATACTACGGATCATTGGCAAATTATTTTGCGGCTCAGATAGAAGATATCCTTGATATGGGTGTAAATATAGTCGGAGGCTGTTGCGGAACAACCCCGAAACATATAGAGCTTTTAAAAAAGAGCATGAGCGGAATGCTTATAAAGCCGAGAAAATCTGTAAAGAAAGAAAAGAATGTCTTACAGAATGTAAGATTAAACAGGTTTGAGCAAAAGCTTATATCCGGACAAAAAAACCTATAGCTGTAGAACTTGATTCACCGATAGATACCAATGTTTCCAAGTTTATAGACAATGCAGCAAAATTAAAATCGGCAGGTGCGGATATTGTAACTATAGCAGATAATCCTATAGCAAGAGCAAGAATGGACAGCTGCTTACTTGCCTGCAAGGTCAGAAATGAACTTGACTTTGATGTACTTCCACATATGACTTGCAGAGACAGAAATGTAAATGCGGCTAAGGGACTATTACTTGGTGCAAGTGCAATGGGAGTTGATAATGTACTGGTAATTACAGGCGATCCGATACCAAACGCTCAAAGAGATGAGATCAGATCCGTATTTGAGTTTAATTCAGTGAAGTTTGCAAACTTTATCAATTCTTTGAATGATGAAGTATTTGAAAGCCCTATGAATATCTGTGGTGCTTTAAATGTAAATGCCAAGAACTTCAGTGCAGAGCTTAGAAAAGCAAAAAGAAAACAAGAAAACGGTGTAAAGGTACTCTTTACTCAACCTGTTTTGACAAAAAGAGCTATTGATAATCTTAAAGAAGCCAGAGAAAATCTGGATGTTAAGATAATGGGCGGAATCATTCCTATAGTAAGTGAAAGAAACGCCAGATATATGCAAAGTGAAGTAAACGGTATATATATTACTGATGATATCGTAGAAAAGTATGTAGGCAAAGAAAGAGAAGAAGCCGAAGAGATCGCACTGCAGATGTCAAAAGAGATCGCAAATGAGATCTATGATCTGGTAGACGGATATTATCTTATAACAGTTTTAAACAGGGTAAATTTGATGGAAAGACTTATAAAGACTGTAAAAAGAGGTTTGTGAGAATAGATAATATTTTGATGTGACTTGGATATACTGAGTCAAGAATATTTTTATAATATAATCCTGTGAGTCGAGTACAAATCACAGGATTATATATTTAAAATTTAGGTCCTAAGTTTCTCGATACATGACTTTTAATATTTCAAAGGTTTTATTGACCTCATTTTCCATGTTGTACTTGCTCAATGTAAGTCGCAAAGAAGATGAGGCTCTTTTTATCATTTGAAACAGCCATAATTACATGTGAGGGGTCTATGCTTCCTGTGGTACAGGCAGAGCCAAGAGAAGCACAGACACCGTTTTGATTTAATAAAAATTAAGAGCAGTTCACCGCTTATATTTTCAAAGTAGATATTTATATTGTTAAAAAAGCCTATTCTCTATATCACCGTTTACATGAGAGCCTTCTATATTTTTCAAGTATTAAAGAAAAATAACTTATCTCTTAGAGATTTTACATATAAACTGTCTTTATCTAAGGACTCATAGCAGTTTTTCAAAGCATTCGCCATAGCTATTATACCGAAGGTGTTTTCAGTACCGGCTCTGCGATTTCTTTCCTGACTGCCGCCATGTATGAATGAAGTAAGCTTGATACCGCTTCTTATGTATAAGAAGCCTACTCCCTGGGAGAGTGAAATTTATGTCCGCTTGCACTGAGTAAATCAATATTAAGCTCATTAACATCAATGGCAAGATGCCCTACAGCCTGTACAGCATCAGTGTGAAATAAAATACTATGCTCACGGGCAATCTTTCCGATTTCTTTAATAGGTTGTATTGTACCTATTTCATTATTTGCAAACATTATGCTTATAAGGACGGTATCCTCTCGGATAGCAGACTTAAGCTCATTTATATCAATAATTCCTTTTTCATCAGTACTTAGATAAGTGACATCATATCCTCTTTTTTCAAGGTAGGAGAGAGTATGAAGTACAGAGTGGTGCTCAATCTTTGAACTGATGATATGTTTCCCCTTATTTTCCATCAGTTCACAGGACTTTAGTATAGCCCAGTTGTTTGCCTCACTGCCGCCCGAGGTAAAATAAATCTCATTATATCTTGCTCCAAGTATCTCTGCTATCATTTCTCTGGCATCTTCCATATCAGCCTTTACATCATTTGCCGGAGAATAGCTTGATGAAGGATTTGCATAGTTTTCAAATAAATATTTTTTTGCTATATCAAAAGCCTCTTTATCTACAACAGTGGTAGAGGCATTGTCCATATATATCATAGTACTCCTGTTCTTTATTAAAGGTATGGCAAAGCGTTTCTGCCATATAGTATAAATAATATCAACAATAAAATAGTAAATGATTGAATTTGAATTGACAAGTACAATATGAGTATTGTATAAAAATCCTATAAATAGATATATACAGATACTGATTAGAGCTTGATATAGAGGTGATTATGAGATTTGAGGGTAGAATACTGGGGAAAGCCGGTGTTAATAAGATACAGACAGCATATACAGTATATATTATTCTTATAGATATGGGCTACAGTATGAAATTTTCCTTTGATAAATATGTGTACAGTATATCATACATGAAAGAGGAGAATGAAATTTTGTTCTTTAATGATGCGGAGCATATGATAGAGGTGTACAGCTATGAAAGGAATCTTGAAATACCGACCGAAAGAGCAAAGGAACTGGGGCTTGAGACATATTATCGTTTTTTTCAAATATATATGGGAAAGAACTGATTATTCTTGAATTGTTGCACAGATATTTGGAGGAGAATCCAAATGATATATTTTATGTGGACAATGGAAGATATTATAATAAAAGCAATGATAGACAGTATTTATAACGGAAAACCTGATAAGAATTGGATTTATAAATCACCATACAGCATAGGAAGTATAGATTATTATATAAATATATGTCTTACGACAATCAGGGGCTTTTACTACCGGTATGCTAAAAACATTGTACTCTAAAAAAATATTACAGAAGGTGTCGAGCTTAGATATGAGGGAAGAATAATCGGAAAAAGAGTTAAATCAAAGCAGGGTATTCCTTACAGAATGGCACAAATATTGAGGAAAAATGAATAGAAGAAATACGGTTACCGTTAAAAGAGACAGTTATAATATAGTCTATGCAAAAATTTAATAAAGATGATTATTTTTTTATAATGAGGACAAGGTAATTGAAATATACTGTAACACTCAGATGATAGATATCCCTACAGATGAAATAATGCAGACGGGCTTTGAGACATATTTTCAGATTTACAGATCTTATCGGCAAAAGAAATGGCAGTGCTTGAAATAGTATATAACTATTTAAATAAGTTTCCGGAAGATATTTTCTATATTGATAACGGTTGTTTCTTTTACAAAAAGCACAGATTGATGAAATATTTAATAATAAAGATAAAAATGAAAAATGGATATTTAAAGAAAGAGAGAGGAGCAATTTTAAGTCGGTAGAATGGCAGGAGATGTACAAATTTTAAGAAGAAAAAGATGATAATAGCTGTAGGGATATAAAAGATATTGTAAACATACTGATGTCGCGAGGATTTACCAATGAATTTTTGAGTGATCATGGTGATTATTATTTGTTTTCCGTAAATAAACCCGGTTACGATGATGATGGAAGATGGTATTTGGATGACGCTTCTTCATGGGCGGTTATGTATGTTCATATAATAAAAAGATGACAGTTCATATTACTGTACACTTGAGGATTCTTCAGGGAACAAAACAGATTACTACAGATACATATATATTGAAGGGTACGGAGACAGAGCCTTTATGTATTTGAATTTTTTTACATGAGTATTTCAAACTGTTTCCGGATGATATTTTCGCCGGTGCAGCAGATTATTTATATACAAAAGAAGATATTGACAGGATATAAAAAAAGAAATATGGTCAGAGATTTGGCATTGTCTTGATCCGAAAAACTTTATAGTATATTAATACAAATCAATTAAGTATATGGTATACTGTCTGTCATGGAATTTAAAAAAATCGGAGAATATATGGAAAAGAAAAAAGTAGTGGTAGGTATGTCGGGAGGAGTGGACTCCTCAGTGGCAGCCTATCTTTTAAAAGAGGCCGGATATGATGTCACAGGTGTGACTATGCAGATATGGCAAAGTGAAGATGAAGAGGATATGTCAGGCAGTGGAGGATGCTGCGGCCTTTCAGCTGTGGATGATGCCAGAAGAGTGGCGAGGGATATCGGGATACCCTATTATGTAATGAATTTCAGAGATGAATTCAAAGATAAGGTAATAGATTATTTTGTAAATGAATATGTACAGGCAAGGACACCCAATCCATGTATCGCATGCAACAGATATGTAAAATGGGAATCTCTTTTGGAGAGAAGTATGATGCTTGGAGCAGATTATATTGCCACAGGCCATTATGCGAGAATAGAAAAGCTTGAGAACGGAAGATATGCACTCAGAATGTCCAAAACAAGTGCCAAGGATCAGACCTATGCACTTTATAATCTTACACAGGATCAGCTTTCAAAAACATTGATGCCTGTAGGTGATTATGAAAAAGATGAGATAAGAGAGATTGCAAAAAAGTTTAATCTCAGAGTGGCAAATAAGCCTGACAGTCAGGAGATATGCTTTGTCTCAGATAATGATTATGCCTCATTTGTAGAAAATGAAATAGGAAAAAAAATGCCTGAGGGAAATTTTGTAACTGCTGACGGGGAGATACTGGGGAAACATAAGGGTATACTTCACTATACCATCGGGCAGAGAAAAGGACTTGGTATTGCACTGGGGCATCCTATCTTTGTCACTGAGATAAGACCTGAAACAAATGAAGTTGTAATAGGTGAAAACGATGATGTGTTCGGATACAGTCTGGAAGCAAATAATCTTAATGCCATGGCAGTTGAGAAGTTTTTTGACGGTATGAGAGCTGTCGGAAAGATAAGATATTCACATAAGGGCGAACACTGCACCGTTAAGGTACTTGGAGAAGACAGGATAAGAATAGACTTTGACGAAAAAGTAAGAGCCATTACACCCGGACAGGCGGTAGTCTTATACGATGAGAGCGGGCTTGTGCTTGGGGGCGGAACAATTATAGGAAGATGCGACTAATTGCAAAGTACTATATAAGCTGTAATAACAGAAAGGTTGTGGATAGATGAAAAAATATCTTTTTAGAATTTCGTTAATATCAAGCATTGGTATAAGTTATATAATCACAACGATACTTTTGGTAATGTATCAGTTGGCGGAGTCTTTAAGACCATATGGTTACGGTTTAGATAGGATTAGTTTACCGGAATTTACAATGACCTCAATTATATGGGAGTTTCTTTGTGTCTTTAATATTTGTGTACCCGATAGTTTTGACGGGGTACCATATTGTACTTTTGTATCTTGAGGCAAATAAGAAGCTTTTAAAACCTTTTATCAGATTTGATCAGGTGGCTATATGGTATGGCTTGATATTGGAATTTCTCTACCTTGAAGAAGGAAAATATGTCACGGGTTCTGACTGGAGTGTACAGCTGAAAGAATCTGGAAAGTACATACACCGATTTTTTTCAGAAGCGGCACCCACAATTATTTTTATTTTTGTAATAGGTATTGCAGGGTACTTGTATCTGAGAGTCAGGCCGTTAAAGAAAATACCACCTTTGATGGCGATTATTTCAATGTCTGCAATGTATCTTTGGGTAATTGAAGTTCTTGTTTTTACAGTACAGGTTTTTAAAGGTGATTTATCGGGTGACAACCTGCTTGATGTATACTTACTTGTTTACCCTGTTTGTATTATTTGCATTGTTGCAAGAACTGTAATTTCAAAGGTTCATGAATGGCAGGAATATGAAATGGAAAGAGCAAAAAAATACAAAAGCAATCCGTTTTTAAATTTTGCAGATAAAATACTGTCAAACTCAAAACTTTGGCCTATATATGCACTCATCTTTATGTTTCCTTTACTTGGAGTAATAATAGGAATACTACTGCTTTTCGGTCAGGCACCGGATTCTGTTATAAAGGCATGGACCGAAACTGCAGACTGGACATTGTCTCTAAAGGAAGCACCTCAAAAATATCGAATATGATGAGCACTATCTTTGTACTGTAGCGGCAGGCGGACATAAAAAGATTGTAAAGCCGATACGAAAGGGAATTCGCCATGGACATGAGGTCATTGTAAACAGACAGCTATGTATAGCAAATGCCTTTGAACAGATTTTAGAGGAGAAAACTCCACGCTTTCACAAACTTGTCAGAGGAATATATGATCGCTACGGCTTCCCTGTTGCCAGACTTATAAAGAGCAAATGGATTGCAGATATTATATATATTGTAATGAAGCCGCTGGAATGGATATTCTTGATGGTGATATATATGAGTGATGTTCATCCGGAAAACAGAATAGTTACTCAGTATATGGGTAAAAAAATAATATATGGAGATTTAACTTGATAAAGCTCTGATTTGTGTGATTTTAAATATTAGTAATTTGGCATAATATACATAATATTGTATGTTATGCCGTTTTTCTTTGTTGAAGTGAATATCAAATACATAAAAAAAGTTTCAAAAAGATGAAGATAGAACAAATTATAAATTATGCTATAATTATTTTATGTCACTGATATTGAAAGGATAAGTAAAACAATGGCCAAGAAAAAAACTGATGAAAAAGGCATTTAATATAGATAGTATTTTATTCAATTGTAGAGATTATTTGCGTGCTGCACGTAATTCCGGTTCGTTTTTGAAAAGAGAGATATGATGCTCACTCTTGTATTCTTGAGATTTATTGGAGAAAAAAATATGAAGATGGAATAGAAGCTCTTCGTAAGACTCTGATTGAGCAAGGACTTGACCCTGATGATGAAAACATAAGGGCTGCATTTTTTTGAGGATGCCACTTTTGCAGATGGAACATATAACCTTCCTATGGAAGCGAGATGGTCAACACTCATTAATACACCTGCACCAATGCTTAATGTTGCACTGGATACTGCATTAATAAGACTTGAAGAGGAAGATCCTCAGCTTAAAGGCTGTTTTATCAAAGGTACATTTACGACCAGAAATTTAGCTCCTAATGATATTAAAAAAATTGTAGATGAAGTAAATAAAATCAGTCATAAGGCTTTTGGGTCTGAAAAGGATTTGATTGGATACGTATACGAATATTTCCTTAAGGAGTTTGCAGTAAATGCAACGAAGGAAGAAGGTGAGTTCTACACCCCTCATGATGTGGTACAACTAATTGCAGCTATGATTGAGCCATTTGAAGGTACTCTTTATGACCCTGCTTGTGGCTCCGGCGGTATGTTTATACAGAGTGCTGAACTGGTAAAATCTAAACAAGGAAACCTTAACAGCATCAATATCTATGGACAGGAAAAAGAACCTGCAACATATCGTCTTGCTAAAATGAATCTGGCACTTCGAGGTATCAGTCATAATCTTGGTGGAGAAAGTGACTCATCATTTACGCATGATTTACATAAAGGATTGTCTTTCAATTACATCATGGCAAATCCGCCTTTCAATCTGAAGGGCTGGTATGATGAAAATTTAAAGACTGATCTGAGATGGGCAGATTATGTTACACCTCCTGAAAGCAATGCAAATTATGCTTGGATTTTACATATTCTTTCTCACTTAAAAACTTCCGATGGTGTGGCAGGTTTTCTGCTTGCGAATGGAGCATTGAATGATAGCGATACATTGGAAATTCGTAAAAGATTGATACAAAAGGATAAGATTGAAGCTATTGTAGTTCTTCCCAGAGAATTATTTATAACTACAGACATTAGTGTAACACTTTGGATTTTGAATCAGAACAAAAAAGGCGGTAAATATCATGGCAGAAATCTCCGTAATCGTGAGCATGAAATCTTGTTTATGGATTTACGACAGTGGAGTGAAAATGCTGTTAAGGGGGAGAATAAAAAGAAGGTTCGCTTAGTCAGTGAACAAATCGAGCTTGCCTCTGATATCTATCATACCTGGCAGTGTGAAGGTACAAATGGTGCAAAATACGAAGAGCCTGAACTTTACCGCAGTGTCGGAATTAGAGAGATTGAAGAAAAAAAGGATGGGCACTTACACCAAGTAAATATATCGAGTTCATTGATCATGATTTAGAGATTGATTACGAGAAGGAAATGATGCGCATTCAAGCAGAGATGAAAGAAATAATGAAGCAAGAAAAGCAATCGCAGCAGATGCTGGAAGATGCATTTAGGGGAATTGGTTATGGGATTGACTAAATATAAACTTGGAATATTTTTAGAACTGCGCTCAAATATAAACACAGATCTATTATTTGGAATGGATGATGTTAGAGGTGTTAACAATCAAAAGCAGATGATGCCAACAAAGGCAGATCTAAATGGTCGAGATTTAAGTAAATTTCAAAATTGTTTATCCGGGAGATTTTGTTTTTAATCATAGAACTTCAAGAAATGGATCTAAATTTAGTATTGCATATAACGATGGAGAACAACCGGTTATATGCACAGAAGACTATGTTGTGTTTTTGCGTTCGTGATGAATGTAAAAAAATGCATTAAGCTCCAGATGGCTATATATGTTTTTTTAATCGACCTGAGTTTGATAGATTTGTCATAACCAATTCGTGGGGAAGTTCTACGGAATTCTTTAACTGGGAAGACATACAATCAGTAGATTTTACATTACCGGATATTGAAACACAGCAAAAATATGTTGATGTCTACAATGCCATGCTATCAAATCAACAAAGCTATGAGCGTGGATTGGAAGATTTGAAACTTGTATGTGATGCTTATATAGAGGATTTGAGAAGAGAGGTGACTTGTGAGGTTATTGGCCCACACGTTGAAGAAAGAAACGAAAAAAATGAAGGTAATGCAATCACGCTGTTTCAAGGCGTTAATGTAGACCATATTTTTATTGAACCTAAAAGAGTTGCTGAAGATTCTGAGAATGGTAGTATTGTTAGAACAGGACAATTTGCATTTAACAAAGTTATGAAAGCACATAACACAAAACTACCAATTGCTTTTAAGGGAAGGACCTGATTGTGTGGTATCAAATTCGTATCAGGTTTTTGAGGTAACAAATACGAAAAAAACTATTACCTAAGTATTTGCTACTATGGTTGAATCGTGACGAGACACAGAGATATGCAGGTTTCATTTCATTTGGTACAACTAGAGATATTTTTTTACTTTTGAGGATATAAAGGAAATATCTATTCCACTTCCGGATATTAACATTCAGCAGAGCATTGTTGATATATTTACTTGTTTTCAAGCACGCTTAGAAATCAACGAAAAGCTAAAGATACAAATAAAAGATATATGTCCTATTTTAATTAAGGGTTCTATTGAAGAAGGAAGGAAAACAAAGGGGTAGTCTATGGCAAAGCTAAAGGAGTATAACGGTCACTACTGTGAGTCTGAATATGAGTATGCCTTTATAGGATTTTTGGAAGTGGAAGGTTGGGAGTATATCTCAGGCAATAATATACAACGTATAAATAAAAGAGATGTATTGATTGCTGACGATTTCCAAAAGTTTATCTCTGATACAAATCCTGAACTTACAAAGGATGAGGTTATAAAGATTTTTTTGATAATGTTCGTCTTGTTGGTGCAGAGAGTGATTTTGCTACATTACATAAGGTTTATGGATGGATGGTTGACGGTATTCAGTTTACATTGCAAGACGGTACGGCAAAAATGGTATCACTTATAGATTTTGAGAATCCCGCTAATAATATCTTTAGAGTAGTTAATCAGTTTACGGTTGAGTATACAAATAACAGACAAAAAGGAGAATCGCAGACCGGATGTGCTGTTGTTTGTAAATGGGATGCCGTTGTGTGTCATAGAACTGAAAAATCCTGCCGATGCTCATGCAACAGTTTACGATGCTTGGGAGCAGATTACTATTCGTTATTGGAGGGATATTCCGCATTTATTACACTACTGCCCATTGGCTTGTATCTCAGACGGAGTTAAAACAAGACTTGGAACGGTGCGTACACCTTATGAGCATTTTTATGCTTGGAGGCGTGTGAATGACGGTGACCAAGTTTCGACCTTGCCATTTGCAGAGACAGAAACAATGATTAAGGGTGTGTATTCACCGGAGAGATTTTTAGAAATTTTTTTAGAGATTATATTTATTTTTCAAGACAGCATTTATGACAGTGCGGAAGTGGAAATAGTATGTAGATATCCCCAGTTTTTGCGTCCAAGCTTTTGAAACAGAGCATAGCCAATTCTGTCGTTACTAAAAGTGGTAAAGGTGGAACATATTTTGGTGCAACAGGATGCGGTAAAACATATACCATGGCTTTCCTTGCCCGACAGCTTGCTCTTAGATGCTCTAACATTCCGGAAATCGGTTCACCCACAATTATTCTAATTGTGGATCGAGAGGAATTACAAAAACAAGGAGCAAAGTTATTTACCAAGAGTAAAGAGTTTTTAAATCTTGGAGAAGTGTCTGTCGTAAAAAACCGAGCACAGTTAAGGCAAGAGCTTGGTACAAGACAGAGCGGTGGATTTTATATTTGTACTATTCAGAAGTTCTGTGACAGAGAAGAGGATAAAATCGGTCTGATTAATGATCGTAAGAATATTATATGTTTCTCTGATGAAGCCCACAGAACACAATTGGAGCATTCCAAAAAGATACAGTTTAGCAAGGATACAGACGAGAATATGAAAGCAATGGTATCAAAACCATATGCAAAAAGTATTGAAAGAAGCATTTCCATATGCAACTTTTTGTAGGCTTCACAGGAACTCCTATTGCTGAAACTTATCAGACCTTTGGTGATGAAATTGATAGATATACAATGGATCAAGCAGTTGCCGACGGCCTTACCGTTTCTATTAAGTATCATCCTCGAATTGCAAAGGTGTTGCTTGATAATGCAAAGGCTAAAGAAATAGAAGATTATTATAAGAAGTGTGCTGATGACGGTTCTACATATGATGATATTGAAACAAGTAAACGTGCTATGAGTTCTATTGAAGTAATACTGCAGAGCCGTCACGACTAGAAAGACTTGCTACTGATATTCATGACCATTATACGGCATCATGTGATGCTGATCCGGATAGGGTTCAAAAAGCAATGATTGTATGCTCAAGCAGAAAGATTGCTTACTCTCTTCTTTTGAAGTTTAAAGACAAATATCCAGAATGGTTTGAAGAAAAGAAAACGCCGGGGGAGTTACGGTAACAGAGGATGAATTGAAAGTATTAAAACCTATGCCGTTTATAGCTATGGTGTCCAGTGTAGGAAGCAATGATGAATCTGAGATGTATAACTATCTTGGAGGAGTGAAAAATGACAAACGTTCTGAAGAATTGGATATAGCTTTTAAGCAGGAAAATTCTAATTTCCGCATTGTAATTGTAGTGGATATGTGGATTACAGGGTTTGATGTTCCGTCACTTACCTACTTATATAATGATAAACCTTTAAAAAGCACTTGCTGATTCAGACAATCAGCCGCGTGAATAGAAAATATCCCGGTAAGGATTATGGCATGATTGTTGACTACATAGGTATTCGTGACAATATGCGTGAAGCCATGAAGATTTATGGTGGAGATACTTCTGTTGCACCTACATCAGATGATGTTGAACAAGCTACCTCTGTCTTTAGAGAAGAACTTGAAGTGCTTAAATCGTTGTTTAGTGATTATAATTTGGCTCCATTTTTGAACCCTGATTGTAATCCGTTTGAAAGATATAAATTACTTTCCAAAAGCGGCTGAGTATGTTTTTGCTTCCACGGAGATTTTGCATACGGAAGGAGCTGTAAAAAATAATCAGGTTTCTTTTATGACGTATTTTTTAAAAACAGTTAAGAGAATGAGGGGTGCCTATGATATTTGTCAACCTTCAGGTAATCTGGGAGAAGAAGAATCTGCTCTTGCTCAGTGCTTTATGGCTATAGCCGGATTTGTACGTAAAATGAGTGGGACAAGCGATGTCGATGCAGATACCATGAATCGTGTAGTTTCAAAAATGGTGGAAGAAGCGTTGAAATACAACCAGGTAGAAAGTGTTCTTGAAAGTGGCGAGGAAGAAGATATCTTCTCTCCGGAATATTTTTGAGAAGTTATCTGATGTGAAAAATGCCGGCAACAAAGCTGGAATTGCTTTATCAAAACGCTTAGAAAGCAGATTAAAGAGTATGGTAAAGTTAATCAGTTAGCTGCAAAGTCTTTTAAAGAAATGCTGGAAAAAGACCATTGATGAATATCATGAAAGAAGAAAGCACCTTACTGCCGAAGAGGCCGGAGCAACTCAGGAAACAGCTTCAGAAGATATTATCAAGGCTGCAACTAAGCAAGCTTTAGAAATCCTTCGTCAAATGAATGAAGATAGAGAGAGTTTCCGTAAGATAGGATTAACTTTTTGAAGAAAAAGGCATTCTATGATATTTTTGATTGCTCTTCGTGACCAACATAATTTTGAATATGGCGAAGATAAAGAGATTGATGGAGTTTTGATTAATGATAAGTGTAAGTCTCTTGCCAAAAAGTTAAGGAAATTATAGATACGAAGTCCTCATTTGCAGACTGGCTTAATAACCAGAATGTTCGTAATCAATTAAAAGCTTGATATAAAAATTTGTTTGATTAAGAATGGCTATCCGCCACAGTACAGCCCGGAAGTTTTTAATAAGGTGATGGAGCAGGTGGAAAAACTTTGAGGAGAATTCAGAAACCACATCTGAAAAATAATGTTATTCATTTTACTTATTCTGTTCCAATAAAAAAAGAACTAAGAAGGCTGCGGAAGATAGTATATCATATGGAAATAAAAAGATTAATCAGAGGTTTATATGTCAATAAGCAAAAATAAAAAGTGTATTTGAAAAATCTAACGACCTGTGATGCCTGGTCATTACAACTTCTACAAGTAAAAAGTTCAAGGAGAAATGGAACAACGTATTGCGGGAGGAAATCACATTATCTCCAAAAGATACCATGACAAATTTTTTTGACTGAGATTTCAGATAAATACTGTTCTCAAGAAAAAAAGGTATAGAAAAAGATGTTTGAGAGTGTGACTGATTATGATGGATCGACAATAGATAAAACAATTTATAAATTAGATATTGGTAGTGAACTTATTTCAAATGAATACCACTTATTTATTGAAGCTATAGGAAATCCGGATTTTGAGATTAATCCATTGAAGTTTTTATCACATGCATATGTAATTAAAGGAGTAGTTTCTATCAGTGGTGAAGAAATAGCTGTAAAGTTGGTCTCAATGCAGAACCCGGTCACATCATTAAAAGCATAAATTTTTGTGTGCAAATGGTACATTCAAAGAAATTACAGATAAAGTAATCTCACTTAGAACAACAATAGATGTTATTATTATAGATAATACTGTTTATATGCTGACACTTGCCGGAGAAAAAAATTATTTAATATGGAAAGAGCCTATAAGTCCATTTGTGAAAAAAGCAAATCACTAATATTATAGCTTCGAACATAGTAAATGATAATATTGAGTTTAGTAATGTAGCAAAATTTTGGCCATAATCCTAGAAAATTTGTAGCATTTAATGATTCGTATTTGCAAAAAAACTTAATAGTGTGAATGTTAGAAAAGAAAAATGAGTAGGAAATTTAATATTCCGCTTGATGGAGATAAATTTGATATGAGTAAACCGGGAGCTGCTGATAAAATAGTTAAGATATTATGCAGCAGGGGAATGGTTGATCCATTTGATCAAAAATCCTATGGAAGTTTCAAGTTCTAAAAAAATGGGAATAAGGAGGATAATAAGTGTCAAAAACTCCTATCAAGTAGCCTTTTATTTTACTTCATTTATTCCACTGTGGGTTTCAATACTTTTCATTGATATTAAAAAGTTTATTTGAGAATAATGATAATCCATGGACAGAAAGGATAAGTATTTCTATTATTTTACTTATAGGCTTAGTATCCATAAGCATAGTATTGCTTGCATTTACTAAAAAATTCAAAGGAAGGAGTTAGTATGCATGTGATAAAGGACGTTACGGAAGATAAAACAATAACTTCAGAATATTTATTATCATACATTCTCCCATTGTTTGCTTTTTGATTTTACAAAGTGGGATCAGGTAATTTTATTTCTGGTGTTTTTGTAACACTTGGTTTTTCTATGTATTAGCCATAATCATTTTAGTGTAAATGTATTGTTGGAGTTATTTAAATTTAGGATATTCACCTGTGAACTTGAGAATGAGGATAGAGTTGTTATAAAAAGTAAGATAGTTAGTAATAGATTGTTGAATGCACATAAAGGTGAATATATATATTTAAAAATCGCTGAATAATGAAATTAATCTGGATATAAGAAAAATAAATACAACAGTAATTTCATAAACTATTTATATAATTGAGTATAAGAAAACGACCACACAGAAGTATTTTTACTTTTGTATGGTCGTGATTGCTTTGTCCCTGATTGAAGCTATCACTCAAATTTCTTTACAGCATTTAAGTAAGAACCACCAAGAGGACGCTTTTTAACCGAGGCGAAGAGATTCGAACTCTCGTGCCACAAATAAGTGACAACCTGATTTCGAGTCAGGCTCGTTATGACCACTTCGATACACCTCCATGCTTTTAGTATACAAGAAAAATACGAATTAAATCAACCTTAATAATGATTAAGAAAAAAACACAATAATTACATTTAATATAGAAGAAACTCACATTTATATAGATATTTTATTGTCATAAAACAATGAAATAGATTGAAAAAAATAATGCAAAAATATGTTAAGGTATTGGCAACAATAAAAATATTTCGGGAAGACGTGAACATGAAGCAGAATCAAAAATGATATCGGAACAAAGACATCTAATACCGGTAGTACCCCCGGAAGTCAAAAAAATTACCGAAAAAAATCTTATCTTCGGTATAGCAGGTGCTATGGCTGCATTCCTTATTATTCTGATAGCCGTTTTGGCTATGAATTCAAGCAAAGTTATTGATTTAAATAAATATATCACTTTTGAGTCAAGCGGATATGACGGTTATGGACAGGCAAGCTTAACTATTGATTGGCAAAGCCTGGAAAAGGATTACGGTAAAAAGATAAAGTACAGCAGTAAGGGTAAAAAAGAGTACGGTGTTTTGACCTATGCTTTTGAACCGGTGTATGTACTTCATGATGCCGTATCGGGAGTAGAACTTGAAAAAACTGAAAAGTTAAGCAATGGCGAAAAGGTTAAGTATACCTGGACGGTGGACGATGAAAAAGCCAAGGGTATAAATTATAAGTTAAAGTATAAGAATGGAGAATATTCAATATCAAACTTATATGAGCTTGGAAAGTTTGATCCTTTCAAAGATATAAAGGTGGAGTTTTCAGGGATTGCACCGGAGGGAGAAGCTAAGTTTACTTATAGTGGTGATGATATAATAAGTAAAAACAAGTTTAAAATTGATAAGCATGATAACCTAAAAAACGATGATGTTGTGACAATAAGTCTTAATCTTAATGAAGATGAAATCAGCTTCTTGGCAACAAGATATGGAAGAATACCTGAAAAAATGAGCGAAAGTTATACAGTAACTGGACTTGAAACTTATGTAACAAAATACAGCGAGTTTCCGGAAGATTTTATAAAAGAAGCAAATGATAAGGCAAAAGAGGTTATTAAAGAATATACAGACAGTGCATATGGTGACGGTACTACACTTTCAGATTTAAAGTATGAAGGCTATGCTTTTAAAACAAATGTGGACGGATATAATGTATTATACATTATTTACAGTAGAGTACTTACAAGTGTGGAACATAAATATGTGACTACAAAGATGTACTATCCTGTGGCATTTAGGACACTAATGCTTAGTGATAAAGTAAGCTATAAGACAGGTCCGGAGTTGGTTGGCAAATCATATGGTGTCGGAGATAACAGTGATACAAAGGGATATAAGTTCCCAAGTGAGCTTTATGTAAGCAACTATAAGAATATAGTTACAGAAGCCGGAGACGGTTTTGAAAAAGTTTAAGGAACAGTCCTATGTACACAAACTTGAAGATATGACTGATGAATACAGAAAAGCATTGCAAGATGAGGCAAGAGTAACTTTGGATGCATATATTGCAAAAGATTATAAGCCGAACATGCAGGTGAGCGATATTGAGTTTGCCGGAGAGTATTTACAGTATACATCAGATGACAAGCGTCAGTTTAACGGTACAAATATATACTATGTGGTATTTAAGGCTAATTTGTCGGACGCAAACGGTAAATTTCCTACTACCACAATTTATTATCCGGTAGAATATACCTATATAATGAAATTAAGTGATAATGATTTTGCCGCAGCCAATAATACAAGTGTTTTTCCTTAACTACACAACTCTTCCAAATACCTACGATACTACAAGAGGTTTTATAGACGGTAATGAGATGTACAATAAAATAATAAGCAACCGTACAAAGTTATACGAGTACCAAGTCAGCGACAGTTTAAAGCAATTTGGAGAGTAACTTGGAATAGACATAAAAGCTCATTTGATGTATACTTTTCTCTATGTAAGATATCAAAAGATATCGTCTAAATATTTAGATATAGAGAAAAAGGGGAAGCCATGATTGATATTAAATTTTTAAGAGAAAAATCCGGATATTGTAAGACAGAATATAAAAAACAAATTTCAGGATTTCAAACTTCCAATGGTTGACGAAGTTATAGAACTTGACGAGAAGCTTAGAAAGGCAAAGACTGAGGCTGATGAGCTCAGATCAAAGAGAAACAAGATCTCAAAAGAGATCGGAGCTTTGATGGCACAGGGCAAAAAGGAAGAAGCTGAACAGGTAAAGGCATCTGTAGCAAGTATCGGTGAGACATTGGCAGGTTTGGAGCCACTTGAGGCTGAACTTGAAGAAAAAGTAAAGAAGATCATGATGACCATTCCAAATATCATTGATCCGAGTGTACCTATAGGTAAGGATGACAGTGAGAACGTGGAAATCGAGAAATTCGGAGAGCCTTTTGTACCTGAGTTTGAAATACCTTATCATACAGATATTATGGAGAAACTTAACGGTATCGATCTTGACAGCGCAAGAAAGGTAGCAGGAAACGGATTCTACTATCTTATGGGAGATATTGCAAGGCTTCATTCAGCTGTAATATCTTATGCCAGAGATTTTATGATTGAGAGAGGATTTACATATTGTGTACCGCCTTTCATGATTAGATCTGAAGTAGTTACAGGTGTAATGAGCTTTGCCGAGATGGATGCGATGATGTACAAGATTGAGGGAGAAGACCTTTATCTTATCGGTACAAGTGAGCACTCTATGATCGGAAAGTTTATTGATACATTAAATGATGAGGCTAAGTTGCCATATACTCTTACATCTTATTCACCGTGTTTCAGAAAAGAAAAGGGAGCACATGGTATTGAGGAGAGAGGTGTTTATCGTATACACCAGTTTGAGAAGCAGGAAATGATAGTTGTTTGCAAGCCTGAAGAGTCAAAGATGTGGTATGAGAAATTATGGCAGAATACTGTTGATCTTTTCAGATCTCTTGATATTCCTGTAAGAACACTTGAGTGTTGTTCGGGAGATCTTGCAGATCTTAAGGTGAAATCATGTGACGTAGAGGCATGGTCACCAAGACAGAAGAAGTACTTTTGAGGTAGGAAGCTGCTCAAATCTTGGAGATGCACAGAGCAGAAGACTTAGAATCAGAGTAAAAGATGAAAACGGAAATAAATATTTTGCACACACACTCAATAATACAGTTGTTGCACCACCTCGTATGCTTATCGCATTCCTTGAGAACAATCTCAATGAAGACGGAAGCATAAGAATACCGGTAGCACTCAGACCTTATATGGGTGGAAAAGAAGTTATAAAAGGTTAAAAATATTACACCCTGTAGAATATACAGGGTGTATATTGTAATGAAAGGGATAGAAAATGAAATTTTCATTTGCACATTTTCAATTTTTAATGTACTTGATTTAGAGAGAAGTTTGAAGTTTTATAAGGAAGCACTTGGTCTTGAGCCTGTAAGAACAAAGGAAGCGGCTGACGGATCATTCACCTTGGTTTATCTTGGTGATAAAGAAACAGGATTTCAGCTTGAACTTACTTATTTGAGAGACAGAAAAGAGCCATATAATTTAGGGAGAACTTGAGTATCATCTTGCACTTGAAACGGATGATATGGAAGCGGCTCATGCGTTACATGAAAAAGCTTGGAGTAATATGCTATGAGAATCCGGGTATGGGAATATATTTTATAAGCGATCCGGACGGATATTGGATAGAGATAGTACCTAAAAAAATAAAAATTTTATAGAATCAGAGGTAAATATGGCGAAGATACAGATGATTACTCCTCTTGTTGAGATGGATGGAGATGAGATGACAAGGATTCTGTGGAAGATGATTAAGGACGAGCTTATTCTTCCATTTGTAGATTTAAAGAGTGAATATTATGACTTGGGATTAAAGCACAGAGATGAAACAGACGACAAGGTAACTGTGGAGTCGGCAAATGCTACAAAGAGACTTGGAGTGGCTGTAAAATGTGCCACCATCACTCCGAATGCCGCAAGAGTTAAGGAATATGACTTAAAGGAGATGTGGAAATCTCCAAACGGTACTATCAGAGCTATTTTAGACGGAACAGTGTTTAGAAAGCCTATATTGGTGAAGGGTATTGAGCCTAATGTCAGAACATGGAAAAAGCCTATCACTATTGCACGTCATGCATATGGTGATGTATATAAAAATACCGAAATGATCATAGACGGACCGGGCAAGGTGGAGCTGGTATATACAGACAGCAAGGGCAATGAAAAGAGAAGTCTTGTACATGAATTTAAAGCTGCAGGTATTGCACAGGGAGTTCACAATCTGGATGCTTCTATTGAAAGCTTTGCAAGAGCCTGCTTTGAATATGCTCTGAGTCAAAAAGAGGATCTTTGGTTTGCTACAAAGGATACTATATCAAAGCAGTATGATCATACCTTTAAGGACATCTTTGAGGAGATATATGAAAAGGAATATAAGCAGAAGTTTGAAGAGGCGAATATCACATACTTCTACACTCTTATAGATGATGCGGTTGCCAGAGTTATGAAATCTGAGGGTGGATTTATTTGGGCATGTAAAAACTATGACGGAGATGTAATGAGTGATATGCTCTCATCTGCATTCGGATCTCTTGCAATGATGACATCAGTACTTGTTTCACCTGACGGTTGCTATGAATATGAGGCGGCACATGGTACGGTTCAAAGACATTATTATAAATATTTAAAGGGTGAAAGTACTTCTTCAAATTCGGTAGCTACCATCTTTGCTTGGAGCGGGGCGCTAAGAAAGAGGGGAGAGCTTGATAATCTTCCTGATTTGGTTGATTTTGCAAACAGACTTGAAAAAGGCAACACTTGACACTATAGAGTCGGGCAAGATGACAGGTGATCTCGGTGCGATTTCAAGCCTGGAGAATATACAAGTTTTAAACAGTGAAGAATTTATACATGAGATTGCAAAGAAGTTGCAATAATGTGGTATTGACTGAGGGTTTACCTCATACATAACAATGGATGGCAGTTTCCTATGGAAGCTGCCATTTTTAGGAGAAATATGGGATACAGATTTTACTTTGGAGCATCGGGTACCGGAAAAACCTATAGAGCTTTTAGCGATATTATAAATGAGTCTATAAAGAACAGGGAAAAAAGATATTTTATTATTGTACCTGAGCAGTTCACTATGCAGACTCAAAAAGATATAGTGCAGATGCATCCGAATCATGCAAGCAATAATATAGATGTACTAAGCTTTAACAGACTTGCATACAGAATTTTTGAAGAGCTGGATATAGAAAATCCTAAGCTTCTTGACGAGCTTGATAAGGCACTTATACTTAGAAAGATAGCAAATCAGGTAGAGTTAAAGGCATGGAAGAAGCAGTTTCAAAAAGCAGGTTTTATAGATAATATAAAATCTCTTATATCGGAGTTTATGCAATATGATATAAGTGATGAATTTATAAAAGAGCAGCAGGAAAAATAATGAAGTAAACTCCTTGTTAAAAAAATAAAACTTGAAGATATTTATAAGTTGAAAAAAAGGGTTTTGGAGAATATATAGCAGGGAAAATATTTTACCAATGAACAGGTACTTGATATTTTAAATCAAAATATTGTAAACAGTGAATTGCTAAAAGGTGCCGTCATATTATTTGACGGTTATACGGGATTTACTCCGATACAAAAACCGCATAGTTGAAAAATCTGATGAAGGTTGCAAAAAGAAGTGAGATTTTCAATAACATTGGGAAAGAACATAAATCCTGATATAAAGTCATCTGAAAGTGATTTGTTTTTTTATAAGTACAAAGATGATTTCTCAAATCAATGATATGGCTAAAAAGATGTGATATCAAAAGATTGCCTGATATAAATTTGAATACAGGTGAAGTACACAGGTTTAAAAATTCAAAGGATCTTTACTTTTTTGAAGAGCATTTTTTAAGATATGACGGCAAGAGAGCAAAAGAGGTTTCAGATATCGAGATAAATCACCTGCTAAATCCGCTTGATGAGATAGATTATGTGGCAAATAAGATATTAAAACTTGTAAAGGATGAGGGCTACAGATACAGAGATATTGCGATAATATACGGAGATTTGGAAGGTGTATCAAACTCGCTTGCCAACAGATTCCATCAGCTTGAAATCCCGTACTATCTTGATGAGAAGATGGATATAAACAATAATGAACTGGTGGAACTTATAAATGCTTTTATTGCTCTGATAAGCGATAACTTTTCATATGATGCGGTCAACAGGTTTTTAAGACTCGGTCTTTTGGACTTTGACTACAGAATGGTATCATTACTTGATAATTATCTGCTTGAAACCGGGATAAGAGGATATAAAAGGCTGCATACAGATTTTACATATTTGCCGAAGAGTTTTTCAGAGACTGAACTTGAAGAGATAAATGAGTTTAAAAAAATACGGCACTTGAAAAAGATATCTACGCTTTATAAGGCGATGAGTAAGAGTAAAATAAATATAAAGGATGTATGTGATGCCTTCAGAAAAATATTTGATGAGCTGGGGATAGAGGAAAAGCTCGAGAATGTAAAAAATGAGCTTGAGCTTTGTAATGATATAAAAAGAGCCAGAGAATATGATGGTGTACTTGATGAGGTACTGAGTCTTTTTGAAAGGCTTGAGCTGATACTTGAAGGTGAGAGTATAACCAAAAAGGAGCTTTCAGATCTTTTGCATACAGGCTTTGAAGAGATTAAGCTCGGTATGATACCTGACAGGGTAGACAGAGTAGTCATAGGTGATTTAAAAAGAACAAGACTAGGCAGTATAAAGGCATTATTTGTATGTGGAGCAAATGACGGTTCCCTGCCGACAGTAAAGGATGCGGGCGGACTGATAAATGACAGGGAAAAAAGAGAACTTAAATCTATCGGATTTAATCTTTCGGATACTGTCAGAGAAGATTTGTATACAGGAAGATTTTATTTATATCAGGTGCTTACAAAGCCTTCAAACAAGCTCTTTGTAAGTCTTACAGGTATGGATTTTGAGGGTAAGAGTTGCAGGCCGTCAATACTTATAAATATGATAAAGAATATTTTCCCAAATATTGAAATAAAGACTCAAAAAGAGACTGAAATATACTCAAGATTTGAAGCCGAGGAATATTTGACCGACAATCTTAGAAAACTGAGAGCGAAGGAGAATGTTGATGAGGACTTTTTAAGGTATGTAGCTACATTTTTTGACAAGGAATTTATCAGAAGGCTTACAACTTTTGCTATGTACATATACCGTGACTCCGGTATCGGAGAAAGTGCAGCAAGGGAATTGTTCGGTGAGGAACTGCGTGTAAGTGTAACAAGACTTGAAAAACTATAACGGCTGTCCTTTTGAGCATTTTATCAGTTACGGTTTGGGAGTGGAAGAAAGACAGGTACATTCATTTAAGGCTTCCGATATAGGTACTTTGGTACATGAGATGCTTGAAAGATGTTTCAGATATGCCAAAGCAAGAAAGAAAACTGTTGCAAATATGGACGAGACAGAACTTTACTCTCTTGTGGATGAAGCTGTAAAGGAAAGCATGGCATCAGAGAAAAGTAATATCTTTGAAGAGAGCAAAAAGTCAAAGTTTCAGCTTGAAAAGATAGTAAGAATGACAAAGCTTACAATGCTTGTACTGGCAAAGCAACTTGCTGCCGGAAACTTTAAGCCGTTTGATTTTGAAAGAGTCTTTGGAGAAAAGGACAATCTTGAAGCCCTAAATATTGACTTAAAAAACGGTGCAAAAATGTATCTGAGAGGAAAGATTGACAGAGTGGATACCTGTGATACGGACGGAAAAACTCTTGTTAAGATAATAGATTACAAGACCGGAAATACGAAATGGGAAACAGATATGCCATATTATGGAAGAGCGTTGCAGCTGGTGATATACCTGGATGCTGTAATGGAGCAGCTCTCAAAATCGGGTAAAGAGATATTGCCTGCGGCATTTTTCTATTATCATATAGATACACCTTTCCTTACCAGAGATGAGGCAAAAAATGAGAATGCTGTTTTAAACAAGCTAAAGCCCAGCGGTATAGTAAATACGGATCTTGATATAATAAAAAATCTGGACAGAAGTTTTGAAACAGAGAGTGATGTAATACCTGTTTCAACTAAAAAAGACGGAAGTTTTGCAAAATCTGCAAGTGTAGCAAGTACAAAAAGAATAAATTTCCTTAGGGAGTATGTAAGACAAAAAGGCGAAGGATACGGCTGAAAATATCTTAAGCGGTGAGATAAGTATAAAAACCGTCATTAAGGAGAGGCTCTGCAAAATGCGATTACTGTCCATATACTGCCATATGCGGTTTTGATGAGGGAATAGAAGGGTTCTCATACAACAGCTTGACACCTATAAAAGATGATGAGATTTGGGAAAAGATGGAGAGTGAAAAAAATGTGGACTGAGGCACAACAGGCGGCAATAGATATAAAAAAAGGCAGTATATTGGTATCTGCAGCGGCCGGAAGCGGAAAGACCGCAGTACTGGTCGAAAGAATTATAAAAAAGATTACAGACGGTGAAAATCCTATAGATGTGGACTCTCTTTTGGTGATGACATTTACCAGAGCCGCAGCCGCTTCCATGAAGGAGAAGATTTATAATGCGCTTTTAAAGGAAATGGAAAAGCATGATAATGATTCCAAAGAATTTAAAAGACTTAAGGAGCAGTCAATACTTCTTTCATCAGCAAAAATAATGACCACAGACAGCTTTTGTCTTTCAATACTGAAGGAAAAATATAGACAAAATAGATATAGATCCGGCCTTCAGCGTGGCTGATGAGAGTGAAATATCACTTTTAAGAGCCGACACTATGGAGGAGCTTTTGGAAAGTGAGTATGATGCGGGAAGTGAAGATTTTATTGAACTTTCAGATGCTTTTGCAAATACTAAAGGTGATAAAAGCATCTCGGAGTTTATAGAAAAGCTGTATCGCTTTGCAATCAGCAAGCCATGGCCTGAAGAATGGCTGAATTCATTGAATGAAAAGGGAGATGAGTGGCAGGAGTATATTTTTCAATGAGATAAGCAGAAGTATTGATTCCATTTTGTCCGATATAGAGGAAATAATAGAGATTTGTAATGAGGATGAAGGTCCTGTGCAATATCTTGATAATGTCTTGGAAGAGCAATCAAGTATCGGCAATATAAAAAATGCTAAAGATATATTTGAGCTGTCTGAAAAGTTGAATAATGTAAGTTTCGGCAGATTAAAGTCTGTAAAGGGTGGCAATGAGGAGCTTAAAGAAAGAGCCAAGGGACTTAGAGATGCATATAAAAAGTCTATATCAAAGCTAGCCTCTGAATACTGTTTTGATAAAAAAGAGACTTTTGGAAGAGGAAGAAAAAGAAAAACCGAAGATCAGAGCAATTGTAGATCTGACAAAGAAATATATTGCGCTTTTCAATGAAAAGAAGAGGGACAAAAATATTGTAGACTTTTCGGATATAGAGCATATGGCACTGAGAATACTTTTGGATGAGAATAAAAATCCTACCGAGATTGCAAAGCGTTATAGAAAAGAATTCAGTGAAATATATATTGATGAGTATCAGGATTCAAACTACTTTGCAGGAAGCCATTGTGGAGGCTATTGAAAAGAATAATGTATTTATGGTAGGCGATGTAAAGCAGTCTATATACGGTTTTCGTCAAGCTTCACCCGGGCTTTTTATGGACAAGTATAAGAGGTTTACACACTTTGAGAAGTCTGATTTTGATGATGAAACACAAAAGAAGGTAATTCTAAGTAAAAATTTCAGAAGCCGCAGTAATGTGCTTAGTTGTGCTAATGTTATTTTCAAAAAGATTATGAAGGAAAATACAGGTGGAATTGAGTATGATGATGATGCGGCACTTTATCTCGGTGCGGATTTTAAAGAGGGAAAAGAATATATCAGCGAGATAATGCTGACACAGACTTCTGATATTGAAGATGATACCAATGCAATAGAACTTGAGGCAAGAGCCATAGCAAAGAGAATTAAGGAACTTAAGGCAGAGCTTAAGGTGGGTGAGGGCAGAGATTTAAGGTACAGTGATATTGTTATCCTTGTCCGCAATAATATTGGTGAGAGTATTGCAAAGGTGTTAAATGATGAAAATATTCCTGCATATGCTGAAAATAATAAGGGATATTTTAAGACCTTTGAGGTAAGAAAGATACTTGCTATACTTGCGGCAATCGACAATCCTTATTCAGATGTAGACCTTACAGCATTTCTAAACTCAAATTTGGTTGGAATAACCGATTTGGAGCTTGCAAATATTGTTTCAGCTTATAGAAAATCAAAGAATATTGAAAAATCGGCAAAGATAAGAATGCTGGATGCCATTTTGTATGAGGGAAGTGAAAGCAATATTGAACTTGAAACAAGAGAAAAAATAAAAAATGCACTGGAATTCTTAAATAAATACAGAAGAAAATCCGCATATATGAATATTGCGGCACTCTTGCAGGATATTTATAATGAGACCGACTTTTTAAATCTGATAGCGGCTATGCCGGGAGGACAGGTAAGAAGAGCAAATCTGATGTTACTTATAAATAAGGCAAAGACATTCAGTAATTCGGGATATAGCGGACTTTATAATTTTATCAGATATATTGCCAAGTTAAAGGACTTTGACAATGATTTCGGCGAGGCAGGTATACTTTCCGAAAAATGATGATATAGTCAGAATCATGACCATACATAAGTCAAAGGGACTGGAATTTCCGGTATGTTTTCTTGCATGTGCACATAAAAAATTCAATAAAACGGATTTAAGACAGGGGATGGTAATAGATACCGACTTCGGATTGGGTGTGCAGTATGTTGACAGTGAAAAAAATATAAAAGACAGCTCTATAAAGCAAAATGTAATAAAAACATAAGCTCAATGTGGATCTTATGGGCGAGGAGCTTAGAGTATTGTATGTGGCGCTTACCAGAGCTATGGAAAAGATGATTATTTCAGGAAGCTGCAGTGATGCCCAAAAGGAACTGGAAAAAATGAAGGATTCCCCGAGTTTTCTTGATATAAGAACATGTAATTCATACCTCGATATGATACTTTTAGGACGTGATAATGTACATTTTGATATTAAAACATATGATTATAATATGCTCTTAAAAAGAAGAGGTAGAAACTCAAAAAGAGGTAAGAGATCTTCATAAGGTCTTTGAAGAGTTGAGTGAGAATGAGTATGATAATTTAAAGAACAGGCTCGAATACAGCTATCCATATGCTGAAAAATATCGATTTAAAAGACAAAAATTCTCGGTATCTGAGATAAAGAGAATGTCACAGAGTGAAGAGTTTGAAGTGAAGGAAAATAAAAAGCCGAGTATAAATGCAGGAAATGCTAGTGAGAGGGGAAATGCATATCATAAGTTGATGCAAAAGATTCACTATGAAAATATTGATAATTTCAGCACTAAAGAGGACTTTGTAAGAGAAGAAATATCACTTTTAAATAATCCTGTATACAGAGAACTTATCAACCCTCTTGATATAGTAAAGTTTTTTTAGACAGTAAACTTGGAGCTGATTTTATAAAGTATAATGAGAACCTGAAAAAGAGAAAAATCAATTTATTATGGGAATCTCAGCTAAGGAAGCAGGTATGGGTGAGAGCGATGAGACCATACTTATACAGGGTATTATAGACGCATATATTGAAAAAGATGACAATATAATTTTGGTGGATTATAAAACCGACAATGTAAGAGATGCAGAAACACTTATAAAGAGATATAAAACCCAGCTCCTGCTTTTATAAAAAAATCACTTGAAATGAGTACTGGCAAAACTGTAAATGATATTTTGATATATTCATTTGCACTTGGTAAGGAGATAAGAATAGAATGAAAGATATAAAAATAATTCTAGCTTCGGCATCGCCCAGAAGAAAGGAATTATTAAATCAGATCGGACTTGATTTTGAGATAATGGTTTCGGATAAGGAAACCGAGATAGACAGTAAAGACCCTGAGGGAGGCCTGTGAAAAGCAGGCCTGCCAAAAGGCGGCTGATATTGTAGAGCAGGCGACACTAAAATACAAGGAAAATGATTTTATAGTAATAGCTGCGGACACCATAGTGGCATTTGAAGGTAAAATACTTGGGAAACCGAAATCAAGAGAAGATGCAAAACAGATGATTGAAGCCATTTCCGGCAGAAAGCATAGAGTATATACGGCGGTATGTGTTTATAATTCTATTAAGAAAAGCTATGAGAGTTTTGTAGATGATACTCCGGTGGAAGTAGCCAAACTTTCAGAGGGAGAAATAGAAGATTATTTAGATAAAAAAGAACCCTATGATAAAGCGGGTGCCTATGCAATACAGGGATATTTTTTTCAAGGTATATAGTCGGAATAGAAGGTGATTATTACAATGTAATGGGACTACCGATAGGAAGACTTTATAGAGAACATTTAAGAAATTACATTTAGGATTGGAAATTTCATTGTTTTTCTTTCTTTTGCTATAATATTATAAGTTAGATTATTCTAACCAACTATGCAATACTATATTTTCCTTTCTAATCTAATTGGATAGCAGATAGGAATATCCCCTGAAGGAGAAAAACTATGAGAGAAAAATTTTCAAAAATATTGATGGTAAGAAGTTAGAAATTGTCCATGAAATAAAAATCCGCCTATGATGAGGGAAAGATTTCTTTGGAAGAAGCAAGAAAAAGCCCTTAAAGATAGAGTACAGCACCTTGCCCCCTATGAAATCGCCATTATTGAGCAGGAAATGGTGGAAGAAACCGAAGATGAGTGCATTAAGGAAGATATTCAAGCTATGCTGGAGGTCTTCCAGGATGTTTTAGTCACAAAGGATCAAGAGCTTCCGGAAAAATCATCCCATCTCCTGTTACCGTAGGGAAAATGCCAAAATGAAGGAACTACTGCTTTCCGTTGAGGATTTGGTACAGTACCCTCTCATTAAAAACCAATGGCTGGAGCTTTATGAAGACTTGTTGAAATTCAAGATTCATTTGTCCAGAAAGCAAAAACCAATTATACCCGGTTTTGGAAAAAGAAAGGCTTTACCTGCCCTACCACCACCATGTGGACTTTGGATGACTTTATCCGGGATGAGATTTCAGAGTGCTACAATCTTCTTTTAGAGGATAAGGAAGAGGAATTTATCGGAAAGCAGGCAGAACTTGTGGCTGATGTTCGGGATTTGATGGACAAGGAAGAAAATATCCTCTACCCTACCTCCTTGGAAATGATCAATGAAGAAGAGTTCCGTTATATGGCTGAGGGAGACCGGGAAATCGGTTTTGCCTATATTAGCGTGCAGGCAGATAAGTCCGGCAATTCAGCTTCGGCTTCATCTTCTGCCTCAGCTTCTACAGCCGGTGCTCCCCTATCCGGACTTTCTTCCGCTCCCGGTTTTGCGGAAGAGCTTGCCGGTCTTCTGGGAAAATACGGCTTTAACAATAAAGAAGAAAAGTTGAATGTTACTACCGGTCAACTTACCTTGGAACAGATTAATCTGATTTATCAGCATATGCCTGTGGATCTTTCCTATGTAGATGAAAATGAACTGGTTTGCTTCTACACCGACACCAAGCACAGAGTTTTCCCCAGAAGTAAAAATGTCATCGGAAGAGATGTGAAAAACTGTCATCCAAAGGCTTCGGTACATATCGTTGAGGAAATTATTAAGAAGTTCCGTTCCGGAGAACAGGATAAGGCGGAGTTTTGGATCAACAAGCCGGACCTCTTTATTTATATCGTTTACTATGCGGTTCGAGATGAAAAGGGAAAGTTCCGCGGTGTGCTGGAAATGATGCAGGACTGCACCCATATCCGTTCCCTACAGGGCTCTCAAACTCTTCTGACCTGGGAGCAGCAGGAAAAGGGAGAAGGCAAAGAGACTGCTGAAGACGAAGATAAGAGAGAAGACTCAGAGACTTCTGAAGATGTAGGCAATAAAGAAAACGCAGGGACTTTGGGAGACGAAGAAAATAGAGAAAGTACAGAGTCTTTGACAGCCGGCAAGCTGACAGAAATCACCGAAGACACTCTGTTAAAAGATATTTTGGAAGCAGATCCCAATGTAAAGACTCTCCTTTTCCGATTAAGCGATCGCTTTAAGGCCTTAAACACTCCTCTTGCTCGTATTATGTTGCCGAAAGCCACGGTAAAGATTATGAGTGAACGGGCAGAGGTGGATCTTAACACTCTGCTTCGAGAGCTTAGGGAATATTTTAAACTATGAGTTTTCAAGGTTTACTCTTAGGATTGGTTTGCTTTCTCTGCATAGGGATATTTCATCCCATAGTGGTGTATGCGGAGTATTACTTTAGTAAAAAAATAGCCTGGCTTTTTTTCTTAATAGGTCTATCCGCTTGTATAGCCAGCATTTTTTTCTCCCTTCTCTTTTCCTCTCCGGAAGTTTGGCTATCTTTGGCATTTCCTGCTTTTGGAGTATCCATGAATTATATGAGCAGGAAAAAAGAGTGGAAAAAGGATGGTACCCGAAAAATCCAAAGAGAAAATAGTTCAATACAACGAAAATAAAGCTATAGATGCTGTAAAAATAGAAAGCTCTCTTTAGGCAACAACTCATGAAAAAGAGTTTCAAGCTTCTATTTTTACAGCCACTTTTTAATTTTTCTATTTGTAGCCAAACTTTCATAGGGAGAAATAGAAGATTATTTAGATAAAAAAAGAACCTTATGATAAGGCAGGTGCCTATGCAATACAAGGGTATTTTTTTCAAGATATATAGTCGGAATATAAGGATTATTACAATGTAATGGGATTACCGATAGGAAGACTTTATAGGGAACATTTGAGAAATTACATTTAGAATCAAATAACAGCTTTTAAATTTAATAATCCGAAACATATATTAAAAACGGATTGTAAAATAAAAAGCTGTTATAAATTAAATATGTGTTTAGTTTCCCTCAGGGTTTAGGCATTTGCCTTCTTTATCAAATTGATAGCTTACACCCTTTATATCAATGGAGCGATCTCTGGCCATCTTGCCGTCAAGAAGCATATAGCACCAGCTTCCGTCATCCTTAGGTACCCATTCATTGGTAGCCATGGTACCGTTTGAATGTACATAGTAGGTATTGTTGCCGTCTTTTATCCACTTACGCATAGCCATCTTACCGTTGTAATTGAAATAATACCACTGATTGTTGTCAGGGTTTTGAGCCCACTCACCTTGTGCCATAGTACCGTTTGAGTGGAAATAATAGTAAGCGTCTTTTATCTTCTGCCAACCGGTAAGCATTGAACCGTTATTGCTTAAATAATACCAGTTTCCGTCTATTACCTTCCAACCTGTGGTTTTTTTGCCGTTGGCATCATAATAATACCAATAACCGTCTTTTTCTTCCCAGTTTGTTTTCTCAACGACATTTACATGAATGGATTTAGTGATATCTCTGTATGTAACATTGATATTGGTCTCACCGACTTTCTTAGCATGTACTTCACCTTGATAAACATCTGCAATATCGGGATTCTCCGAACTCCATACGGCAAATTGGCTTACATTGGTATAAATACCGCCTTCTAAAAATATTGCACTTGTATCAACGTCAAACAATAATTCCATATCCATCTCTGTGGGAGCGACAATAAGATGCTTAGTCAATCCGTCAGCGGAATCCGTACCGGCATTTGCCATTGCAAGGCCTGTCATTTTCTTTTCAATGGAATCCACATCATATTCATTTTCATAGTCGACACCGATACTGTTATAAACATCTCCGATATCTGTAGAACTGATTAATTCCCTTACGACACCTGTCTTAACCGAATTGTCTACGGCTGTAAGACTGCCTTCTTCAACGGAAGACTTATTTTTCACAGCCTGTTATTAAAAAAACTACTACCTATACCTAATGATAGTAATAAGAACGGTATAATCCTCTTCATATTCCTCCAAACTCTAAAACATTTACTTAGGGTATTATAGCTATTTGAAAAATAGCATTTCAACATATATTTTAATATAATTCCATGAAAAATAATCCCTGAGTATTTTTTTACAAGATCTAATATAATATCGCGGCTGTTCTTTTGCTTACCCTGTATTGTAATTGTGGCCGCACCGCAGGTATCGGGTATCAAATTATTTTTGGTCAATTCAAGCTCGACTATATCCAGGTCGTTTTGCCTGACATTGCTTAAGAAAATACTTAAAGGTATTTTTCTGTCGTATTCTATATATAATTCGACAGAGGTTGAGTCTTTTCTTAAAAATCCGTCCAGATTTTGAAGCAATGCCATTACAATAAAAATAGCCACTCCTCCTGCTATAGCGCCTTCATAAAATCCTATTCCTATAGTCAGACCGCAGCAGGCAGCGGCCCATATACCTGCAGCTGTGGTAATACCTTTGACTTGATTACGACCGGTAAGTATTATTGTTCCTGCACCCAAAAAACCTACGCCGCTTACAACTTGAGCACCGAGTCTTACAGGATCGCCGCTTTTAAATACCTGAAACACATATTGATTTGTCATCATAACAAGAGTTGAACCAAGGCAAACCAATATATATGTTCTAAAAGCCTGCCGGCCTGTTTTTTCTTTCACGATCAAAGCCCAATATTCCGCCAATCAAAACGGACAGTATAATGCGAATTATCATAGAATAAAAATTTAATTCCCTTGGCATACACACTCCTTAAAATATTTAATGTGCCTATTATATATTTAATATCTGATAAGGTAAATATCAATATAAATTAATTTGCTTTTTAACCTTGCTATAAGCTATAATTATATGATTAATGTAGACAATATGGAGGATCATATGACAAGGCATTTGCTAAGAGAACATTGTTTTAAAAATATTATTTGTTTTAGATTTTTTTATCCGGAAGAAGAGATGGAGATCCAAATAGATAATTATTTTGAATCACCGTCTTTAGAAGATGAAGAAGATACACTTATTCATGATGCAAATTACAGTGATGGGGATATAGAATATATAAAGTCAAAGGCAATGCTTGTAATTGAAAGACGTCCTGAGATTGACAAAATAATAAGCGATTTGTCACAGGGCTGGAAGCTTGAGAGAATAGGACGAGTGGAAAGAAATATTTTGAGACTTGCAATAGCTGAAATGAAATACGACAGCGATATACCTGTAAGTGTGGCGATAAATGAAGCGGTAGAGCTTGCAAAGACATTCGGTAGAGATGAGTCTTATTCATTTGTAAATGCTATATTGTCAAAGGTGGAAGTAGAGTAGTAAATACCCGGAGGATATATGGTTTATTCCGTATCAAAAGTGAATGCATATATAAAAAACATGTTTATGCAGGACTTTGTACTAAATAAGATATCAGTAGAAGGAGAAGTAAGCAATTGCACATATGCTAACTCTAATCATATATATTTTACCATAAAGGATGAAGGAGGGACCTTATCTGCGGTTATGTTTGCAGGTCAGAGAGGAGGTCTCTCTTTTGATATGAAAAGAGGGCAAAAGGTTGTCGTTACAGGCACTATATCCTGCTATGAAAAAGAGGGCAGATATCAGCTCTATGCAAATAAGATAGAGGAAGCCGGAAAAGGTGATTTATATGAAAAATATCTTCAGCTTAAAGAAAAGCTTGAAGATATGGGGATGTTTGATCAAAGATATAAAAAAGAAATACCTAAGTTTGTACAGAGTATAGGTGTGGCAACAGCTCAGACCGGAGCTGTAATAAATGATATACAAAATGTAAGTTACAGAAGAAATCCCTATGTCAGAATTGTTTTGGCTCCATGCCTTGTACAGGGGGATGCAGCCCCTAAAAGTATTATTTCCGCTATAAAAAAACTTGATAAGATGAATCTGGATGTTTTGATAGTGGGAAGAGGCGGAGGCTCTATAGAAGATCTTTATTGCTTTAATGATGAAGAGCTTGCAAAAACTATTTTTAATGCCAAAACTCCTATAATAAGTGCTGTGGGACATGAAACCGATTTTACAATAGCCGACTTTGTGGCGGATTTAAGAGCTCCCACACCAAGTGCGGCTGCGGAGATTGCAAACTTTATCTATAATGACTATATGTATACATTGGACGTCTATAATATAAAAGCTTACAGAGCAAGTTGAGAGAAAGATAGATTATGTAAAAAGAGATTTAGATATGCTTCTTATAAAGCTGAATACTCTAAGTCCGCAGATACGTATAAGAGAACAAAAAGCAAAGATTGGAAAAACTTTGCAAAGATATTACAAAAATACTTTTAAAAAAATAATTTGGAAAAATAAAAAGACTGCACTCGTAAACTTAAGTAAGAGGCTTGATACGGTATCACCTCTTAAAAAGATTGTCAGGCGGCTACGCATATATAAGTGATAATAAAAACAATAAAGTTTTAAGCGCCGAAAGCGTAAAGCCTGAGGATGAGTTAAATATATTTTTTTCCGATGGTAAGGTAAGAGCAAAGGTCTTATAATAGAGGGAGAAAAATGCCGAAAAAAAGAAGAAAAAAAGCTTGGTATAGAAGAAAATCTTATAAATATAGAAAAATGTAATAGCTAAAACTTGAAGAGCCGCAGACTACACTTGAAGAAGCGTTTATACTCTATGAAGAGGGTATAAAGTTGGTGAAACAGGCAAGTGAGGGAATAGCTCATGTAGAGAGACAGATGGAGATACTGTCGGGGGATACAAAAGATGAATAAGGACAATTTAAAGAAAATAGAAGAGATAATAGAGTCCTTCTTTTTCAGTGAGGACGATTTAAATAAAAAGGTTATTACAGCCGCAAATGAAGCAATAAAAAACGGAGGTAAGAGACTTAGACCTCTTATAATGTTTGAAACTTATAGGGCTGTTGCGGGGGCGGAATATGATGAGGGTATAATTGCACCTTTCTTGGCTGCAATAGAGATGATACATACATTTTCTTTGATTCATGATGACCTTCCCGCAATGGATAATGACAGACTGAGAAGAGGTAAACCTACCACTTGGGTAAGCTATGGTGAGGATATTGCAATACTTGCAGGAGATATGCTTTCTGTACAGGCGTTTGAAATAATATCCGAAAAAATGCAGGATATTGAAGATGCCTTTATTTTAAAAAGAATGTCAAAAGCATTATACACATTGGCAAGAGCGACCGGAGGTTTCGGCATGATAGGCGGACAATGTGTGGACGTGGAATACTGCGGTAAAAAAATGAGTGAAGATGTGATGAGATATACATATGCATTAAAGACCGGAGCATTATTACAGGCATCTTTTGTTATCGGAGGTATACTTGCAGGTGCAAATGATGCAGAAACCGAAATGCTAAAAAAAGCCGGAAGCTATATTGGAGAAGCGTTTCAGATAAGAGATGATTATCTTGATATAGTGGCGGATGAAAAGGAACTTGGAAAACCTACACATTCAGATGAAAAAAATGAGAAGACAACCTATGTAAATATTGTAGGTATTGATGAAAGCTTAAGAAGAGTTGAATCACTTAGTGCTGACGCTAAGAAATGCTTGAAAGAAGTAAGGGGAAATATGAACTCTATTTTTGAAATCATTGATATGATGGTAAATAGAACTTCATAAGAAAAAAATATGATACTTGAAAAATATTGAAAAGCCAAGTGATATAAAAAAAGTTAAAGAAAAAAAGAATTAGATATATTAGCCAGAGAGATAAGAGATTTTCTTATTGAGAAAAATAAGTATAACAGGCGGACATTTGGCAAGCAATCTCGGAGTTGTGGAGCTCACCATGGCTATGCATATTGCATTTGATTTGCCAAAAGACAAGATAATATGGGATGTAGGGCATCAGTCTTATACTCATAAAATACTCAGCGGCAGAAAAAATGCCTTTGATAATCTGAGAAAATTCGGTGGAATGGCAGGATTTCCAAAGACCAGTGAGTCAAAATTTGATGTCTTTAATACCGGGCATTCTTCAACAAGTCTGTCTGCAGGACTTGGAATGGCATTCGGAAGAGATATAAAAGGTGAAAACTACAGAGTCATATCGGTAATAGGAGACGGTGCTCTTACAGGCGGCATGGCTTATGAAGCATTAAATAATGCGGCTCAAATAAAGAAAAACTTTATCATGGTCCTAAACGACAATGAAATGTCCATTTCAAAAAATGTCGGCGGTATGAATGATTATCTGAACAATATCAGAACCGGTGACGGATACAATAATCTAAAAAGAGTGTTGTAAATTCATTGGAACGTTTGCCATATATAGGAAAACCTGTAATAAACAGCCTTAGACAAACAAAAAAACGGCATAAAGCAGATATTGATACCCGGGAATGTTGTTTGAAAAACATGGGTGTTACCTATCTGGGACCTGTAGACGGACATAATATTACCGCACTTTTAAAAGTATTTGAAGAGGCAAAAAAGGTGGAAGGACCTGTACTTGTACATGTACTTACCAAAAAGGGAAAGGGATATTCACCGGCGGAAAATCACCCTGAAAATTTCCACGGAATAGGAGCGTTTGATATTGCAAGCGGTAATGCAAAGTCGGGAAGTAAAAAGCCGACATATACGGATGTTTTTCCAAAAAAAATAGTGGAGCTTGCAAGTGAGAATAAAGATATAGTTGCAATAACCGCCGCAATGCCGGAAGGGTGCGGACTTTTGGATTTTAAAAACAAGTTTCCGAAAAGATTTATTGATGTGGGTATAGCTGAGCAGCATGCCATAACATCAGCGGCAGGACTTGCGGCATCAGGGCTTACACCAGTTGTTTGCGTATATTCCTCATTTTTACAAAAGAGGATTTGATCAGATAGTGCATGATGTATGTTTACAAAATCTTCATGTGGTATTTGCAATCGACAGAGCCGGGCTTGTAGGCGCCGACGGAGAAACACATCAGGGAATATTTGATGTTTCATTCCTTAGCTGCATTCCTAATATGACTTTAATTGCACCGAAGAACGCAGGAGAGCTGGAAGCATGTCTTGAGTTTGCGATAAATTATAACGGACCCGTAGCTATAAGGTATCCAAGAGGTATTGCCTATGACAGTTTAAATGAGTTTGAAATGCCTATAGAGTTTGGAAAAGGTGAAATGCTTTTTGAGGAAAGCGATATAGCCTTGCTTGCAATAGGAAGTATGGTAAGTACCGCTAAAAACCTCAGGGAAAAGCTGAAGTCAAATGATTTGAATGTATCCGTTGCAAACGCCAGATTCTTTAAGCCGATAGATTTTAATTTGGTGGATAGGTTATGTGAAAAACATAAGCTTATAGTAACCATGGAAGAAAATGTGATAAACGGGTCCATGGGTGAAAAAGTGAAAGCATATATTCATGAAAAATCATAGGGATGTGGAAGTTTTAAATATTGCACTGCCTGACGGATATGTGGAGCACGGAGATGTGAGTCTTTTAAGAGAAAAACTTGAGATAGATTCAAATTCCATACTGAAAAAAGTTTTAGACAAATATGAGATAATGAAAAATGAAAGATAGATTGGATATACTTTTGGTAAAGCGTGGACTTGCCGAAAGCAGAGAAAAAGCAAAGGCCATAATAATGTCGGGCATTGTATATGTTGACGGACAAAAGGAAGACAAAGCCGGACAGACATTTGCCGAGGAAGTAGATATTGAAGTTCGTGGCAATACATTAAAATATGTGAGCCGTGGCGGACTGAAACTTGAAAAGGCTATGGAGTGCTTTGATGTAAGTGTGGAAAATAAAGTCTGTATGGATATAGGAGCATCAAGCGGAGGCTTTACAGACTGCATGCTTCAAAACGGTGCAACAAAAGTGTACGCTGTGGATGTAGGACATGGACAGCTGGCATGGAAACTTAGAAATGACGAAAGAGTAGTAGTCATGGAAAAGACAAATATAAGATATGTAAAACCTGAAGATATAGGGTGAGGAGATAGATTTTGCAAGTATAGATGTATCTTTTATATCATTGTCAAAAGTTTTACCGGCAGCTTTCAATCTTTTAAAAGGAAAAACGGTGAGATAGTTGCACTTATAAAACCACAGTTTGAGGCCGGAAGAGAAAAGGTCGGTAAAAAAGGTGTGGTCAGAGAAAAATCCACACATATAGAAGTTATACAAAATTGCTTTGAATATGCAAGAGAAAATAATTTTTCTGTAGAAGAACTTGAATTTTCACCTGTAAAGGGTCCTGAGGGAAATATTGAGTACCTATATCATCTGGTAAAAAACAAAAAAAGAAGAGTAATATAGACATAGAGTAGTAAACACCGCTCGCAAGGTTTCTCAGAGAACGTGGAGGAAGCAGAAAGTTTTTCTTGTTGGAAACAGTGAGAAGGACGGAATAAAAAGAGCACTGTCCAATCTGAAGAAATGAAATAAAGTCAAAGGAGCGGGTATACTATAAATCCTGGCTATATTGATATAAAGACTTCGAAAGTTGACTGTGTACTCTCAGGTGTGACAGTACTCTTATAAAGGGCGCAGAGATATTTCATCTGGGGATATAGCCGGAATAAATATGGGACATGAGTTTATCTACAAGTATCAATAAAGTGGGTGATGTCAAAAGAATATGATTGGATATACTTAGCAATGATGAATATTTCATAGAAAAAAAGAATGATGATATCACTTATAATTATAAGACGGAAAAAATATATACTTTGAATGCTCTTAATGAAGTATTATCACCAGGCTTGAAAAGATTAAAAAACTATAAGATGTAATGTTTATATTGATGGGGATTTCTTGGACGAATATTCATCTGATGGTATAATTGTAGCAACGCCTACAGGCTCAACCGCATACAATTTGGTTTGGAGGACCTATCATAAAATAAAACTCAAGATGATGCGATAACGGCAATTTGTCCTCTGCCTAAGTCAAAGAAGCATAGTACTTTCATCCTCAAAAGTAATACGTGTTTCATTTAATGACAATTTAAGGTCAACAGAGGAACTTGTGGTGGACGGCGATGAGGTATGATCCTGGAAAGTAAGGACGTGATTGAGATTAAGAGAGTCTTGAGTATATGCGGACTGATAAAATTAAAGAAGGAGTTTTCTGGACTATTTATCAGAAATAAAGATGGGATTTGATATGAAAACAAAAAGACATTCAAGATTGTGGAACCTCATTAACTCGTATGATATCGAGACACAGGAGGAACTTGCTCAAAGGCTGGAAGAGGACGGTTTTGCAGTAACTCAGGCTACAGTTTCAAGAGATATCAGAGATTTAAAGCTTTCAAAGGTGGTAATGGCTAACGGAAAGCAAAAGTATTCCCTGATGCCCAAGCAGGACGGCATCTCTGAAAAATATGTAAGAATACTCGGAGAAGCCTTTGTATCAATGGATATGGCACAAAATATTCTTGTTGTAAAGACTGTGTCAGGTATGGCTATGGCGGCTGCGGCAGCTCTTGATTCCATGCAGATGAGTGAGATAGTAGGTTGTATTGCAGGTGATGATACAATTATGGCGGCTATAAGAAGTGTAGAGGACACAGTGGTTGTCATGGAAAGAATAAGAAAACTTGTTTATAAGAATGAATAAGTATAACGATGTATCAGGGTAGTATCTAAAAAGGAGAATTATGCTGATAGAATTACATATAAAAATCTTGCATTAATAAAAAGCGGATATTTACTTTTAAAGAGGGACTAAGTGTACTTAGCGGTGAGACAGGTGCAGGGAAAAATCTATTTTGATAGATTCAATAAATCTTGCCTTGGGTGCAAAGACGAGTAAAGATATTATAAGAACAGGTGAGAATGAGGGCATTGTAGAACTTATTTTCACATTGGATGAGAAGCGAAAAGAAAAACTGAAAACACTGGATATTTCTTTTGAAGACGACTTACTTATAATAACCAGAAAAATAAGTTCGACAAGAAGTGTGTGCAGAATCAATGATGAAAACAGTTACTCTTGCCAAACTAAGAGAAGTTACCGATACATTAATTGATATTCACGGACAACATGAACATCAATCACTTCTAAGTGCAGGTAATAATCTGATACTTTTAGATTCTTTTTGTCCTGAAAAGCTTATGGAGATAAAGAAGAATTTATCAAAAAATTACGGTGAGTTAAAAAAGATAAATCAAAGAATTCAGGAAGGAATTGATGAAAGACTCAGGAAAAGAGAAATCGATATACTTGATTTTGAAATTTCCGAAATAAAAAGCAAAATATAAAGCCTAATGAAGAAGAGGAACTTGAGCAGGTATTTAAAAAGGGAAAAGAGTATATCAAAGATAAATGATGTGCTTTCAGATTTGCTTGAAGAGCTTGAAAAACGAAGATATAGGAAGCAATATAAAGTCGGTCTCAGAGATTGCGGTATTGGACAACAGCTTGACATTGTATTGTCAAATTTAAATACAATTGAAGATTTGATAGCTGAAACAATGCATTATATAAGCAGATATCTTGATAATCTTGAATACGATGAAGAGGAATATGACAGGGTTATAGAGAGACTGGATACAATAAGACATATAAAAATCAAAGTATTCAAGTGATTATAATAAAATCAAAAGAGCTGTTAAAAGAAAAAGAAAAGAGACTTGAGTTTTTAAAAAGACTTTGAGGATGAAGTGCTTTGTACTGAAGGAAAACGCAATAAAACTTGAAGAGAGTATAATAAAAGACTGTACCAAAATCAGTGAAATAAGAAAAGATGTTGCAGTTACATTGGCCAAAAGAATAAAGGAAGAACTTGAGGATTTAAACTTCCTGGGAGTGGAATTTGAAATCAAATTTACAAAGAGAGAGAAGATTTCAAGAGACGGATTTGATGCGGTGGAATTTTTGATCAGTACAAAATCCGGGGCAGCCTCTAAAACCTTTACAAATGGTTGCAAGCGGCGGTGAACTTTCCAGAATAATGCTGGCATTAAAGACTGTTTTTGCAAACAATGATGATATACAGACTTTGATATTTGATGAGATAGATACGGGAATAAGCGGAAATACTGCTGTAAAGGTCGGTGAAAAGCTTAGCCATATTTCAAGAAGTCATCAGGTACTGTGTATTTCACATTTGCCGCAGATAGCGGTAATGGCGGATCAAAATTTATTTATATCAAAGTCTACAGACGGAAAGTCTACACAAACAAATATTGATTTACTGGATAAGGATGGTAAAAATAAAAGAGATAGCCAGATTGATCGGCGGAAATAATTTGACTGAAGTTGTACTTAAAACCGCAAGGGAAATGATACAGGAAGCGGACTCAAGGAAATAAGGAGGGAACACCTATGAAGAAGATATTATTTGTTGCATCGGAAGCGGTACCGTTTATTAAAACAGGCGGTTTGGCGGATGTGGTCGGCTCTTTACCGAAGTATTTGGATAAGAGATATTTTGATGCCAGAGTTATTTTTGCCGAAGTATATGTGCATGAAGGAAGAAATAAGAAATTCTCTGGAATATATAGGTGATTTCTATATTGATTATGCCGGCTCAAGTAAGTATGTTGGAGTATTAAAGAAGGAAGTTGAAGGAGTAACATTTTATTTTATAGATAATGAAGAGTACTTCGAGGTCCAAAGCCTTATGGAGACTGGCTTTACGACATTGAAAAGTTTATTTTTCTTCTCACAGGCCGCTCTTTGTGCACTGCCTTTTGTAGACTTCAGACCGACCTTATTCACTGTCATGACTGGCAGACAGGCTTGGTACCTGTATATTTGAAGGACAGATTTGCAGGCGGAGATTTCTTTAGAGGAATAAAGTCTGTATTCACAATACATAATCTTAAATTCCAAGGTACTTGGGATGTTAAGACAATACAGTATTTTTCAGGTTTAAGTGATTATTATTTCACACCTGATAAGTTGGAGGCATTTAAGGATGCGAACCTCTTGAAGGGCGGACTTGTATATGCTGACGCTATAACAACAGTATCAAAGACATATGCAAATGAAATACAAAATCCTTTCTATGGTGAAGGATTGGACGGACTTTTAAGAGCCAGAAGTAATGATCTTAGAGGAATTGTAAACGGTATTGATTATAATGAGTTTGATCCTGAAACAGACAAGCTTATTTATAAAAAAATTATAACAGCAAGAACTTTAGAAAAGAAAAAATTAAAAATAAGAGAGCTTTACAAAAAGAGCTTGGACTGCCTGTAGACGACAATAAGTTTATGCTTGCGGTTATTTCAAGACTTACAGATCAAAAGGGATTTGATTTGGTGGAATATATGATGGATCAAATCTGTGAGGAAAATGTACAGCTTGTGGTACTTGGGAACCGGAGATGACAGATATGAAAACATGTTCAGACATTATGCATGGAAATATCCTGACAGAGTATCTGCAAATATCTATTACTCCGAGGAAATGTCACATAAGATATATGCAGCTGCGGACGCCTTCCTTATGCCTTCGCTGTTTGAACCTTGCGGTCTCAGCCAGCTGATGTCTTTAAGATACGGAACTCTTCCGATAGTTCGTGAGACAGGCGGACTTTGTGATACCGTAGAGAGCTATAATGAATTTGAGTCAAAGGGTACAGGTTTCTCATTTTGCAAACTATAATGCACATGAGATGCTTGACAGAATAAATTTTGCTAAGCATATTTATTATGATAAAAAAAGAGAATGGAATAAGATGATTGACAGAGCGATGGCTGTGGACTTCTCATGGAAGCAGTCTGCACTTGAGTATCAGGCTCTGTATGATTGGTTGATAGGATGAAAGAATATTTAAATAATATAGAGTATATGGAATGTGTAAAAAGATATACTTAACAGTGGAATTTTTTTCAAAAACTGGACGGCTTCGTTCAACATGGATGTACATCTACAATGGAGCACAGTATAGACGTTTCATATACAACATATTTAGTGTGCAAAAAACTTGGTTTAAATTACAAATCTGCTGCAAGAGCGGCACTTTTACATGATTTTTATCTATATGACTGGCATAGACCGACAAAGGAAACGGGAGCATTTTTACATGGTTTCACACATCCTTATAGAGCGGCAAAAAATGCCAAAAAGTATTTTAATATAACAAATAAGGAAGCAAGTATGATTAAAACTCATATGTTTCCTTTAACACCGATTCCTCCTCTTTCAAGGGAGGGATGGGTGCTTACAATGGCTGACAAGTCAACTTCAATAAATGAAATAATTGCAAATATGAAAAATGTTCACAGAGCAGGGGAGGGGACTGTATGAGTATTTTAGATGAGATTGTTTCAAATCAGGTGCTCATCAGTGCGGCTCTCGGATGGCTGGTCGCTCAGTTTTTAAAGACAATGATTGATATATGGTATAATAAATCATTTTCACCGGACAGACTTTGGGGAAGTGGTGGAATGCCAAGTTCACATTCGGCTACGGTATGTGCTCTGGCAACCTCAAGTGCATTAAAATACGGGTTTGCAGGCTTTGAGTTTGCCGTTACATTTATTTTTGCTCTGGTTGTTATGTATGATGCAATGGGAGTAAGAAGAGACGGGAAAGCAGGCAAAAACTTCTTAATATGATTCTTGAAAAATAATATTTTTGAAGATAATTTTGAACATTTTGAAGAGAGATTGAAAAGAATTCGTAGGGCATACTCCGCTGCAGGTATTTATGGGTGCGATTTTAGGTATTGTTATAGCATTTGTAATTGGAGGAATATATTAATGATAAAACTTATTGCCTCGGATGTGGACGGAACTTTAGTAAGTGACGGTGGTGGCAAGCTTGACAAAAGAATAGTTGATATGATAAAGGCTGTTCATGACAAAGGAATTCATTTTGCCGTTGCCTCCGGAAGGCAGTGGGTGAGTATAGAAAATGTCTTTGAAGAAGTAAAGGACAAGATATTTTTATATATCCGATAACGGAGCTTATATCGGGGTAAACGGTAGAAGTCTGTTTATAAATAAAATGGATGATGAGATTTCAAAGAAATTGATTCTTGATATAAGAAAAAATAAGGATTTGATTGCGATAGTTGCCGATGAATCAACATACTATATTGAGGAAAACAATGAATTTCTTATAGACTGGATAAGAGGAGGATACATGGGCAGAATAGAACTTGTAGACGATCTTACCAAGGTGAAAAATGTAATAAAAATTTCAGCATATTCGGAGAATGTATGCGGTAAGGCCGATGATATTATAGAAAAATATTCGGATAAACTTTTAGTGAATTATGCAGGCGAGATGTGGCTTGACTGTACAGCAAAAGGAGTTAGCAAAGGGAATGCGCTAAAGAAGCTTCAGGAAGCTTTTGATATAACAGAACATGAAACAATGGTTTTTCGGTGACCAAGCCAATGATGTTGAAAATGTTTAAAAGCTGCTTACTATTCATTTGCAGTAAAAAATGCCGCACCGGTAGCAAAGGAAGCGGCAAGATTTATGGCAGACAGCAATGAAAAACCTTGGAGTTTTGAAGATATTAAACTATCTGCTTTTAGGAGACGGAATTGAAGAGAAAAATTTTTAATCGGATTCGTAACGGCTCTTTTTATTTCAGGTTGTGGAATAAAAAAACGTCCGGCATAAGTGAAAAAATATAAAGATAAATTTATCAGAAAACAAACTTGGATATAATTACAGTCAGATGCTTATTCCCGCATTGTCGGAGAGCCAAATTATGACCGATACATATACCGATGCAATATGGGACAGCTATGTTGACAAGGACAAAAAATTTACATTCAGAGATAATTTTTATAATGATTTAAAAAATTATTATAAAGAACTTGTTGTACTTAAAAAGAATTGCGGAAAACGAAAATATTACATTATCTGAGCAGGATAAAACAAAGGCATTAAAACTTTCAAAGATATTTTACGATGAAAAATGCAGCAAACGGCGGAAGCTTTCCCGGACTTACAAAAGAAGACTGTGATACGGTTTTCATGGATTATATTCTGGTGAATAAAACAAAAAAGAATTGATTGAAAAGAATGTAAAAGAAGTCAGCGAAAGTGAAGCCAGAATAATGGATTTTCATGTGATTGAGGTTTCAGATTTTGAACTGGCAAATACTCTTTTAGACAGATTAAATAATGGTGAGAATTGTGTGAAACTGGCAACTCAATTTTCTGAAAGCGACAGTATTTCAAGAAGCATAGCGATAAATAACGAAACTGAAGATGTAAAGAATACGTTGGGAGTAATGGAAGACGGAAGTGTAAGTCCTATAGTTACAAACAAGGGTAAATATGTGCTTTATAAATGTGTAAAGAGCTATAATGCGGAAGCTACAAAAAAAGAATAAGCAAAGAATAAAAAGAGGAAAGAGAATCGGCATATCTGTTGAATTTATATAATGAGTTTGTGAAAGAAAAATCCTATAGATATAAAACGAAAGCGAGTTCGATAAGGTTTGCAAAAATTCAGGGTCTCATCTTTCGGGAAGAGATTTCTTTACACTGTGGTCGGAGGAAGCAAATGCAGGTCTTTGAGATTTTAGAAGTTAAGGAATTTACAAAAATTACTCTTTATGACAGATATATTCGATAAATTCACTGTTGTGGAAGCCGAGTTTCATACATTTGTAAAATATGATATCAACTGTAAGCTTTAATAAGCCTTATTTTGACGAAGAAGAAAACAGAGATTTTTTTGTACCTGGGGGTGAGATAAGGCCTATTTGCTTTGGAATAATAAAGGGAAAGAGAAGACCTACTTTTTTTTCAAGCTGATTTTTAAGTTTTCAGAAGAATTTAAAAGAGATTGGATTAAAAAGCAATACAACGAAAAGATATAGATGGGGATTTGTATTTGAATATAAGATATTCAGATAAAGAAATGAATTTAATATCTTCATTTTCGCCGAAAACTTTTTTTACTTGACGAGAGATTATAAATGCATTTGATTTATATGTAAAAAAATATGTTTGGAAGAATAAATATTACAGTGGAAGAAACGGGAGAATAAAGTGAAAGATAAGAGCATTCTTGAGATGTATCTGGAGGATATGAAGGAAATAAAACCGCTTGAAGAATCGGAACTTGATACATTAAAAAAAGCACTCTTAAGTGGGGATAACAGTGCAAAAAAACAGGATTATCGAAGGTCATATGATGTATGCTACAGAGCTTATACAACCCTTTGTAGGTTGCGGTCAGGAAATAACGGATTTGATAAGTGAGAGTCATCTGGCGCTTACAATGGCTGTGGCTGAGTATAAATCCGGAGATTTAAAAGCTCAGATAAGAACGGCTGTGGAAAAAAGACTCAATGAGATAGTTGATGAGGAAACAAAGGTAAAGAATGCTTCAAATATGTTGGCGGAGAGATTGAACGACTTGATGGAAGCATCAAGAATTTTTGGCACAGGAGTATGGCAGAGAAGCAAGTGTAGAAGAACTCTCAGACAGACTTATGGTTCCGAAAGATGAAGTGGAAGAACTTTTTAAAAAAATAAGTTTGAACGCAATGGATCCGGAAAAAAATATTTAGAATATGGAGAAGCTTATGGAAGAGAAAAAAAATTTGATTGTAGGTCAGTCGGGAGGGCCTACAGCGGCTATTAATGCATCTTTGGCGGGAGTGTATTGCGGAGCAAAGCATTTCGGATTTGAAAAGGTGTATGGAATGAGATTCGGAATCGAGGGATTCTTAAATGAAAAAATAGTGGACCTTGATGAAACACTTAATTCAGAGCTTAATATTGAACTTTTAAAAAGAACACCGAGTTCATATCTGGGTTCTTGCAGATACAAACTGCCAAAGCCCGAAGCAGGTAATGAAGTTTATCAAAAAGGCATTTGAGCTGCTTGAAAAGTACAGTATAGATGTCTTTGTCTATATAGGCGGAAACGATTCTATGGATACAATCCTTAAGATGTCGGAGTATGCAAAAATTATAGGAAGCCCGATAAAGTTTGTCGGAATCCCGAAGACTATTGATAATGATTTACCTGTTACAGATCATACACCGGGATACGGAAGTGCGGCAAAATACATAGCTACATGTATTTCGGAGGTTGTAAGAGACTCAAATGTATATGATTTAAAGAGTGTGACATTTGTCGAGATAATGGGAAGAAATGCAGGTTGGCTTACAGCCGCGGCAGCTTTGGCAAAGAACAGTTTCAATGACGGAGCGGATTTTATCCTCTTACCTGAAATAGGTTTAAATTTAAAAGAATTTATAAATATACTTGGAAACAGACTCAATGAAAAGAATAATATTGTTGTGGCGGTATCCGAGGGTATAAAAGATCAAAACGGAAATTATATAAGCGAGGATGAGGGAAATGTGGATGCATTCGGACATAAGATGCTTTCAGGAACTGCAGCTTACCTTTGCTAAAAATAAAAAAAGTGAACTTGGCGTAAAAACAAGAGCCGTGGAAATAAATACATTGCAAAAGAGCGGCGGCTCACCTTCAAAAGTAAAACCGATATAGACGAGGCTTTCAATATCGGATTTTTTTAGGTGTAAAGGCCGGAATTGAGGGTGAAACCGGCGTTATGATGTATTTTGACAGGGTAAATGACGCACCATATTTGTCTATTGTAAGAAAATGTGATATAAATTTAGTTGCAAATATAGAAAAAGAAATCCCGAGAGGTTGGATAAGCGAGGACGGATTTGGAGTAAATGAAAAAAATTCATTGAGTATGCGAAACCGCTTATTATGGGTGAGCTTTCAAATATCGTTTGTGAAGGAATACAAAGTCATATAGTTAGTCTTAAGTAGTGGTTTCCGAGGAGGAAAAAAGATGGGCGTTAGAAGGATTTATGTAGAAAAGAAGCCGGATTTTGCTATAAGAGCAAAGGAACTTTTGGGCGAGCTTAGGAGCTATTTGGGCTTGAAAAACCTTGATAATGTAAGGGTTTTTGTCAGGTACGATATTGAAAACTATATCGGATGAAGACTATAAAAAAAGTCTGAGTACCATATTTTGTGAGCCGCCGCTTGATATCTGTTACGAGAGTAAGTTTTCACATCTTGAAAGTGACTTTTACTTTACCGTAGAGTATTTGCCGGGACAGTTTGATCAAAGGGCTGATTCCGCCATACAATGTGTGAAGCTGCTTGGAAGTGAAGATGATATAAATATCTGTTCCGCAACAACTTATATTTTCTCAGGGCAGTTTAGTGAAACCGACAAGGAGAGTATAAGAAATTACTGCATAAATCCTGTAGACTCAAGGATTGCCGATGAGTCTATACCCGAAACTTTAAAAACAGACTTTGAAATGCCTAAGGATGTGGAGTCTATAGAAGGCTTTATAACTATGGATGAAAAGGCCTTGAGAGATTGTTATGATAGTCTTTCTTTGGCTATGACATTTGATGACTTTAAATTTATACAAGATTATTTAAAAAATGATGAAAACAGAAATCCCTCTGTCACTGAGATAAGAGTACTGGATACATATTGGTCCGACCACTGTAGACACACCACTTTTTCAACTCAGCTAAAAGACGTAAGCTTTGAGGAGGGATTTTTTGGCGTTCCTGCAAAAGAATCATATGAAAGATATTTAAATGACAGAAAGGTTCTTTATAAGGACAAAAAAAGATAAGAAAAATCTGCTTGATGGATATTGCACTTTTGGCTATGAAGAAGCTTAAGGCCGACAAGATTCTTACCGATGTAGAGGAAAGTGATGAGATAAACGCCTGCTCAATCGTAGTGCCGATAGTTGTTGATGGCAGAATAGAGGAGTGGCTTATCAATTTTAAGAATGAAACGCATAACCACCCTACAGAGATAGAGCCGTTCGGTGGTGCGGCAACCTGCCTTGGAGGTGCTATAAGAGATCCGCTCTCAGGAAGAACTTATGTTTATCAGGCCATGAGAATTACAGGTGCCGCAGATCCTACATTGCCTATTGAAAAGACAATGCAGGGTAAACTTCCGCAAAGAAAGATAGTAACAGGAGCCGCACACGGATATTCATCATATGGAAATCAGATAGGTTTGGCCACAGGATATGTAAAAGAAGTTTACCATCCAAACTATGTTGCAAAGAGAATGGAGATCGGAGCGGTAATGGGAGCCGCAAAGAGAGCAAATGTCATAAGAAAAACTCCGGATCCGGGTGATATCATAGTACTTCTTGGCGGTAGAACAGGAAGAGACGGCATAGGAGGTGCTACAGGTTCAAGCAAAGTTCATAAGACCGATTCTATAATGACTGCAGGTGCAGAGGTACAAAAAGGTAATGCACCTACAGAGAGAAAGATACAAAGACTCTTTAAAAGACCTGAGGTGACAATACTTATAAAGAAATGTAACGACTTCGGTGCAGGCGGAGTGTCTGTAGCAATAGGGGAACTTGCAGACGGACTTATTATTGATCTTGATAAAGTGCCTAAAAAATATGCGGGACTCGACGGTACGGAGCTTGCAATCTCTGAATCACAGGAGAGAATGGCTGTGGTGCTCTCACCTGAATCGGTAGAGGAATTTTGCAAATATGCAGAGGAAGAAAATCTTGAAACAAGTATTGTAGCAAAAGTTTTGGAAGAAAAAAGGCTGCAAATGACATGGAGAGGTAAAACTATAGTCGATTTATCAAGGGCATTTCTTGATACAAACGAGTGCTACCTCCACAACAGATGTTTATGTAAAAGCTCCAAATGAAGTAGAAAATCCTTTTGAATACAATAATACAGAAAAAAACACAGAAAAAAGATGGCTGGAAACAGTGTCTGATTTGAATGTAGCTCACAAAAGGGACTTGTTGAGATGTTTGACTCAAGTATAGGAGCAAAAGAATGTACTCATGCCATATGGAGGAAAATATCAGCTTTCAGAGACTCAAAGTATGGTAGCCAAGCTGCCGCTTTTGGATGAAGAAAGTGATGCGGTTACCATTATGAGTTATGGTTTTGATCCGTATCTGTCAAGCTGGAGCCCATATCATGGTGCAATGTATGCTATAGTAAGCTCTTTAAGTAAAATTGTAGCGGCAGGCGGAGATTATAAAAAAGTACATTTTACTTTCCAGGAATACTTTAGAAGAATGACCGACAGCTCTACTTGGGGAGAACCGCTCTCGGCACTTCTTGGAGCTTATGAAGCACAGATGAAGCTTGGACTTGCGTCCATAGGCGGTAAGGACTCGATGTCAGGTTCATTTAATGATATAAATGTACCTCCTACCTTGGTTTCTTTTGCAGTGGCGGTAGGTGATAATAAAAATATTATATCAACAGAGCTGAAAAATCCCGGAAATAAGCTATACTTCGTAAAATTAAAGAGAGATAAATATGATCTTCCCAATTTTGAATATTTAAAGAGAATATACAGTGATATTCAAACAGAGATAGAAAATAAAAAGATAGTAAGTGCATTTGTTTTGGAGAGAAACGGAATAGCGGAGGCCGTTTCAAAGATGTGCTTTGGAAATATGTTGGGCGTAAGCCTTAAAGCCGATGAAGAGACTTTATTCAGTCCGGAGTTTGGAGGCTTTTTGCTGGAATCGAGTCGGAACTTGATTTTGAAGGAGCAAGCTATCTTGGAGAGGTAATTGAAGAGCCGAAGATTATAGTAAATTCAGAAGAGATTTCACTTGATAAGATATTAAAAAACTGGAAAAAACCTCTTGAGAGTGTATTCCCGTCAGTAGAAGAGCCTGAGAATAAAGAGGAGCTTGAAGATAAATTATACCAAGCTGAGAGTATTTATATTGCAAAAGAAAAAAATGCCCTACCAAGAGTATTCATTCCGGTTATGCCGGGAACCAACTGCGAGTATGATTCTATAAGAGCGTTTAGAAGAGCCGTGCAAGTGCTGAGGCATTTGTATTTAGAAACAGTTCACCTTTAGCTATAAAGGAATCTGTTGAGCATTATAAAAATGAAATAAGAAATTCACAGATAATAATGTTCCCGGGAGGATTTTCTGCAGGTGATGAGCCTGACGGTTCCGCAAAGTTTTTTGCTACAGTGTTCAGAAATGAAGTTTTGAAAAAAGAAATTGAAGATTTGCTTTTGCGAGACGGTCTGATACTTGGAATTTGCAACGGTTTTCAGACACTTATAAAAGCTTGGACTTTTGCCTGACGGAAAAAAATAAAAAGCACAGGAAGAGTTTTTCAGCAACTTTGGCTACAAATACTATCGGCAGACATATTTCAAAAATGGCATATCTTAAGGTGGTAAGTAATAAATCACCATGGCTTATGAATGCAAATCTTGGAGATGTGTATGCAAATCCGGTTTCACATGGAGAAGGAAGATTTGTGGCTCCGAAAGAAAGAATTGATGAGTTGTTTAAAAACGGACAGGTAGCTACAAGATATGTGGATTTAAACGGAAATCCTACCATGTGCGGTGAGTACAATCCGAACGGTTCTTATGCAGCCATAGAGGGAATTACAAGTCCGGACGGAAGGATTTTCGGTAAGATGGCACACTCCGAAAGAAGAGAAAACGGTGTTGCTATAAATGTTTTTGAAAAACAGGACTTGCAAATCTTTGAATCTGGTGTAAAATATTTCAGATAAATCAGATAAAAGAGGTTTGGAGAATATAATGATAAAAGTAGTAAAATTTGGAGGCAGCTCACTGGCCAGTGCACATCAATTTAAAAAAGTGGGAGATATCATAAAGGCTGATAAATCAAGAAGATTTGTTGTTCCGTCCGCACCGGGAAAAAGAAATTCCAAGGATGAGAAGGTAACAGACCTTTTATATGAGACATATGATGCGGCTGTAGAAGGAGGTTCATATAAGAAAAAATTTGAAAAAATAAAGGCAAGATATGAAGAAATAATAGACGGACTTTCACTTGACTTAAATCTTGATCATGAGTTTGCAAAAATAGAAGAACAGTTTTTAAATAAAAGCCGGAAGAGAGTACGCCGCTTCAAGAGGTGAATATTTAAACGGTATTATAATGGCAAAATATCTCGGAGTTGAGTTTGTAGATCCGGCAGAGATGATATTCTTCTTTGAGGACGGTACATTTGATGCAGAGGCTACAAACAAGGAAGTTTCCGAGAGACTTGAGAAAGTTCAAAAAGCGGTAATTCCGGGATTTTACGGCAGCGATCATTCAGGAAAAATCAGAACATTTTCAAGAGGCGGTTCAGATATAACAGGTTCTATAATTGCCAGAGGTATCAAGGCAGATATGTATGAGAACTGGACAGATGTATCAGGCTTTTTGGTGGCTGACCCGAGAATTATTCCAAATCCTGAGACTATAGAGTCGATAACATATAAGGAGCTTAGAGAGCTTGCATATATGGGTGCCTCAGTACTTCATGAGGATGCAATCTTCCCAGTAAGAAAAGAGGGTATTCCTATCAATATCAGAAATACCAATAAGCCGGAAGATAGGGGTACAATGATAGTAGAGAGTACTTGTAAGAGTGCAAAGTTTACCATCACAGGTATCGCCGGAAAGAAGGGATTCTGTGCAATAAATGTAGATAAGGCAATGATGAACTCGGAGGTAGGATTCTGCGCAAAAGTATTGGATGTTTTTGCACAGAACAATATATCTATAGAGCATATGCCTTCAGGTATTGACACTATGACCGTACTTGTACATCAGTCCGAGTTTGAAGAGCATGAGCAGCAGATAGTTTCAGGTATACATAGAGCGGTAGGTCCGGATACTGTAGAAATGGAATCGGGACTTGCACTTATAGCTGTAGTTGGAAGAGGTATGAAGGCAAACAGAGGTACTGCAGGAAGAATATTTGCTGCACTTGCGCATGCCAGAGTCAATGTAAAGATGATAGATCAGGGTTCATCAGAGCTTAATATCATTGTAGGCGTTAAGGAAAATGACTTTGAAACAACTATAAAGGCTATATATGATATGTTTGTAAAATCGGTATCTTAAAATGGCAAAAGTAATAATAATAGGCGGAGGTGCGGCAGGAATGATAGCAGCATACTCCGCTGCTTTAACATCAAAGCAGGTAATACTGCTGGAGAAAACGAAAAAACTCGGTAAAAAGATATTTATTACAGGCAAGGGCAGATGTAATCTTACAAATGCCTCAGACATGAATACAGTGATGGAAAATGTTGTAAGTAATAAAAAGATTTTTTTATTCAGTGCATTTAAAAAAATTTCACAAATGAAGACATTATGAATCTTGTGGAGAACAACGGGACGAAGCTTAAGATTGAAAGAGGAAACAGAGTATTTCCTGTCAGCGATCATTCCTCGGACATAATAAAGTCGCTTGAAAATGCCATAAGAGATCTGCATGTGGATATAAGACTTAATACAAAAGTGGATGAGCTTATAATAGAAAATGACAGATGCATAGGTGTGACAATTGGTAAAAATAAAATCATGGCGGATGCCGTAATAGTGGCTACGGGAGGAATGTCCTATCAGGCCACAGGTTCGGACGGTGACGGATATAGATTTGCAAAAGAGGCAGGCTTAAGCGTAAGTAAACTCTATCCTTCTTTAGTACCTTTTAATATAGAGGGGGAGAGAATAAAAGCATTGCAGGGACTTTCTTTAAAGAATATTCATGCTTATATATACAATGACAAAAAACTTGTATATGATGAATTCGGTGAAATGCTTTTCACACATTTTGGAGTGAGCGGACCTGTAATAATATCCGCATCTGCCGTTATCGGAAACAAAAAAATATAAAAGGTTACAAACTAAGTATCGATCTGAAGCCGGCTCTGGATGAGGAAAAGCTTGATGAAAGAATTCTTAGAGATTTTGTAGAGCAAAAGAATAAAAGTTTGAAAAACTCTTTAAATAAGCTCTTTCCCGCAAAGCTGATAGATGAGGTCATATTTCAAAGTAAACTCGATCCCGATAAAAAGGGTGAATTTACTTACAAAAGAGGAAAGACATAGTCTTGTTCATGCTACAAAAAATCTGGAATATGTGATAAGCTCTACAAGAGGCTTTAATGAAGCTATAATAACAAAGGGTGGAGTTGAAGTTTCACAAATAAATCCGAAGACTATGGAATCGAAGAAAATAAAAGGATTGTTCTTTGCAGGTGAGGTGCTTGATTTGGATGCATTCACAGGCGGTTATAATCTTCAGATAGCATGGTCAACAGGATATGCGGCAGGAGAAGGAGCAGGAAATGAGCAGTATAGCGATTGACGGACCTGCGGGAGCGGGCAAGTCGAGTATAGCAAAGGCTTTAAGTAAAAGACTTGGTTATATTTATATAGATACAGGTGCAATGTACAGAGCTGTAGCACTTTTCTTCGTGGAGAATAATGTTTCGGACGGCGCAGACAGCAGAATCGAATCTTTGCTTGAAAAGCTTGAGATAAGTATAAAGTACGAAGACGGTGCACAGAAAGTTATCCTAAATGGAGAAGATGTCACAGGTAAGCTGAGACTTGAAGAGATAGGTAAACTGGCAAGTAAATTCAGTGCCATCGGCAGTGTAAGAGAAAAAGCTTGTGGCACTTCAAAGAAAAACTGGCACAAAAAGAAAATGTGGTAATGGACGGCAGAGATATAGGGTACCGTGGTACTTCCAAA
>BNJV01002551.1_pt1 | contig 184147 bp, 268 predicted proteins | sample 8540591 | NCBI WGS metagenome assembly BNJV01 (sample SAMD00202457, study PRJDB9452) | human saliva metagenome | host: Homo sapiens | reverse complement strand
CTTGTTTGACCATCTGCGTATTGATACTCTGATGGTACGTGTAACCTTGCTGTTCAAATCAGCTGGATTCGTATTGTCATCCAAGCGTGGTGTCACAACAACTGTCCAAGTTTGGTCTTTTGTCTTATCGTTATCAACTTCTGACCATTTGCTGAGTGAAGCCATCACTTCACAAGAGTGTAACCAGCTTGTTTCAATTGTTCGGATACGAAGATGCTGGTGAGGTAAGCTACTGGCTCACCTGACTCTACCAGCCACAGAATCTGTGTAAAGGTCTTAGCTTCGTAACACCATTCTTACCATCTGTTACGTACTTGATAGAACCACGTTGCTCATCCAAGTTATACTTGACAACTTCTACTGGATTTTCAGAAGTGGGGTCAACAGTCACACACGGAACTTTTTGGTTTGTCCGGACCTGTAGCCTGTGATCGCTGGAGATGTCACTTCTGGAAGAGTAGCATGTTGGTTTATCCCAAGCACCAGGAGTTTTCTCACCTGTCACCTTGTTAACAGAAACTGGACGAGTAAACGTTACTGGTTGAGTAACTGTTGGATGAGCGGCGCGCGCGACCTTCTGTTACACCATCACCACGCTGGTATGGAATAGTCCGAGTAACATTTTTCGTTTCTTGTGTTGTTTCAACAACTGGAGTAACGACAACTTTCCAAACTTGGTCTTTTGTCTTATCGTTATCAAACTTCTGACCACTTGGTTGAGTGAAGCCATCACTTACAAGTTTGTAACCTGCTTCGGTGAGAGTTGAGCGATACGGCTAGCAGTTGAATAAACAACATCTTCACCTGATTTACCTGTAACACCGTCTGTATAAAGGAGTCTTAGCTGGAACACCGTTTTGTCCATCTGTTACATACTCAATGATACCGCGTTGATCATCTTGGCTGTAGCTTACTACTTCATCTTCGTTAGGAGATGTAGGAGTAACAGTTGAGGCTGGAACACTTGGTTTGTCTGGGAGTGAAACTCCAGTAACTGCTGGAGAATCAACTTTTGGAAGTTGCTTTCACTTGGCTTGTTCCATTGTCCAGAGTTTCAACACCTCGTCACCTGTTCACAGAAACTCAGCAGTAAATGTTGTTGTTTGAGTAACTGGACGAGGAAGTGCTGGACGACCTGCGGTCACTCCATCCTTGTATTGGTAACGAGACGTTACGAGTAACATCTTTTGTTTCTTGTTTTTGTCTCAATACGTGGGTAGAACAACTTCCATGTTTGATCTACATTGTTATTACTGTCAGTCTTTGACCGCCAGCTTTTAGTAAAGCCGTCGCTAACAGATCATAACCAACTGTTTTAAATTCGTTGATTTTTCGCAGTTGTTGTATAGTTACAGGTGTATCTGACTTACCAGTTACGTTGTCTGTGTGAAGGGTCTTAGCTGGAACACCATTTTTACCATCTGTACGGTAAACGATGCTTCCTGATCTGCAGCTGAATAACACAATTTCACATAACTTGGATCTGTTGGAGCAACAGAGGCTAATTTACACGTGGTTTGTTTTGTGTAAAAGCCTGCTACTTCTGGGCTATCAACCGCAGCAACACTGACAGCTAGGTGTCCAGTGCCGTATGTCTTCTTACCAGATTACTGGATCTTCTGATACTTGACGAGTAAATTGAGACTGTTTGTTCAACTGGTTGTGGAAGAGCTGGACGATTTCAGTCACACCATCTTCATATTCGTAAAGCGATTGTACGAGTAACGTCTTTTGTTTCAGTTGTTACTTTTTGGATTATTCTTACGGTATGAAACAATTTTCACGCCAACTTGGATCTGTTGGTGAAAACAGTAGCTGAATTTACACGAGTTTTATTTGGTGTAAAGCCTTGAATTGCTGGGTGTATCAACCGCATCTACAGTTCAGTGCTTGGGTCCAGTTGCCGTATGTCTTCTTACCAGTTCTTGCATCTTCTGACACTTGTCGTGTGAATCGTACATTTTGTTGTACTTCACGTGAAGGGCTGGACGACCTGAAGTCACACCATCTTTCGTATTCATAAGCAATTGTACAGAGTAACATTCTTTTGGTTTTCAGTTGTTACTTTTTGGAGCATTCTTGTCGTAGTAAACCGTTACATCACTTGGGTAGAATTTGGATTACTGTAACTCCGGGAACAGTTGCTGTATCTGAGTATATCCAGGACATCTAGAGAATCTACAGGTGCAAAATTCTTAGATGCAGGACTCCATGGACTGGTCTACCACCTGTCACAGTCCGAGTGAACTCAGCTGTTTGAGTGTAAGCTGGCGGAAGTGTCGGTCCTGTCACACCGGTTTATATTTATAATAAATAGTACGAGAGACTGTCTTCTTTTCTGTCTTCGTATCAGTTGCACCTCTACGGTAAACGTGAGGTTGCTGTACCCGTTGGTACCCCAGTCAGCCAGAGTTCCTGAGGTGGCAAGCTACCTCTTCATTCCAATGAAACCATAGCCAGAATCGTCTTCTGTTCAGTGGGTATAGGCTTAGCCTGAAGGCACCTTGTGGATAAGTTACTGAGCCTTCAGCAGATTTCGACCTTGCTCATCTTCATAACAGCCGTCAACAGAGCACTTTTGATGAAGTCGAAGCGTTTGATTTGGAACTGTTGCAAGTTCTTGTAGTTACCAGTCGTCGCCGTAACCACCATGGACATCATTGTTCTGGAGTAGAAACTTTCTTCTTCCATTGCTTAATCCCAAGATTACTTTCGTAAGAGACAGTTAATTCCTTGGTTACACCGTCATACTGGATAGCAAATCTGTGGAAACGACCATCCAAGTCACTTGAGTCTAGACGTTGAGCACTACCAGCATCTGTCTCAGCCCACCAGCGGTCATACTCACCACCAGTGAAGATACCTCCACCACGAACTTTTTATGAGTAGTATTTACCGAGCACCAATTGTCCCAGACGAGGGGTCTTCCTGCCCAACCATATTGGAATGAGTCCGTATTGCTAGTATCAAAACGGTTCCCTTTCGGTGTGGACGTTCCAGAAAAGTATCCAACTTGAAACCATTCGCGTTACGCAAACCACCAATACCAGGTTACCACCATCGGCACCTAGGTCTGTTGTATTCCCTGTGGAAGGCAAAACCAATACCATCGGCACCATAGCGTTCCTGGTCTTATCACCAAGGTTAACTCCACCAGTCAGCTTGAAGCTTGGTTCATATTGATCTCTACCTTCAGGCTGAAGTTACCTGTCTTAGAGGTTTTCATCTGGGTAAGGGTCACGACACCATCGTATGAATTATAGGGTAGCTGAACCATTCAATCTGAAGTAGTCAAGGAAGTTTTCTTTTTGTTACAGTTGTCTTCCTGTTTGTGGGTCAAACGAACGGAAGTCACTTTCTCCTGATTTACGAAATCAGCGTAACCTTTGTTTACTTCGCTTGAGCAGCTGCTAATGTTGAATTAGCTTGCTTTTGCTACATTTGCTGCTAGCTAGCTGTTGCCAAACTAGCTGTCAGCTAGCTGCCTTTCCCAACTGATACTCAGCGGGTTCTACAGCAGCAGTGATTCTGTAGCTGCTTGAGATGAAACCCAGTCGACTCTGCAGTAGCTGAAGTAGCTGGGCTAACTCGAGACCTCAGACTGAGTTGCAGCGGTTGATTGGCTGATCGCTACTGAAGCTTTAGACACTTGTAAAGTAGCTTCTTTTAAAGCTGTCTTCACTTTTGAAGTAACTTCTGATTTAACAGTTTTCTTCCACTTTGTAATAGGTCTTCAGCAGAGGTAGAAGATGCTGTAGATGCTGATGCTGCGCCCGGAAACTGCGTTGCTTTCAGCAACAGTTGCTACAGTGGAGAATTCTTTGTCTATGGCCGACTCGAGTCAGAATCATTCGCTCCAGATCTTCCTCTGAATCTGGCACAGAGGTCGTTTTCTCCGTAGGGGTGCTTGAAGAATCCCGTCTTAGCTAACGTATCGGCTGAACGACATTCCCCAAAGAACATGAAAGCTGCGACTGCTACAGAAGCCACGCCCATTAAACTTACGAACTGAGTATCGAAGCCGTTTCTCAGCACTCGCACGGTTTAATCTGCGTCTCGCATTTTATCCATGAACATCTCTCCTTTTAAAATATAGTTCAACCACCTATTACTCAACACCTTAACGCCTGAGCAGCAAAAGTATTTTTATAACATATGATTGGTGGTTTTTAATGTCAAAGTTTAGACACTAAACCATACCAATAATTATACCGTCCCTATTATATCAAGGATTTCGCTGTCTAATTTTTCTGTAACAAAGTGTAATATCAGATTATAGGGATAACAAAAAGCTTTAACCACGCCGTTTCAAGAGAGATGAGAACAACACAACCTTGATAATTTGATGATCAAAATCAAAATAAAAAGAGTCCCTGCAGGGCTCGATCCAACAAAGTCAGTCATAAAATCCGACACTTGAGATAGAAAACCTGTTTAGGACTCTCTTTATTTTTATTGAAATTCTGCTTCGACCCCAGTAAATAACCAGCCCTGCTAGAGAATTAGTTCATATTCAGTTAGGACATTGCCTTCAAAGTCACTGGCATGAAGATCCGGCCAAACACCTTTGAGAACCATGCCATACTGCGAAAAAGCTGACTGGGCTGTAGTCGAACAAGCCACGATTGTCCGTCTTGAAGTGGATTTCACCTTTTTCTGGCAAACTTTGCGAAGGTATCCAGAAAGACTCATGGGTCAAGCGACGTTTTTCATGTCCGTTTCTTAGGCCATGGATCAGAGAAATTCAAGCAAAGTCGGTCAATTTTCTCCGTCTGCAAAATAGTTGGTCAATTCGAACCATCCACCCAGAGCAGCTTAATATTGGGTACATCAGCTTCCAAAACCTTATCCAAGGCGTAACTCAGAACAGACTTCTGAATGTCAATCCCGATGTAATTGATGTCTGGATTAGCCTTGGCCATCCCTGTGATGAAAGCTCCTTTTACCACTCCAACTTCAACATGAGATCGGATGATCATTTCCATATCTCGCCACTTTCCTTTGGCATCAACTGGTTTAGAACTCACATAGTGGGGATTAGCCTCTAATGACTCTGTTGCTCCTTACGATTTCTTACTCTCTTATCTTTCCATACTTAGAACGGAAGTTGCGTAAGGCGCTAAATCTCCGTTCACATTTTCTAAATCATTATTTTCGTAATGTTAGCAATCTGCATCAGATAAGAGTATTGACCAAACCAATACAGTTTTTTGATAACCTTGTCATTGTACTTACTAACCGTAGTAGGTCAACCACTCCTGCCAATTGGTATCTGGGATATAGTGACTCAATATATGAGCAACATCTAACATTCTGTCCGTCAGCCGAACCGAATCCCAATCCACCAAATAAATCAAGCCACTATCTGTCTGAAACCAGTTGCTATGGCGCACATCACCATGGACAATCGTTGCATAGTCTTCACGAAAAGCAGGTACCGTTTGCCGCAAATCACGAATAATAGATTGCAGGTACTGATTGTTCCTCAAAACGACCGGCGCTTGATTAAGCCAGCTATTGATTAGATCGATTGGCGTTTCCAAGATATAACCCAATTTGGCCAACTGAGTCATCAGAGGCTTCGACCGGTGCAAACGCGTTAAAATATTGATCACTTGCTTTTAGACATATCATTAGGGCGTTAAAATGGTACCTGAAAAGCCATTCTTGGCCCTCATGACATTGCCATCTGGCAAGCGTCGACTCCTCAGAAGTTGCGGAGCAATTTGTTCTCTGGCTAAGCCTGCCAGAATCGGGGTCGTATTCATCTTGACGAAAACTCGCCCCCCGTCTGGATAAGTTCCCATATAGGCCTTTCGCTCTTACCAGCTATTGATGTCAGGGCTAGCTCGTTATCAACCAAGACCATGATTCCCCTCCTTAAAAAGTTTCCTCACTATTTTACTAATTTTTCATTCTTTTAGTCAACCAATCTTTTTAGTTTATATGGCAAATAGACTAGATACAAAAGATTGTCACTCAACATTACTAACACTGCCATCTTATCTTGGAAAAGAGCACTGCCACTAGCGTTTCAAAAAGCAAAACACTATGTCCAACACCTGTGATAACCTGTCTTGCTCCTTGATTTTTAGACTTACTATCCAGCGGGAAAAAGCTGGGTTAAATACTGATAATCAAGAGCTTCATACAAGACCAACAACTGAAAGAGCAAAAGATAGTTGAAAGGACGACAAAACCTGCAGCAATCCAAGACTGGCTGACGAAGACAATCGTTAAGAGGGCTAAAAGTAGGAGACGCAAGGTCAGAGGGAATAAATCCCCATTGCGAAGATAGGAGCGTAAAAACATGTTTTGCCAAGTCTTAGCATGGGTCTTAGGCAAATCTCGTCAGCCGTCCAAAGTAAGCCCTTCTTTTGACACTATTAGAAATGCCTTTCACATTTGTAAAGAGGGCAAAAGAAACGAAGAACTTTCTGCTTACGACCTTCCTCAGCTGCGATTGCATATTGCCAATCAAGGCGGTCAGCCTAGAAAAAGCGACGCCCCTTGAATTGAAAAGACCAGCCATTTTAGCAATAACATAAGGGCAGTACAGCCCAAAAGCCCCAGATTAGCAAACCTAAGGCCAAAAACAACAGCGCTAACAAGATCAGCAACAAGGTTTGCAGCAGACCAAAGAGAATATACGAACGCTGGATTTGTCCCTTGACAAACTCAATGACCGCCTGCTCCTGCACCAGCAAAAGAGCATATCTGGCTTTTCCAGATAGGGTTGCGGTATTCCCAAAAAGGAAGAATGAGCACAGAGAATAAGACTAATCCGGCTACGATCGGCCAAGACTGACTAGGAAAATTCCGCAGCAATTGATTGTACTGAACCGCCAAAAATCCGAGAAAAATCAATAAGAACAGGACAAAGTGATCATTGAGAACATAGCGCAGATACTTCAGACAGCGCTGACGGAAATCCTGCTTGCGTTTATGCAAATACTTCTTTCATAGCGCCGCCTCTTCTGTCAGGGCTAGATAGATGTCATTGAGACTAGCATCCGGCATTTGAAATTGGGCCCTGCAACTCAGTCAAGCTGCCCTTGGCCCGCACTTGACCCTTGTGCAAGATTACAAAACTATCGCACATCTTCTCAGCTGAGTCCAAAACATGGGTACTCATGAGGATGGACTTACCTTTTTTCTTTTCCTCATCCAAGAGCTGGATAAGATCTGCAATAGCTACCGGATCCAGCCCCAAAAAGGGCTCATCCACGATAAAAAGACTAGGATCCACCACGAAAGCACAGATAATCATGACTTTCTGCTTCATCCCTTAGAGAAATGCACTGGAAACCAGTCCAACTTATCCTTGAGTCGGAAGATAGTTAAGAGGGCGCTCCACGCGCTCAAAAGCGACTTCCTGCTCGATATCGTAAGCCATGGCCACTGTTTCAATATGCTCACCCAGGGTCAGCTCCTCATAAAGACTCGGTGTCTCTGGGATAAAGCCAATCTTCTTACGGTAAGCGCTAGGATTTTCTCCCAGCTGCAAACCATCAATCCGAATTTCTCCCTTGTAAGGCGTCAAAAGGCCAATAATCTCGTTGATAGTCGTGGATTTACCAGCACCATTGAGACCAATCAAACCAACCAACTGGCGATTGCCCACTTCAAAGCTGACATCCTTTAAAACCGGGATATTTACATAACCACCCGTAAGCTCTTTGATTTCTAACATATTTTCTCCAAATCTGGTATAATAGTTCTTATATTATAACAAAATCTAGCGAATAGAGGTATCATTTATGGCTGATTGTATTTTTGTAAGATTATCGCAGGGGAAATCCGTCTTCTAAAGTTTATGAAGATGACCCGGTAGTTGCCTTTCTAGACATTTCTCAGGTCACTCAGGCCATACTTTGGTCGTTCCCAAGCAGCATTTCAGAAATCTTTTGGAAATGGATGCAGACAGTGCTAGTCAGCTCTTCGCTCGTGTCCCAGACATCGCCCCGCAAGGTCATGAAAGCAACAGGCGCCAAGGGCATGAACATCCTTAACAACAACGAAGAAATTGCTGGACAGACGGTCTTTCACACCCATGTCCACCTAGCTCCTCGCTATGAAGAGACAGACGGTCTACAAATCAGCTTTGAAACCCACGAACCAGATTTTCCAGCCTTAGCTCAATTGGCTGAAAAAGATTACTCAAGCCTAAGGAGGGACTGATGAAATTTTTCAAATCTTATGCTGTTCACAGGTGCCGCCTGGACCAGCTACCGATTGGTCAAAAATCGGAAGGAAATCAACCAAGAAGTCGTCGAAAACATCTGATATCCTAGATAAAATTCAGGATAATTTAGCTAACATCCAGCACAATCTCGCCATTATCCAAGAACAGCGAGACAATATCAAGGAATGGCTCAGGACTTGACTTATAAATACAAGATTTTCGAAAAACAAGCCCTAAGCTCAAATTTCACAAATACAGGATATCTGGCAATAGAAAAACTTTCTCATAACTAACAAAAACCATGGCACAACCATGGTTTTTCATATTTGCGAGATAAAAACTTCAATCAAAACTTATCGACTATTCTTCCTTTAGTCTCTTCTCAAGAATTGATCCAAGTAATAGTCAAAGTAGGTTTTGCTTCCTGTAATGACTACCGACGACCTTCAATACCATAACGCATCTTTTTGCTTGGGCATCCGTTAAGCTTTATTTCAGCTTCCACCTTAAAAAGTTGCCTTTTTCCGTTTTTCGTCGCATTGTTGTCAATGTTTGAAATTTTAGATTTGAGAACAAATTCTTTATTATTTCCATCCATTGCAGTGAAACGCAGAGTCTCACCTTTTTTTCAGACTAGCTACATCTTTCGAGGTCACATGAGGTTGTGATGACGACCTTTTCCTGGTCAAAACAGGATACAATTGAGCGAGCAACTTCCTTCGGGAACCAGATTCGCTCCTGCTGTTTCAGGATTTAGGGTGGAGAATACCATCTTCAGTTGCTGTGATCATACCCTTTTTGAGTGATACCACCTTGAACCTTGAGATTGTTTTTCAACTCTAAAATCTTTTTGATTCAGAGCCGTCAATTCTTGACCAACTTTAGTCAACTGCTGAGCTTTCAAAGACTCAAGCTGACTATCCAGGCTACCAGAATGAGGCTTGCTGAGCACCAGAACCCGCATACTGTGCCCGATAACCCGCAAGAGCTGATTCAAACTGAGAAATCTGACTATCAATTTGCGAAAGAACCTGACTCTTTAGCTGACCTTGACTATCTGCGGCAGCTTGTGCCTCATAAGCCTGATAGATGCTATAGCCAGCATTAGTCGAAGGAACACTTGTTCCATTTTTGGATAGCATTTCTAAGGGTCTGGTAATCTGCTAATTTAGCATTTGTTTCATTGATCAGATTCCCCAGCTCTGCCTGTGAATTACTAGCTGCTGAATTTTGAGAAGCAATGGTCGAATTTTGCTGCTCGGTATTACTACGGATACTCGCAGCTTGATTCTTGTAATCATTAAATGCTTGCTCATAGCCGAAGCGATCCTCTCCTGAAAACTGGCTAGTCCCCGTCTTCAGACTTTCTTGCAGCAGCTCCAACTGACGTTTTTGCTCCTTCAAAGCTTTCACTTGAGAGGAGAAAGTTTCTTTTGAGTATTTTTCACTATCAGACTTATACTGAACTAAAGATCCCCTTTTTACAACCTTATTTTCCTTCAAATTATTAGTGACAATGGCATTGTTACTGGTTGATTGGATGTTGGCTAGAATCTTGCTAGGTTCAATAGAAGCACCTGAAGTAATAGTGATTTCTTTTTAGCAAAGAGAGAATAAGACCACAAAAATCAACAAGAAGAAAGTCGGTAAAAATCACGCGCACAGAAAAGCTCAGAATATCTACGGTTATAAAATTCGGCACTCTCTAAGTAATGTTCTTCCATCTTCTTTCTCCTTTCTAACTATTCACCAGATGAGCATAGAAACCATCCTGAGCAACCAACTCTTCATGCGTCCCTTGCTCCACGATTTCACCCTTGTCCAGAACAACCACTTTTTCAGATCGCTCCGCAATGGTCAATCGATGGGCAATGAAAATGATGGTCTTGTCCAACTCCAAAAGGTTGTCAATGATCTTTTTCTCTGTCAAGATATCCAGATTGCTGGTCGCCTCATCAAGGATCAAAAACAGGAGCATCGGTCAAAAAGAGCCCGAGCCAAGGCCAAGCGCTGACGCTGACCACCTGAAATTCCTGAACCATCCGATGTCAATTCTGTTTGGTAATTCAAAGGCATCCGTTCAATATCTTCACGAATTTCCGCAATTTCCAGCGCTCGAATGATTTCTTTCTGAGTCGTTCCGGGTTTTGCACCTAGGAGAACATTCTCCAAAAATGGTACCATTAAAGACATAAGGCTGTTGCGGCAAGTAATTGATATGACGGCGCAAGACATGCTTGTCAATCTGATTGAGGTTGATATTATTAACCAGAATTTCTCCCTCGTTTGGATCGTAAAAGTTCACGATCATCTTGGCAAGAGTCGTCTTCCAGAACCAGAAATTCCCACAAATGCCACCTTGCTGCCTCTTTCAATGGTCAAATTAATATCCGACAGAACATTTCGTCCATAGCCATACTTGTAGCTGACATTTCGCAACTCAATGTCGCCCTTGGTCATGCTCAAATCACGGATCGCTTTTTATCCATAAATTCAGAGTCAACCAGATAAACCTCGTTCAAAGCGATTATTGGCAACTTGGGCAGTCTGAAGCTTGGTCTGTAAATTGATAATATTTTTCCAGCGGATTTGTGAAATAAACCAGCAAAAGTATTATAAGTAATCAACTGCCCCAAGGTCATTTTATTGTCCATTACCAAAAGGGCTCCCATCCAAAGGATTGCAACATTCAGCAAGAGCTGAGCCGTCTTCTTCAAGCCGATTTGGATATTTTCCATCCGACTATAGGCAAATGATTTCTTCAGATAGTCAACAAATTCTCTATCAATCTTTTGATAGCGGAAATCTTCACTTGTCAAGGATTTTGATCGTCTCAATACCATTGATATCTTCGATAATAGAAGAAGACAGAATGGCATTGGATTCCATCGTGTCGCGATTCATTTTTTCAAATGGCTTCATGAAAGCGAAAATCACGACGATATAGATAGGCAGCGAAAGCAAACTGATAAAGAACAAATAGAAGTTTTGTGAGAACAAAACAATTGCCATGACGACAACGATAGACACATCCAAAAAGATGGACAGAATAGTACTAGCTAAGGCATCAATGATACTATTGGCATCGTTGAAGCGCGATACGATTTCCTGTCCTTCTCGTCGCAAAAAGACATGGGTAGATGAAAGACATGCTTAATATAGGACAAAAATCACATCAATCGAAAGGCGTTGGCCTAAAATGAGAAGCAGATAGCTCTGAGCATAAGTTGGGACCTGTTGCAAAATGTAGACGACTATTAGACCGAGAGAAATAATTCCTAAAGGTATTCCTCATCTGATTCGGTACGTAGTATCAATAATCCCCTGCATGTAGTAAGAACCCACGATATTGATAATCGTCACCAGCATCGTTGCAATAACGATATTGGCAATCAGTCCCTTTTGTTTCATTAAAATCGGAACAAAAAGACCAGAGGCCATTTTTCTTTCCTTGTGTGGTCTATATTCTGGCGCTGGGGCGATGAAAATAGAGACACCCTGTCCACTCTTGCGCAAACTGTTCCTTTGAAAGCTTGGTCATTTTAACAGCCGGATCTGGATCCGCAATATAAACCGAATGTTTATCGTGCCCAGTCACAGCTATAATAGTGAAGCAATTTCTTATCTTTGATAACATGGGCGATAAAAGGATAAACGATGCCCTTCATGTCAAATAAAGACATATCCGCTTTAAAGGCTCGTGTTTCAAAACCTAACTCTTCCGAAACCTTCACTAGCCCAAAAGCAGTTGTTCTCTTAAAGTTGTCTTGGCTATTTCACGCAAACTAGCTAAAGAATAATAGGAACCATAATAACTATATATCATGGCTAGCGCTGCTACACCACAATCTCTCGCGTCAACTTGAGCCCTATAATGACGCTTTTGTAAATCTCATACAAACTCCTTTATTTACAAAAAGTGTAAATTTGCTTTTTATGGAGAACGACCCTCATAAAAACTCCCTAATTAGTAAACATTCTATTCAACAAAAACTGCTTGTCGACTTTATCCATAGCGGTTCTCTCCAGCAAAAAACAAGTATAAATTAGGGAGAAGAACTTTCATAACAAGCATAGATATCTCTATCATACACTAATGTGGCGTATTTTTCCAATGGTATCAGTCGTTTTTACTCCATGTAAACATAAAATTACTTAAAAACAGACATAAAGTAACTTTATCAGACCATTCTACATTAAAAAGCCTCTTGTCCAAATCAAGACGAACAAGAGGCTCTATGTCGAAAACACAAAATATTAGTTAAAAACGTCTGGACTTGCAGCACCACCGTTGTTAGCACCACCACGATTGCTAGAGCCAGAACGTGATCCAATTCTAGAACGAATACGACCATATGCACGAATAGCAAGTCCACGTACAGTGCGACCAACTTCACGACCGATATCAAATACGGCACGTACAAGGTCACCACCGACCCATCCACCTTCTACTTCAACCAATTCAGCTTCAGTAAGTGGCATAAATTTTTGATCCAATGATTTAAAATCTTTGTTCATGAAATTCACCTTCTTCTATTTAAAATATTAAATTAGCTGAAAAAGTCCTACTAAAGAAGCCTGAAACCAATGAGCCACCCAAAATAGCCAATGATACTGTGAAAATGTCAACAGGGATACGTAGAATGCCCATCCACCGTCGATCATCATCATTTCTTCTTGCAGTCAACGCAGCAAATTGGTTGTCCATCATAGCAAAGTTTTTCCATATGTGTTCTCCCTACAAGGCCTTCTTAACCTTGTTAATATATTGTTTTGCGGTCAGTTTTTCAAACATTGACTCAACACCTATATTATACAACAACCATATGTGGTTCAACATGACATTGATGTGTCATGTTTGGAAGAAAAAATGTGTAATTTTTCATAATCTTTTTAAATATCCTATTTTTCCCATTTTCCCTAGTTTCATTTTGTGGTACAATAGGGGCTATGGAAAGTATTACTTTGAGTCCTAAACGAGCGGAGATTGAGGCTTTTGTCCAGAAATATCGACACAAGCTTGCGCCTAGTAAAAATCAGTATATCCAATATCTACTGAAATTGAACAGGGCAACTGTCAGTATCTATACTTCTGGCAAGGTTCTTTTCAAGGAGAAAAAGCTGGTCACTATGCTGCTTTTTCGGCCATCAAGCCGAGGAAGCCAGCAAGACTTCTCAGAAGATCTCCCTTATAGGTACGGATGAGGTCAGAATAGCTCTTACTTTGGTGGTTTAGCAGTTGTTGCTTCCTTTGTCAGTCCAGAACAGCACGCTTTCTTGCGTAAGTTGGGCGTGGGCGATTCGAAGGCCTTGACCGACCTTAAGATTCGGCAACTGGCACCGATTTTTGAAAGAAAAAGAAATCAACATCAGGCTCTGCTCCTGTCTCCAGAAAAATATAACGAAGTAGTTTGCCTCTGGTTACAATGCCGTATCTGTCAAGGTAGCTCTTCACAATCAAAGCCATTTTATCTGCTGTTACAAAAAGGTTAAGACCAGAAAAATAGTTATCGATGCATGCTACCAGTCAGCAGAATTATGACAAATACCTACAAAATGAAAAGAATCATTTCCCTATATCCTGTTAGTCTCATTGAGAAAGCGGAAGGAAAGTTTCTAGCTGTCGCTGTTAGCTCCATTATCGCCCGACCTCTTTCTGGAAAATCTGGAAGTCAGGTCAGAGCTTGGCTATACCCTTCCGAGTGGAGCTGGAAGCAAGGCGACCAGGTTGCTAGCCAAATCCTCAAGCCTATGGAATGGCTGGCCTCCAGCATACCATAAACTTCATTTTAAAATACAGAAAAAGCTAAAAGCTCTTAGAAAGGTGAGACTATGAAAAACAAACGCTTTGACTCCGTGCCTTCCTCAGGAGTGGGGAGTCTTTACCCTGATTATCTCTGTCATCTTGCTCACCTCGCTGGCTGCTCTGGGCACCTGTCAGTAGACGGCCACCTATGGACCCAACTCAGCCAATGGGAGAATATTTGATGGTTTTGAAACACCAGTCCATTGATCGCTTCGATATTGTCGTAGCCTCTGAAAAAGGATGACGATGGCAAAAAGAAAGAAGTCGTCAAGCGAGTGATTGGTCTTCCAGGGCGATACCATTCAGTACGAAAAACGACACCCTTTATATCAATGGTAAAAACTGATGAACCTTACTTAACCGAATACATCAAGAAATTCAAAAAGGACAAGCTCCAGTCTACTTATGTAGGCAAGGATTACACGGACAACGGAACTTTCTTCCGCAAGCTGGCCTCTCAAGCCCAGGCCTTTACCGTGGACAAGGAAGGTAGCCCCGTCTTTTACCATTAAACTCTTAGATAATGAGTACCTACTTTTAGGTGACGATCGTATCGTGTCCAAGGATAGCCGTCAAGTGGGTGCCTTTAAATCCAGTCAGATTCAAGGCGAGGCTAAATTTCGTATCTGGTAATCCTACCTTTCAAGACTTACTAATACTTAAGAGTATACTCCATCCAAACTCAGTTGACTACTCAGCTGGGTTTGCTTTTTAAAGACATATAGAAACAATGACAGAATTTTATTTTTCAGGCACTATTGAGCGCATCATTTTGAAAATCCCAGCAATTTCTTTCGAATCCTCCTCTTGGATATCCAAGACACGGATTGTGAAGATTTTGATGATTTTGAGATTATCGTGACCGGAACCATGGCCGATATTATCGAAGGCGAGGATTATACATTTTGGGGCAACCTGGTCCAACATCCAAAGTACGGACAGCAACTAAAAATTTCCCGCTACGAGAGGGCAAAACCGACTAGCAAGGGCTGGTTAAATATTTTTCCAGTGATCACTTTAAAGGTATCGGGGTCAAGACAGCCCAAAAATTGTGGATCTTTATGGGGACGAAACCATTGATAAGATTTTAGCTGAGCCAGAAAAACTCAAAGAAATCACTGGCCTTTCCGCCAAAAATCGAGAAGCCTTTGTGGCCAAATTGCAACTCAACTATGGAACAGAGCTGGTCTTAGCTAAGCTGGCCGCCTACGGCATTCCCAACAAACTAGCCTTTGCAGATTCAGGAAACCTACAGGAAGAAACGCTGGAAATCGTCACGAGCACTATCCCTACTGACTGGTTGAAGATATCCAAGGTATCGGTTTTAAAATCGCTGACCAGCTGGCCCAGCAGTTGGGGAATTGAAAGTGACGCTCTGAGCGTTTTCGGGCTGGCTTGATTCATACCCCTTCTGACCCAATGTATGGAAACTGGAGATACCTATTTGGAAGCTAGAGACCCATTGGCTCGTACTATTGAGCTTTTGGGAAAGTTCAGCTGCCAAGTAGAGCTGAACCCCAGTCTGGTAGCCGATGAATTCGCACACCTGATTGAAGAGAGACAAAGTCCAAAATGTTGAGACCAAGATTTTTGAAAACAGCCTCTTCTTTGCCGAGGAGGCATCCCGCAGCAATCTGGTCCGCCTCTTGGAAAAAGGCCGTCAGGATCGCTTTAAAGACGATCCTCAATGCCATCACCCAAGCTGCAGATGACCTAGGCATCCACTATGATCAGATTCAGAAGCAAGCCATTTTCGACGCTATCACACAAAAAGTCTTTATCCTGACGATGTGGACCCGAGGAACAGGAAAAACAACGGTTGATCAATGGTATCATCGCTGTCTATAGCCAGATTCGGGGCTTGGATTTGAAAAAGAAGGCGGAGATTTGCCCATTCTCCTTGCTGCTCCGACTGGTCCGAGCTGCTCGCCGTATGAACGAATTGACTGGACTACCCAGCGCTACGATCCACCGACATCTCGGTGATCGACTGGAGATGATGATACCAGTCATTTGGATGATTATCTGGATGCTGACTTTATCATCGTGAGACGAGTTCTCCGATGGTGGACACTCTGACCAATCAGCTCCTCAGTAATATCTCTTCCAATACCAAACTGCTCTTGGTTGGGGATGCAGAGCAGTTGCCCTCTGTCGTCTGGTCAGGTATTAGCTGACCTACTGCAAAATACCGAGCATTCCCCAAACCAAGCTGGAAAAATTTTACCGTCAGAGCCAAGATCTCGACCATTGTCACCTGGCTAGTCAAATCAAAAAGGACTACTACCACAGAAGATTTTACTGAGAAAAAGCGGATCGTTCCTATTTCGAAGCTCGAAATGAACACATCCCGCCCTATGATTGAACGAATTACCAGGCGCAGCTATTCGCAGCGGCATCCCAGCTCAGGATGTACAAGTGCTGGCCCCCATGTACTCGCGGACAGGCAGGGCATTGACCAGATAAACAGCCTCCATGAAAATCTGGATCAATCCTGTGAAAAGATCAGCTGACCTTTGAGGCACCCGATTGCCAATATCGACAAGGGAGACGGAGTCATCCACTTGGTCAATGATGCCGAAAGCAATGTCTTTAACGGTGACTTAGGCTACATCGTCGACCTGCTCCCAGCTAAGTACACCGACTCCAAGCAGGATGAATTAACCATCAACTTTGACGGCAATGAAATTAGCTACCAGCGCAGCGAATGGTACAAAAATTCGCCCTAGCCTATGCCATGAGCATCCATAAGTCTCAAGGCAGCGAGTTTCCCGTGGTTATCCTTCCCATTACCCGGAAGCAGCCACCGCATGCTCCAGCGCAATCTGGTCTACACCGCTATTACCCGAGCCAAGAGCAAACTGATCCTACTTGGGGAAAAGTCAGCCTTTGACTACGCTGTAAAAGAATACTGGAACAGCCCGCAAAACCTACCTGATTGAACGTTTTGGGATGTAGAACCCTCAAGAAATTATCCACAATCCTGTGGATAACAGCGAACCGCCTGTGGAAAAACTATATCCTCAACAGAAGAAAACTTCCAGAAAAATTGATCCTATGATTGGTATAACAGAAGAAGATATTCACAGTATTTTTGGCGATGGCAATTAAATGGAAAACCGAATCCAATAGGTTTTACTTTTTATGCTGTCACAGAACCTTACTAAGAAAGCCTCATAGTTCCTTCTTTACTCAGATTCGACCAAGAGTGCCTGTATCAAATATTCCCCTTTAAAACAGTAGAGTCTGAGATAGTTATGTCCCAGACTCTTTTACATTCTTATCCAAACCCCGTCACTGTCGGTCCCATTAAACGAACGCCCTCGCGGCTGCTCTTCCGGGCTGTCATAGATTTCATGACTAACCCGCTCAATCACTTCGACTTCCTTCGTTTCTTGCTCCAAGGTCCTCCTTTTAGTTAGAGTTGAAAAAGTCAGCATAGCGGATTTTGAGGACAACCGTCTTGCCAGCTTTCTGCGTGTTTCTCTAAGCTGAAAGCGACCTTAGCTGCCAAGCGAGATAGTTCTTTTTATATCCTCCTCGCCATGGAGCAATTTGGCATAGGTCCGCTCCTTACCGATAGACTTGCGAATACGATTGGACTTGATCGGACTATTGCTGATACCACGCGCTTTCCGGTAGAGATCAAAGCCAAAGCGGCCGAACTTATCAATCAAGGTCATTTCCGATATCTTGAGCAGATCTGCACCAGTATAAACACCCATTTTTATGCAGTTTCTCGACACTCTTCTTACCCACCCCATGAAACTTGGCAGTATGTCCATAGACGCTCAAAAAGGCCTCTGCCTCTTCGGGTAAAATAACAGTCAGACCGTGCGGCTTCTCATAATCACTAGCAATCTTGGCCAGAAACTTATTATAAGAAACGCCTGCCGAAGCCGTCAGTTGCAGCTCATTCCAGATATCGTGCTGGATCAGCTTGGCAATTTTGACTGCAGATTTGATACCCAACTTATTTTTCGTCACATCCAGATAAGCCCTCGTCGATGCTCATGGGCTCAATTTTATCCGTGTAGCGCTTGAAAATCTCTCGAATCTGCAAAACCAACTGTTTGATATTTTTCATAATTTCCCGAAATAAAAATTCTCGCGGCAACGCTCGTAGGCTTCCTTTGGAGCTCATAGCCGAATGAACTCCGAACTTTCTGGCTTCATAATTACAAGTCGAAACCACACCACGTCCACCCGTCTGACGCGGATCACTACTGATAATCACAGGCTTTCCCTTGAGCTTAGGATTATCCCGCTCTTCGACCGAAGCAAAAAGCATCCATATCAATATGAATGATCTTTCGCGATGTGTCTATTAATTAGCGGAAAAAATTAGCATGCCGGTCTATAAGTTAGAATAGATCTTTAGCAAATTTTATCATTTTTAAAGCAAGTTTCCAAAGGATTTTTATTCAAAAAGCAAGACCGGAAAAATGTGAGAAACTTTCTGAAGTACATAGATAAAGTGTTAAAATAAGAATTTCAGTGATTAGACAAATTTCTTCATAGTAACGTTCAAAAACAAGTACAAAAATAATTCAACTTATCAGCTTCTTTCTACTATTTTCATTTACCATTTTCAAAAATTATAAAAACAGTTTACGATAAAATATCAATCTGTATTATAAAAGAAAGCCTCTTTTAGCACCGAAAATTCGTTTGTGAAACCGATTACCTTATGATATACTTTAATTATAAATGTAACAGTTTATTGTTGCTAGAATAAAGAGGAAAATCTAATGGTTGTTAAAACAGTTGTGGAAGCTCAAGATATTTTTGACAAAGCTTGGGAAGGCTTCAAGGTGAAGACTGGAAAGAGAAAGCAAGTGTTTCTCGCTTCGTTCAAGCCAACTACACACCATTTATGATGGAGATGAAAGCTTCTTGGCAGGTCCTACTGAGCGCTCACTCCACATCAAGAAAAATCGTAGAAGAAACAAAAAGCTCACTACGAAGAAACTCGTTTTCCCAATGGACACTCGTCCAACATCTGTGCAGATATCCTGCTGGTTATATCGACAGAGATAACGAACTAATTTACGGTATTCAAAACGATGAACTCTTCAAATTGAACTTCATGCCAAAAAGGTGGTATCCGTATGGCTGAAACGACTTTGAAGGAAAATGGTTATGAACCTGATCCAGCTGTTCACGAAATTTTCACAAAATATGTGACAACTGTTAACGACGGTATTTTCCGTGCTTATACTTCTAACATCCGCCGCGCTCGTCACGCCCACACTGTAACTGGTCTTCCAGATGCCTACTCACGTGGACGTATCATCGGTGTCTACGCACGTCTTGCTCTTTACGGTGCAGACTACTTGATGCAAAGAAAAAGTCAACGACTGGAATGCAATCAAAGAAATCGACGAAGAAACAATCCGTCTTCGTGAAGAAGTAAACCTTCAATACCAAGCTTTGCAACAAGTTGTTCGCTTGGGTGATCTTTACGGAGTTGATGTTCGTAAACCAGCGATGAACGTTAAAGAAGCTATCCAATGGGTAAACATTGCCTTCATGGCTGTCTGCCGTGTTATCAACGGTGCTGCTACATCTCTAGGACGTGTGCCAATCGTATTGGATATCTTTGCAGAACGTGACCTTGCTCGTGGTACATTTACTGAATCAGAAATCCAAGAATTTGTTGATGATTTCGTTATGAAACTTCGTACAGTTAAATTTGCTCGTACAAAAGCTTATGACCAATTGTACTCAGGTGACCCAACCTTCATCACAACTTCTATGGCTGGTATGGGTAACGACGGTCGTCACCGTGTTACGAAGATGGACTACCGTTTCTTGAACACTCTTGACAACATCGGTAACTCTCCAGAGCCAAACTTGACAGTTCTTTGGACTGATAAATTGCCTTTACAACTTCCGTCGCTACTGTATGCATATGAGCCACAAACACTCTTCTATCCAATACGAAGGTGTAACAACAATGGCTAAAAGACGGATATGGTGAAATGAGCTGTATCTCATGCTGTGTGTCTCCACTTGACCCAGAAAACGAAGAACAACGCCACAACATCCAGTACTTCGGTGCCCGTGTAAACGTTCTTAAAGCCCTTCTTACTGGTTTGAACGGTGGTTATGACGATGTTCACAAAGACTACAAAGTATTTGACATCGACCCTATTCGTGACGAAGTTCTTGAATTTGAATCAGTTAAAGCGAACTTTGAAAAATCATCTTGACTGGTTGACTGACACTTATGTAGATGCTTTGAACATCATCCACTACATGACTGACAAGTACAACTACGAAGCAGTTCAAATGGCCTTCTTGCCAACTAAACAACGTGCTAACATGGGATTCGGTATCTGTGGATTTGCCAATACTGTTGACACATTGTCAGCTATCAAGTACGCTACAGTTAAACCACTCCGTGACGAAAATGGCTACATCTACGATTACGAAACAATCGGTGAATACCCACGTTGGGGTGAAGATGACCCACGTTCAAACGAATTGGCAGAATGGTTGATCGAAGCTTACACAACTCGTCTACGTAGCCACAAACTTTACAAAGACGCAGAAGCTACTGTATCACTTTTGACAATCACATCTAACGTTGCTTACTCTAAAACAAACTGGTAACTCACCAGTCCACAAAGGTGTATACCTCAACGAAGATGGTTCTGTGAACTTGTCTAAACTTGAATTCTTCTCACCAGGTGCTAACCCATCTAACAAAGCGAAAGGTGGCTGGTTGCAAAACTTGAACTCACTTGCGAGCCTTGACTTTGGTTACGCAGCTGACGGTATCTCATTGACAACTCAAGTTTCACCACGTGCTCTTGGTAAGACTCGTGACGAACAAGTGGACAACTTGGTAACAATTCTTGATGGTTACTTCGAAAACGGTGGACAACACGTTAACTTGAATGTTATGGACTTGCAAGATGTTTTGACGACAAAGATCATGTCTGGTGAAGACGTTATCGTGACGTATCTCTGGATACTGTGTAAACACTAAGTACCTCACTCCAGAACAAAAAACTGAATTGACACAACGTGTCTTCCACGAAGTTCTTTCTATGGATGATGCACTTAGCTAAGCCTCTTTCCTAATTGTAAAACCAGCTGAAAATCAGCTGGTTTCTTTTACTGTGAGAGGTAGCTTTGAGCATTTGTGTTATAATAGAGTTATTGTGAAATGAAAAGAAAAAGGGATATAATGGCTGAGAAAATGTCTACAGATGAAAAATCTTAATCTATGGCCGTCGATGTTATCATGCTAGCTGGGACCTTGCTATTACAAAGCGGCTCAGAGATTTATCGGGTCGAAGACACTATGATCCGGATTGCCCATTCACAAAGGCATCACGGACTGCAAATGCCTTAGCCATGCCCGTTGCCATATTCTTTTCAATTGAAAATACTAATATTTCTCGAATGAAGCAGAAATATCCATATGAACTACAATATCGAGAAAGTCTGCGATGTCAATCAGGTTTCTCGGCAATTAGTCAGTGGAGCAATCAATTTTGGAAGAGGCTCTTGAACAACTAAGGGCACTTAAAAACGAAAGGGGTTCCTTATAGCAAAGAGAACCTCATTACAGCAGCCACGCTCAGTGCTCCTTTTCTTTTTCTATCATGTTTGGTGGAAATTTTTACGATGCTCTTGGAGCCGGTATCGCATGACTCTATTTGGCTTCTCTTTCTCCCTTTATGTCGATAAATATATTCGAAATTCCTTTTGGTTTCCAGCCTTTGCTGGAGCTTTTGTCTTCGGATTATTGAGCCCAGATCTGGGCTCAGCTACTCAGGATTCTGATTCAACAGCAGACTTGATCATCGCAGGAGCTGTTATGCCCTTCGTCCCAGAATCGCTCTGACCAACTCAGTTAGAGAGAATATCATGACCAACCATATCAACTCTGGAATGAGCAAACTCTTTGAATCGCTCCTCATTCCCTTGCTCTCGGGGCCGGTACTTCTGTCGCCCTCATTCTTATGAAATAAGCCTATGACAATCTTGACTTTCTTACTACAAGCTCTGGCCAGCCTACTGGCTATCATCACTTTTCTAATCGTTCTAAATGTCCAGCGTAGTATGCTGATTCACGTGCGAGTTTTAGGAATGGCTACTTGGCTACTCTATCTCCTACTCCAAGGGGCCGACCAATGTTATCATTGCAACCTTCGTGGCTGCTATCATTGGTTCCTGTACCAGCCAAATCCTCAGCATCATCTATAGAACGCCGGCTGTCGTCTTTATTTTGGCCATTCTAGCGCCTCTAGTACCTGGATATATTTCCTATCGGACAACTGCCTTCTTTGTGACAGGTGATTACAGTCATGCTATGGTCAATGCTACCTTGGTCGTCATCCTAGCCTTGGTCATCTCTATCGGCATGGCTAGCGGGACAGTTGTCTTAAAGATTTACAGCTACCTGAAGAAACATCCTCTGCACTATAAAAAATGAGTCAATACATATTGACTCATTTTTCTTTTCGAATTTTAGTTAGAATTTCCTTAGCTTTTGCCTGATTAAATTGCTTCTCTTTGAGAAGTTCTTCAACAACAGCAGCAATCTCATCTTCCTGAGCACCGGCCAATAAAGCTAGGGATTTAGCTTGGAGCTTCATGTGGCCAGCCTGAATCTCCCGTAGTCACCAGTGCTCTTAAAAGCGCAAAATTTTGCGCTAAGCCGACAGAAGCGATAATCGAAGCTAATTCTTTTGCTGTCGGTTGCCCCAATAAATCAAAACTGGCGACTACCATTGGATTAAGGCCAATGGAGCCTCCCTTAGCCGCAACCGGCATGGGTGCAAAAGTCAACTGGCCATAGAGTTTCTTTCCTCTAAATTGGCCTCCCAGTTACTCAATCCTTGATAACGGCCATCACGAGCAGCAGTAAGGGCATGGGCCCCAGCTTCAATGGCACGCCAGTCATTACCTGTCGCCAAAAGAACTGCATCAATTCCGTTGAAAATGCCTTTTATTATGCGTGCTGGCCCGATAAGGATCCTGCTTTGCAAATTGACTGGCTAAAGCGATTCTTTTGAGCAGTTCGTTCAGCTTCTGCCTTGTCTCGACTGGAGTGGTGAAAATCAATTTCACAAGAGGCTGTTACAAGCGCTTCAGTCGCATAGTTAGATAAGATAGCCATCAAGCTCTGTCCACCTGTTAGCTCCTCCAACCGTTCTTTTTAGTGCTTCTAGCATTGTATTAAGGATATTGGCACCCATGGCTTCCTGAGTGTCCACGACAAGGTAGACAACTAGAAAGTCCGTTTCTCCCTCTAGAAGTCCATTCGTAAATCACGCGCCCCACCTCCTCGCTTGACGATGGAAGGATGGGCTTGATTTGCCAATTCTAATAAAGCTGACTTCTCATTTTGGATTTGCTCTAAGGCTTTTAGCTACATCGAGGCATCATAGAGGGCGACTTGCCCAATCATCTGCCGATTATGAATCTTGATCTTGAAACCGCCATTGCGCTGCAATGATTTTGCTGCAAAACTAGCAGCAGCAACGACAGAGGGCTCCTCTGTTGCAAAAGGTACCTGATAAACCTGCCCATCTATGAGAAAGTCCGGTGCAATCGAATAAGGCAAAGGCCAAAACAGAAAGCATTTTCACTCATTTGATTTGGCTGTCCTCCAGCGGCAAATGGCTTTTGATTAGCAAGATTTTGCCAATTCTCAGCCTGGAGTAGCTCATGGGCTTTCAGAAACTCTAGTCGCTCTGCAGGCGTTTTTAGAAAAATCCGGTCCAATTTATTTTCATGATGATTTCTCAACTTTGATATACTTGGTGGGTGTTGATCGATTTGAAACTCAAGGCGTAAACTTGGTCATCGTAGTCAGAGCAGCTGAGCCGTTTTTCATCCAGCTGAGCTTCTGCAAAGAAAAAGCTCTTCATAAGCAGCAACCGTCAGTTCTTGACGTTGATTCAATTGCTCTAAACGATTAGTCGTCAATTGTTTTTCATAACCTTCTACCAGATTGGCACTAAAAATCTCGGCCACAGCGCCACTCCCATAACTAAAGAGAGCAATCTTGTCACCAGCCTTAAGATTTTCAGAGTTTTCTAAGAGGGACAAGAGCCCTAAAAAGAGGGAGCCTGTGTAGATGTTTCCGACCTTTTGGCTATAGAGAATAGACTTGTCAAAGTTTTCTTGCAGGCCTTTTTGCTCCTCCTGAGACAAGTTTTTATCCATAATTTTATTCAGCCCCTTCAGCGCCAATTTTGGATAGGGAAGATGGAAACAAACCGCTGCAAAGTCTCCCAAAGCTAAACCATGACGCTTTTGGTATTCGTTCCAAGTCGTCTTGAGACAATCCAAGGTGACTGCTGGGTTGAGTAAACACCATGTGACGTAAGGAGTCGTAGAGTAATTTGGACGCCAGAAATCCATAATATCACGAGTCCGAGCCACATTATCTTCATTGAATTCAGGGATGCGTGGTTTTGACTGATCAACATAGCGACAGCGCCTGCGCTATGAGTCGGCTCGCCTCGGCGTTTCCTTTCCATGTTTGGCAATGTCACTAGCGATGACCAAGACCTTGCTTTTCTGGATATTGTCATGATATGCAGTTTGGCATAGTCTAGAGCAGCAGTTGCGCCATAGCAGGCCTCTTTAATTTCAAAAGCTACGAGCAAAGGGCTGAATGCCTAAAAAGACCATGAATAAAGACCGAAGACCGCCTTGCTTTTGGTCGATGCTGAACTCTGTTGCGACAATGACCATATCAATGGCCTTCTTGTCCTCAACAGTCAAGAGCTCAGCCGCTGTCGCACCCAAAGTGACAATATCCTCAGTTAAAGGAGCAATGCTGATCTCCTTCATCAATAATCCCTTGCTGAGCTTGTTGGGATCAATGCCCCGCTCCTCAGCCAGATGATCTCAATTTTTAAAAACATAATTGCTGGTCGCAAAACCGATTTGATCGATTCCGATTTTCATCATAAAGACCTCATTCAATTCATTTGATAGCTAATAGTATTCAGACATTATTTTACCATAATTAAGGCTAAAAACTCTTTTAAAAACCATATTTTTAAGCTCAAATCCGACTTGAGACGGAGAAAGCTCATCATTAAAAATGAGAGAAACTCAATTTTGCAACTTTCAGTTTCCCTCATCAGTCTATTCCAAATTTTTGAGCTAGCAAATTTAAGGATTTGAGGATAAGCTTCCGCCCATGAATCCCTGAAATCGCTCTTATTTTCTTTATAAAACAGTCCGAAGCTAAAGTCCTACTTCCGCTTCCTTGCAATCAAGTGAATCGGTGTTCCCTCAAAGACAAAGGCCTTGCGGATTTGATTTTCCAAGAAACGCAGGTAAGAGAAGTGCATGAGCTCTTCTTCGTTGACAAAGATGACAAAAGGTCGGCGGTTTGGTCACAACCTGAGTCGCATAAAAATTTTGAGACGTTTGCCCTTGTCAGTCGGCGTCGGATTAATCGCGATAGCATCCATGATGACATCATTGGAGTACCGCTGACGGAATACGGGTATTTTGACTCTGACTAATTTGTAATCATGTCTGGCAGCTTATGGAGACGCTGCTTGGTCAGGGCAGAGACCATAATCGGGGCATAAGATCAAGTACTGGAACTGGTCACGAATATCTTCTTTCCCAGTCTTTCATGGTATGGTTATCTTTTTCCAGCGTATCCCACTCTATTGACGACGATAACAATACCTTTACCTGCTTTCATGAGCGAAGCCAGCGATTCGCTTGTCGTACTCACGAATTCCTTCTTCGGCATTCATGGCACCATCAGAACGACATCTGAGCGGTCAATCGCCCGCATAGCCCGCATAACAGAGTAGTTTTCTCTGTAGTCATAGACCTTGCCTGACTTGCGCATACCAGCCGTATCGATCATGGTAAATTCTGACCTTCACTGTCTGTAAAGACCGTATCAATAGCATCACGCGTGGCACCAGCCACAGGACTGGCAATGACCCGATCCTCACCCAAGATGGCATTGATCTAGCTGGACTTACCGACATTAGGACGGCCAATCAAGCTAAACTTAATCATATCAGGATTTTCGACGACTTCTTCATGTGGAAGATTTTCAACGATAGCATCCAGAACATCCCTGTACCCAATCCCATGGACAGAAGATAGCTCGAAATGGATCGCCCAAGCCAGAGCATAGAAATCATAGATTTCATTGCGCATTCGAGGATTATCCACTTTATTAACCGCCAAGATAATCGGCATTGTGGGTCTTATAGAGCATGCGAGCGACATGCTCGTCCGCATCCGTGATACCTTCCCTTGCCGAGACACGACAAAAACGATAACATCAGCTCTCGTCCATGCAATCTCAGCTTGGTGCTTGGTTTGCTCCATCAAGGCGCATCAACATCGCCAGATCCGCCTGTATCAATAATACTAAACTTAGATTTACAGCCAATCTGCCGTCGCATAGATGCGGTCACGAGTAACCCCTTCCACGTCTTCCACAATGGAAATCGCTCACCCGCAATCCGGTTAAATAGCGTTGACTTGCCGACAGTGGGACGGCCGACAATGGCAATAGTTGAGTAAAGCCATGTTTTTCCTCTTTTCATTCTTTAGGACCGAGCTGAGCTCCGCCTTATTTTTCTAATTTCTTTCTTTGAATAGTTGGTCAATCGCTTGATTCGGCTCCTGACCAAATTGGGCTGCCAAACGCTGGCTCCAAGTATCCTGTGCTCTCTCACCAGCATACTCAGCCTGCACACGGTCATATAGGCCTCTGATGACTGAGCTGAGTTGCTCACAGTATTCTTCCTCAAAGACCACCGCTTCATAAGGCAGACGTGGTTTGACAGCATGGTTTTGATTAGGCTTTCCTAAAGCCATGCCGAAAACTGGATAAGTATAGTCTGGCAGATTAAAGAGCGGGCAATTTTTGAAGCTTCATAGCGAACTAAACCAATAATAACGCCGCCATAACCCAAACTTTCAGCTGCCAACAGAGTATTTTTGTCCAGCTAAAAGCAGCATCTGCTAGAGCTAATCGAGATTTTTCTAGTTTCCCTCAGGATAAAAGTCTTCCGTATGCATGTGAACGCCCTTTTGAGCACGATTGAGGTCGCCAACAAAAAGCAGGAAGGCCGAAGACTGCCCGAATGGCTTCTGGGGCACCAAGTCAAAGAGGGCTTCTCTTTGCTTCGCACTACAATGATCGAATAGGACTGAAAATTCTTCCAGCTGACGCAGCCCGCCCTAGCAGCATCAATGATGGCACGTAATTCCTTATCCGAAATCTGCTCTTTCGTAAAAGCGCCGAACAGACGTATGAGCCTTCATCAGGTTAATTGTTTCATTCATCGGCGATTTTCTCCTTCTAGGTAGTACTTCTTGAGCTAAAAACTTAATCCGCTCCATAACCCGCTTAGCTTGCCGGTCTCATCGCCATTCTTAGAATTAGCAAAGTGACGCTCAAATCTGCAAAACTAAAGTTAGAAGTAAAGAAAGGTTGGCAGATTTTCCTGATGCGGTGCTGAGAGAATGACCTGCAAAAAATCTCATCTCTCATCCAAGGGCTAGACTGCTCTGCAACGATATCGTCCAAAATCAGCACTTGAGCTATCTTGACTGGTCAATCTTGTCCTTGACCAAGCCGGAACTGATAGCATTTTTAACATCCAAAACAGCTTGGATAGTGAAGCAGAGTCGTTGAAGCACTACGTTTTTCCTGACAAATCATGTGCCAGCCAGCCATCATGTAAGCTCTTACCTCACGCCGAAATCTCCGTAGAGATAAACAGCCTTCTGATAATGCGGAAAAATCCGCAACAAAACTGGTCAAGAGTTCAAAAGCCTTGTAACGACCGACATCGTCTAAGTCTACTTTGGCCAAACTAAGCTTCTTTTTAGACTGGTGGGTAGATTGATGAGGTTGAGACGGTTTCTAATCGCTTCCTGTCTCTCCTGCTCGATCAACTCAGGTGTTTCCTCACAGGCAACATCCGCATAGCCTTCATTTTCACTTCAAAATTGGCTTTATAACCCTTAGCAATATAGTTCTGATCTTCTAGCAGGAAAACGATCTCGTTCGGTAATGAATTGATTGAACTTAGAAATGCTCCAAGTTGAATTTCGGTTGGAGACAGTTGTTCTCGACTGATAAAGGCGGCATGATATCTGGATCTGCTAAAATCTGCTGGACTAATGATAATCAAAACTGCTTCACCTTATTCATCTATGAGGCATTGCCTGTCCTATTTTTCCATTTAATCGCCTCCCTCTTCCAGTCTCGCTAAAAGTCTTCTTTTTGTTCTTCTAGTTCCGCTTGTTTTTCTAAGCTGGTTTCATTCTTGTAATCCGGCTGACTCTAGTTCGATGCACATTGCTTTGTAGCAGCAGCTGGGCTGACTTGCAGCGAGGACGACTCATTCGTCTGCTGATTACGCTCACGGATTTTCAGGACTGCCTCTTCAGCCGAGGTCACCTTTTGATAAGAAAAGTCAGTGGCCACCTTGAGGGCGTGTACTTCCTCATTGAGATTGTAGAATCTACCTTATTAAAAGTCAGTAGCAGGATGATATTGATAACTTCATCCAAAAGCCCCATCTCTGCCAAATCCCGAATCAACTTCCGTTCACTACGCGTAATGGCCGCTTGACGGGTTTTCTTGATTTCTGCCAAAAAGAGCAAGGGCTGCTTTGCTTTTAGCCTCACGGATAATGGACTGCTCTTGCTGAGAAAAATCTCCCGAGACTGGTTTCTGCTGAATCTTTTGCTGCATCCGTTTCGTCGAAATCACATGTGACACAGCCGTTTCACGCGCTAAGACATAGGTCTCATACCAGGTCCATTTCTTCTGCTCCGCAATAGCAAACAAGTCCAAGAGATCCGATTTTTCATCCGCAAAACGCAAGCCATCCTGAGCCATTCTCTGTTTAAAATGCGTCAAGTCAAAATCATTCTGGCGACTGGTTCTCGTCGGACCGACCTCTTCCATGCCATAAATCTGGCTAAAAAGAAGCACCGATTTTTTGTCCAGCTGGATTTTCTGGTCGTAGCTTGTCTACTGCCGCTTGACCAATCTTTTTCTCCAAAAGACTACTGTACACATGATGAGCAAAGAAGTCCTCAGCGGACAAGGTTGGATAGAGTCGGATGAAAAATCCCGTCTCAGTCTGGAAAAGCTCTAACAATCCAATAGCTGATAGTCGCTCAAACTCCTCTCAACACTTCCATACCAAAATCAAGATGATTTAAAAATATGGCTGAAAAGTCGCTGCTGAGTTCCATTATCCCAAAAAGAAACCAGATAAAGATAAAGCGCCACTGCATCCTTGCCTCACAATAGGTAGATAATAACAGGGTCAGCCTGCTCATATCCTGACTGACCTGATTATTAGACAAGAAAGAAAAATGATCATTTGGTTTTCATAAGCCATTATTTTTCCTTTTTCTTCTTAGAACCCTTGGTAATCTGCTTCAAAAGGCTTTTCCAACTCGCCAACATCCTTAAAACTCCGATAAACACTGGCAAAACGGACATAGGGTAATTTCATCCAGCTCAGCCAGCTCATCCATGACCAGAAGCCAATATATTCGCTAGCAATTTCATTTTCACTCTGACTGCGGAGCTTTTTGCTCAATTCGATTGACCAATTCTTCAATCTCGTCACTTGAGACTGGACGCTTCGAGCGGAGCGGATGATTCCATTAAATATCTTATCCCGAGAAAACTGCTCACGCGTTCCATCTTTTTGACAACGACTAGGGTTCTTTCTTCCACGCGCTCATAAGTTGTAAAAACGATGCTGGCATTCCTCGCATTCACGGCGACGACGGATTGTATTTCCATCTTCTGCCTGCCGGCTGTCAACCACACTTGATTTGCTTCCGCCACATTTGGGACAACGCATGTCATTTCCTCCTAGAATCTTAATACTTCATTATACCATGTTTTGACCAATAACAAAAGACGAGAGATTTCTCGCCCATAAAAACTAAAAGCTGGCAAAGCAGCTTTAGTAGAAAAATCTTCTTTCAAAATCCAGCAAATGGAAACTCAGCCCTTCTTGTCAAAAATACTTTTTGGTCTCAGCAATAATAACAGGAGATAAGGCCAAAAGAGCAATCGGATTTGCTTAAGGCCATCAAGGCGTTGACAATATCGGCAATGACCCAAACTGCTTCTAGCTCAATAAAAGCCCCTAAGAGCACCATAGCAACAAAGATAATTCGGTACAAGCGAATATATTTAACACCAAACAGGAACTCAAGCAGCGCTCACCGTAGTAGTTCCAGCCCTAAAATAGTGGTAAAAGCAAACAGAACTAGAAAAACGGATAGAAGGATTGGACCAAAATTGGCAAAGACAGTCGCAAAGGCTGCCTGAGTCAAAGACACACCATTAAGATTGCCATCCCAGACTCCTGTAATTAAAATCGTCAATCCTGTCAAACTACAAATGATCAGGGTATCAATGAAGGTTCCGGTCATAGAAATCAAGCCCTGTTCTACCGGTTCCTTGGTCCGAGCTGCCGCCGCTGCAATGGGGGCTGATCCCAAGCCAGATTCATTGGAGAAAACTCCACGCGCGACCCCGTTTTGAATTGCCATCTGGATGGTCGCACCGGCAAAGCCACCGACAGCAGCCGTCTGACTAAAAGCAGAACTAAAGACCAGTTGGAGGGTTGGCAGCAATCGATCTAGATTGACCGCTAAGACAGTCACAGTCCCCAAGATATAAATCGCTGCCATAAAGGGCACAACCTTGGTCGATACTCGGGCAATAGACTGGATGCCGCTGAAAATAACCAGAGCCACCAAAATAGCCAAGATAGAAGCTGTCACAGCTGGAGGCAGCTGAATGGTATTCTGCATGGCCTCTGTGATGGAATTGACCTGCGTAAAGGTCCCAATCCCCAAGAGAGCCACCAAGATACCAGCTATCGCGAAAAAGATGGCCAGCGGGCGCCACTTCTCGCCCATTCCTAATAGGATATAGTGCATGGGTCCGCCCGCCATAGCACCATGAGCATCCTTGCGGCGGTACTTGATAGCTAAGAGGCCTTCGGCATACTTCGTCGCCATTCCAAAGAAAGCAGCCACCCACATCCAGAAGAGGGCGCCCGGCCCACCGGTTTTAATGGCAGTTGCCACTCCAATGATATTTCCCGTTCCCACAGTCGCGGCCAGAGCCGTACAGAGAGCCGCAAAGCTTGACACGTCTCCATGATGATCCTCTCCGGATACAAAGAAAATTAGGCGAAAGGCTCGAGAAAGACGCGAAATCTGTAACAACCTCAGACGAAGAGTCAGATAAATTCCTGTTCCAACTAATAAAATCAAAAAGGGAGGCCCCAGACCAAAGAATCAATTTGATTCAGCAACTTCAACATAAGTCTTATGCTCCTTTTCCACACCGAGAAAAAGAAAAGTACATGTTTACACATGTACTCTGGATGCCTGAGAATGACCTACTCCTGTCCTTCCCTTGCTCTGTCCTTTTACCTGAGAGTTTGAGCAGTTGCCTGCCTTGCCCCTTCGGTGCCAATCATGGTCTCTCCAGAGTTCCGTCCATTTCACAGTCATAAGATTCAAACGCTTATTTCTGAAAAACTTCATTCGGTGTTTATTCTAAATTTTTCTATTATTTTTAAAATAATATTCGGTTTTTGTCAATGTTTTATAACAAACTTTAAACATGTAAACGTTTTTAATCACAAAAAGAAGCCCTGAGGCTTCTTGCTTAGCTTAACTCTGCCAAAATAGCCTTCAGTTGCTCCTTCGTATGAACACCGGCTACTTGCTTCACGACTTGACCGTCTTTCTTGAACAGAGGGTCGGAATGGACATAATACCAAATTCACGGGCAGTATTAGGATTTTCATCCACATCCATTTTAAGGATTTTCAGTTCATCTTCATGAACTTCCTCTGCCAACTGCTCCAAGATAGGCGCCTGCATACGACAGGGACCGCACCAAGTTGCCCAAAAATCAATCAGAACCAGTCCGTCTTTTGTCTCTTCAGCGAATGTTGCATCTGTAACTGCTGCTACTATAAATTTTTCTCCTTTTATTGCTTACTTTTGATAATATTGTACACAAACCCAGAGGAAAAAGAAAATATTTGCTACGGACTACCCTATGCTTCCTACTTAAAGATTACAATCAGTCGCGCCACTGCCACCAGCATTTTGCGGGGCATAGCCAAAGGACTTGACCTGCTTGTTACGGCGGAGGTATTTGGTCACCCCTTCACGGATGACACCCTGTTCCGATACCGTGGATAATATCCACCTGAGCCATGTTATTGAGGTGCTTGATCGATAAAGGCATCAAGCTCTTCCATGGCCTCTTCGTAGCGCTTGCCGCGCAGATCCAGTCTGGCTTTCGGTCCATTAGTATTGGACCGCTTGACCACATTGACCTGCTTACGCTTAGGCTGCTGCTCCTTTTCAGCCTTGAGTAAGTTAAATTCCTGCTCTTCTAGAGTCATCTTGATAAGACCGACCTGGGCTTCCCAGCGCCCGTCTTTGAGATGCTTTGACCAAAGTTCCCCGCTGACCATAGCTGGTGACCAGGATATCATCTCCCACCTTGGGCGCCCGATTTTTCTTAGCCTGCTGCAGCACTTTATTCTTTGATAAATCAACCGTTTCTGGTGCCAACTTTTTAAGCTGAGCCTTAGCTTCGATAATCTCATGCGGTTTGAGACTAGATTTATCATGGAGATTTTTGAGAATGCTCTCGCTTTCCGCTAACGCCATATCCACGATTTCCTGGGCTTCAAGCGTGCCTTATTGAGCTCGGTTTCCTTTTCTCAGTTAAACTCATTGTAAAGTTTTTTGAGGGCTCGGTTAAATTTAAGATTTTCCTGCTCTACTTCGCGGATATTATCCAAGCGCTTGCGGCTTTCCAACGTCTGCTCTTCCAGGCGCTCAATGATCCGATTGACATCACTGTCTGTATCGGTCTGCTCTTGGGCGTGGCCAACGATAACTTCCGACAAGCCCAAACGCCGAGCAATTTCAAAGGCATTGGAGCGGCCAGGTACTCCCTGCATAAAGCGATAGGTCGGCCGCAAACTATCTGTATCAAATTCCATGCTGGCATTTTCCACCCAATCCGTCTCAATCCCATAGGCTTTGAGCTCAGGATAGTGGGTCGTCGCCATGGTTTTAATCTGTCTTAGCCGCAAATCTTCTAAGATAGCAATCGCCAGAGCTGCTCCTTCTTGCGGGTCAGTCCCAGCTCCCAGCTCGTCCAGCAGAACCAGACTCTCGCTATCAACCTGCTCTAAAATAGAGACGATATTAGTCATGTGACTGGAAAGTCGACAGGCTCTGCTCAATGGACTGCTCATCACCAATGTCTGCAAAAATCTGACTAAAAATCCCGACGCGACTGCCCTTGTCCGCCAGAATCGGCAGACCTGACTGGGCCATAATCTGAGCCAAGCCCAAGGTCTTCAGCATGATGGTCTTACCACCCGTGTTAGGCCCAGTAATGACAATCGCTGTCAAATCAGGCCCAAAATGCAGGTCATTAGCCACTGCATTTTCAATCAGTGGATGGCGGACACTGAGCAGTTGGATGTCCTGCTCTTCCGACAGGTCTGGCACCACCGCTCCCGTCTCCTGCATGAAGCGGACCTTGGCACGCACCAGATCTAGATGGCCGATAATCCAAGCATTGTTGGCAATTTCAGCCGCATGAGGCCGTATCATATCCGACATAGCTTGCAAAATCCTCTGAATTTCATAGCGTTCGTCCGCCCGACTGCTGGCAATCTCTTCATTGAGATTGACCACCGCCTGGCTCAATGTAAACCATACTTCCGCTGGCCGAAATATCGTGAACGACACCCGCAATACGGTTACGGTAGGTATTTTTCACAGGTAGTACATTACGGCCATTCCGACTGGCCACCACTTGGTCTGCTAGCATATCTCCCTTTGGTTTTGAGAATCTCTTGCAGAATATCTCGAACCTGAACTTCATTTTCTTGGATTTTCCGGCGAATACGGCTCAACTCTTCACTAGCAAAAACTTTCAGAAAGCCCCCCATCATTGATAGCTTGAGGCTCCCCTGAATACTAGGGAAACTCTACTAGATTGTTAAAAAGGCGATCCAAACGCTCCAATTGGACATTTTCCAAGTCCTCGTAGAAGGACACCAGCTCATGCGTCACAGCCAAGATCCGCTTGAGGGCTAAAAACTCCTCGATATTAAGGTCACTATCCAGCTCTGGGCGCTTGGTTAAGCCCCTAATATCCTGAATGGCTCCCAAACTAAAGTGCGGATGTTGCACAAAAAAATCTGCCGCATATCGGACATTTCCAAAAAGCGGCAGCAATTGATTCTTTTTTACTGTTTGGCTGGAGCTGCTTCAACTCCAACCCTCCCAGCTCAGTCAGCAGATAGGGAGAAAAAAGTTCCTTAATTTTATCAAATTCAAAGTTTCTAAAATTTTTATGATTCATCATGTTCATTCTATTTCTATATGATTTAAACTGAAAAAGAAACTCAGCTACAGGCAACTGAGTCTTAATTATCCGATAATTTTTGTGACCCAAAGGGTCATGTAAAATGGATGAAGTTACAGGCGTGTGATTGATAATAAACCAGAATCAGCAAACTCGAATTTAAGCGTTCTTGGATAAAGGACATGGGCACAGTAGCTAAAATAGTCAGTCCCATCTCGATGACAAAGAGTGAGATGAAGACCGCAATAGCCCCACTGACCATATTAAAAACTTTGGTATCCCACTTATTCGGATAGGAATTAAATTTACAAAAATCCCCAAAAAGCGGCCTACTATATAAACAAGACTAAAAACAAGAAGATAAGCCAGCCCGCATAAAAACCTTATCCAAATGGAAAAGTTGAGAACTTGCAAAAGAAATAAGTCGAGCTGCCTTTAACAGCGCTAGCATAGAGCACCCTACAAGCTGATAGACTTAGCCAAGTCCTGATATAGAGCTCCAGCCACCAGCATGGATACAATCGTCATAGCAGCATAATAACCCTGCAGAACAATCCCACGCGGTAGCCAATATAAAAAAGCTCCAAGCTAATATTAGTAAAATAATAATCGCAAACACTATCTTTCCCCTGTATTAGCTGACTTTTTCTCTTAATTCGCTAAGCATTTTTGTGACGAGGGCTTTCCAATTCTTTTTCCTTATCATCAAACTCAATCTCGCGGCTGAGCTGGGTAGATAAACTATTAATCGCCAACAAAATGGCCAAGACTTCATCATCCGCCGCAGGCATCTGCTCTTTAATGGCCTTATATTTTTCCTTAGCAACCCGCTCCACTTCTTCCATGAAAAGATTATCGTGTTCTGTTGTTAAAGTTAAGGTTTTGCTTCCAAATGTAAACTTATATCTATTCAAATTTGCCATAAAATCACCTCATGATATTATACCAAAAATCGCTACATTTGTCAGGTAGAAATCTGCTATCTATCCTTAGATAAATTATAACTCTTTCGTATAATAATATCGCTCACCTGTATAGGGATATTCTTTTAATCTAAACACTTCCTCATAGCCATGCTTCTTATAAAAATCTGGCGCTTGAAAATGAAAGGTATCCACAAATGAATACTTACACTTCCTGGCACGAGCTTCCTCTTCCGCCCTTTGCAAAATATGGGGAACCAAGCCCTTGCCCTCGTAAAGCCACACTCACATATAAATACTCAATTTCAAGCCAATAACCAAACGTTTCGGCTACTAGGCCGCCCATTAAATTTCCGTCCTCATCTTCGACAAAGATATTGAGAGGCTCACTTGTTGAAGCTTCCCTTTTAGAGCGATTATAGGCTCGGATTAAATTTCAAGTTCTTGGACACGTTCAGATTCTTTATTTTCCAATCTCAATTTCATTAGGCTCTCCTTCTTACCAAATCTTAAATCTATTCTACCATTTTAGAAAGATAAGTAGAATTTATTCATTCAAAAGTAAAAATTTAAAAAGATAGATACCTTAAAATATATTAGAAAAGACAAGGCCGCAAACCTTGTCCTTATACTGTATCTAATAGTTCTCTTATTCATAGACTTTCTGCATGCATATCGCCCTTTTATTTATACTCACTCTTACGATCCAGCACTTTCGTAGGCGTCCAAACCCCTATCCCAAAGTTTGAGAAATGAAAAAGCAAACAAGGGAAATCAGAATCAAACCACCAATGTTAAAGAGTCCATTCTTGTCCTGCAAGAAATAGCTGGCAGGGTAGTAGGCCGTAAAGGCGAAAGGCACGATAAAACTAATCAACCAACGAAGAAGCGAATTGTAAATGGAAATCGGGTACTTGGCAAAAGTCATTAAACATATAGAAGATGTAAATCATGGCACCTGACTGCTTGGTCCAAAAAGCAATACTGGCTGTCGCAATTTTTCAAGGAAAGTATAAATCAAGGTCGCAAAAGGAATACAGACTAGGAAAAGCAGGAATTTAGGAAAGGTCCAGCTAATACTGGTGACCGTTGTCGCTAGCAGAATGCCTCCGACCAAAGTTCGCGAGGCATCAATCTGAAAGGTCTCAACCAGAATGTGAAAGAGAGGATTGATAGGACGAGTCAGGTATTTGTCAAATTCTCCCTTTCTCACCAAGCGTTGCCCCAGTGCCCAGAGATTATCAAAAAAGAGATGGTCCAATCCCTTGGGAATCAAGGAAAAACCATAGATAAAAGCAATCTCTTGAAAGGTCCAGCCTTCTAGAGATGGAATATGTTGAAAGAGTACATTGAGAAACAAGAGGTTCAAGCCTTGGGTCAGGAAGACACCTAAAACACCAACCACAAAATCAACCTTGTATTCCATGATTTGCTTGATGTATTGTCTGATAAAAATCAGATGCATGCGTTGATATTTTTTCATACTAACCTCCTTGAATGGTGATGAATGACTGGACCCGTTTCCAAATCAACTGAGACAAGCCCACCATCACTATGAGCCAGAAGAACTGTAGCAAGAGTGCTTGAAGAATCTGACTGGCATCGTATTTCCCAACAATAGATCATGACCGGAGTGTAAATCAAGGATGAAAAAAGGCAAAAGGACAGAATATCTGATACAATCTTTGGAAAGAAAGCCAGGGAATCAAACTCCCAGACATAAAGTCAATCAGAGAATTCTTAAGCAGATTAGAGCCCCATAAATTTTTAAACACAAAGGCTGAAAATCCAAAGCAGATATTAAAGAAAAAGTTGATCAGGTAGGCTAGGATTAAGCTAAAGAGATAAAGGATGGTTAATCCTAGCACTTCTACAACCCTTGCCTAGATAAAATTTTCATCAATACGATGACACTTAAAAATGGCAGTCCAACAGAGATAAAATCAACCACTTGGATCAAGTTCCGTAAAGAGGTAGAAGCTGCAAAAATGCACTGGTCTCAACAAACGCATGATAATGGAACCATCCTTGACCTCCTCGCCAATCATAAAGGGAAGAATCCGACCTAGTCAGAAGATTGGTCCTAAAACTCATGATGATGTAGAGGGTGATATCTGCCATACTGAAACCCTGAATCAAAGACTCTTGCGAGGAATCAAAGACAGCCTTCCAGAGATAAAAATTCCACAAAAGCACCCATGACATCGCCAATCCGATAAAGAAGAAAGTTGACTCGATAGGTAATCAACTCCTGAATCCCTGCATTGATAAAGGGTTTATAACGTCGCCACAATTTGACCATCTTAGAGCTCCTTTCGGTAGAAGCGACGAATAATATCCTCGATATCCGTATCCAACATCTTCAAATCACGAATCTCAAAATCAGACAGGGTTTGCTTGATAATATCAGCTGATTGGTAGCAGGGAACTATCAAATTCAATATTAAGGCTATTTCCTTGTCTATCAATGGTCATATCCGAAAAAGCCTTCATAGTGAGAAACGAGATGACTTTGACCTGGTAGCAGTTCAAAGGAAAGAGTCTTCATCTTGCCAAAGGTTTCCTTGAGCTGGCTCACCGTCCCATCAAAAATCTCTTGCCCCTTATCAATCATAAAAATCCGATCACAAAGTTGCTCAATGTCGCTCAAGTCGTGAGTGGTCAAGAGAATAGTGGTCTCTTCCTCCTGATTGATTTGGGTAATGGCCCGACGAATATTGTCCTTGACCGACACATCCAAGCCAATGGTCGGCTCATCTAAAAAGAGAACCTTAGGATTGTGGAGCAAGGAAGCCGCAATGTCCGCCCGCATCCGTTGGCCAAGTGAAAGAGTCCGCACGGGGTCCTTGATAAAATCCTTCAAATCCAAGACTTCATTTAAAAATCCATACGCTTATGGAAGAGCGAGTCTGGCACATCGTAAATCTCTTTCAAGACCGTGTAGGTCTCTTGCAGAGCCAAATCCCACCATAGCTGGGTTCGTTGCCCGAAGACCACTCCAATATCTTTGACATAGTCTTGGCGATTATCCTGCGGAATCTTGCCATTAATACGACAAAAGCCAGATGTCGGTTTCAAAATCCCAGTCAGCATTTTAATCGTTGTTGACTTCCCAGCACCAGTAGCCCCGATAAAGCCTAAAAATCTGCCCCTGGGCACCTCAAAGGTCAAATCCTTGACTGCTTCAAAGGTCTGCTTTTCAGGATGAATAAAGGAGCGCAAAGCCCCCTTTAACCCTGGTTCCTTGACCGTCTTCACAAAATTTTTCTGAAGATGTTCCACTTCTATCATTGCCATATGCTTCTCTCCTTAGAAAAGAGTTGAATAAGTCATTTACTATTACAAACAAGAATCCTTACTAGTATCTAAACAGCCAGATGTAGATAAAGCAAAGAATGATTATAAAATAAATAATCTCAAACAAATCAAAAATAAAAATTGGTAAAAAGACAAGATCCAAAAACCTTGTCTTAATTACTATACCGGCGGCCGGGGTCGAACCAGCACGTCCTTGCGGACACTGGATTTTGAGTCCAGCGCGTCTGCCAATTCCGCCACGCCGGCAAAGTAACTGGGGTAGCTGGTTCGAACCAACGCATGAGGGAGTCAAAGTCCTTGCCTTACCGCTTAGCGATACCCCAATAATCAAAAAGAAATAGGCGAGTGATGGGGATCGAACCCACGCATGCCAGAGCCACAATCTGGTGTGTTAACCGCTCACCACACCCGCCATATTCAAAAACACGGGCAGTAGGAATTGAACCCACACTGAAGGTTTTGGAGACCTTAGTTCTACCTTTAAACTATGCCCGTTAAAGCATGGAAGGGGAGGGATTCGAACCCCGAACCCGAAGGAGCGGATTTACAGTCCGCCGCGTTTAGCCTCTTCGCTACCCTTCCGAAATTTAAAAATTATGGCGCGAGACGGAATCGAACCGCCGACACATGGAGCTTCAATCCATTGCTCTACCAACTGAGCTACCGAGCCAAATTGCGGGAGCAGGATTTGAACCTACGACCTTCGGGTTATGAGCCCGACGAGCTACCTAGCTGCTCCATCCCGCGTTAATTAATTAAGGAGGATGTGGGATTCGAACCCACGCACGCTTTTTACACGCCTGACGGTTTTCAAGACCGTTCCCTTCAGCCGGACTTGGGTAATCCTCCAAAATATATAGTCCGTACGGGATTCGAACCCGTGTTACCGCCGTGAAAAGGCGGTGTCTTAACCCCTTGACCAACGGACCATATTACTATTAAAATGGGCACGAGTGGACTCGAACCACCGACCTCACGCTTATCAGGCGTGCGCTCTAACCACCTGAGCTACGCGCCCAAGTTATAAAAACTTGGTATGAACTTATCGTTCAAAGCGGGTGACGAGAATCGAACTCGCGACAACAGCTTGGAAGGCTGTGGTTTTACCACTAAACTACACCCGCTTGAATATGGGAGTTAACGGGATCGAACCGCTGACCCTCTGCTTGTAAGGCAGATGCTCTCCCAGCTGAGCTAAACTCCCAAAAAGGAAGTACTCCGACTTCCTATCCTGCTAAGCGACTACCATATCTCACAGGGGGCAACCCCCAACTACTTCCGGCGTTCTAGGGCTTAACTTCTGTGTTCGGCATGGGTACAGGTGTATCTCCTAGGCTATCGTCACTTAACTTTTTGAATTAACTACAACATCTTGTTGCCTTGTCAACTCAAAATTGAATAACTACTCAAAGCTCACAATACTTGCCAAAAGCTGCGCTCAATGAAAAATTGGATAAGTCCTCGAGCTATTAGTATTAGTCCGCTACATGTGTCGCCACACTTCCACTCCTAACCTATCAACCTGATCTTCTCTCAGGGCTCTTACTAACTTGCGTTCATGGGAAATCTCATCTTGAGGTGGGTTTCACACTTAGATGCTTTCAGCGTTTATCCCTTCCCTACATAGCTACCCAGCGATGCCTTTGGCAAGACAACTGGTACACCAGCGGTAAGTCCACTCTGGTCCTCTCGTACTAGGAGCAGATCCTCTCAAATTTCCTACGCCCGCGACGGATAGGGACCGAACTGTCTCACGACGTTCTGAACCCAGCTCGCGTGCCGCTTTAATGGGCGAACAGCCCAACCCTTGGGACCGACTACAGCCCCAGGATGCGACGAGCCGACATCGAGGTGCCAAACCTCCCCGTCGATGTGAACTCTTGGGGGAGATAAGCCTGTTATCCCCAGGGTAGCTTTTATCCGTTGAGCGATGGCCCTTCCATGCGGAACCACCGGATCACTAAGCCCGACTTTCGTCCCTGCTCGAGTTGTAGCTCTCGCAGTCAAGCTCCCTTATACCTTTACACTCTGCGAATGATTTCCAACCATTCTGAGGGAACCTTTGGGCGCCTCCGTTACCTTTTAGGAGGCGACCGCCCCAGTCAAACTGCCCGTCAGACACTGTCTCCGATAGGGATCACCTATCTGGGTTAGAGTAGCCATAACACAAGGGTAGTATCCCAACAACGCCTCACTCGAAACTGGCGTCCCGAGGTCATAGGCTCCTACCTATCCTGTACATGTGGCACAGACACTCAATATCAAACTGCGAGTAAAAGCTCCATGGGGTCTTTCCGTCCTGTCGCGGGTAACCTGCATCTTCACAGGTACTAAAAATTTCACCGAGTCTCTCGTTGAGACAGTGCCCAAATCATTACGCCTTTCGTGCGGGTCGGAACTTACCCGACAAGGAATTTCGCTACCTTAGGACCGTTATAGTTACGGCCGCCGTTTACTGAGGGCTTCAATTCATACCTTCGCGTTTCCGCTAAGCACTCCTCTTAACCTTCCAGCACCGGGCAGGCGTCACCCCTATACATCATCTTACGATTTAGCAGAGAGCTGTGTTTTTGATAAACAGTTGCTTGGGCCTATTCACTGCGGCTGACTATAAGTCAGCACCCCTTCTCCCGAAGTTACGGGGTCATTTTGCCGAGTTCCTTAACGAGAGTTCTCTCGCTCACCTGAGGCTACTCGCCTCGACTACCTGTGTCGGTTTGCGGTACGGGTAGAGTATGATACAACGCTAGAAGCTTTTCTTGGCAGTGTGACATCACTCACTCGCTACTAAACTTCGCTCCCCATCACAGCTCAACGTTACAGGTATAAGCATTTGACTCATACCACGCCTCACTGCTTAGACGTACATCCATTCGTACGCACGAGTTAGCCTACTGCGTCCCTCCATCACTTCATACTCTAGTACAGGAATATCAACCTGTTGTCCATCGGATACACCTTTCGGTCTCTCCTTAGGTCCCGACTAACCCAGGGCGGACGAGCCTTCCCCTGGAAACCTTAGTCTTACGGTGGACAGGATTCTCACCTGTCTTTCGCTACTCATACCGGCATTCTCACTTCTATGCGTTCCAGCGCTCCTCACGGTACACCTTCTCCACACATAGAACGCTCTCCTACCATACCTATAAAGGTATCCACAGCTTCGGTAAATTGTTTTAGCCCCGGTACATTTTCGGCGCAGGGTCACTCGACTAGTGAGCTATTACGCACTCTTTGAATGAATAGCTGCTTCTAAGCTAACATCCTAGTTGTCTGTGCAACCCCACATCCTTTTCCACTTAACAATTATTTTGGGACCTTAGCTGGTGGTCTGGGCTGTTTCCCTTTCGACTACGGATCTTAGCACTCGCAGTCTGACTGCCGACCATAATTCATTGGCATTCGGAGTTTATCTGAGATTGGTAATCCGGGATGGACCCCTCACCCAAACAGTGCTCTACCTCCAAGAATCTTTATGTCGACGCTAGCCCTAAAGCTATTTCGGAGAGAACCAGCTATCTCCAAGTTCGTTTGGAATTTCTCCGCTACCCACAAGTCATCCAAGCACTTTTCAACGTGCCCTGGTTCGGTCCTCCAGTGCGTTTTACCGCACCTTCAACCTGCTCATGGGTAGGTCACATGGTTTCGGGTCTACGACATAATACTAATGCGCCCTATTCAGACTCGGTTTCCCTACGGCTCCGTCTCTTCAACTTAACCTCGCATCATAACGTAACTCGCCGGTTCGATTCTACAAAAGGCACGCTCTCACCCATTAACGGGCTCGAACTTGTTGTAGGCACACGGTTTCAGGTTCTATCACTCCCTTCCGGGTACTTTTCACCCTTTCCTCACGGTACTGGTTCACTATCGGTCACTAGGAGTATTTAGGGTTGGGAGATGGTCCTCCCCAGATTCCGACAGGTTTCGCGTGTCCCGCCGTACTCAGGATTCTGCTAGGTACAGATTCTATTTAAAATACGAGGCTCTTACTCTCTTTGGCTGACCTTCCCATGTCATTCTTCTATAATCTTTGAGTCCACATTGCAGTCCTACAACCCCGAAGAGTAAACTCTTCGGTTTGCCCTCCTGCCGTTTCGCTCGCCGCTACTAAGGCAATCGCTTTTGCTTTCTCTTCCTGCAGCTACTTAGATGTTTCAGTTCACTGCGTCTTCCTCCTCATCTCCTTAACAGAGATGGGTAACAGGTAGATACCTGTTGGGTTCCCCATTCGGACATCCCCGGATCTGCGCTTGCCCACAGCTCCCCGAGGCATTTCGTCGTTTGTCACGTCCTTCATCGGCTCCTAGTGCCAAAGGCATCCACCGTGCGCCGCTACTAACTTAACCTTATTTTTGACCTTTCAGTCTTAAACTCATTAATATTCACAGCGTTTCGGTTTATTTTCTTGTTACTATTTGATATAGTTATTCAATTTTCAATGGACAAGTTTAGAATAGTTATCACTATCCTAATGGAGCCTAGCGGGATCGAACCGCTGACCTCTGCGTGCAAAGCAGGCGCTCTCCCAACTGAGCTAAGGCCCCAAGACCTCTCAAAACTAAACATGACGACCAATGGCTTCCGTTTTTCCTTAGAAAGGAGGTGATCCAGCCGCACCTTCCGATACAGCTACCTTGTTACGACTTCGCCCCAATCATCTATCCCACCTTAGGCGGCTGGCTCCTGAAAGGTTACCTCCCCACCGACTTCGGGTGTTACAAACTCTCGTGGTGTGACGGGCGGTGTGTACTGAAGGCCGGGAACGTATTCACCGCGGCGTGCTGATCCGCGATTACTAGCGATTCCGACTTCATGCCAGGGCGAGTTGCAGCCTACAATCCGAACTGAGACTGGCTTTAAGAGATTAGCTTGCCGTCACCGACTCGCGACTCGTTGTACCAGCCATTGTAGCACGTGTGTAGCCCAGGTCATAAGGGGCATGATGATTTGACGTCATCCCCACCTTCCTCCGGTTTATTACCGGCAGTCTCGCTAGAGTGCCCAACTGAATGATGGCAACTAACAATAGGGGTTGCGCTCGTTGCGGGACTTAACCCAACATCTCACGACACGAGCTGACGACAACCATGCACCACCTGTCACCGATGTACCGAAGCAAAATCCTATCTCTAGGACGGGCCCGGGATGTCAGACACTGGTAAGGTTCTTCGCGTTGCTTCGAATTAAACCACATGCTCCACCGCTTGTGCGGGCCCCCGTCAATTCCTTTGAGTTTCAACCTTGCGGTCGTACTCCCCAGGCGGAGTGCTTAATGCGTTAGCTGCGGCACTGAGTCCCGGAAAGGACCCAACACCTAGCACTCATCGTTTACGGCGTGGACTACGAGGGTATCTAATCCTGTTTGCTCCCCACGCTTTCGAGCCTCAGCGTCAGTTACAGACCAGAGAGCCGCTTTCGCCACCGGTGTTCCTCCATATATCTACGCATTTCACCGCTACACATGGAAATTCCACTCTCCCTTCTGCACTCAAAGTTAAACAGTTTCCAAAAGCGTACTATGGTTAAGCCACAGCCTTTCAACTTCAGACTTATCTAACCGCCCTGCGCTCGCTTTTACGCCCAATAAATCGGACAACGCTCGGGACCTACGGCCATTACCGCGGCTGCTGGCACGTAGTTAGCCGTCCCTTTCTGGTAAGATACCGTCACAGTGTGAACTTTCCACTCTACACTCGTTCTTCTCTTACAACAGAGCTTTTTACGATCCAAAAACCTTCTTCACTCACGCAGCGTTGCTCGGTCAGACTTCCGTCCATTGCCGAAGATTCCCTACTGCTGCCTCCGTAGGGAGTCTGGGCCGTGTCTCAGTCCCAGTGTGGCCGATCACCCTCTCAGGTCGGCTATGTATCGTCGCCTTGGTGAGCCGTTACCCCACCAACTCAGCTAATACAGCGCAGGTCCATCTGGTAGTGGTGCATTTGCACTTTTTCAATTGACTATCATGCAATAGTCAATATTATGCGGTATTAGCTATCGTTTCAATAGTTATCCCCCGCTACCAGGCGGGTTACCTGCGCGTTACTCACCCGTTCGCAGCTCATCCAGAAGAGCAAGCTCCTCCTTCAGCGTTCTACTTGCATGTATAGGCACGCCGCCAGCGTTCGTCCTGAGCCGGGATCAAAGCTCTCATTAAAGGTTTGAGTTCTCCTCATTTCTGTCACTGACAGATTTATTGTCTTTTTGTTCAGTACTACAACATGATGTTGTAGTGCCCTGCACGATAGTTCGTCTTGTTCAGTTTTCAAAGGTCTTTATCGCTCTCTCAAGCGACAACTATATCAGTATATCACCCTATCTACTCCCTTGTCAACGCTTTTTGAAATATCTTTTTACAAATTTGTTTCCCTAACACAATCAATATCACTGATAAATCAATAACTAAAAGGAAAAGGTAACATCTCCCTCTTACCTCTCCCCTATCCACTATATCACCGTGCTGCTAAAGTCTATTAAATATTCCTCTAACTCTCGCAACAGTCTTTTACGTCCCTTAAAGCGCTCATCGCCTAGTAAGCGGTGGTATAACTCTAGTTGTTCTTTGTCTAACTTGGAAGTGTAGGCTGCTAACTTGAACTTCGAAGAGCGACTAAATCATCTAAAGCTAGTTCGCGCTTGCTCAGTCTATGACTAATGGTGCCAACTTCCTCATAAGACTGTCGATCAAACCGGCGTTTTTGGCTCTCTTGCTTGCGAAGAATGTCATGAATATGATTCCGAAATTTTGTCTTGAAGTAACGATAGAGGCGGCTTTCATCTTGACTGATATCTGGGTGACTTTCTTCTAGCTGGTAATAAACCAGCATACCTTCTTGTTCCCAGTCACTACTCTCCCATAAATGTACATAATAATCCCGTGCACAGCGCCGGACAATCCACTGCACTTTCTCATAGCGTTCCTTGAAGTTCATGTTATCTCCTTTTCCTTTGATAATATGATTCTACAAGAAAAACTCTTCTCTCAGGCCTCCTGTCCCTATCCTGTCTATTTTATACTTTCTAACTGGTTCCCTAACACCATCATGACATCTCAGGGACGTACGGCATGTTGGGCTTTAAGAATATAGCTTGATTACACAGTGAGTAACTGCAAATATTTAACAAGAGCATCTCTTAATTTTCTTCCATGTAGACGTATTTTCATCATAGGAAAGGGCATGCGCTTCTCGTTCGAGTCTTTTTCAGGCTCTTCTGGCATCTTTCCTGTTTCGTATAGAGATTTAATTTGTGTACTATCCAATGTTTCGTATTTCAATAATGCTTCTGCAATCAGCTTGTGAGTTTCACGATTTGACTGGATAATTTCAGCAGCTTTGTTTCGTGCTTCATTCAACAATGAACGAACTTCTTCGTCAATTTCATAAGCTGTTTGTTCTGAAATTGATTTTTGAGGGCTTTGTGCACCAAACATGGCATGATTTCCTTCATATTGTACTGGACCAAGTTTTTCACTCATACCATACTCTGTAACCATAGCACGCGCCATCTGAGTAGCTTGTTCGAAGTCATTGGATGCTCCAGTTGTTTGGACGTTAAAGATAATCTCTTCAGCTACACGTCCACCCATTAAGCCAGCTAATTGTTCTTTCATATCTTCTTTAGATAGAAGCATTTGGTCTTCCTTAGGAAGTGCAATCATATATCCGCCTGCACGTCCACGTGGTACTATAGTAACTTTATGAACAACACGGGCATTTGACAATACTAGACCGACAATGGTATGTCCTGCCTCATGGTAGGCAACCAATTCACGTTCTTTTTGTGAAACTGTCTTGTCTTTCTTAGATGGTCCAGCGATAACACGATCTTCAGCTTCATCAATATCAGAAGCATTAATCACTGATTTATTACGACGAGCTGCAACTAAAGCTGCTTCGTTCAATACATTTTCCAAATCGGCACCAACAAAACCTGGAGTTTGTTGTGCTACCAATTTCAAATCTACATCTTCAGCTAAAGGTTTATTTCTAGCATGGACTTTCAAGATTGCTTCGCGACCCTTAACATCAGGACGACCAACTAATACTTTTCTATCAAAACGGCCTGGACGAAGTAGGGCCGGATCAAGAACATCTGAACGGTTTGTTGCCGCAATGACAATAATTCCTTCATTTCCTTCAAAACCATCCATTTCAATCAAGAGTTGGTTTAAGGTTTGTTCTCGTTCATCATTACCTCCACCTAAACCGACACCACGTTGGCGACCAACAGCATCAATTTCATCGATGAAGATAATAGCTGGTGCTGCTTTTTTTGCGTCCTCAAAGAGAGAACGTACACGGCTCGCACCGACACCGACGAACATTTCTACAAAGTCAGAACCTGAAATACTAAAGAATGGTACACCAGCTTCTCCTGCGACTGCTTTGGCAAGTAATGTCTTACCAGTCCCCGGAGGTCCTTCTAAGAGAACTCCAGCTGGAATCCGGGCACCCAATTTTGTAAATCGTTTTGGATCTTTTAAGAATTCAACAACTTCAACAAGTTCTTGTTTTTCTTCCTCTGCGCCTGCGACATCTGAGAAGCGAACTTTGATGTCTTCATTGTATTGGCCGCACGAGCTCTTTGTTTGTCGAACAAAATTCATGGCGCCACGAGCACCGCCACCGCCTTGATTCATCCTAAGACGCCAAAGATGAAGGCGATGATGATAAATGGAACCAAGGAAATCAAAAGGTCATCCACATTCCACTGGAGCTCACGCTTAGAGCCAGCCTTCTGTCTCATGCTCAGTAGCCATGCTTTTGCAAATCAGAAACTGTTGTATCTTGATGGCAAGCTAACACTAGTACATCCTGCTAATCCTTTTGAGATTTCCGGACTGAGCAGGATTCCTGTCGTATCTTTTGATTCTTTAGTTTTAGCAGTACCTGATGCCTCGATAATACTACCTTCTATTTGGCTGGTAGCTCATCTCGTAACATTATTATTTTGATTTCTTTTACTCAGTGGCTGTAGTTGATTTTGCTGGCTATGACCTGTCGCACTTCCTGTAAAGAAATACCGAAAAACCTGTAACGAGGGACTACAATAATTAGAATATAGAGAAAAGGTTTTTATAAAACCATTATTTTGTTTATGTTTTCATTTATATCTAGTAAACCTTTATTTTGTATAAACTTCTTCTTTCAAGACACCTACATAAGGAAGATTGCGATAATACTCATCATAATCTAGTCCGTAACCTGCAAAGTTCATTTGGGAATTGTAAAAGCAAGTGTAGTCTGCCTCAATATCAACAATGCGTCCTTCTGGCTTATCCAACAACTAGCAATTTCTTTGCAGAAGCTGCATTTCTTTCTCTTTGAATAATTACACAAATTCTTCAAAAGTTTGGCGGTATCGATAATATCTTCGACGAAAAGAATATCACGACCGCTAATATCTTGATCAATATCTTTGATAATATTAATCACGCCACTACTAGTTGTACCGCCATGGTAACTAGACACCAACATAAAATCTAATTCAATATCTGTATCCACGTGTTTGATCAATTCGAGCCATAAAAGGACACAGAACCCTTCAAAAGTCCTACAAAAATAGGCTTTTTGCCTTGATAGTCTACTGTCAGCTGTTGGCTGAATGCTGCTGCTACGATTTCTCATGAGAAACCTATTCTTTTATATCTTGTTCTAGCATAATTTTACCTATCTAATTTCTGAATATAAAGTACAGTACTCATTATATCACTTTTTAATTCCTTACTCAAATCACTGATACGATATTTACAATTGCTGCGTCTGCTGATTTTATACCATCATCGCTTTTCGCGTTCTTCAAATAAAATGATCAATGAATAGCCGACGAAGTTTTTTGTGATGCCCCTTTAAACGAAGAAAACCTGCTTTTTCTGTGACGTAAAAGAATTGGTGTTTCACGTGAAACGAAATCGCTTGAACATTTTGCCCTCCAGCGAGGAGCCAAATGAAATTGATAGTCCCAAATTGGAAGTTGATTACCACCATTCTAACAGAATTGAGTCCACTTTCAAATCAGACCTACGAGCTGATTTTCTGATTTCAAAATGCTTATAATCTTTCACCAACTCGTATCCATCCTTTAAAAGTGTGGATGTAATTAGCCTTGGTTCGTAAGATTCTAAGATTTCTTCAAATTGCTTTTTATTTATATTTAAGAAGGAAATTCTTTAAATATTCTTGCCAGAAGAAAATTTTGTACTCTGGAATTTGCCGCTCAAAACACTTCCAAGTTTTGTAATGTCCATCTCTGCGTCAGATGTGACAAAAGCTGTCTAGTAAATCTCAACTTCTTTCCCTAAAGAAATCAAAGAATCCTTAAAGCGTGGATTTTTCCTTTTCAAGACTGGGAAGATAGAGATTGCGGATCCGATTTCGAGATAGTCATTTTGAGTGCTCTCGTCTTCAAAATGCAAAATATCAGGAGAGTCTTGCTTATGAAAATAAAGTAAGGTCGAATTAATTCCCCGTTTGCAAAGGGTTGAAGCTCTTGTCATTTTCAGACAAGTGGCGATCTTGCTCCTCGTAATAATCTCATAAACACTGTCTCGGCCTGATCATCAGCATGATGAGCCGTTACCAATGCCGTGTAAACCTGTCTCGTCAACATGATTTCTTCAAAAAACGATGAGCGAAATCCCTTTGAGCTTTTTCCTCAGAAAAATCACCTGAAAAATTTGAGCTGAAAAATTTCACACGCAGTTGCTGGGCAAAATTTGACAGCTCTTTTTCTTCCATATTTGACTCTGGACGTTGCTTGTGGTTGACATGCCTATGCCCAGCTCAATCTTAGTTCTTCCCTGTTCTGGTACAAAAGATGGAACAAGGTCATCGAATCCAGCCACCGAAACTGCCAGCACTTTTCCGATGATTTTGAAAATACCAGCTTTTCCTGCATTTGTTTGCGAAACTTGATCGATCATTTCAGAACTCCGTACACATCATCCCATCTTTAGAAATTGTGTCAGTAATCCCGAATTCTCTCTCGTAAGAATAGCAATGATAAATGGCGAATCGCACACACAATAGCACTCTGCTTGCAGTCGTAAGCATCACCAATTTTATGAGCAACTACATTGATGTTTTTAGAAATTCGCTGATTATCATAATTTGTCTGAGATAAAAGCATCGATAATCATGCTATTTTGCTTATAAAATGGCTTTCCATAACATTTCCTGCCATTCGAGCTGAAGCTTGTCTGCTTTCCACATCCCACTTTTTACCCCGCAATTTTTCAATAGTATTTTTGAAATTGAGCCATCAGATTTTGATTGCTTGTATAGTGGTAAGGATATTGTGGGCCACATTATCCGATTCTTTTTGCTACACCATTGATTAAGTCCTGTACAGAATATTCCTTTGTCATTTGCTGATTTGGAAATACTACCGCTTCCCTCAGGGGTCGTAGGCACCTGCAAAATCATTGACAGCCGCTGTATATTTTCAACTTTTTATCCAAGGAAAGACTTATGATTGTTTAATGTTCTCCGGCATAGTAAAGATAAGGAATTTTCGTCACACTGGCTGAGTACATTTGTTGATCTGGATTAATGCCTGCTTCTTTGCCCGTTTCTAGCTGTTTTACATAAATAGAAAAGTCAGCTTTTGTACTTAGAATTTAAAAGCTCCTGAACCTTTTCCACTGATTATCTTCTTGGGAAAGAAAATCAACAGAAACCCAACCTTGACCTTCAATTTTAGCGTATTCTCCCTTAGCTGTTTGAGCAATTTGTACTACCTTTACTTTGCTATAAGCAGGTAGTTTAGCTGCAATCTTTTTAGAAGAATTGATCGGGATAGTATCGTAGAGCGCATAGTTAGGAGCTAACCATCTTTCCTGATTGACACTTTAGAATAGACTGAACCTGTATCCTCATAAATGCTATTCTTATCTGCAATTACAAAACTGGCCATTCTTTAATTTAAAGATAGGAATCCAGCTGCATTCACGTGCAACTCTGTCAGCCTAATGGCTGATCTGGCAAAAAGTTTCCCAGCTACACCAAAGTCAAAGTAGTGCATCTGTAAAAGTGGGTGTTTTCTTCGTAAACATTAGGAGTTTGTAGGGAGGTCTCGTGCTGGTAACGGCCATAAGCTGTACCTGTCAGCTGATACCTTTCTTCTTCTTGTCTCAAAACATGTTCCTTTTCAGTACTGATTGCTGCTCTGACTGCTCCATAAGGCTGGCGAGTAAAAATATTGCAGCAAAAGTAACTACGCATGACCCTCCCCTTTCCTGTTTCTCGAAGTTTTAAAGCTTGATTCTTTTCAGCGGATAATTCTGCCAGTTTTTCATCCGAAAAGATAAAAATTTCTCTATATTTGAAAGTAGATTCTTCCGCGATTGTTAGTGGTAATAAATCTGGTGTTGTGTAAATATATTCTCCTTCTTTTGAAAAAGAATACTTGGCACGAGCATACTTTGGCAGCATAAGCTGTCATCTTTCAACTTGAAGCTGTAACATCAGATTGATATCTCTTTTCTTCACCCTAATTTTTCATATGTAGTTGTGCATATTGAGCACGACGATTAAGTAAAGTTTCAGTAGCTCTGATATAAATTATAGGCTGGAAGAATAAAAGTAGCATGACTAAAGGTGAGAACCCATCCCATAAAACGATTTCGCTTCCGACGTTCCTCATCGAGGTATCTGCGACGCTGATTTTCATCTTGGATAAAGCGATTATTTATTTGAACAATATTTCTAGACACTTTTCTTCAATCCTTGTCTCACTGATAATTTTCTTTTGACATTTTAGCAGCATCTTCTGGTGCTGTCTTTCATTTCTAGCACCACGCACTGTTAGCAGCTTATTGCCAAAACGAACTAATTTGATATTGACTTTCAAATCTGTCGAACTTTTGCCAAGATCTCCATTTACCTTGATACACCTTTATCTCACCTCTTTAGCTACTGGGCGTCGCTTGATAATACGTGATACCTTTAAATATTTGTCTAATCTCATAGTCTTTTCCTCGATTTTCTCTTAATATTCTATCATTCTTTTGAAAGAAACAAAGCTAAAAAGCTAAATTTTACCGAATTGTAATGTTTATTCAGCTTTTCGATTCTTGATTTCTACCATTTTTTCACCAAAGTTCAACAAGTTTTCCAAAATCTCGAAATCTTTTTTCTTCCGAACATCAAAAACGACTTCAATCAAGCCTTGCTGCTCACCAATTCGAGCCTTTAGATCTGTCATGACAAGGCTTCAAAATAATCTTGGGGTCAGATAGATTTGCTGAAATCAAAACGAATGATGACAGATTCTTGCTTCCGCTCAACAAGTGCCTAAAGACTGATCGAGATAGGACTTGACTAAGCCAATTTCTAGTAGATAAGCCACTACATCCGGATATTCTCCAAAGCGATCGATCAATTCATCTTGCAGATGTTCATAGTTTACACGATTGTCAATTTCACGAATTCTCTTGTAAACCTCAATTTCTGACGCTCATCAGAAATATAATCACTTGGAAGATAGGCATCAATTTGAAGATTGATTTCAGCATTGCTTTTTTGACGCTTGGTTTCCTTTACCTTGCTTCTTAGCACTAGCTTCTTCCAAAAAGTTGAGAATACATTTCAAATCCTACAGAATCAATGAAACCAGACTGTGAACTTCCTAAAATGTTTCCCGCTCCTCGGATAGACAAATCCCTCATGGCAATCTTAAATCCAGATCCTAGCTCAGTAAATCCTTTAATGGCTTCTAGTCTTTTTTCTGAAACTTCAGTCAGAGATTTATCTGGCATGATACATAAGATAGGCATAAGCGATTCGATTGCTGCGGCCAACTCGACCACGAAGTTGATACAAGGTTGACAGCCCCATATGGTCAGCATTTTCGATAAAAAGAGTATTTGCATTTGAATATCACACCTGTTTCGATGATCGTTGTTGTAACTAAAATATCATACTCGCCATTCACAAAGTCTAAGAGGGATTTTTCTAAACGTACCTCACTCATCTGTCCATGAACATAACCAATTGAAGCCTCTGGAATCAACTCTTTTTAATTCTGAAACTTTTTGCTCAATGGTGTCAACTTTATTGTAAAGGTAGATAAACTTGTCCGCCTCGGTCTATTTCACGTAAAACCGCATCCCGAATAACTGTCTTATTATTCTCTAAAACATAGGTTTGGACTGGATAACGATTTGTCGGTGGTGTTTCAATGACCGATAAATCTCGAATTCCCAACATCGACATATGGAGGGTTCGTGGAATAGGGGTGGCCGTCAAGGTCAGCACATCAACCTTCTTTTTAAGCTCCTTTAACTTTTCCTTATGTTGACACCGAAGCTGCTCTTCATCTATCACCAATAGCGAAATCGGAGAATTTTACATCTGCTGATAGAAGGCGATGGTACCGATAATAATATCAATCTGCCCTTTTTCCAATTTTTCCAGAGTCTCTTTTTGCTCCCCTTTACTTCTAAAACGACTGAGAACATCGACATTCACGGCAAAATCATTGAAGCGTTCTTTAAAGTTTGTGTAGTGTTGCTGAGCTAAAACAGTGGTCGGAACCAAGATAGCCACCTGTTTATGGTCGTTGACAGCCTTAAAAGCAGCCCCTCATAGCCACCTCTGTCTTCCCAAAACCAACATCGCCAACCAAGAGTCGATCCATTGGACGGTCGCTCTCCATATCCTTCTTGATTTCCTAGAATGCTTCGAGCTGATCTTCTGTTTCCACATATGGAAAGGCATTATCAAACTCTACTTGATGCTGGTCGTCACTAGAAAATTGGAAACCTTTTAATTGACTACGCTCTGCATATAATTTAATAAGGTCATCGGCAATGTCTTCAACCTCGGTGTTGTACTTTTTGCTTCGTTTTTGGAAACGCCCATCATTTAGCTTGTTAATTTTAGGTGCTTTTTCCATCGCTAGCTACATATTTAGATAGAAGGTTGATTTGATCCACTGGAATAGAGATACGATCCGCATTCTGATACTGAATCGTCAAATAATCGATGAACTCCCTGGAAACTTCAATCGTTTCAATTCCTAAATAGCGACCAATACCGTGGATATTATGAACCACATAATCGCCTTTTTCCAGTTCATTATAGTCTTTCAATCTTTTCAGCATTAGAAATATTTTGACGACGAATCCTACGTTTGATTTTTCTGAATCATCTCATGCTCAGTAATCAAAAACGATTTTTCATCGACAAAATTAAATCCTTGAACTAGATTTCTTCATGAGCTGGACAGCTTTTTCATGGATGTCTTTTTCCTTGATGTAATCTAAAATGAATCTCATAATCCTGTAAAGTTTATGTAAACTTTGTAAACTTGAGGCTGAATTTGCTTGAAGACTACCGTATAGTCCGATTTCCCTAAAGCGATTGATTTCTTCTTTTTAAGAGAGGAAACTGACTAAAAGAATTCCTGCATTGGATATTGATTAAATTGATAAAGTGCATCAAATTTTTAGATTTCCTAAGCCTTTATGGAAATTAGATGTAGCAGGTTTATATTTACGATAGTCCTGATAATTATTTGCAGTATTGTTGATTTGACAGTGCTTTACTATTTTGTAAATCATCTGTCAAGATATCGGCAACTTCTAACTCAAACTGCATGCTTGTCCATTATCTTTTGAAAATCATCAAAAATATAGGAGTGTGCGTTGGCAAATAGTCTAAAATGGTCCATTCTTTCTGATAGAAAAAGGAAAGAAATTTTACGAATATCTGCATGATGAGATTGCTCTCTAACAGAGCTTAATACTTCTTCTAAATAGGATTTTAAAGAAGGATCAAGAACCGTAGAGAGGGACGCTTCTAGATTTTTCTGTCCCCTTGCATAATCTTCTTCCGTCAATAAAAAGGTCTGTGACAGGCTCTATCAAAATCTGTTCCACATTTTCAAGAGAAAGTTGATTTTCAGGATTGAAAATCCTTATGCCATCAATCTCATCGCCAAAAATTCTATCCGATAAGGATATTGAGCCGAGCGTTCAAAAATATCTAGAATATCCCTCTCAGACTGTACTCTCCTTGACTGAGAACCTGAGAAACCTTTTTATAACCATTACTTGACAAGGAATTTACTAGGTTGTCAAGGTTATATTCTTCAGTAACAGAAAGGATAAGCTCAGATTGTTTAAAAATATCAGGCTTAGGCAAGAATAAACGACTGGCTGCGACGTTGATGATCAGAATCCCATTCTTCTCTTTGTCTGATAAAAATTCATGAGCTCTAATCGGGCAAAGATTTTTCTTGCGATGAAAAAACAAACTCAGCCAAAGGTATCATCTGCCAAGAAAGTATAGACTTTTTCTTCCCCAACAAAGAAAGCAAATCACTAGCTAGACGCTCTGCTTCATTTTGACTAGAAGTGATGACTAGGATTTTATCCTGCTCTTCTAAACTACTAGCAATCGCTAAAGCCTTTGTTGAAGCTGAAAGTCCCATCACTAACTGACGGGTCTTCTTTTTGTAATTGTCTCTTCCAGTCTACAATTTGTCGGTTTCGACCAAATAGATCAAGTAGTGTCATTGTCTTATCCATTGTATTGTTGCATGGTCTGCTCAAAAATTCTCAGTTTGTAAATAATGATTTACAGCACTGTCAACTTTATCTAATGTATTTAAAATACTGATATAATCTTCCTCATCAAATTTTCCTAAAACATGTATGAATAACTGACATATTATTTTTAGGTCTTCCAATGCCAATTTTCACTCGCTTGAATTCCTGTGTTCCAATATGTTTAATGATGGACTTAATACCATTGTGCCCGCCAGCTGAACCTTTGGTACGAAGACGAATTTTCCCAACTTCCATATCCAGATCATCATAAATAACGAGTAAGTCATCTATATCTAAGCCGTAGTAAGTGAGCAAGGCATGGACCGCTTTCCCACTTTCATTCATAAAAAGTAGTCGGTTTTGCAAAATAGACTTTTTCTCCATTCAAGAAAGTTGAAGCAATGTCTGCTTGAAAAATCTTATCTGCTGTAAACTTTAGATTTAATTCTTTACACATCTTGTCAACCAACATAAAACCTACATTATGTTTGGTTTCGAAATATTTATCTCCTGGATTTCCCAATCCAACAATTAATTTTGTCATTTTACTCTTTATAAAAGCCAAAAAGGGCTGAAATTTCTTTCCAACCTATGTATTTTAAATTTACACTTGATTTACACGTTAAAGCGGAATTCCATAATATCGCCATCTTGAACGATATATTCTTTCCTTCTTCACGCAAACGTCCAGCTTCTTTTACAGCCTTTTTCAGATCCATATTTTTGACCAAATCATCATAAGACATCGTCACTGCACGGATGAACCCCTTCTCAAAAGTCTGAGTGAATGATGCCAGCTGCTTGAGGGCTTTCATACCACGCTTGAAGGTCCAAGCTCGGACTTCCTTTTCACCAGCTGTAAAATAGGTTCCAAGTCCCAACAAATGATAGGCTGCACGTGTCAATTTGTCTACACCTGACTCCATCAAGCCGATAGCTTCCAAAAATTCTGCCTTGTCTTCATCGTCCAGTTCAGAAATTTCCTCCTCGGCACGCGCTGAGATGACAACAACTTCAGCTTTTCTGTAGCTGCAAATTCACGAATCTGCTTCACATAGTTAATATTGTCTGGATCTACAACTTTCATCTTCACCGACATTGGCACATAGAGAACATGGCTTAGTCGTTAAAAAGAAAGAGACCTTTGATGATGCTCTTTCTTCTGTAAACTCAACTGTTCGAGCTGACAGACCATCTTCCAGAACAGGCTTGATTTTTCTGCAAAACATTAAATTCTGCAACAGAGTCCTTGTCCTTCTGGGTACGAGCCATCTTCTCAACACGCGCATAGCGTTTGTTAATGCTTTCCAGATCGGCCAAAATAAGCTCTAGATTGATGGTCTCAATATCAGCCATGGGGTCGACAAAGTCAGACTCACGGCCCTGTTCCCGCATGACATTTTCATCATCAAAGGCACGGACTACATGGACGATCGCATCTACTTCGCGGATATTGGCTAGAATTTATTTCCCAGACCTTCTCCTTTGAAGCTCCCTTTACAATACCAGCAATATCTGTAAATTCAAATGTAGTGGGAACCTTCTTTTTGAGGTTTAATCAATTCTGTTAGTTTATCCAACCATGCAATCCGAACTTCTACCCGCCCGACATTTGGATCATGGTCGCAAAGGGTAGTTAGCAGCTTCTGCCCCTGCTTTTGTAATTGCATTAAATAAAGTTGACTTGCCAACATTAGGCAGTCCCACAATCCCTGCTGTTAAAGCCATTCGTATCTTCTCCATTCATCTTTTCAATCCAAACCATTATACCATAAATCCTTATCCTAAACAGCGGATTTGAATGAAAAATTTCCTGCTTTCTGGATAGAAATAGAAAATATTTCTGCAAAAATGATATAATATAGTTAATATTTTGATAAAAAGGAGTTAGCCATGAAAAATGACAATGAAAACCTTTGTTCTTTTCTTTCTTGACGATATTTACTTTACTTTTTAGCTGCCCGCAGTAGCAGTCCTAAAAAAGCCTATTTTTCAGTTGATTGATCAAAAGACCAAGCAAGACAGCCGGATCACTCTTGAGTATAAGGGAGATGATTTGCTGAACAATGAAACCAGCAATGTTTTTCTATTATGAGCTCTATCGGATTGACAAAAAGATACCGCCAAAGAACAAATTGGAGGCTATATGCAAACTCTGGAAAACATTAAAGGACTTACTAATAAAATCGAGTATAAAGACGATCATTTGACGCAAAAAGATGACGATGGATTTTAGCAAGGCAGATATTTCAGAACTGAAAAAGCAAACAACTTATCCAAACAGATGGAGACCAAAAAGCTAATTATATCAGTTATAAAGAAACAGTAAAATCTCTTGAAGCTTCTGGCTATAAAAGAAGTCAAAGACGGCAAATTTGAAAATCTTAAATCAAAAAGCAGAAAACGGATAAGACTTTCTTGGTCTTATCCGTTCTTTTTGTTGATAGGTAGCCTCATTCAAAAATCAAGCTAAGTCTAAAAATATGGACTATTCAATGACCTTCTTCATTTTTCTTTCAAAATCATATCTGCTCATCATAACGACATGCTCACAATTACTACAGCGAATCTTGATATCTGCTCCCCATGCGGACGACTTCCCAACGATTGGCCTTTTTGCCCGTTGACTTAATGGTACAGGCATGGGGCTTTTTCATTTCTACAAAAAGTTCCAAGTTCGTACATCTTCTCTCCTTTTTGACAATCTTTTTATTATCTTAAAAATACAGATTAAGGCTTCTCTCAACCCTAGCTGTATTATACCACAAGTTTAAAAATCAGCTGGCTTGTAAATGATCAAAAATAAGACAAGGCGGATCGATTCAACCTTGTCTTAAATCTTATCTTCTAATTAGTACGGACTGGCGTGATCAACTGGATAAAGTTTTCAGCATCTTCGCTTGGTACTAAAGTGAAAGGACGAACAGCTGAAATAAAGCTAATGGTCACCTTCTCACTATCGACTGCCTTTAGCGCTTCGATCAGGTAGGTAGGATTGAAACTAATGGTCAAATCTTCTCCTGAAACACTTTCTGTATCAATTTCTTCATTCACGCGTCCAACTTCTGGTGAATGGACATGAGCCCTGACAACGCCCTTCACAATTTCCAATTTCACTGTTCCATTTTGGGTCGCATTGGACAGAAGACGAGACCGTTCCATGGCATGACGTAAATTATTGGTATTAAAGGTCACAACGCTTGAAAATTCTGTCGGAATCAAGCGGTCTCGTGTCAGGATAGTTTCTTCCAGTAAGCGTGTATAGAAGCTGATATTTTCACTTCTAAAGAGAAGTTGATTATTGGCAAAGAAAAACCTCTCACTGTTTTCAATTTCGTCTGTGAAAACAGCCGTAAATTCACGCAGAGAACGGCTAGGGATCACCACATCAGAAGTCATCCCCTTCTTGTCCAAAGTAATTTTCTTTTGGCTCATCCGGTGAGAGTCTGTCGCAACTGTTTTGAGGGATTGATTATCTGTCAAGACAAAATGAACCCCCGTCAAAATAGGACGGCTTTCTTGCGTACTAGCAGCAAAAGCTGTCTCATTGATGATATTTTTGAGGACTTTTTGTTTCTAGAACCAAAGGATTGCTAGTAGAGACTTCTTGGATACGTGGATATTGATCAGCATCTTTTTCCTTTTTAGCGTAATTTCTGATTTGCCGCTGGTAAGGACGATTTGTTTTTGCTCAATTTCTTTGAAATCAAGCACGATATCTGGCAAGCTAGAAATGACATTGATAAAGAAATTTGCTTCAAGGAGGATCGAACCTGGTGAATTAATTAAGAGTCCAGCATTTCTCATTTTGAACTGAAATAAAAGTTTTCAATGGAAATTTGACCATTCGAGACCAATCAAGTAGTGCTTCTTTTGTCACATCAATTTTAACAGTTGATAAAATTGGAATAGCGTTTTTAGTACTAATAGCTCTTTTAGTTGTATTCAAAGCTTGTAGGAATAAATTTTTATTAATAGAGAAGTGAATCATAGGGACTCCTTTTATTATTTATGATTATTAAGTTAATAGTAATAGTAGTTCTTGTGGAAGCTGTGGAAAAATGGAGCAAAGTATCTAAAAATCAAGTTTTAAGACTTGTTTCACAACCTGTGGAAAAAACTCAGATTAGCTCAATCTTTCCACACCCTTATTTTCATCTTGTTTTTGATATTTTCGATTTCAAGTCGCAGGCTATCGTCGGTTTCGAGTCGGGTTTTGATTTTTCCATGCGTGGAATGACTGTTGTGGTCCTTACCACCAAATTCTCGTCCGATTTTTGGTAGGCTATTGTCTGTTAGTTCGTGAGCTAGATACATGGCTACCTGTCTAGCTAAAACGATATTTTGGACTCGACGACTTCCCTTCATTTCCTTGACACTGACACCATAGAAATTGCCGAGCTTCAGACTGGATTTTTTCAATCGGAATGACGGTCACCTGACTAGAGTCCCTGCTTGCGAGGCTCGAATAGCTTCAGCAGCGATAGTCAATCGTAATTTCCTTTGAGATTACGGATTCTTGCAATGAGGCGTAATATCATTGAGGGCCCCTTTCTCAGGTCAGCGGACATTCGAGGTCAAATTGTCCGGCGAGGTACTCAAAGTATCATTAGGGAAAATATAGTCCAGATTTTCGATTTTGTTCCGGAGGATGGCAATCCGCGTTTCAAAATCAGGTGGCGTAATATTTTTGAGTGTAGCCCCCACTTTTGAAGCGCGTGACCAAGCGTTCTTCTAAATTATCAAGATGATCTGGACTGCGATCGCTGGTCAGCACAATCTGCTTGTTATCGCCGTGCAGGGCGTTAAAAGTATGAAAAATTCTTCACGGTGAGACTTTTTCCGCCAAAGAGACTGGATATCATCAATCAAGAGCAAATCCAAGCTCCGATGAGTTTTTGAAATTATCCATGTCACCGAGCCTCAGATGCTCAGAAAGTCATTGATAAAGGTTTCCGCTGGAATATATTTTTACGCGCATCAGGAATATTTTTCTAAAATTTGATTGCCGATAGCATTCAGTAAGTGGGTTTTTCTAGACCTGGTCCGCCATAGATAAATAGTGGATTATAGGTAGTTGCTAGATTTTCAGACACAGCCAAGGCTGCTGCTTTAGCCCAGATATTCCCGTCCCCTTGTACAAAAAATTATCAAATGTATATTTAGCTTTTTAATCCAGTATCAATTGGCAGCAAACTTGGCCGAAATGGAGATTTTTCAGGAAGTTCTTCCAGCTGATATTTAGAAATACTGTCATGTCCTGCTTCTTCAAAGGCAATATTTGGCGTGATTTGATCGTTGAAAATTTCAAAAAGCCAGTTGTGAGAATAACGCCCACTAAGTTTTTGTCTCCCAAAATAGCTGTTTTGACTGGGCTATCCAGAAATATAGTGGCCTGATTATTTTCAATGGCTATCAATTTTAGCTTCGCAACAAAAATCATAGGTTGTCTGTTTTTAGTTGAGTAGCTGAAAGTTCTAAAATTCTTCGCCAAAAATTCTTGCTCTTTGGTCATTGCCTCCTCCTTTTCAAAAATTATTCTCTATGTCGACTCTCATTTCTTAACATAAATGACTAGGTTTTCCACAAGTTGTGGAGAAAAATTTAACAATGTTTATAAGACTTATCCACGGATTGTGGATTATCAGTAAAAATCCCTATTTTTCAATATTTCAGGCTACTTTTAGAGGTGGAAAAAGTCTGTTAGTTTGACAAAAGAAAATAACAGCCCTATTTCAGGCTGTTTATAATTCTTTTGATACTCTTCCTCGTTTTCGCAAAGGAATAACGATCTTTCCTTTTGAAGAATAATTGAATAGAGACGATTGAGTCCAAAGGATCAATCTTTCTTCTTCCGAATGGGAGAAAAATTTCTTTGTTTTTCTGTTCTTTGACTCTTTTTGTATGTAGAAGTTCAAAGAGCACGAGACAGATAAATTATCTTGAATGATTCTGTCCAGCCAAAAGACTTGTTCTTCCTTTTTGAGTGGAATGAGGAGACGAGCATGCCCTTTGCAGAAATCATTTCCTCTTTGACAGCGTCCATCATAAAAGCTGGCAGCTGTAACAGGCGGACAAGATCACTGATGTAGGCCGAGATTTTCCCATGATTTTTGCAATTTCTTCATGGGTTAATCCTTTCTCAATCAGATGCTGATAGGGATTCCGTCTTCATTGGATTGAGGTCTTCCCTTTGCAAATTCTCGATGATGGCTTGCTTCATCATATCATCGTCAGACAAGTCTTTAATAAGGGCAGGAATGTTTTCTAAGCCAGCAATTTTAGCAGCTCTGAATCGTCTTTCACCTGCTAAAATTTTCGTAACCAAAATAAGGAAGATTTTTCTCAAAATAATGGGCTGGATAATTCCATTCTCTTTAATAAACTGCCAATTCATTTATTTTCTCTTGAGAAAAGCTTTTTCTAGGTTGATAAGTTGGTTCAGATGTCTTTTAGTGGTATATGTTGATAATTTTCCATTTGTATACTAGCATAACACCTTTACGATCGTGTAAAGGTGTGTTGATCAATGTCTCAAAAGGATTAGTTATTACTTAAGTCTTGGGTTGATTTTGTCCATATTTTGATGGTTGTAGTAGATTCTTTACTATCCCTAAAGTAAGTCACTTTCAACTCATCTCCCAGAGAGTGTCTGTAGAGAACAGATTGTAAATCACTGGTTGACTCTATCCTTATCGTCAACTTTTGTGATGACATCGTATTTCTGAAGTTTATTTTTCAATGGCATTCCTTCTTGCTGGAGCGGACGAGGATACACTGATTTTACAGATGAGGCAGACAGTGATTTTGCTAAGTCAGAGTGGCGATATTAGATAAATCGAGCATTTGGATACCCAGTGCAGGACGAGTCACTGTTCCGTTTTTCTCTAATTGCTTGATGATATTGACAACATCATTTGATGGAATTGCAAAGCCCATGCCTTCTACAGCAGTTTGACCATTGTGAGAGATTTTGCTGGACGTAATACCAATAACTTGCCCTTGGATATTGATGGGTGGGCACCAGAGTTTCACCGGGATTGATAGCAGCATCTGTTTGCAAGGCAGTCGTCGAAATATTTTGGCCGTCTTCAGGTTGGAGTTACATTTCTACCCAAACTGAGATGGTTCCTTGTGTAACAGAGTTAGCGTATTCTGTTCCGAGAGGACTTCCGATAGCAATAGCAGTTTCTCCTACTGTCAGGGAGTTGGAATCTCCAAATTCAGCTACATCTTTCACCTTTTCAGAGCTGATTCTTACTACAGAAATATCAGAATAAACATCTGATCCACTACTTCATCGAGAACCTTACCATCTGCTAGTAGAATATCGGGATGCTCCATTTAGCACGTGAGTATTGGTAACAAGGTAGGCATATTTTCCTTCCTTCTTATAAATGACACCAGATCCCTCTACTAGCTACTTGAGGGATCACTGGTTGATTCATTATTGATCACTCCTTCACTGATTAGAACCGGTATAAGTAATCACCGATCAACTGCATTTTTGCACCTTTTTACAGCCTTTGTGGTGTCGGTTGTGTTTTTATAAGACGTTGATACAGTGGTCTTTGAGCTAGAAGGACTGATATTAGCCATTTTATTATTAAGAAATGCAGTGGCTAGATTTCTAGGCTTCCGCCGATAAATCCTAGCAACTAAAACAATAAAAAGCAACAAAGATTTTTAAAAAAGAAATTTGAAGCGTTTTTCATATTTTTCCTCCTTGATTACAATTGAGTGAAATTATAGAAATATATTCTTAATTATAACTTAAAATCCACAAGTTTTCCACAACTTGTGGAAAAACTTATAAAAATGTTGATAGAGGTTAGAAAAATACATAGATTCAACAAAGTTTTCCATAAAAACTGATGTGAATAAAGTGTGAAATCCATGTGGATATGATAGAATGGAAATATGAAAATAAAGCTTGTAACTGTTGGAAAATTAAAAGAAAAGTATCTCAAGGATGGGATTGCTGAATATGCTAAACGTCTGAGTCGATTTTTCTAAGTTAGAAATTGTAGAATTAGCAGACGAAAAACACCAGATAAGGCCAGTGAGCTAGAAAATCAGCAAATCCTCGAAAAAGAAGGAAGTCGGATTTTTAGCAAAGAGTCTCTGAACGAGAATTCGTGGTTGCTCTAGCTATTGAAGGAAAGCAATTTCCTTCAGAAGAGTTTAGTTCTATCTTGAGCGACATCACAGTTCGTGGCTTTTCTGATATTACATTTGTGATTGGTGGCAGCTTGGGTCTGTCTCCTGCTGTCAAAAAAAGGCTAATCTACTGATGAGTTTTTGGAAAAATTGACCCCTGCCTCATCAATTGATGCGTCTTGATTTTTGGTAGAGCAGATTTACTGAGCTTTCATGATTCAACAAAGGAGTCCCTACCATAAGTAAATCTTGACGATACTAGATTTTTCTGATAGAATGAAAAAGGTATCGGTCTCTTATAGCTCAGCTGGATAGAGCATTCGCCTTCTAAGCGAACGGTCGCAGGTTCGAATCCTGCTGGGATCATAATATACACTATTCAGACACGAAAAATTTCGTGTTTTTATTATATTTTTGAAAAACGACATTTCAGGAATAAAAATGACATTTCAGGGAAAGATGACAGATTATTTGAAATTTTTATTTATAATAGATCTTGTAAGGTAACACTTACGAAAAAATGTTTAGGAGAATCTAATATGAAAAATACTCAGAAAAACTTTAAAACAATCGCTCAATTCCCAGTCTTGAATGAAAAAGAACTTAAAGAAGTTCTTGGAGGAGATTTAGAAATATCTTCTTAAAAATTAAATTTAAGAAAAAAATAACATTGATAACTGAGGAAATGGAATTATGTTTGAATTATGGATATTGCAAGCCGCCATTGAAGTATATTTCACTATTGTTATATATGAAAAGATAAATAAAAGTAAAATCTAGTTTTTGCTTTACTTTTCTGTAGTGCTATAGTCTTAATTTTATTACCATTACTCATATTAAATTTAGAATCTATATTTTCTTTGTCAAGGCATGTTCTGTATTTTTATTTTACTACTGATTTATCCTCTTTCTACAGATATTTTTATAAAAAGAGAAGTTATCAACTCTTTTCTCTATATTTCTATCTCTTCTCCTTTATTTAACAGTTCAGTCTTCTACTACCTTTTTCCGTCATTATTTCCTCAATTACAGGGGATTCATTTGTAAAAGATAATTGGGTTGTCTTTTATATCATGATAAACAGTATCTCTGTTCTATTTATGCTTAGTTTATCGACTACTTACCATTTTACGCATGTGATTTTTAAAGAGGAGGTCTTTAAAAAGACAATTAAGAGAATTAATATTTTTATGTTTATAGATATTTTTCATTTTTAAATGTTTCTCATTGGTTAAGTGAAGACGATCATTTTAATAGTTTTAGCAGTATACTAGCGACTATTTGTTTCTTGATCTTTATGACAACTCTTTTTCTATTTGAAGGCAATTCAGGGAAAAGTATGAAAAGAAGAGAGATTCGACAAAGAGAATTGGAACAGTTGCAGCTGCAGCAGTATACAGATGAAATTGTTTCTCTCTATAATGAAATTCGTGGTTTTCGTCATGATTATGCCGGCATGCTGACTAGCTTTCAAATGGCCATCAATACGCAAGATATCAAGGAAATTGAAAAATATATCAAGAAGTTTTTAGTTGATGCAAATTTAAAATTACGCTCGGATAAATACACTTATTTTGATTTGAACAATGTTGGCGACTCAGCTCTCCGAAGCGTTATGACGGAGACTTTATTCAAGGCGTGAACACCAGATTGATTTGACATTCGAAGTCAAAGATCCTGTTGAGAAATTACCGATTAAGTTATTAGATGTGGTAAGAATGGCTAGTATATTGCTAAACAATGCTGTTGAAGGCGCAATCGAAAGCTATGAAAAATGATTCATGTGACTTTAGTTCAACTCGATACGAAATCATTTTTGTTGTAAAAAAATTCCGCAAAGCAAAGGAAATTAGATTTAGAAGAAATTTATGAACCAGAGTTCTCAACGAAAGGTTATCGAAGAGGACTAGGTTTAAATAATCTGAAAGAAATTTTTAGAGAATTATGAATATATCATGCTAGATACAGAAATAAGTAAGTATGATTTCACCCAAGTATTAACAATTAAAAGAAGGAATAGTTTATGAGAATCTTAGCATTAGAAGATACCTTAGCCCACCAACTCCGTATGGAAAAACTTTAGCAGAGATTGCTGAAGAAATGGGGGCTCGATATCCAGGTAAAAATCACAGGGAAAAAATTCAGGAATTTAAGGACTACGTCGAAAATGAAGATGTCAATCAGATTTATTTTCTGGATATAGATATTAAAGGGAAGAGACCAAAAGGACTGGAGGTCGCTCGTTTTATTCATCATCATAATCCATATGCTATTATTGTCTTTGTAACTTCAAAATCAGAGTTTGCGACCATGACTTTCAAATACAAGGTATCAGCTCTTGATTTTATTGACAAGGATATTAACGATGATTCGTTTAAAAAAACGTATAAAAAGAGTGTATCATTTATACGAAAAAAATACATTAATTACAAACACCAACATGGTTGATTATTTTGAATACAGCTATCAGAGGCAATGATGTGCGCGTGCCATTTAATGATATTTTGTATATCGAAACCTCAAGCTCCTCTCATAAGTTACGGATGGTCGGAAAAAAACTTTATAAAAAGAATTTTATGGAACGATTGCCAGTGTTCAAGAACAGGATGAGAAAAACCCAACGTTTCTTTGCTTCCCATAAATCTTTCTTAGTCAATATCGATAATATCTGTGATTATGATAAGAAAAACAAAGGAAATTATATTTTTATGAAGGCCGTCGTTGCCCTGTTTCTAGGCTAAGAACAAAACATTTAAAAGAAATTTTAAAAATAAATAAAAAAACTGTTGACAAAGATTCAAAACCTGATATAATAGAATATGTTCTGAAAAGAACATAGATGGTCCGTTGGTCAAGGGTTAAGACACCGCCTTTTTCACGGCAGTAACACGGGTTCGAATCCCGTACGGACTATACTATCCGCCATAGCTCAGTTGGTAGTAGCGCATGACTGTTAATCATGATGTCGTAGGTTCGAGTCCTACTGGCGGAGTAAAAGAGTTTCAGGTATGCGAATTACCAATAATGAAGAGGGACAATTGTCCTCTTTTTGTATGATATCAGGCAGAAATTTGATAAGTTTGATATAATAATTTTTAGAAAATATGTTCAAGAGGGTTTCTTATGAAATCATTAAAATTTCAATCTGTTTTTGACATTATCGGGCCTGTCATGATTGGCCCTTCCAGCAGTCATACTGCAGGGGCTGTGCGTATCGGTAAGATCGTATCCTCTATTTTTGATGATACACCAACCGAGGTTGAATTCCAGCTTTTTAATTCCTTTGCAAAGACTTATCGCGGGCATGGAACAGATTTTGGCTCTGGTAGCAGGTATTTTAGGAATGGATACGGATGATCCTGAAATTCCTAATAGCCTTGAAATTGCCTATAAACGTGGTATCAAGATTGTTTGGACTATTCAGAAAGATAGCAATGCTCCTCATCCAAATACGACAAAAATCACGGTTAAAAACGCCCATAAAAAGCATCAGTGTAACGGGTGTGTCCATCGGTGGTGGAAATATTCAGGTGACTGAGTTAAATGGCTTCTCAGTCTCTCTCAGCATGAATACGCCAACCATTATCATCGTCCACCAAGATGTTCCGGTATGATTGCCCATGTAACGGAGGCTCTGTCCCGCTACAATATCAATATTGCTCAAATGACGGTGACTAGAGAAAAAGCGGGCGAGAAAGCGATTATGATCATTGAGGTGGATAGTCGTAGTTGCGAAGAGGCTATCGAAGAGATTCGGAAAAATTCCCCATCTTCACAACGTCAATTTCTTTAAATAGGAGAAGAGATGTTTTATTCAATAAAAGAATTAGTTGAGCAGGCTGATTTAGATTTTAATGGCAATGTTGCTGAATTAATGATTGCGACCGAATATGAATTGACGGGTCGGGAAAGAGACGAAGTTTTACGTCTGATGAGTCGAAATCTTGAGGTGATAAAGCCTCAGTCCTTCTTGGGCTTGACGAGGTAAGTCTCGCAGCGGATTGACCGGTGGAGACGCAGCCAAGCTACACTATTATATCCAGTCGGGGAAGGCCTTGTCAGATTATACTGTGCTGACTGCTGCAAAAAAATGCCATTGCTGTCAATGAACACAACGCTAAAAATGGGGCTGGTTTGTGCAACTCCTACGGCAGGCAGTGCTGGCTGTCTGCCAGCAGTCCTTACATCAGCGATTGAAAAACTAGATTTGACAGAGGAACAGCAATTAGACTTTTTGCTGGCTGCTGGTGCTTTTGGCTTAGTTATTGCCAATAACGCTTCTATTTCCGGTGCAGAAGGAGGCTGTCAAGCTGAGGTGGGCTCCGCTTCTGCTATGAGCGCAGCTGCCCCGGTTTTGGCTGCTGGTGGCTCTGCTTTTCAGGCGAGTCAAGCTATCTGTTTTGTCATCAAAAAAATATGTTGGGCTTGATTTGTGACCCAGTAGCTGGTCTGGTAGAAGTTCCTTGTGTCAAAGAAATGCTATGGGAGCTAGCTACGCCTTTATCGCAGCGGATATGGCTTTGGCCGGAATCGAGGTCAAAATACCTGTTGACGAAGTCATTGATGCCATGTACCAAGTGAGGCTCTAGCCTGCCTACTGCTTTCAGGGAAACGGCTGAAGGAGGGCTAGCTACAACTCCTACCGGCCGTAGACTTTCAAAAGAAATTTTTGGAGAATAAATAGTATCTTTGAGCAAGAAAAAATGACTAGATATTCTAGTCATTTTTCTTATTTAATAAGCCCAAGCAGATAGTCCTTGTGCACTGTAAGCACGGTAGCTGCTTGAATTTGATCTTCAACAGTTGCGGTAGATCCCCAACTGGCATTGTTTGGAAAAAGACCACTTGCTCCTGATGGGTTGTAGGCATCCACTTGGCCGTTAGATTCGCGGGCAATGATGTTTTCCCATGTAGATGCAGACACTCCTGTCATTTCAGCCATGCGAGCAGCTGCGTAAGAACCTACAGCACCTGGAGTATTACCATTTGCGAGTACGACGTCTGATGAATAGGCAGAGTAGTCTGAAGTTGCAGTAACTGCAGGAGTTTCTGTCGTTACTGGAGTTTCCGTAGCTACTGGGGCAGCTGGAGTTACTGGAGCTGGGACTGCTGGTGTCGCTGGTGAGACAGCAGGTGCTGATGTTGTTTGTTTTGCAACATCTTTCAAATCACCCAATTCCAAAACTTGTCCAGTCATGATAAAAATCTGGATTTGAAATTTTGTTTAATTCTACCAAACGTTCAACAGTTGTTTTTACTTTCAGCGATTTCTGATAAAGAGTATCTCCAGCTTTTACTGTATAAGATTCAGCACTAGCAACAATAGTTGATGCAAATAGTGTTGCTGTAGCAATCGTTCCTGCTAGAGTCAATTTTTTTCACTTTTCATACTCATTTTAAAAGTTTTCTCCTTTAGTTATAATACTATCATACACATTAAATATTACTAAAAAGATTACATTTTAAGCACGAATATTACAAAAATATTGAGATTTACACATAAAAAATATTATTTTAAAAAGGATTTTTAGTGTATTTCATTAGATCTTTAACAAAAATATTGCTATCAAAACTTATACTATTCTCTATTTTTAAGATAAAGAGCAAGATACCAATCAGGAAAAATAGAGAGAAAGAGCAAGATTGTCAATCATTTTCCAAGAAAGTTGTCGATAGCGGCCTCTTCCTTCACCACCACTATAGCCACGCGCTTCCATTGCGATAGCTAAGGCGTCTGCCCGCTTGAAACTAGAAGCAAATAAAGGGAATTAAGATTGGAATGATTGATTTAACCTTTTTGAACAATCGTTCCTTCGCCAAAATCAACTCCTCGAGCTCTCTGAGCATTCATAATTCTCGTAGTGTCATCCATTAAAGTCGGTACGAAACGCAGGCTCATAGACAGCATGAGGCCAATTTCATGTGTAGGAACTTTAAAGACTTTAAGTGGTTTTAGTAGAGCTTCACTGCATCTGAAAGGCTGAGTGGCGTTGTGGTTAAAGTCAGAAGGGTTGAAAAGAAAAATAATCAAAACAAAACGGCTAAAGATAATCCGCTTGAGAAAGACCAAATTCTGTAATTTTTAATGAAACCAAATTGGAAAAGTACCTTGCCTCCCCGTCAGAAAGAGCTGGAAGAGGGTAGTAAAGGCAATAATGAAAAACCATTGATTGAATGCCCTTTAGAAAGAAGGTCAAAAGGAACTTTTTGAGAGAAAAATCAGAGTAAAAACGAAAACAAATAACAGCAAATTAGTGATGAGATTGTTGGCCCAGAAAATTAATAAGATAAAGAAGAACATGGTCCACTAATTTTCACGCGGATCCAATCGATGGATGACCGAATTTCCTGGGATATACCGTCCTAAAATCAATTTATCCATGTAGCATCTCCTTAAATTCCTCAATTGTAATTGGATAATAGAAAATTTCATTCCTTTTTCAGCTAATTCTTGGGCAAATTTCGTGATTTTTAGGCACTCCTAGCTGAATCTTTTCCATAAAATCGATATCTTGAAAAAAACCCTGAGCAGGGTGACCGCTTTTGACGACGCGCCCTTTTTCCAACACATAGACTGTATCAGCAAAATTTTGCTACATCATCCATTAAAATGGGTTACAAGGACAATGGTCATTCCAGCTTGATGTAGTTTTTAAAGAGTCCCATCAATTCCTTGCGTCCTGCTGGATCAAGTCCGGCCGTTGGCTCATCCAAAACCAAGATGTCAGGTTCCATTGCTAGGATTCCGGCAATGGCAACCCTTCTCATCTGCCCGCCAGAAAGTTCAAAAGGACTGCGGTCAAATAGTTCTTCAGAAATGCCGACAAGGCTTAATTTTTCACGCGCTAAAGCCTCGGCTTCTTCCTTAGAGATACCAAAAATTTTGTGGGCCAAAGGCCACATCTTTCAAAACAGTCTCATCAAAAAACTTGACTTTCAGCAAACTGAAAGACCAAACCAACCTGTTTACGAACTTGTTTGATGTCCTTGTTGACAGAATTTGAAGTGATGGTAACATTGTTGACTTGCACGCTGCCCTCACTAGGAGTCAGCAAAGCCATTCAAGAGCTGTAAAATGGTTGATTTTCCGCTACCAGTGTGCCCAATCAAAGCCGTATAGCTACCATCTTTTGATTTCCAAATCAACTTCAAAAAGCGCTGGACCCTCAAATGGAGTTCAGCCTGATAGGTATAACTGACTTTATTTAGAGTAATTCCCATAATTGTTCCTGCAATTCTTTTTCAGTTAAATAGGTTTCTGGCAGAGTTAGCCCAGTTTGAATCATGGCAGCTTTGACACTGGTTGACAAAGGGTTGATCCAAGCCCAAGTCTTCCAAAATCAGGTCTGGAAAAGAGTTCTCTTGGTGTAGCGGTTGACTCAACTTGACCATTTTTCATAACGAGGACACGGTCACTCAGCGAAATCTCGTCCAAATCGTGGGTAATAGAGATGACTGTTAAATGATTCTTATCTTTAATTTCCTTGACAGTCCGAATCAATTCAGTCGTCCTTCTGGGTCCAACATACTGGTTTAGCTTCATCCAAGATGATAATATCTGGCTGGAGCGCGACTACGCCAGCAATAGCAACTCTTTGCTTCTGTCCGCCAGAAAGTCGAGCAGGTTCTCTCTTTAAAATTCTGCATGCCGACTAGCTCCAGAGCTTCATGGACGCGTTTTTACCATCATGGGATAATCCATGCCTTGATTTTTCAGACCAAAAGCAACGTCGTCCTCAACAGTTGCTCCAACAAACTGGTTATCAGGATTTTGAAAGACCATGCCGATTTGGCGACGTTTTTCCCAAACATTATCAGCCGTCAATTTATCTCCAGAAATGATAATATCGCCACTCTCGGCCTCCAAAAAGACCGTCAATCAAACGAACCGTAGTCGATTTTCCGCTGCCATTGTGACCGACAATAGATAGCCATTCTCCTTGTTTCACGTGAAACGAGACGTCTTTTAAAATATAATCTTCAGACTTATAGTCATAACGATAACTAAGATTTTTACTTCAATGATATTTTTCCATATTATTTAAATGTATCTTTAAAGAGATAGGCACTGCCCTTGAAATAATCACTAGCCAGAATAAATAGTGAAAATCAGGGCTATGTAAAGGAGAATCTGACCGAGTAAAGTCCAATGGAGCAGAAGAAAGAGGATGGCAAACATCTGCGTGAAAGTCTTGATCTTGCACGGCATAGCGGCCGCTAGAACTGTTCCGCCAGTTTCCACTAAAAGAAGTCTCAAACCAGTGACAGCCAGCTCTCGGCAAATGATAATAGCTACCACCCAAGCAGGAGCCATTTTCATTTCAATCAGCATGATAAAAGCGGACATAACCAGCAGTTTATCGGGCCATGGGATCGACAAATTTCCCAAAATTGGTCACGACCTGCCACTTGCGCGCCAGATAGCCATCAGGTAGTCTGTGATGCTGGCAAGGGCGAAAAATGATTCCAGCTAGGATATGCATGGCTGGCGAATGCCCAAAAGTCAAAATCAAAATAAAGATTGGAATTAAGGCAATTCTGGCAAGGGTTAAAGCGTTGGGGATATTTTCTTTTTCATCATTCTTCCTTTATGATTCAATTGTAAAGGGTAATTATAGCACTGTCACTGGTCAAGGTAGATAGGTCTATTTTCTGACTGCCCACAGTGACAGTGACACCTTTCACAACTCCTAGAGTAATTGTATAAGTGGTATTGGGAGAAGTGTCACTGTTTGGCTTGATTGGGTTGGAGTAAGGGTTGCCCCTGCTGCCAAATCTGTATTTGTTACACTAATCCAGCTTGAGGTATTGCTTGCTGAGATTGTTAACTGAGTAGTTGCGACTCGTCACGATATTTTTGCAGTTAAATAGTTTCCTTCTCCAGTGACTTCTAGTTTTTCTTTTGTTGAGCTAGAGTCTGTAGTGGAGGTCTCGGGTGGAGTTGAACGATCTTCGATACTTGAGCTCGAGACGAGGCTGTAACTATCGGAGCTGCTGAACTGCGGAGTAGTTGTATTTGCATATTGCCAAACGTAATAGGTAACAAAAATAATGATAGACAGGGCAACTACTAGGAAATAAAAGAGCGGGAAGCGAGAAAGAACGATTTTTATATTTTTCTGCTTCGAAATTCTTCGTTTTCAGCTAATTCAATTTCGTCATAAACGACAGTATATCTGTGTCGTAGGCCTCTAAAAGAATTGTCTCGTCTAAATCAGAGCCCAAGCATATTTTCGTAGCGAGGCTACGGACGTAAAAAGGCATTTGGAAATTTTTCGTATTGATTGTTTTCAAGAGCCTTTTTAGGTAGTCAGTTTTTATATCTGTTTTTGGCTGCATCTGCTAAAGTAAGTTTTTGATTTACTCGAGCAAGTCTGAGTACCTCTCCTATCGTCTCATAGGGATAGTCCTTTTCTCTTAGACATTATTCTAACAAAATTTTGAAATAAACTTGGAACTATTTTGGGAAAAATAGTAAAATCTGTCATATCACACTGGTCGATAAAGCGACGTCCGACTTTTAAAGACGTCATTTAGAGTGATATCCTGTAAAATCTTAGGTAAATCAAAAAGATTTTCACCTTTTAAATGCGGTTCATACTGGGTTGCCATGTATTCAAGAGAATTCAGACCATGCAGAAGATCTCCAAACATTTCACTTTTAATCGTGTCTAGATGTGTTTCTGTGACATCTGGATCTTGAGCAAACTTCCGAATGGCTGAGCGGAATTGATGAGAAATTCCTACGGGTTCCTGCGTGTCCATAGTTAGGATGACAAAGTGGAATTCCTTTTTCCACCTCTACTTCAAGAGTGAGCGAATTGTCAATCTTGCCATTTTCATATAGGGTCTGGAAACGCTTGGAAGTCCAACCAAACATCATGGCAAAAAGTAGTTTCAGGGCAATTTTATAGCGATAAAGCTCTGTATCCTGTATCGCATCTTTGCCACGAATACCGATCGCCAACTTAGGACTGGCAACTTCCATCCGACTAGTAGCGGTTGGAATTACTGGCTGTAAGATGAGAGGTTTTTCAATTACTGAAGTTAATAATTTAGGAGATAAGGTCTCTTGTGTTTGGACAATATCTTCAAAAGTGGACTCCAAGTCGAAATTACCAATGACAAATAAAGTCATATTGGACGGACGGTAGAAAAGCTCAAAGTTTTCTGTCAGATCTTCCACAGTAATATCCATGATTGACTCTGTCGTTCCGGCTATATCTTCTGCTAGTGGAGTTTGAGGATAGAGATTGCTCAAAGCACCAAAGAAGAGCCGATAATCTGGATCGTCTTGGTACATTTCGATTTCTTGCTGGATAATTCCTTGCTCACGCTGAACAGATGCTTCTGAAAAATTAGCTTGGGAAACGAGTTTCCTGCAACAGCTTCAGATTTTCTGCTACACAGTTTGTCGTAGAAAACAGATAGCTGGTACGTGTAAAGCTTGTAAAGGCATTACTTTCTGCGCCAAATTTAGTAAATTCCAGCAGCAAATCCTCACCGTTTTCACGTTCGAATAATTTGTGCTCCAAAAAATGCGCAATCCCTGCTGGATAATGAGAAACTTGCTTTGTTTCACATGAAACAACCTTAGTATCAACAGAGCCAAAATGGGTTGAGATGATGCCGTAGGTTTTCATTAAAATCATTTTTAGGGAGTAGGTAAACCTGCAATCCATTTGCTAGCACCGCCCGATAGATGCTTTCTCCCACGGCTATATAATTGATTTTTCTTGACCTGGATTCTCATTATTTCCCTTCCATAAAGTAAATCGCCTGTAATTTCAACTGCTGGGCTGCCTCTATAAGATCAGCTTTGCTGACATTTTCTAATGCTTTCAGCATGCCTCTAGTGACAGAAATTTTTTTCCCTAGAACAGAGGACATGAAAGCACGCTCAATCAAAGTGTTTTGTCGATCCTGAGCCAGAAGTATTGAATTTTTCAGCATATTCTTAGTTTGCTCAAGTTCTTCATCTGTAAAATGCCCCCGCTTCAAATCTAGAATTTGGCGGTTGATTCAAAAGCGATGGTCTTTGTCCGAGTTTGCTCGATCAATTCCAGCATAGATTCGCATCAAACCAGAAAAAAATATCAAAACTACTAGAAAATAGTGTAGGCTAGGCTCTCTTTTTCCCGAACATTGACAAAGAGTTTGGAATGAGCAAATCCTCCTAATAACCCATTCAAAACAATCAGTGGCAAGTGGCTGCGATCCCCATATTGACTAGAAAAATGGTAGGCCAGTTCAACAATGGACTGATGTACATCTCGTTGCTCCAGCTTTTCTCTAGTTATATTTGAATAGTTTTGTTGGTAGCTAAGCTGTAAAGGCTGCTCTCGCTCAGAAAACTGGAATTCTTGGATTTTCTCACGAACAGCAATCTCATTAAAATCACCGATGAAGAAAAATCAATTTGATCCTGATTTAGCATTTGCTGAAAAAGCAGCGAAACTAGTTTCAGCCGTTTCTTTTTCTACTAGCTCGATTGTTGCCACGCGTGGAATCCGCATTTCTGGTAAATCGTAAAATAAATTATTTAACTCTCTGTGAGCATGGTAGAAATGATTCTCAATTTCAGCTTCCAAGTCTGTTAAAAACATTTCTCTTTTCAATCTCAAAAGTTTTGGTATCAAAAGCCTGTCCATTTGACAGAGGAAAAAAGAGACTAGCCTTCAAAAATCTAGTATTTCATCTGCCAACATATTTTTACGGCTCAAGAATTGATCCCGCACGAAAGAAAGATTTATATCTAGATAATGCACTAATCCCCGTCGTGAAAAGGCTTGTCGAGTAATTAGCATCCGTATAAATTCGCTAATTTTTCTCGAAAGGCTTGTGATGTTGGGTAAAAGAGCATTTGAAGTTTCAGCATACTGGCTCGTAAGGAACCTGCCCAGCTATTGTTTTTCAGACATAGGAGCTGAAAAACCGCACTTTAATTTTTATTGGTTTTTAAATTTTTCTGATTGAATGAAGTGAAGATGTACTCCTTTTTATGATTTCCATTGCGCTCCTCATACCGAATAATATAGACTTCTATTATACACGAAAATGCCGTTTAATGCTTGTAAGGAACGGCATTTTTAGAGACTAAAGCGTTTTCTATTTTTCTAGTAAAACTTGTCCTTGAATGAGACTACTACAGAACAGTTTCTGCTTAAATTATGATATAATGACAAGGATTGAGGTGAAATATGGAATACAAATTATTTGACGAATTTATTACTCTACAGGCTCTCTTAAAAGAAGTTGGTATCATTCAAAGTGGCGGAGCAATCAAGTCCTTTTTAGCAGATCATCAGGTTTTAACGGTGAACTGGAAAAATAGACGAGGACTTAGAATTGGCGATGTCATCTCTCTCAGACCAAGAACTGGAGATCATCCTCCTTGCCCCAAGTCAGGAGGAAATTCTTGAACATCAAGAGGAACAAGCAGAGAAAAAAAGAGTGGCAGACTTGGTTAAAGCTATGAATAAGGACTTGAAAAAATCTCAACCAGCAAAAAAAGAACAGAAGAAAAGAAAGCCCGAGCAGAGAAGCAAAAAAGCACCTGTTCGCTTTCCAGGGAACCTAAAGCCATGTGGTTAAAAACGCTGAAAATTAAACATTTTCGTAATTACCAGTCTGCAGAGGTTGATTTTGATCCTGGGCTTAATATCTTTCTGGGGCAAAATGCACAGGGGAAAACCAATATTCTAGAAGCCATCTATTTTTTAGCCCTTACTCGCAGTCACCGGACCCGAACTGATAAGGATTTGATTCATTTTCAAGAGAAAAATCTTCAAATTTCAGGAATCATTGAAAAAACAACGGGTAAAATCCCACTTGACATCGAGTTGACACCAAAGGGGAGAATCACCAAAATAAATCACTTAAAACAAGGGAAATTATCAGATTATATGGGGTTAGTCAACGTTGTCTTGTTTGCTCCAGAAGATTTACAGCTCATTAAAGGGAGCCCCTAGCATCACGCCGAAAATTTATTGATATTGAGCTTGGGCAAATCAAGCCCATCTACCTTGCTGACTTATCTAGTTACAATCATGTGCTCAAGCAAAGAAATGCCTACCTTAAGGCCAATGACAAGGTAGATGAAACCTTTCTCTCTGTTCTAGATGAGCAACTGATTGATTTTGGTTGTCGTGTCATGCAGCATCGCTTAGAACTTTATTGAAAAGCTAGAAGGTTTTGCTCAGGAAAGCCATAGCGATATTTCTCAAGGAAAGAGAAATTGATAATCAAGTATTTATCCTCTGTTCCGTTTTTATGCCTCGAAGATTTAGAAGCTTCTTTTAAATCAGCCTTATCAGAAAGTCGTAGACGCGATCTTTTCAGAAAAAAATACTGGTGTTGGACCTCACCGAGACGATATCAACTTTTTTATCAATGATATGGATGCCGGATTTGGTAGCCAAGGCCAACACCGTAGTGTTGTTCTATCTCTCAAGTTAGCTGAAATTAAACTAATAGAAAGTCTTACAAAAGATACGCCGATATTGTTGCTTGACGATGTAATGAGCGAACTTGACAACATGCGTCAATTGAAATTGCTAGAAACTATCTCTCAAAATATCCAGACTTTTCATCACGACAACCAGCTTAGATCACTTACATAATCTACCAGAAGATATTAATATTTTCAGATAAGTCAGGGTGTAATAAAGAAAGAGAGATATTAACTTTACAGACTAGTTAATAAAATTGTAAACGTATTTTACAACTTTGTAAATTAAAAACAACCCTTGTCAATCCCTTTGACAAGGTTGTTTTCTTTATAATTATAATTCTATTGGACAGAGTAGTTTGGAGCTTCATTGGTGATTTGTACATCGTGAGGATGACTTTTCTTTCAAACCAGCACCACTCATCTCAATAAACTGAGCATTTTCATGAAGTTCTTGCAGGTTAGCCGCACCGACATATCCCATACCAGAACGGATACCGCCCAACATTTGGAAGACGATATCTGCAGCCGCTCCCTTGTATGCCACACGACCTTCAATTCCTTCTGGAACTAGCTTATTCGCTTCATTGACAGAACCTTGGAAGTAGCGATCGCTGGAGCCTTTCTTCATAGCTGCGATAGAGCCCATTCCACGGTAAGTTTTAAATTTACGTCCTTGGAAAAATTTCAGTCTCACCTGGCGCTTCGTCTGTTCCAGCAAACATGGAACCAAGCATGACTGCATTTCCACCTGCAGCTAAAGCCTTAACAATATCTCCAGAATATTTAATTCCACCATCAGCAATGATGGTTTTCCATATTCACGTGCGACTGCAGCTGCATCGTAGATTGCTGTTACTGGCTACACCGACACCGGCAATGACACGAGTTGTACAGATAGAACTGGTCCGATTCCGACCTTAACCACATCAACACCGGCATCAAAGAGGGCGCGTGCACCTTCAGCAGTTGCAATATTTCCGGCAATCAAAGTGCGATCTGGGAAGTGAGCACAATTTCAGCAATTTTACGTAGAACGCCAGCTGAATGACCATGGGCTGTATCAATAACAATGGCATCTGCTCCTGCTTCAAAGAGGGCCTCTGCACGTTCAAATGTATCTGAAGTGACACCTACCGCACCAGCAACTAGCAGACGACCAAATTCATCTTTTGCTGCATTTGGGAACTCAATCACTTTTTCAATATCTTTAATGGTGATAAGACCAGAAAGTCGACCATTTTCATCTACTAAAGGTAGTTTTTCAATCCGGTGTTCTTGCAGAATTCTTTCAGCTGTTGCCAGATCAGTTCCGACTGGAGCTGTAACAAGATTTTCACTGGTCATGTGGTTGGAAATTGGTTGATTGTAATCTGAAATAAAGCGTAAATCACGGTTAGTCAAGATACCGACTAATTTACGATTTTCCATCATTTCAACCACTGGAACCCCACTAATGCGGTAGCGCCCCATCAATTCATCTGCTTCAGCAATTGTATGATTAGGAGTCAGGAAGAATGGATCAATAATGACACCATTTTTCAGAACGTTTTACCTACGAACTTCATCAGCCTGCTGTGCAATAGACATATTTTTGTGGATGACACCTAGACCGCCGGCACGGGCAATGGCGATCGCCATTTGACTTTCGGTAACTGTATCCATAGCCGCAGTAATAATTGGGATATTTAATTTTAAATTCTCAGCAAGTTTTGTACTAAATCAGCATCATTTGGCAACACGTGACTTTCAGCTGGAATAAGCAATACGTCATCAAAGGTCAAAACCTTTTTCAAAAATTTAGTGTCCCTAGTTAGACATCCACAGTTTCCTCTTTTCTTATATATTGAGCAGGGCTCGTCTTTTTATTGTTAATATCATACCATTCTATAGGCATTTGTCAATGATTATTATGCAAAAATTAAAAACCATCTCTTTTTCAGATAAAAGACGATGGTTTTTGATGTAATCTACTATTATTGTTCGTTATTTAAAAGTAATTAATTCCCATTGCATTTTTGACTTCTGACAGGGTTTGTCCAGCAACTTGTCGAGCACGTTCACTGCCTTCTTTCAGCATGTCATAGACTTGGCCCATGTCTTTTGCAAACTCGAGACGACGCTCTCTGATTGGTCCTAATTCCCGCTCTAAAATCTCTAAGAGATAGCGTTTAGTTTTGACATCACCCAGACCACCGCGTTGGTAGTGTTCTTTCATAGCCGCAATTTCAGCAGCATCTTCTGGCCGACCAAAAACATCCAGATAATGGAAAACCATATTACCTTCGATTTTTCCTGGATCTTCAACTTTGATGTGGTCGGGATCGGTATACATGCTCATGACCTTTTTCTTGAGAGTATCCATATCATCCGCTAGATAAACCCCATTGTTTAATGATTTTGACATTTTAGCATTGCCATCAAGCCACGGTAAACGTCCAGCTGCTTCATTTCTGGATAGATGCCTTCTGGCTCCACCAAAAACCTCACAGTCATAGGCATGATTGAAAGGAACGAACAATTTCACGTGTCTGCTCAATCATCGGTTTTTGGTCATTTCCCTACAGGTACATAGTTTGCCTTAAAGGCTGTAATGTCAGCTGCTTGAGAGATAGGATAAACCAAAAATCCAGTTGGGATACTTTCTCCAAAACCTTTCTGAGCAATTTCTGTCTTGACAGTTGGTTGCGCTCTAATCGAGCTAAAGATACCAAATTCATGTAATACATTGACAACTCTGCTAACTCAGGAATCTGACTTTGGATGAAAATAGTTGCTTTTTGGGATCCAGTCCAGCTGCTAGATAATCTAAAAGCCACATTACCAATGGATTCTACAATCGTTTGTGGGTCTTTCGCATGGTCTGTCAGAGCTTGTTGGTCCGCCAGAAAAACAAACATATCATATTTATCTTGATTTTTGTAGAAGAACACGGTTACGTAAGCTTCCTACATAATGACCAATATGTAATTTTCCAGTCGGACGATCTCGGTTAAAATAATGGGTTTTTGTCATTGCTTGCTCCTCAATTAGTGTTGTTCTCATTATATCATTTTCAAAGAAAATGCGGAAGAAGCTAGAAGAAAAAGAAGAATCATAGTTTAAAAATAAATAGCTTGACAATATATTTTACATCATGTTTACAAAGTTGACAGCGTTTTTATCTCTTTAAATAGTTTTTATTCCATAATAATTTGAAAAAGACGAATTTTCTAGTAAAATGGAGGAGATTACATATATAGGAGAAAATCATTGCTTACAGTATCTGATGTGTCACTGCGTTTCAGTGATCGAAAATTATTTGATGAAGTAAATATTAAATTTACAGAAGGAAATACCTATGGTTTGATTGGAGCTAATGGTGCAGGTAAGTCTACCTTCTTGAAGATTTTAGCTGGGGATATTGAGCCAACGACAGGCTATATTTCTTTAGGGCCAGATGAGCGACTCTCTGTTTTGCGTCAAAAATCATTTTTGACTATGAGGATGAGCGGGTCATTGATGTCGTTATCATGGGGAACGAGCACCTTTATAACATCATGAAGGAAAAAGATGCCATCTATATGAAGCCTGACTTTTCTGACGAGGATGGGGTTCGAGCAGCTGAGCTGGAAGGAGAATTTGCTGAACTTGGTGGCTGGGAAGCTGAAAGTGAAGCATCTCAATTGCTACAAAACCTCAATATTCCAGAAGACTTGCATTATCAAAATATGAGTGAATTGTCGAATGGTGACAAGGTTAAGGTCCTTCTTGCCAAGGCTCTTTTTGGCAAAGCTCAGATGTTTTGCTTCTGGACGAGCCGACCAATGGTTTGGACATCCAGTCTATCACTTGGTTGGAAGATTTCTTGATTGATTTTGAGAATACAGTTATTGTCGTATCCCACGACCGTCACTTCTAAATAAAGTTTGTACGCATATGGCTGACCTTGATTTTTGGTAAGATCAAACTTTATGTCGGAAACTATGATTTCTGGAAAGAATCAAGTGAATTGGCAGCTAGTTGCTCGCTGACCGAAATGCTAAGGTGGAAGAAAAATCAAACAATTGCAAGAGTTTGTGGCTCAGCTTCTCTGCCAATGCTTCTAAGTCTAAACAGGCAACCTCTCGTAAAAAGATGCTGGATAAGATTGAGATTGGAAGAAATTGTTCCGTCAAGTCGAAAATATCCATTTATCAGCTTTAAAGCGGAGCGTGAAATCGGGAACGATCTCTTGACAGTAGAAAATCTTTCTGTCAAGATTGACGGCGAGACTATTCTTGACAACATCAGCTTTTATCCTGCGTCCCGGTGATAAGACAGCTTTGATTGGACAAAATGATATCCAGACAACTGCCTTGCTTCGTGCCTTGATGGGAGATATCGACTATGAAGGAACTGTCAAGTGGGGTGTTACAACCAGTCGTTCTTATTTGCCAAAAGATAATTCTCGCGACTTTGCTGGTGGTGAATCTATTCTTGACTGGCTTCGTCAATTTGCTAGTAAAGAAGAGACGATAATACCTTCCTTCGAGGTTTCTTAGGTCGGATGCTTTTCTCTGGCGATGAGGTTAACAAGCCTGTCAACGTCTTGTCAGGTGGAGAAAAAGTTCAGGGTTATGTTGTCTAAACTGATGCTTCTTAAGTCAAATGTTTTGGTTTTGGACGACCCAACCAATCACTTGGATTTGGAATCTATTTCTAGTCTTAATGATGGTTTGAAGAACTTTAAAGAGTCGATCATTTTTGCCAGCCATGACCATGAGTTTATTCAAACCTTAGCCCAACCATATCATTGTTCTCTCAAAAATGGTGTGATTGACCGCATTGACTGAGACTATATGATGAATTTTTGGAAAATCAGAAGTTCAGGCAAAAGTCAAAGAACTTTTGGAAAGATTAATAAGTTGTCAACATGAGTTGACAGAAGTTTACAGAGGCATGAAACAACGTTTTCGGCCTCTTTCTCTATAAGAAACATGGAAAAATCAGATATTTTTAAGAAAAATTGGCTTTATTTTGCTTCCTTCATCTTACCTTTTCTCATTATGTGTTTCGTTTATCTGAGTCAAAGGTATTTACTGGGAAGCGATACTTCGCCGTTACTTGGAGACGGCTTCCATCAGTATGTCGTATTTGATACGACTTTGAGAAATATTCTTCACGGAACGGATAGTCTTTTTACACGTTTTCAAGTGGATTGGGACAAAATTTCTATGCCCTATCTAGCTATTATCTAGGAAGTTTCCTTTTCCCCATTCGTCTACTTTTTCGATTTAAAATCAATGCCGGATGCGGTTTACTTGTTTACTCTTATTAAGTTTGGTTTTAATTGGATTGACAACTTGTATTAGTATTAAAGGGATCTTTAAAAAAATTCCAGAAACACTAATCTTGACTCTGTCAACTTCCTTTGCCTTGATGAGTTTTTCAGTTAGTCAACTAGAAATAAAAACTTGGTTAGATGTATTTATAGTAGTTCCTCTTATCATCTTTGGTTTACACAAGTTGATGAATGGACAAGGGAGAGTTTTATACTTTACAAGCTTGTCAATTCTCTTTATCCAAAAATTATTATTTTGGTTATATGATGGCCTTGTTTTTTAGTCCTTTGCACTGGTTCCAGCTTTCTTGGGATTTTAAGGCCAGGATTCGGTCTCTCCCTGATTTTGCTATCGTGTCATATTAGCAGGCCTTACTAGTTTAATTATGATTTTGCCGACTTATCTAGATCTGAGTTCACATGGTGAGACCTTGACAAAGGTTGAAGACTTGTTTACTGAGAAAAGTTGGTATCTAGATATTTTTTTGCTAAAAATTTTGTAGGAAGTTTTGATACGACTAAGTATGGATCCATTCCTATGATTTATGTTGGTCTATTTCCTCTTATTTTTAAGTATCTTATTTTTAACGATAAAAAGTATTAAGCTTCGCGTGAAACTGGCCTACATTTTCTTGATTGGCATTTTTATAGTGAGTTTTCGACTGCAGTATTTGGATTTGCTTTGGCAAGGAAATGCATGCGTCAAATATGTTTTTACATCGCTATTCTTGGCTCTTTTCTTCTTATCATTTTGATGGCTGCAGAAACGCTCAATCGTTTTGGAGGAGGTAAAATGGCGACAAGTATTCCTTAGCTTTCTACTCATTTCTTTTTGGTTTTCTAGCCACTTTGCATTATAGAAAACACTATGATTTTCTTGGTCCCGAAAATTACATTTTTACTTTAGAGTTTTTCTTTTGCTATCTCTTAATCAGTTTTGCTTTTTATTCGTTATCACGTTAGGCAAAGGATGTTTACAATATCTTTACTGTTTTTGTGGTTTTTTTGAGCTTACTTTAAACGCTTATTATCAGGTTGATGGAATTGCTAAAGAATGGGTTTTTGCAAGTCGTTCATCCTATTCGAAAAAAGATGAATGAAAATTGACAGTCTTGTCAGAGTATAGTGAGAAAGAAAAAGAGATTTCTTCCGAACAGAGAGGCTTGATCCCTCAGACTGGGAATGACAGTATGAAATTTAATTATAATGGAATTTCTCAATTCTCATCAGTCAGGAACACGCAAGCTAGCTCGACGTTAGATAAGTTAGGGTTTTTAAATCAGCAGGAACTAACCTTAATCTCCGCTATCAAAATAATAGCATTTTTGATGGATAGCCTTTTGCTGTAAAAGTATAACTTGTCTCGAAACAGATCCGCAGAAATTTGGTTTTTCTGCAGATAAGACTGAGCGATCAATGACATTGTATGAAAATAATTATGCTTTGGGTTTGGCTTTCTTAACCAATGATGTTTACAAAGATGTCAATTTCACTAATTTAACGCTCGACAATCAGACAGCCTTTTAAATCAATTATCAGGGTTGAATCATAAATATTATGAGCGAATTTCTATAGCTGGCAATGAGGAAGAAACTGAAGGGAAAGTAACTGCAAGCATCGAAAATGACGCTCAATTAAGCTATGCTAGCGTCACTTACACAATTGAGGTGCCTGCGGGTAGTCAAGTCTATGTCAACCTTTCAGATCTTGATTTTTCAAACGATAATCAGACGGATGTCAATATCACTGTAAATGGAATCACGAATCGTTACCCGACCCATAATGTTTTTCCATTTTTGAATATTGGCTACTTTAAGGAAGCACAGACGGTTTCTATCCAATTTTCTTTCCCAGAGAATCGAACTGTCTCTTTTAACCAGCCAGAGTTTTTTTCTCTGTGGATGTAAATAAATATCAGCAACTCATAAGTAAATTGAAAGAACAAGAGGTTTCTGTGACGACAAAATCCAATACGGTAACGGTTGATTATCACGCGGATAGAGATAGTTCTCTCTTTTTCACCATTCCTTATGATAAGGGCTGGACAGCTAGTGTAGATGGCAAGAAGGTACCGTTAAAACGTGCGCAGAATGGTTTTTATGAAACTTGATGTGAACAGAGGAGCAGGTAGAGTTACTTTTATCATTTGTTCCAAAGGGGATTAAAGGAAGGAACTGCAGCTTTCATTTTAGGAATAGTTTTATTTTTCTTCTATGATAGAGTTCGATTTAAATGGAGCAAAAAACATATAGATAGTTCAGCATAGGCTTTACATCATCAAAAAGCTTTTTATAATATATGTCTGTTTTTACAAGTTCTTCAATAGTCTGTAATATAATTCATCAAAGTAATAAAGTTCTGTAATACTTTTGCTTTAGGATAGATATATCACAGAAAAGGAGAATTCTAAACATGAATTTGTATTTTTAAAAATAGAATGATGAAAGCAGGCTTGCTCAGTTTGATGGCAGGAGCCGCTGTTTTTGCTTCCGATTGTAGCCAATGCAGAAAGTTATACTGTCAAGTCAGGTGATACCTTGTCCGCGATTGCTGCTTCTCATCAGACGACTGTTGACAAGATTGCGCAAAAAAACAAGATTAGCAATATCAATCTGATTAGTGTTGGTCAGGTTTTAGAACTGGACGATGATGTATATGAGCAGGTGACTGTTGAAAAATCAGATAAGGCTGAGCAATCTACTGTAAAACCCAAGTTCTGGCTTGAGTACTGAGGATGCAGAGGCTAAGGAGTGGATTGCTCAAAAAGAATCCAGCGGCAGTTATACAGCGCAAAATGGGCAATACTATGGTCGCTATCAGTTGACTATCGCCTATCTAAATGGAGATTTATCACCAGAAAATCAAGAGAAGACAGCGGATGCTTATGTAGCAGGTCGCTATGGCTCATGGTCGGCTGCTAAAAAAATTTCTGGTTAGCAAATGGCTGGTATTAAAACTTTAGGAAAAAAATTATATTTACAGGGATTGGAGTTCATATTCTAGTCCCTTTTTGTAATTACGAGTAAATTCTTAGTTAGAGCACATGGTTTCTATATCAAGATGTTTACAACAATGCAAACCTACTTGACAACTTATAAAGCTCATTAGATTGAGCCAAAGGTTATTCGTTGTTCTCCTTTGCTAAATCATGCTATAATAGACCTTGCTCAAGCGACCTTCAATCGTTGAAAGCACAGCACGACCTTCAATCGTGAAATAACGAAAAGATGGGAGAACACAATGAGTGATAACTCTAAGATTCGTGTCGTTGTTGGTATGAGCGGAGGTGTTGATTCATCAGTAACTGCCTTGCTCTTGAAAGAGCAAGGTTACGATGTGATTGGCATCTTCATGAAAAACTGGGACGACACAGATGAATTTGGTGTCTGCACAGCCACAGAAGACTACAAGGATGTAGCAGCTGTTGCAGACCAGATTGGCATTCCTTACTACTCTGTCAACTTTGAGAAAGAGTACTGGGATCGCGTTTTTGAATACTTCTTGGCGGAATACCGAGCTGGTAGGACTCCAAATCCAGATGTCATGTGTAACAAGGAAATCAAGTTTAAAGCCTTCCTTGACTATGCCTTGACACTGGGTGCAGATTACGTTGCAACGGGTCACTATGCTCAGGTTAAGAGAGACCAAGATGGCTTGGTTCACATGCTGCGTGGCAAGGACAACAATAAGGATCAGACCTACTTCTTAAGCCAGCTATCACAGGAACAACTTCAGAAGACTATGTTTCCTCTGGGTCATTTAGAAAAGCCAGAAGTTAGAGCGGTTGCTGAAAGAGCCGGCTTAGCCACTGCTAAGAAAAAAGACTCGACTGGTATTTGCTTCATTGGTGAGAAGAATTTTAAAGAATTTCTGAGTCAATATTTACCAGCCCAGCCTGGTCGCATGATGACAATGGATGGCCGAGATATGGGTCAGCACGCAGGACTAATGTATTATACCATTGGCTAGCAGGGGCGGTCTTGGAATTGGTGGTCAGCAGGGCGGTGACAACGAACCTTGGTTTGTGGTCGGAAAAGACCTTAGCCAAAATATTCTTTATGTTGGTCAAGGATTCTATCATGACCATTTAATGTCAACCAGCCTTGACGCTAGTCAGGTTCATTTCACGAAAGAAATGCCGGAAGAATTTACTATGGAATGTACAGCTAAGTTCCGTTACCGGCAGCCAGATTCCAAGGTGACAGTTACTGTAAAGGGTGACAAGGCTATTGTCAACTTCGATCAACCACAAAGGGCCGTTACTCCAGGCCAAGCAGTCGTTTTCTATGATGGAGAAGAGTGTTTAGGGTGGGGGATTGATTGACAGAGCTTATAAAAATGGTCAAGTCTTGCAGTACATTTAAGTAACTACAAGAGGAACGAGAATGTTTCAATTTTTTAAGAAAAAGACTGATGAGAAGGACAGACTTGAAACTCTTTCTGACTACAAGAAGCAGTATTTGCATGAGAAAACGACAGAATCTATAGAGGCATTATTTAAGGCATTAAAGCAATCTAAAGTTTGGGTTCCCTTCAATGCTTATCTAATGGATGAAAGTGAAGGTCAAGAAGGTGTTCGCCTAAAACCCGATATTCTGCAAAAGGGAGATGATTATTTCTATCCCTGTTTCTCAAACGAGCAAGAGATTCCAAAAAGAATACTATGATCGCTTTTTCTTGGTTGCAACTGCCTGTCACAGATTGTTTGTTTTGCAGTTGAAGGCAGAGGAGATTTCCATTAAGAGGGATTGTTCTAGACGCATTCTCTGAATCTGTCGAGATTGATAAAGAAGCTTTTTGAAGCGATTCGCCAATCTTAGTTGCTTTTAGATTGACAATTTTCGCTCAATTTGCTACAATAAGATAAGCAATACCTATGATGGTCAAAGCTCATGGATGTTGCAGGCTTTTTTTGTCCTGCACTTCTAGAGACTTGGCCTTTTTGGTGAAAAATGAAGGAAAAAGAAATGACACACAATTTTTACTGAGAAAGTTATGATGTTATCGTGATTGGAGCAGGGCATGCTGGAGTTGAGGCATCGCTTGCTGCTAGTCGAATGGGTTGTAAAGTTCTTTTGCAGACCATCAATATTGAGATGCTGGCTTTTATGCCTTGTAATCCCTCTATCGGAGGGTCTGCAAAAGGCATTGTCGTTCGTGAAGTAGATGCTTTGGGCGGAGAGATGGTGAAGAATATTGACAAGAGCTATATCCAGATGAAAAATGCTCAATACTGGTAAAGGACCCGCTGTTCAGGGCTCTTCGAGCGCAGGCAGATAAAGAGCTCTATTCTAAAAGAAATGCGGAAAGACTGTTGAAAAATCAAGAAAAATTTGACTTTTACGACAAACCATGATTAATGAAATCTTGGTTGAAGATGGTAAAAGTAATTGGTGTTAAAACAGCGACGCAACAGGAATATGCAGCTAAAGCCGTCATTGTTACAACTGGAACAGCCTTGCGGGGAGAAATTATCATTGGTGATCTCAAGTATTCGTCAGGTCCTAATCACAGTCTGGCAGCCATTCCTTTGGCTGATAACCTGCGGGATCTAGGCTTTGAAATTGGTCGTTTTAAGACAGGGAACACCTCCCGTGTTAAGGCGTCATCTATCAATTATGATGTGACCGAGATTCAGCCAGGTGATGAAAAGGCCAATCATTTTTCATACATCTCGTGATGAAGACTATGTGAAAGATCAAGTGCCTTGCTGGTTGACTTATACCAGTGCAGAAAGTCATGAAATTATCCAAAATAACCTGCACCGTGCTCCTATGTTTTCAGGTATCGTTAAGGGTGTGGGACCTCGCTATTGCCCGTCTATTGAGGATAAGATCGTCCGTTTTGCGGATGAGGAACGCCACCAGCTTTTCTTAGAGCCTGAGGGTCGTGATACAGAAGAAGTTTATGTGCAGGGGCTGTCAACCAGTCTGCCAGAAGATGTACAAAAGGACTTGGTTCACTCTATCAAAGGTTTAGAAAATGCTGAGATGATGCGGACAGGCTATGCCATTGAGTACGATATGATTATGCCTCACCAGTTGCGGGCAACCTTGAAAAACAAAAGATTTCAGGGCTCTTTAGCAGGTCAAACCAATGGAACTTCTGGCTGAAGAAGCTGCAGGTCAGAGGATTGTGCTGGGATTAATGCGGCCTTGAAGATCCAAGGAAAGCCAGGTTGATCTTGAAGCGTAGTGATGGTTACATTGGAGTCATGATTGATGATTTGGTGACCAAGGGGACTGTAGAACCTTATCGCCTCTTGACTAGCCGAGCGGAGTACCGTTTGATTCTCCGACATGACAATGCTGATATGCGTTTGACAGAGATTGGCCGAGAAATTGGTCTTGTAGATGATGAGCGCTGGGCTCGTTTCGAGATTAAAAAGAATCAATTTGACAATGAGATGAAGCGCTTGGAGTCTATCAAGTTGAAACCTGTCAAAGAAACCAATGCTAAGATAGAAGCGCTTGGCTTTAAAGCTCTGACAGATGCAGTGACAGCCAAAGAATTTATGCGGAGACCGGAAGTGTCTTATCAAGATGTGGTTCAATTCATTGGTCCAGCGGCAGAAGAATTGGATGAAAAGATTATCGAGCTAATTGAGACAGAGATTAAGTACGAAGGATATGTTCCTAAAGCCCTTGATCAGGTTGAGAAGATGAAACGTATGGAAGAAAAAGCGGATTCCAGCTAATATTGACTGGGATGATATTGACTCCATTGCGACAGAAGCGCGGCGAAGTTTAAGAAAATCAATCCAGAAACGATTGGTCAGGCAAGTCGTATTTCGGGTGTCAATCCAGCAGATATTTCTATTTTGATGGTTTACTTAGAAGGCAAGTCTAGAAGCATTTCTAAAAACAAAGCAAAATCATAGCATATTAACATACTATCTTACTGATAGTACGTTTTTATATCAATTACAGAATTGTAAATATCTGTTTACAAAAATCTCTTTTATATGAGAAATATTTACAAATACTGTCAATTTTTGTTTAATAAAATTTACAAGATTTTCACATCTTGTAAATTGATTGTGAATATATTTGTTTAAGAATAGATCTAGGATTTGAGTCTTTCTTGCTTTACAAGTATCCAAGGACAGTGAAAACTCGCTTTTTAAGAAAATATGGTAAAAATGGCGCAATAAAGAGGTTTTTAATGAAAAGAATTCGTTTTTCCCCGAGCCACTTTTGCGATAGTGGGGTTTACTTCCTTTATCATATTAGCTATTTGTCTACGCCTTTTTGGTGATAGTTTGCCTATGCTGGTGTCTCTTTTCATAGTGCTGGTGCTCTTGGTTTGGCTATTTATACAGCAGCAAAGAGTGACCGAATTGGACGAGCTTGAGCAGATTCGCTATGTCAATCATCAAGCAGAGGGAAGTTTAGCTTCTTTGCTGGATAAGATGCCAGTTGGTGTGATTAAAAATCAATGAAAATAGTGGAGATGTGGACTGGTTCAATCCTTATGCTGAATTGATTTTTACAACGGATGATGAGCTAAATAGTGATCTCCTTCAGGAAATTATCCAGCTTGCTGCTTCGAAATCGGTAGCTACGCAACAGTAGGAGACAATCAATATTCTGTTTATTTTGATTCAGCTTCAGTGTCCTGTACTTTTTGATGCATCAAGTGAGTATGAAGCAACAGTTGGGCTCGTTACGACGCGACCAGTTATCGAGTGTTGTCTCAGTTGATAATTATGATGATTTGGAAGATGCTGTATCAGATTCAGATATCAGTCATATCAATAGTTTTGTAGCTAACTTTGTAGCAGAGTTTTTCTAGAGCAATTTCTATATGTTCTACCGTCGGGTGGGAATGGATCGTTATTATCTTTTCACGGATTATACGGTTTTGGAACAACTGATGGATAGTAAAATTTTCGATCATTGATCAATTTCGGACAGAAGCCAAGAATCGAAAAACTTCCTCTGACGCTTAGTATGGGCTTTTCTTATGGGGATGGTAAGCATGATGAAATTGGTAAGATTGCCCTCCTTAATCTTAACCTAGCTGAGGTCCGAGGTGGTGACCAAGCGGTTGTCAAAGAGAATGACGAGAACAAGAATCCAGTTTACTTTGGTGGTGGAACGGCTGCATCTGTCAAACGTACACGCACGCGTACGAGGGCTATGATGGCAGCTATTTCAGATAAAATCAAGAGTGTAGATCAGGTTTTTCGTGGTTGGTCATCGCAATCTTGATTTGGACGCCTATGAGGCTCCGCAGTGGGTATGCAGCTTTTTGCTAGCAATATCATTGAGAAATCCCTATGTTGTGTATGATGACCAACAGATGGGTTCAGATATCTATCGCTCTATTCAAAAATTGACGTCAGAAGGCGCTGATTATCTTTTGCCGATATCGGAAGCTGTAAACCGAGTGACCAGTCGTTCGCTCTTGATAATGGTGGACCACTCGAAGTTGGCCTTAACGCTTTCAAGAGAATTATTTGATCGATTTAGTCAGACGATTGTGGTGGATCATCACCGTCGTGATGAGGATTTTCCTGAAAATGCAGTCATTGCCTATATCGAAAGTGGAGCTAGCAGTGCCAGCGAATTGGTAACGGAGTTGATTCAGTTTCAAAATTCCAAGAAGAATCGCCTGAATAAAATTCAAGCCAGTTTACTCATGGCTGGGATTATGCTAGACACCAAAATTTTACCTCCAGAGTAACGAGTCGAACCTTTGATGTAGCCAGTTATTTGCGGGCTCGGGGTAGTGATAGTGTAGTCATTCAGGATATTTCTTCGACGAATTTTGAAGAGTATCGAGCAGTCAATGAGCTGATTTTGACAGGTAAAGCTTTTTGCCAAATGTGATTGTAGCAGCGGGTGTTGAAAATGCCAGCTACGATACAGTCGTCATTAGTAAGGCAGCTGACACCATGCTTGCCATGTCGGGCATTGAAGCAACATTTGTGGTCAGCAGGAATACTGAGGGTTACGTATCCATTTCAGCTCGTAGTCGCGGTAAGATCAATGTTCAGCGGATTATGGAGAAAAATGGGTGGTGGCGGCCACTTTAATCTAGCAGCAGCGCAAGTTAGCGATCAAACGGTTGCTGAAGTCACTCAACGTCTAAATCAAGTGATTATGGATCAAGTGATGGATAATGAGGAATCAATAGAAAAGGAGAAATAAAAATGAAAGTTATTTTTAGAGGATGTAAAAGGAAAAAGGGAAAAAGGGGAAATCAAGGAAGTACCTACTGGCTATGCTCAAAATTTCCTGATTAAGAAAAATCTGGCTAAGGAAGCCAATGCACAAGCTTATCGGTGAGCTGAGAGGAAAGCAAAATCTCAGGAAAAGGCTCATGCAGAGATGGTGGCAGAAGCACAAGCCATTAAAGCTAAGTTGGAAGAAGAAGCAACGGTTGTTGCTTTACAGAAAGGTCAAGCCCAGACGGACGGACTTTCGGTTCGATTACTAATAAAAATTGCTGATGAACTACAAAAAGCAATTTGGTTTAAAGAATTGACAAACGGAATATCAAGGTTGATTCTCCCATTCGTTCGATTTGGTTTGATTGATGTTCCTGTAAAGATTTACCAAGATGTGACAAGTGTGATTCGCCTGCGGGTTACGGAAGGGTAAAAAGAATTAAAGGAAGGATTCACCTATGGCAGAGATTGATGAGTTGCGAGCTCAGCCTCAAGATATTTTAGCAGAACAGTCTGTACTAGGGGCCATTTTTCATCGATGAGAGCAAACTGGTCTTTGTCCGTGAATATATTGAGCCTGGGGATTTCTTTAAATATGCCCATCGGCTGATTTTTAAAGGCCATGATTGACTTGGCGGATCGTGGGGATGCTATCGATGCGACCACCGTTCGCAATATTTTGGATAGCCAAGGAGACTTGCAGAATATTGGTGGTTTGAGCTATCTGGTGGAGGTCGTTAATTCTGTGCCGACTTCTGCCAATGCAGAGTACTATGCCAAGATCGTTTCTGAAAAAGCAATCTTACGCCGCCTGATTTCACGCTTGACAGAATCCATCAACCAAGCCTATGACGGTGAGAGACCATCAGAGGAAATCATTGCAGGAGCAGAAAAAAGGCTCTGATTGATGTCAGTGAAACGGCCAGCCGCAGTGGGTTTAAAAATATTCAAGATATTCTAAATCTTAACTTTGCTAATCTAGAAGCCCGTTCTCAGCAAACCACTGATATTACAGGGATTGCGACGGGTTACCGTGAGCTGGATAAGATGACGACTGGTTTGCACGAAGAAGAGTTAATCATCCTAGCTGCTCGTCCTGCGGTCGGAAAGACGGCCTTTGCCCTCAATATCGCCCAGAATATCGGGGACCAAGCTGGATAAGACAGTGGCTATCTTCTCCCTAGAAATGGGGGCAGAGAGTCTTGTGGATCGGATGCTGGCCTCAGAGGGAGTGATTAATTCTCACTCTATCCGTACGGGGCAACTGACAGATGAAGAGTGGCAGAAATATACCATTGCGACAGCGAATCTGGCCAATGCTAGTATCTATATTGATGACACACGAGGGATTCGGATTACGGAGATTCGTTCGCGAGCTCGTAAGCTATCTCAAGAGACGGGCAATCTTGGCCTGATTTTTGATTGACTACCTGCAATTGATTACAGGAACGGGTCGCGAAAACCGTCAACAGGAAGTTTCAGAAATTTCCCGCCAGCTTAAGATTTTAGCGAAGGAGCTCAAGGTGCCTGTCATTGCGCTGAGTCAGCTCTCGCGTGGCGTGGAGCAACGGCAGGACAAACGTCCAGTACTATCAGATATTCGGGAGTCTGGGTCTATCGAGCAGGATGCGGATATCGTAGCCTTTCTTTACGGGATGACTATTATGAACGGGCCGGTGAGGAAGAGGAAGGCATTCCTAATAACAAGGTCGAAGTCATTATTGAGAAAAACCGGAGCGGAGCGCGTGGTACGGTTGAGCTAATTTTCCAAAAAGAATATAATAAATTTTCAAGTATTTCTAAAAGAGAGGATGTATAGTATGAGTGATGCATTTACAGATGTAGCAAAAATGAAGAAAATCAAGGAGGACATCAAGGCTCACGAGGGGCAGATGGTGGAGATGACCTTGGAAAAATGGCCGTAAGCGCCAAAAAGTAAACAAGGTCGTTTGATTGAAGTTTATCCTTCTCTCTTTATCGTTGAGTATGAAAATGAAGGGGACAGCCGGGTGAAATTAGCCCAACACCTATGTGGAGTCCTATACTTACTCAGATATTTTGACAGAGAAAAATTTAATTCGCTATTTTGACTAAGAATAATAGGTGATTCCAGAACTTTGTATTGCTTCCTAGAGTTGGGTAAACCCAGACTTTGAGGAACAGTTCATTTCTGGGATTTTTCTTAACCTAAATATGCTATACCAAGGATGGTAAAGACCATCCGAAATAGCGGATTTGCAATAGCATGAGCTAGAACTTACGAAAGCTCCTACATATAGAGAAAGGGCTGGTGAAAGAAATGATAAGAAATTTAGTTTTTGACTTAGGAAATGTCTTGATTGAATGGAATTCTGAGAAAATTTTGACCACTTTCGAACCTGAGAAAGAGCGTCGACAGATTCTTAGACAGGCTATTTTTGATTCGGGTGTCTGGCATCAAACAGACAAGGGAGAGTTGAGCTTGAAAGAAGCTTGTGACGAAGTGCTAGCTCAGCTGGAAGATTCGTATCATTCTGCTGTTCAGGATATCTTCTACAATTGGTATGAGGTTGTGGAGGTTTACAGTGGTTTACAGGAGCAGATTGACTTATGGGCTGATCAAGGCTATCGCATTTACATCCTGTCAACTACTTGCGAGATTTTTTACCGTATTGAAAAAGCTGGTTTGCTACCCATCTATCCACTGCTGTCGGGCTATATTCTCTCCTCAGAAGTCGGGGTTGTCAAGCCAGAGCCAGAGATTTATCAAAAACTGCTGAAAAAGTACGGGATTGATCCGACAGAGTCAGTCTTTATTGATGACATTCAGGCTAACTTGGATACGGCAGCTGAATTGGGATTTGAAACCATCTTATCCACAAGTGAGCCAGAGAATATCAGGGCTATGGAGTCTTTGTTGGCTACGAAAGGAGAGTTTGGCTAATTGATGATCGTTTGCTTCACTTATCGTTGAAAAGGAGTGAGTCCAAGCTCAAATCTTGACATTTGCTGATGATTGCGTTATCATAATCCTATATATGGGAGTCTGTGTACAGTCTGAGAGGAAGTGTAAGCTTCGACCGCACCTGATCTGGGTAATGCCAGCGTAGGGAATTGTATTTGTAAAGACCTTGTGGTTTTGCTAAAATGGGGAATTATTCACCAATCTTTAGTTTACTGATGCATGCAACACCTTTTCCATATTGGAGAAGGTGTTTTTGTATGGAAAGCAAGGTGTTTATAAAGGGAGCTCGCTGTCTTTTGTTTAAAAACCAAGTTATTTTCTTTGTGAATTTTAATCCTATCTGCATACATTATTCTCAGATGAAGCATGAAAGTAAGGAGGTGAAGAGATGAAAGCCAGTATCGCTTTACAAATTCTTCCTTTGTCACATGATGTGAATCGTTTTGGCAGTCATAGAGGAAGTAATTGAGTTTTTGCAAAAACAGCCAGTGAAGATGGTCGTGACGCCTTTTGAGACCGTTCTAGAAGGGGAATGGGAGACTTTATTTCCTATTCTGCAGCAGGCGATTGAGCTTGCAGGCACTCAGGCAGACAATGTTTTTGCTAATGTGAAAATAAACTATGGAAAGATTTTTAAGTATTGATGAAAAACTTGAAAAAATATCCTGCGGCAGCAGAATTAGCCTTTTGGGCATGCTGGGAATCCTTGTCATTTGGCAGGTCATGGGCTGGCTCAAGCTCTTGCCCAAGTTTATCCTGCCGACACCTCTGGAGATCGGTCAGGCCTTTATCAGAGATGCGGGATTTCTAGCAAGTCATAGCTGGGCCACCTTAAAAAGTAGCCCTGCTGGATTAGTCTTGGGTGTCATCTTGGCTTGTATACTAGCTGTGCTCATGGACAGCATGAGGTTGGCTCAATGATCTGATTTACCCAATGATGGTCGTGGTCCAGACGATTCCAACCATTGCTTTTGGCGCCAATTCTAGTTCTCTGGCTGGGTTATGGGATTTTGCCTAAGATTGTGCTCATTATTCTGACGACGACTTTTCCGATTATCGTCAGTATTCTGGATGGTTTTCGGCATTGTGACCGAGATACTCTGACGCTCTTTGAGCTCATGCAGGGCCAATCGCTGGCAGATTCTCTGGCATTTTAAGATTCCAGCCAGTCTTCCCTATTTCTATGCGGGCTTGCGCGTCAGTGTTTCCTATGCCTTTATCACAACTGTGGTTTCTGAATGGCTGGGCGGTTTCGAAGGCCTGGGTGTTTATATGATTCAGTCCAAGAAACTTTTCCAGTATGACACCATGTTTGCTATTATCATATTGGTTTCGGTTATCAGTCTTCTGGGGATGAAGCTGGTGGCTGTCAGTGAAAAATATGTCATTAAGTGGAAATAGGAGCTCAGCTCTGCCATTTTCCAAAGAAAGAAAAGAGGATTATAATGAAAAACAGTTATAAAATGTTCTTGGCAGGTTTGGCTGCCGTGTCAATCTTTGGCCTAGCGGCTTGTGGTAAGTCAGGCTCAGAGTCTGCTAGTAAGGATAAAAAGATTGATTTTATTCTAGACTGGTCACCAAACACCAACCATACTGGCCTTTATGTAGCTCAGGAAAAGGGCTACTTTAAGGAAGCAGGTGTAGATGTGGATATCAAGTTGCCGCCTGAAGATAGCAGTTCGGATCTGATTATCAACGGCAAGGCACCTTTTGGTATTTACTTCCAGGACTCCATGGCTAAAAAACTGGATAAGGGCGCAGAAATCACAGCTGTCGCGGCCATTGTAGAGCATAATACTTCGGGTATTATTTCCAAGAAATCTGCAGGGATCACAAGTCCTAAGGATCTGGCTGGGAAGAAATATGGCACCTGGAATGATCCAGTGGAGCTAGGCATGCTCAAAACTTTGGTTGAAAGCCAAGGCGGCCAGTTTGATGAAGTGGAAAAAGTTCCCAACAACGATTCCAACTCTATTACGCCGATTGAAAATGGTTTGTTTGATGCAGCCTGGATTTATCATGGCTGGGACGGTATCATGGCAGAGACGCAGGGCATGGACACGAATTTCTTTTACATGAAGGACTATGTCAAGGAGTTTGACTATTACTCTCCAGTCATCATTGCCAATAATGACTATCTGAAGAAGAATCCGGACGAAGCGAAAAAGGTCCTGCAGGCTATCAAGAAGGGCTATCAATATGCCATGGAGCACCCTGAAGAAGCAGCGGATATTTTAATCAAGCATGCGCCAGAGCTGAAGAACAAACGAGACTTTGTTTTGGCTTCCCAAAAATATTTGTCCGAGCAATATGCATCAGATAAGGACAAGTGGGGTCAGTTTGAGGCTAGCCGCTGGAATGCCTTTTACAAATGGACCAAGGACAATGGCATCGTGAACAATGACTTGAGTGACAAGGGATTTAGCAACGATTATATAAAATAATGACAGAAATTAAACTTGAAAATGTAAGCTATGCTATAATGAGCAGCAGATTTTTGAAAGATATCAGCCTAGAGGTAGAAAGCTGGACAAGTAGTGGCAATCTTGGGCCCTAGTGGAGTCGGAAATCGACTCTTTTAACCTCATTGCTGGGATTTTGGAGGTCCAGTCGGGCAGGATTGTCCTAGACGGGCAGGAAAATCCTAAGGGTCGGGTGAGTTATATGCTGCAGAAGGACTTGCTGCTGGAGCACAAGACGGTGCTGGGAAATGTCATCTTGCCCCTGCTAATCCGAAAAGTATCCAAAAAGGAAGCGACGGAGCAAGCTACTCAGATTTTGAAGGAGTTCGGGCTCTTTGATGTGGCAGACAAGTATCCACATGAGCTGAGTGGGGGGATGCGGCAGCGCGTGGCTCTGCTGCGGACCTATATGTTCGGTCATAAGCTATTTCTTCTGGACGAGGCCTTTAGTGCCTTGGATGAGCTGACCAAGATGGAGCTGCACGCTTGGTATCTGGATATTCATCGTAGGCTGGGTCTGACGACTCTTCTCATTACTCATAGCATCGAGGAAGCTCTGGCTCTCAGTGACCGTATCTATGTTCTGAAAAATCAGCCTGGACAAATCGTAGCTGATCTCCAGTTGACCTGGTCAGACAGCGAGGATAAGGAACTGCAGAAGCTCCGATACAAGCAGGAGATTTTGAAGCTTTTTGGGGCTGTAACCTGCCTTGTTTTTCTAAAAATGACTTTAATCAAGCCTCTGGGCTTGATTTTTATAGAATAGTCTTTACTTTTGACTGTATTCATGGTACAATAGCCTTTGTGTGAAATAGCAGCAGGAAAGCATGAAGCTCGTCAACAGGTGTCTTATAACAAGTAACCTTGGCTGTTTAGGGCGAAGGGCATCTGCACGAATCAGGGCTTTCTAAGTGACTATTTCCACCGAAATATTTTTATTTTTAGGGAGGACATACATATGTCACGTTATACAGGACCATCTTGGAAACAAGCTCGTCGCCTTGGCCTTTCACTTACAGGTACAGGTAAAGAATTGGACGTCGTAACTACGTACCGGGACAACATGGACCAAACAACCGCAGCAAATTGTCAGAATACGGTTTGCAATTGGCTGAAAAGCAAAAACTTCGTTTCACTTACGGTGTAGGTGAAAAAAACAATTCCGTAACTTGTTCGTACAAGCTACAAAAAATCAAAAGGCGGAATCCTTGGTTTCAACTTCATGCTTCTTTTTGGAACGTCGTTTGGATAACGTTGTTTACCGTCTTGGTCTTGCGACTACTCGTCGTCAAGCTCGCCAATTCGTAAACCACGGTCACATCCTTGATGACGGCAAACGCGTTGATATTCCATCATACCGCGTAACTCCAGGCCAAGTGATCTCAGTTCGTGAAAAATCATTGAAAGTTCCAGCAATCCTTGAAGCAGTAGAAGCTACTCTTGGACGTCCAGCATTCGTATCATTCGACGCTGAAAAATTGGAAGAGTTCATTGACTCGCTTGCCAGAACGCGATGAAATCAACCCAGAAATCAACGAAGCACTTGTCGTTGAATTCTACAACAAAAATGCTTTAATTTCTATTGGAAATTTATTCAGAAGCCGTTTTTGGCTTCTTTTTATTCGATTAACAAAAAGAGGCTGGGGCATCTTGTCCCAGCCTTTATTAATTCTTGAGTTTTATAGCATTTTTAAAAGGGAGATCAGCCATTTGTTCAGGGCTTTCCTTACTGCCTCGGGCGATCCACATTTGGTAGACGCCAAAGAAGGCATTAACGAGGTAGACGATGCCGTATTCCTTTTCGATTTGATTGAAAGCTTTGCTGTGAAAACCGTTCCTGTAGGATTTGGGAAAGTAAGGATTGGAGCTTATGGCGTAGGAAATTTTGGATTTCTCTAGTGCCGTTTTCCGTCAAGAGAGCAGCCAGAAGAGGCTCTTGGGTCAGGAACTGAAAGACCTCTGTGATAGCGACTGCTACATCCTCACGATTGTGCTCAAAGATGTATTCTAGTTGATGAAAGAGCCCTTGCTGATAGCGCTCAATCATATCATATTTATCCTTGTAGTGAGTATAAAAGCTACTGCGACTGATACCAGCAGCTCAGGGCCAATTCGACTGTTGTAATATGGTCAAAAGACTCCTGATGCAATAAGTCAACCATAGCCTTCTCAATGATGGCCTTGGTTTTCTTACGTTTATTACTTTCTGTCATTTTAATCTTTCCTTTGTTATTGAATTATACAAAAATTAGATAAGGTGTACAAAAATAGATTTTTCTGCTTGCCTTAATATTGTGTATAATCTATTATATCAAATTTTTAGACAATGTGTATAAAAAAAGGAGAAAAGATGTTCAAAGAATGGAAAGCGATCTTCAAAACCGAAGATTATTGTAGTCATGCTGGGGTTGCCTTGATTCCAGCCTTGTATAATGTGATTTTTGAGCTCTATGTGGGATCCGTATGGCAAACTTTCTGATTTGCCAGTAGCGGTGGTCAATCAGGACCAGAAGGCGAGCTTATATGGAAAAGACTTGTCCATTGGTTCAGATATGGTTCAAGATATGAAGAAAAAAATGCAGCGATGGATTTTCATTTTGTGGATAAGGATCAGGCAGAGAAGGGATTGGAAAAAGGGCGACTATTACATGGTGGTGACTCTGCCAAAGGATCTGTCAGCCAATGCGGCTAGTATCTTAAGCAATCAGCCTAAGCAAGTTACGATCCACTACCAAACATCCAGTGGTCATAGTTTTATCGCCAGCAAAATGAGTGATTCTGCCATGACTTCGATGAAGCAATCGGTCAGTCAGAAGATTACAAACAGCTATGTGACAAGCCTTTTTGCGAGTATGGATAAGCTAAAAGGTGGACTTGGAACAGCTGCCGATGGCACAACTAAATTGGCTGAAGGTAGCCAGGAACTGGCAAACGGTAGCCAAAAAGCTGTCTACTAACTTGGAAAAGTCTAGCTCAGTCTAGCCTCACTTTCTCAGATGGGGCCACAGCGCTGTCAACAGGTCTGGTAGCATACACAAATGGAGTGGCTCAGATCAATGCCGGCTTGCCGACTTTTACTAGCAAGATGACGGAATATACAGATGGAGTTGGGCAGCTTTCAGCTGGTGCCAGTCAATTAACCGCTCAGTCACAAACTTTACTAAATGGAACCAACCAACTGACGGGCAATTCACAGGAATTAGTCGCTGGTGTGGAGCGCCTAAACAGCGGTTTGGCAGAACTGCAATCCTCCGTTAATAGCAGCGTTACTGCTAATCAAGAAAAGGTTGCTCAGTTGACGGCGGGTCTAGATCAGCTCAATACGGCCATTCAAAATGCCACATCGGGAACGAGCTTGCCAACGGAAACAATTGCGGCTTCTCTCACGACGATTGCGACCAATGCCCAGTCTTTGGCAAGTAGTGCGCAAAGTGATCGGGCGGCAGCCGTAGCTGCTTTTAGAAGGAACAGCTGCTTACCAAAAACTTTCTACCGATGAGCAAGAAGAACTAAAAATCAGCTCTAGCAGGTGGTACTGATTCTAGCAGTAGTGCAGCGGCAGCCATTGTACAGGAAGTCCAAGCTATCCAAACGAATCTGCAAGGACTGCAAACGGCCAGTGGTCAGGCAAGTCAGCTGTCGGCAGCAGCCAACCAAGTCCTGCCAGGTGCTTCAGCTATGATTAGTGGTCTCTACGGTGGTCTGGGTCAGGTAAATGAAGCTTTATCCTCTGCCAGCACTGGTTCAGCGACCCTTTCTCAAGGCATTACGGCTTATACAGGTGGCCTTTCTCAAGTAGCTCAGGGAGTAGCCGCTTATACTACAGGGGTTGATCAGCTTTCTCAAGGAGCGGCTAATTTAGCGAGTCATAATGACCAAGTGACTTCAGGAATCGGTCAAATCAGCTCAGGCCTTTCTCAATTACATGATAAATCATCGACTTTGGTCGCAGGGATGCAAACATTATCTACAGGTGCCACTCAAATGGCGGATGGTTCTCAGCAGTTAGCGACCGGTGGTCTCACTTTAAGTAGTGGGCTGGGAAATTTATCAATCGGCGCTCAGACTCTAAATACAGGGTTGACGGATGCCAAGGGTCAATTGTCCGAGCTTTCAGTGACAGAGGACAATGCGGCTGCCTTGGCTGGCCCTGTCGAGCTGAAAAAGACAGATAAAGATCAGGTTGGTAAAAATGGTGTTGGTATGGCTCTCACATGATTTCTGTTGCTCTTTTTGTGGCGGCGATTTCGACCAATGTTATTTTTGGCACGCTCCCTTCTGGTCAAGTTCCAGCTTCTCGCAAAGCTTGGCTCAAGGCTCGTCTGGAGGTCAATGGTTTGATTTCTGTTTTAGCTGGCATCTTGGTTTATGGAGCGGTTCATTTGATTGGTCTTGAAGCCAACTACGAATGGACGACGCTGGCCTTGACTGTTTTAGCTAGCATGGCCTTTATGGCGGTTGTGACGACTCTGGTCACTTGGGATAGTAAGGTCGGGGCCTTTATCTCCTGATCCTCTTGCTCCTGCAGTTGGCTTCTAGCGCTGGTACTTATCCGCTGCCCCTGACGGCGGAAATCTTCCAAATGCTCAATCCAATCTTGCCGATGAGCTATGCGGTGTCAGGACTGCGGGAAACGATCTCGATGAATGGTCAAATCGGTGGCCAACTAGCCTTCTTGACCGCGACTTTACTGCTTTTCATGGTTTTTAGGCACAATAGCTTATCGCCCTGATAAGAAAGAAATTATTTAAGATAGAGAAGAGCGCAGACTATTTTCTCTTCGAACAGGAACAACTTGGTTTTGTGAACAGAACCAAGTTTTTGTTTCACGTGAAACAGTAGAGAATTTTGCTGTGTAGATTTTCTCCACAAGTCTATGTTATTCGCTATGAAAATGTGAATATTTTGTTTTCTTTAAGTTTTCTTTTAGCCTTGCTTTTAAGTTTTCATCCGTAAAATGGCTCTAGTTACAAGAAAGACAGGGGGAGAATCCATGGCTAAAAACATTTAAAGATAAATTTCAACGATTTGAAACCAAATACATTATTTCCAAAAGAAACCTTGGCCGATTTATTGACCGAGTTTGAAAGTCATCTGGTGGAGGATGAGCATGCTTACTCGACCATCCATAATCTTTACTACGACACCCCTGACCTATCAAATGATTCGTGAGTCCTTGGAAAAAAGCCTTATTTTAAAGAAAAATTGCGCGTGCGGACTTACGATGAACATCCGAAAGAAGACAGTCAAGTCTTTTTGGAAATCAAGAAGAAAGTGCGCAAGATTGTCTCACAAACGCCGCATTTCGACAGAATCTAGTCGCTGCAGAGGCTTACTTGGAGGGCGATCACAGTAAGATTGAGGATTGTCAGATTCGTGAGGAAATCGACTGGCTGGGTCAGCGCTACGGTGGCTTGCAGCCCATGATGTATATCTACTACAATCGTTATTCTATGAAGGGGATGGAGGATCCCAATGTTCGGATTACCATTGACCACGATTTGACCTACCGCAACTATGATTTAAGCCTTTTTGCATGGTCATTACAGGGGAAAAATCTTCTGCCGGATCATCATGTGATTATGGAAGTCAAGGTGCCGGAGCCTATCCGCTCTGGCTGAGTGAGATTTTTGGATCGCCATCAAGTTTTCCCAAGCTCTTTTTCCAAAATACGGGGTTGCTTACAAGAAAAACGACAGACTATAAAGGAGTTGTAAATCATGCTTAGTCACTTATTTTATGATATTTTTACCGATACGGCCGTAGATCCAGCCATGATGATGCTGGCTATCGGAGTGTCTTTGCTTTTGGGCTTAGTCATTGCCAAGGTTTACCAGTTTAAGACAGTTTACAGCAAATCCTTTTGTGATGAGTTTGGCGCTTTTGCCGACCTTGATTGCAATTGTAATCTTCTTGGTCAATGGAAGCCTGGGAGCAGGGGTTGCCGTCATGGGGGCCTTCAGCTTGATTCGTTTCCGTTCCGCGCCAGGAGGGGCCAAGGAGCTGGTGTCCATTTTCCTAGTCATGACAATCGGGATTGCCATCGGAATGGGCTATCTGGTCTTTGCGACCGTCTTTCAGCCTTATCATGTCGCTCGCTATGCTGCTGCTTGAGGTGGTCAATTTCGGGCAGATGAAGCATTCCATGCGCCAGCTGACTATCGTCATACCAGAAAGTCTGGATTATGAAAGCATTTTTGATGATATTTTCAACAAAGCTGCCAATCATGTTGAACTGGCCAATGTTAAAAACCTCTGATATGGGAAGTTTGTTCAAGATTAAATACATCATTCAGCTGAATGGTCGAATGACCGAAAAAGAACTCATCGATGCCCTGCGCACGCGCAATGGAAATCTAGAGATTGCCATCAGCCGCTATATCACGAAAGAAAATGAATTATAACTAGGAAAGAGGTCAATCATGAAAAACAGGCAAGATATTTCAGAAAAATAAAACTAATGGTGCCCCTAGCGCTAATGAGTGTCACCTTGGGGGCTTGTAGTTTGACCAGCCAGTCCAGCACTAGTGCGAGTGCTGGTGCCACGACCACTCAAACGGCTACCAGTACGACAAAGACAGACACATCTAGCTATTTCACGGATCGTGATCAGGATGCTTCTTATGATGAGTCGACAGCGACCAAGATTAGCTTGAGCGGATCTACAGCCAAGACATCTGGTGACGGAGCGAGCGTTTCTGGCTCCACAGTGACCATTACGGCAGCTGGAACCTATGTCCTCTCTGGCAGCAGTGAAAATGTGCAGATTGTTGTCAAGGCTGGCGATCAAGACAAGGTGCAGATTGTCTTAAATGGTGTGACCATGACAGGGGACGGATGCAGCGATTGTGGTAGAAAAATGCGGATAAAACCTTCATTACCCTAGCTGAGGGCAGCAAGAATAGCATTTCTGACTCAGCCAATCACACCAATACTGACTACGATGCGGCCATTTACAGTAAGGACGACTTGACCTTTAACGGCTCAGGCAGTCTGACCATCGAAGGAAAATATGGTAACGCAGTCGAGGTCTAATGATGACCTGCGCATCACAGGCGGGACTTATACGATTAAAGGTTACAAGAATGGTTTGTCAGCCAATGATGCCATCAACATCAAGGAGGCTAGTCTGGATATTACCGCGACGGAGGATGCCATCCACGCAGATAATGACGAGGACACTTCGCTCGGAAATCTATATATCCAGTCTGGGACCATTATGATTAATGCTGGTGATGACGGTCTTCATGCCAGCAATGCAGCGGTGATCGACGGTGGTACTATCACAGTCAAGTCCAGTGTCGAAGCTTTAGAGGAACAAATGTCACGATTAACGGCGGTACACTTGACCTTTATGCGACGGATGATGGAATCAATGCGGCTAGTACAGCGACTGGGGCTGAGATTTTCATCAAGATTACTGGTGGTGACATCAAGGTTGAGGTCGGCCAAGGCGATACAGACGCCCTTGACTCCAACGGCGATATCATCATGACAGGCGGAAACCTAGCTATCACGTCCACTGTATCTGCCTTTGACTTTGATGGTAAGGCTACTTATACGGGCGGGACCATCACGGTTAATGGGCAAAACCCGAACCGAAATCACAGCAGATGGCCCTCGGCGCTGGTGGCGGCGAGTGCCCCAGGCGGACAAGGTGGTTTTGGTGGACATTGATTAGAAAAAAATCTAAGCAGAGATTGTGCTAGATTTTTGTTTAAATCGGCATAAAATGTACAAAAATGATATACTAGTCTCAATAATGACGAGGAGCAATACGATGAGAAAAACGGCTATTTTTGAAGATGTTGTTTCGATTATGACCCAAGATTCGGCAACTAAAAAGGATATTGCCGGTGCGGATCCGACTGGTTTTCGCGAATGTATTTCAGACGATATGAGTGAAAAGGATTTTCTTTATCAGGTTCAGATTTATCTAGCTAGCTTCGGAGTTATCGGCCACGTAGCTTTTCGGGAGAAATATGCTAAACCAAAAGGATTTGTTCTACGTTCAACAATCCAAGGACTTTATGTTGAGCAGGCTAATGCAGACACGAATTTGCAGGCGGGCGATCAAATTGTGAAACTGGATGGACAGCATATAGAAGAGTTTTATAGGATGCACCGAGCGTATTTTTACCAGTTCAACGCCCGAGCGAAACTACCGTGAGTGGAGCGAGTTGATTTCAAAAGCTAGGGCAAGTAACTGTTTTGCGAGCAGGAGCAGAGCAAATCCTTTCAGTTGAGCCTAGCCAGAATCCCATAGAGAGTCGATTTGAATGGAAAGAGTTAGAAAAGGGCGTTATTTATCTCCGTTTGGATGACTTTAGGAACGAGAAAGCCATCAACAAACTCTATCAGGAAGCACAAGATACTATCAAGAGGGCTGCTTGTCTGGTGATTGATGTCCGTCAAAAATACTGGCGGGATGGACTCGCTGTATTTTCCCCTGCTCCACTATGCTCTTTCTGAGGGCAAGTCTATTCTGACTTGGGTAGGACTGATGAAGGGATGGAAATTCTCACACAGAGCGGAATGTTGACCTGCGTTTGAAAGATTTTTGAAGCCTACGTGCAGCAGGAAGGGATTAATCAGGAAACGAAGGATTTGTTGAAGATAATCATGCAAGATCTGCAGGCCAATCGGGGCAAAGGCTATGTCAAATTTGGAGGCGAGGACAGGAAATGTTTCCCTCAATGTGAAAGGAGGAAGCCATCCTGAGAAGATTTTTGTCTTGGCAGATGTCTACTATGCTTCGTCGGGGAGACAATTTTGTCCAGATGATGAAATGGTTTCCTAAGGTGACGGTTCTAGGGCGCCCTGACTCTTGGAATACTAGATTATTCCAACTGCTGTCAGGTAGATTATGGTGACTATAGTTTGAACTTTCCAACTTCACGCGCTCTAGCACTTGATAAGGGACAGGGGATGACAGACAAGGGGATTGAACCAGACATCCTTATTCCTTGGACAGTTGAGCATCTGGAGCGGGATGTGGATTTGGAGCGCTGTTTAGAGATGATTCATGACTTTTTAGATATCAAAAACGACCTTTTGTCTGGAGGTCGTTTCATGTTTATTCATCAATTTTTGATAGACATCTTCTCCGTATCCACGGTCACTTGAGCACCGATGGTAATGGTAAAGAGTGGCTGGGTGTGGGCAAAATCCAAGTCGTAGAGGACGGGAATTTGTTTGAGAATTGGATGTTTGTCCAAGATATAAAGGAGTAGTTCTTCTGTCATCTGACATTCTTTTGGAAAGCGGCCGATGAGAAGGGCATGTGGGTTAGGGTAGGCCTGAAGGAGGGCGGCAAGATTGCGGTCAAACTCCACATAATCATCTTCCTCTGCCTCTTCAACAAAGAGGACATAGTTTTCATCTGTTGGGGCATAGGGTGTCCCGCGTAGAAGTGAGAAGGTAGAGAGATTGCCGCCGATAGCAGTGGCTTGGGCTTGCCCGTGGTGATAGACTTTCCACTCTGTTTCATGGAAGGTCAGTGGCGCATCGGGCAGATACCAGGCATTGTCGCCCCATTTTTCACTAGGAGTCAATTCATAAGAAGTCTGGCTGACGGCCTTGAGCCAGCTCTCGGTCTGATAGTCCTGCAGAGCATCCATATTAAAGCTAGAGTAGGACGGTCCCATGTAGGTTTTCATGCCAGTCTTGCTATAGATCGCGTTGAGCAAGGCAGTAGTATCCGAGTAGCCGCAGAAAATCTTAGGATTTTTAGCAATTAACTCAAAGTCCAGATAAGGCAGGAGCTCATTGCAGTTGAAACCGCCGATAGTGGCCAGAATGGCATCAACGGAGTCATCCGAAAAGGCAGCATGAATGTCTGCCACCCGGCTTTCGATGGAGGCAGAGTCTAGCATATCATTTTCCAGATAATGCTCCGAAAAAGACACGGTAAATCCTAGCTTTTCCAAGCGCTCCTTGGCGGCTAGATTGGCCTCAAAGCCACCGATGTGTTCGATGGACGACGAGGGACTGACGACCCGAATGTGCATGCCAGATGTGAGTTTTTTCATAGAAACCTCCTTGTGATAAATTTTTATAGAGTATCATAACATAAAGGCTATAGGAAGTAAAGGTAGGGTTAGAGAATTTTTAACAAGTCCGATAAGGAATTTACAGTAAAATCAGGTTCTTCTGACGGTGATTGGATTGGACTATATGCACTAAATCCTTGTTTGATCCAAATAGTTTTCATGCCTAATGCCTTAGCTGGCGCAATATCATTATCAAGTCTGTCACCAATCATAATAGCAGATGAAGCAGAACATGAAGCTTGTTGAAGGGCTAGTTGAAAAATTTCAGAACTAGGTTTGGAAAATCCACAGTCAGCTGATGAGATAATCAGATCAATCCATTGACTGATAGCAAACTTTTCTAATCGCTCCTCTAAGCCGGGTAGTTGATTAGCGATAATACCTATTTTATAGCGATTATGTAGTATTTCTAAAGACCGTTTTTGTATCTGGGTAAAAGTGTTTCTAGTTCAGAGTTCCATTTCGGACGTTCTAGACCAAACTCTTGTAACGCTATTAAATCTCCCTTTTTCCCCCTCTTTAAATGAGAGTAGCATCCGCTGATAAAAATGCATCATGAGTGATATTTGTTCCTGCAATTGCTTGTTCAATCCTATCTTGATAAGCTTTCTCTTCATTGATTAAAAGTAGAACCAATATCAAAAATATCCATTTATAATTTGGCATTCGAAACCCCTCTATCTTATTTTTACCATTTTGACCATAAAAAACGGAACCAATCAGGTTCCGTTCTATTTTTAATGACTAATCTCAATACTGCCGGTGCTGGTGCGGGCGGTCAGCTTGGCTTGAGCTTGTTCATTGGTATGAATGACTCGATCGCCTATGAAGTCCTCTTGGTCGTGGCTGGTCTGCATGTCCTTGGGCAGTTCAATGTCACCTAGGTCTGTTTGCAGGTCCAGTGAGATGGCTTTGTGGGTCTCTTCGGCGAGATGGAGATCGATGGAGCCATTGCTGCTGGACATGTTGATATTGCCCTTGAGGGTCAGTTTATCACTAGTGATACTACCGTTGGAGAGACTGATTTGAGTATCGGTCAGGCTGGTTTGGATTAGCTCGATGCTACCGTTAGCACTTTCAATGCTGCCGCTCTTAATTTGGCTCTGACTGAGTTCGATCGAACCATTACTGAGATCGGCTTTTTTTTTTTGATTGTCAGGTCATTGATTGATAGGCTACCGTTAGCCAAACTGGCCTTGACCTGCTCCAAGTTCCTTCCCTTAGGTAGGCTTAGAATGATTTGTTGAGTCCTTTCAAAATCTCCATTTATCAAGCCCAGTAAAGAGCGTAGACCGCTGTTAATGTTGATAAAAAGCTGGATTCCTTAATGTATAAACTACCGTTTTTCAGCCTTGCTACTGATTTTTCGGATGTCTTGCCATCTCCTTGATAATAGGTCAAGTGAACCTTATCATCGGGTGATTCTCCAATCACAACCGAGCGGTTGCTCAGGTCTAGATTTAAGGAATGGATATTGTCATAGGTTTCTTCTTGCTTGGCCATCTTGGTGCTAGTGGCTGAGCTCCTTACCAGATCTTGCAGACCACCACTTGCTAGCCCTGCCAGTATGAGGCCTAGACCCAGAAGACAGGCAGCTATAGCAATACTGAGTATGGTTTTTCTTACTTTAGACATGACGGCCTCCTTTCCGTGCCAAGGCTTGGGCGAGTTTGACAAAGCTGAGTTTGATAAAGCGAAGGATAGGGACCAATGCTGAGATAGAAGAGTCCAGCCAGTCCCAAGGCTAAAAGGCTCATACCCAAACTAAGGGCAAAAGCAGGAATCGAAGTGGTCATGCCGAGAGTCAGGCTGTCCCAAATCAGACTAGCCCCTAGGAGAAGCATAGCAAAGGTAAAGACGGCCATGACAAAAAGCAAGGACACTGACGAGGAGGAAGAAAGTGAAAATCAAAGTCAAGCCCAAAATTAATAGAGGAATTGCTAGTGGAGCCGCCAAGATGGACAGAATAGCAATCTGGACGATCTGCTTACTATTTTTGACGGAGCTAGCTTCTTGGCTATCTTCTTCTATTTTCTTGTCCAGAAGATTGATGATAATCTCGTGAGCCGCTTCCTTAGGATTGCCCAGTTCAGCTATAGTTGCTGCCTCTCCCTCTGGACCGACCTCGTCAAAGTACTCGGTGAAGTAGTCCATGGCTTCTTGATAGTCTTTTGCTGGCAACTTTTTTAAATATTTTTCTAGCTGGGCTAGATATTCAGTTCTTGTCATGGCGAACACTCCCTTCGATAATGCCCTTAATCATGCTGGTATAAAGCTCCCATTCATTTTTGAGGCTGACCAGTTGTTTCTGACCTGTTGGGGTCAGAGAATAATATTTTCGTTTTCGACCTTGATATTCCTGAGAGTAAGTCTCTAAATACTGACTCTTTTCCAATTTTTTCAGGATAGGATAAAGCGTGGACTCCTTGATATCGGCAATGAGCTTGATGGTCTGGCTAATCTCGTAGCCATAGGAATCTTCTTTATCTAAAATCGCTAAAATCAGAAATTCTATCAGGGTAGAAGATGTGGGGAAATACATAGACTACCTCCTATATATAAAAATATTATATATAAACTTTCTACATATAGGATAATCCCTTTCGAACAAAAAGTCAAGTAATATATAGGAATTTTACTGATAGAATTTGAAAAAGGATTTCATCCTTGAAAAATAAGGGAAGTAACTCTTTTTCTCTTTATTTCCTTACAAGAACTTTACACAATTGATAGCTTTTTATATTGAAATCTTTCTCATAAAATGGTAAAATAATCTATGTCTATCTAAAAAGATAAGAGTGAATGAAATGACGAAATATAAGACGATTTATAAGTTTGTAGGGCAGACATTGCTATACTTTGTGATTTTCGTAGCCCTGCTCTATTTCTTTAGTTATCTTGGTCAAGGTCAAGGTGGCTTTTATCTACAATGAATTTTTAATGTAAGAGAGTACTATACACATGTCAAATACAGCAATTACAGATATGATTGAAGCGATTGAGCACTTTGCTCAGACGCAGCCAGATTTCCCTGTCTACAATGTCCTCGGACAAGTTCATACTTACGGGGATCTAAAGGCCGATTCCGATGCACTGGCAGCTAAGATTGATAGCTTGGGGCTGGCTCCCCAAGTCACCAGTGGTTGTTTACGGTGGTCAGAGTATGAAATGCTGGCTACTTTTGTGGCCTTGACCAAGGCTGGTCATGCTTATATTCCTATTGATAGTCATTCAGCTTTGGAGCGTGTGACTGCTATTTTGGAAGTAGCTGAACCAAGCTGATTATTGCCATTGCGGATTTTCCGCTGGCTGATACAGATGTAAGCATTCTCAGTCTAGCAGAGGTTCGAGCGGCTTACACGAGAAGACTGCTTATGAGATGAGTCATCCAGTCAAGGGTGATGACAATTACTACATTATCTTTTACTTCTGGTACGACTGGCAAACCTAAAAGGTGTGCAAATCTCTCATGATAACCTGCTCAGCTTTACCAACTGGATGATTACAGACAAAGAATTTGCGACACCGAGCTGTCCGCAAATGCTGGCGCAACCACCTTATTCTTTCGACTTGTCAGTTATGTACTGGGCACCGACTTTGGCGCTGGGAGGCACTCTCTATGCCTTGCCTTCTAGTCTGACTCAGGACTTTAAGCAGCTATTTGAAGCGATTCTCAGCCTGCCTGTAGCAATCTGGACTTCTACACCGTCCTTTGCGGATATGGCCATGCTTTTCGGAAGATTTTAATAGCCAAAAGATGCCGGGCATTACGCATTTTTACTTTGATGGGGAGGAGTTGACGGTCAAGACAGCTCAGAAATTGCGGGAGCGTTTCCCTGAGGCTCGTATTATCAATGCCTATGGTCCGACTGAGGCAACGGTAGCTCTGTCTGCAGTTGCTATCACAGATGAGATGTTAGCTACCCTCAAGCGCTTGCCAATCGGCTATACTAGTGAAGATTCACCAACCTTTGTCATTGATGAAAAATGGGCAAAAGTTGCCGAATGGTCAGCAGGGTGAAATCATTGTCTGCGGACCAGCCGTATCCAAGGCTACCTCAACAATCCTGAAAAAGACAGCTGAAGCCTTCTTTGAATTTGAAGGGCTACCGGCCTATCATACAGGTGATGTGGGTAAGATGACTGATGAAGGTCTCCTACTCTACGGCGGTCGTATGGACTTCCAGATTAAGTTTAATGGCTATCGCATCGAGCTAGAGGACGTATCTCAAAACCTCAACAAATCCAAGTATATCGAGGCGGCAGTAGCAGTACCACGCTACAATAAGGACCACAAGGTTCAAAACTTATTGGCCTACGTTATTTTGAAGGACGGTGTTGCAGAGCAATTTGACCGCGAAATCGATATTACCAAGGCTATCAAAGAGGATTTACAGGATATCATGATGTCCTATATGATGCCGTCTAAGTTCCTCTATCGGGAATCTCTGCCCCTAACACCAAACGGCAAGATTGATATCAAGGGCTGATTAGTGAGGTCAACAAGTCATGATGGATTTCTTGAAACAGCTTCCTCATCTGAGCCTTACGGAGACCCACAGTATTTCTTTATCTTATCTTGGCTGTTTTGCCCATCTTTATCGGCCTTTTCTTTTAAAAACGCTTCCCCGGTTCTACGAAGCCTTAGTCAGCTTGGCCTTTATTGTCTTGATGCTGACGGGTCCTAGTCTGGCGCAGCTTTATGCCCCTGTCTTTTTATGTCGTCTGGCAGACGATTTTGGGTTTATTCTTATAAATTCTACCGCAAAAAGCGGGATAGCAAGTGGATATTTTATTTGCATACAGCATTGGTGATCCTGCCCCTATTCTGGGTTAAGGTCGAACCAGCTATCAGTGCCATCAATCACTCTTTGGCTTTCTGGGAATTTCCTATTTGACCTTCCGCTCAGTTGGTATGATTATTGAGCTGAGGGATGGTGTGCTGACTGATTTCAGTCTCTGGGAATTCCTCCGCTTTTATGCTCTTTTATGCCTACTTTTTCTAGTGGTCCTATTGACCGTTTCAAGCGTTTCAATGAAAATTATCTCCAAATACCAGAGCGCGATGAGCTTCTGGATATGCTGGAGCAGTCGGTCAAGTATATCATGCTGGGCTTTCTCTATAAGTTTGTCCTGGCCCATATCTTTGGCCACATGATTTTAGGGCACGTCAAGACCTATGCCCTCTATACTGGCGGTTTCTTCAATCTGGGAACGCTAGGCGTCATGTATGTCTTTGGTCTGGATCTCTTCTTTGACTTTGCCGGTTATTCGATGTTTGCGGTGGCCATTTCCAATCTTATGGGCATCAAGAGTCCTATCAACTTTGACAAGCCTTTTTGTTTCACGCGATTTGAAAGAATTCTGGAATCGATGGCACATGAGCCTGTCTTTCTGGTTCCGTGACTTTGTCTTTATGCGCTTGGTCATGGTGCCTCATGCGCAACAAGGTCTTTAAAAACCGCAATACGACTTCCAGTGTGGCCTATATAATCAATATGTTGGTCATGGGCTTCTGGCATGGTGTGACCTGGTACTATATCGCCTATGGTCTCTTCCACGGTCTGGGCTTGGTGGTCAATGATGCTTGGCTCCGTAAGAAAAAGACCATCAATAAAGAGCGTAAAAGTAAGGGACTACCGGCCCTGCCTGACAACAAGTGGACCCAAGCGCTGGGGGTTGTTATCACCTTCCATGTTGTCATGTTCTCATTCTTGATCTTTTCAGGATTTTTGAATGACCTTTGGTTTAAAAAATAAAATGTAAACGAGGAAACTAAAATGGATGTAAAAGCAGAAGTAATTGAAATTATTGACGAATTATTTATGGAAGATGTTTCGGACATGATGGACGAGGATTTGTTTGATGCTGGCGTTTTTGGACAGTATGGGGACAGTAGAGCTGATTGTTGAGCTGGAAAACCGTTTTGACATCCGTGTGCCAGTATCAGAATTTGGCCGCGATGACTGGAATACAGCCAATAAAATCGTTGAAGGCGTAACGGAGCTTCGTAATGCTTAAACGACTCTGGCTGATTCTGGGGCCGGTCTTCTGCGCCTTGGTCATGGTCGCCCTGCTCTTTTTCTTCTATCCGCTTGAGAAAAAGCATGATGTGGAAGCAGAGAAGCGGGCAGCTGTGACCCTTACAGCAGAAACGTTCAAAAGCCGTAGCAAAAAAATGACGGCCCTGACAGATCAAGATACCCGTTTTGTGCCCTACTTTGGCTCCAGCGAATGGCTGCGTTTTGACAGTATGCACCCAGCTGTTTTGGCTGAGAAGTATGACCGCAATTACCGACCTTATTTTCTAGGACAGCGGGGGCGGCTTCGCTCAACCAATATTTTGGGATGCAGCAGATGACCTCTGAGCTGGAAAATAAGACGGCTGTCTATGTCGTTTCTCCGCAATGGTTTACCAAAAAGGCTATGATGCAGCTGCTTTTCAGCAGTATTTCAATAGCGACCAGCTAGCAGGTTTTCTTAGCTGGCAGGACGGTGGAGTAGGCGCTCAGTATGCAGCCCAGCGACTTTTTGCAGCTCTATCCCAACATTGCTATGGGGATATTGTCAGGAAAGTGGCCGATGGAAGCCAACTGACTTCTTTTTGAGCAGCGGTATATCCATACTATGAGTCGAATTTATCAGCGGGAGGATGCTTTTTCAGCACGTTCGCTGCTGGTAATAATGGCAACTATGACACGAAGGTTTTACCTCAGCTTTCCCGCCTTCCAGATGAATTCTCCCATGAAGAATTGGAAAAACTGGCTACGGCAGATGCTGTCAAGCAGACCAATAACAACGATTTAGGCATTGATAACGATTTTTATAAGAAGCGTTTGGCTAGAAAAATCAAGAAGTTCAAAGGATTCCAATCCAAACAGTCTTACGAAAAGTCTCCTGAGTACAATGATTTGCAGCTAGTTTTGGGAACAATTTGCCAAATCCCATACCAATGTTATCTTTGTCATTCCACCGGTCAATGCCAAATGGATGGCCTATACTGGGTTGAGTGAAGAGATGTATCAGCGGACGGTTGAGAAGATTAAGTTCCAGCTGGAGAGTCAAGGCTTTTTACAAATATTGCTGACTTTTCTAAGGACGGCGATAAGCCTTACTCATGCAGGACACGATCCACATGGGCTGGAATGGCTGGCTGGCTTTTCGACAAGGCTGTCGATCCTTTTTGTGTCTAATCCTCAATCTGCTCCGAATTATCAGATTAATGAAAAATTCTTCAGTAAGGAGTGGGCTAATTACACGGGGAACTACGAGGAATTTGTCAAATAAGGTAATAGGCTGGAAGGAGGCGACATGATTCGCTTGGCGGGAAATGCAGGATATCCCAGCGATTTTTAGCAATTTTTGATCAGGCTAGGGAGTTTATGCGGACTATGGGAAATCCCAGTCAGTGGCCAGCTTCCTATCCGAATCATCAGCTGGTAGAGGAAGATATTCGGGCGGGCCACTGCTATGTCTTTGAAGAGGCTGGGCAAGTTGTTGGAACCTTTGCGTTCATCATCGGACCAGATCCGACCTACCAAGAAATTGAAGGTGCTTGGCATTTTTCAGAGCCTTACGGTACAATCCACCGTATCGCTTCAAATGGACAAGTCAAGGGGCTGGCTTACCTGTGTTTTGACTTTTGCCTGCAGCAGATTCCCTTATCTTCGCATTGATACGCATGAGGATAACCATCCGATGCAGGCAGCCATTCGCCACTACGGTTTTAGCCAGTGTGGCACGATTTATTTGCCAGATGGCAGCCCTCGCCTTGCCTACGATTATCATCAATAAAAAAATCTGCTCAAGGGCAGATTTTTTTGCATTATAATAAAACATATTCCTCAATAGCTTTTGCGACACCGTGCTGGTTGTTGCTTTTAGTGACGACTGTTGCCTCGGCTTTAACTGCTTCAGGGGCATTGCCCATAGCAACTCCCAGACCAGCCAGTCGCAGCATCGGAAGGTCATTGAAGTTGTCTCCAATTGTCATGACTTGCTCCAGCGGAATCTGGTAGTGTTTGGCCACTTCTAGAAGGGCCTGCTCTTTTGACACTTGTTTATGTGTGACTTCCAAATAGTTGTCCTTGGACAGGTAGAAGGCTGTATTTGGAAAATCTATCGTTTGCAAGTAGGCATGGAGCTGCTGGATAACAGCTGCATTATCAATCAACAGCATCTTATGGACTGGAATGAGCACATCCAGAACAGGTAGCAGAACATTTTGAATAAGAGGCTGCTCACCTGTAATCTCGGCTTCAATTTGTACCCACTTGTCTAAACGATTAGCAATCCAATCTTTTACCAGAGTAGAGATTGATGGAAAGACTAGGAAACTTAGTTTTGACCAATTCCAGAAAAGTGCGGATTTCTTTTTTATCCAATGGATGCTCGATAATGGTCTCGTAAGCTTGCGGGTTACCCTTGATGACTAGAGCACCGTTGTAGCAGGCCAGAGGGGTATCACCCAGTCCCAGCTCGCGCGCAATTGGCTCCATGCCCAGAGGAGAGCGGGCAGAGGCTAGAACAAAAGGGATGTTTTCTTTTTTTCAGCAAGGAAATCTGCTCCCTCAGCTGCGGATCTACTTGGTGCTGGTCATCGAGAATTGTACCGTCAATGTCGCTGATAATCAAGCGAATATCTTGTTTGGTCATGGTCGCTTCCTCCGTAAGCTATAAAATGAAATCTTGTCGAACTAGTAAATACGAGTGACTTTCCCAGCCAGAAGAGCTTCTAGCTCAGGGCTGGGTTTTTGATCAGTGATCCAGTAGTCAAAATCGCTGATATTTCCTAAAAATATAGGTTGATTCTTTCTTAACTTTGGCCTGCTCGGCCAGCAGAATCTTTGTCTTGGCCTGTTTGAGAGCTAGCTTCTTCAGATAGGCATCTTCCTGATCTTCAAAGCTGATTTGGGCCATTTTTCAGCCCTGCAGCTCCGATAAAAGCTAGATCAAAAGAAATATCTCTGAGCAGCTCGGCTTCATTGAGGGCGTAGTAAAAACGATTTCTGGATAGAACTTCCCACCTAAAAAGATGGAAAGCAACCTGCTCCTGGTCGCTCAGCATGATGGCATTATCCAAAAGAATGAGAAAAAAATCGTCATCGGTTGCTGAACTTGCTGAGCCAGCTTGAGAACCACCGTTGATACATCAAAGAAATTGACCTGATTGGGTTTGAGAAAGTTCAGAGCCTTGTGAGCAATGGCCTTTTTCTTGGTTTAGTTGGCCGACACGGTCGTTGAAAAGAAGGAATTTGCCGACTATTTTCCAAAGGAATAATCCCGCCATGGGTGCGCTGGACTCAGTTTTTCGCTCGCTCAAAATTGAAAAAAATCACGGCGAATAGTGTCCTTAGAAACTTGAAAATAATCCACCATATCCTTGGCCGCCAGCTGCCCTTTTGTCCTCTAAAAGTTCCAGCATTTTTGAAACTGCTGCTCTTGATACATCTTTCTCATCCTTTCTGCTTCTTTATAAGTTCATTATAATCTATTGTTTAAGTATATGCAAGTGTTTATAATGGAACGTGTTATTTTGTCGAATATAAAAAGTCGTTTAAAAAGTTATGTTATAATCAAAAATCAAGCAGGTAAGATGTGGAAAAGATGATTTTATGAATTTCGAAATTACAAGAAACTTAGTAGTAAAAACCCCTGATGAAGAATCAGAAGTTTTATAGAATCTTATCAAATTTTTCTATGTAAAAGAGGCTCATAGTCATGATGACGGTCAGTCCGGAGGAGGATGAGGATGGCTGGTGTCCAAGAATGGAATAAATCAAAACTGTAGCCAAAGAGGCTCGGGCCGAAGGCAGCTAGGATGTATCCTCCAGTTTGAGCCAGTCCAGATAGTTGAGCCGTTTGCGCAGGTGTAGAGGTCTTGAGGGAGAAGGTCACCATGAGATAGGGGAAGAGGGCGCTGACAGACATACCAATGAGCAGATTAAGAATCAGCCAATAAGCAAAGGAATCTGTCCGAATCAAGAGCATGGTAATGCCGATCAGACCTGCCGCAGAAACTAGGGCTAATCATGACCAGACGTTGACGAGCTTTCAAGCGCGCTGTCAAGCTAGAATTGTCATTGAAAAGGGCAGGCTAATCAGAGAAAAGATGGCTGCTAGTAAGCCTGTCGTATCAGTAGAAAGACCAGCTTGTTGTCCTAAAGTTGGCAACCAGTCATGCTGGTATAAAAGAGTAGTGACTGTAAGCCGCCAAATAAAATCAAGGCCCAGACTCTTGAATTTTTAGAAGAGCTCCTTGCTCTTGCTTTCCTTGCTGTTTAGCCGCCAAGCGATGGCTATATTTGACATTGGGCAGCCAAACCAGGAGAATCACAAAAGCAAATCAAGGTCGACACCCAAATGAGACCTCGCCAAGAGCTCATTTGAACGATGGGAACAGCCAGAGCAGACAGAATCGTGATTGACAGCCCCATCGATGTGATATAAAGGGTTGTCAAAAATCCAATCTGATGTGGCTGATTGGCCTGAATCAAGCTCGGAAGAAGGACATTTAAGACAGCAATAGCCGCTCCTAAAATAATAGTTCCTGTATAAAAGTAAGGGAGATTAAACACGCGAATCAGCGAGCCTAGAGTTAGCACGAGTAACACAAGAGCAAACAGTTTTTCTAAGCTCATCTTTTGTGCTAAGCGCGGAGCAAAGACCGAGCAGAGGGCAAACATAATCAAAGGCAGGCTAGTCAAGAGGCCCGAGGAGCTAACTGGAACCTGTAGCCCCTCCGCAATGTCTGTCAGAACGATAGGGCAAAACAGTAAAGGAGCCTGCAGTGCTATCCCTGATCATCACTATACCTGGAATTAAAAATGGTGAGTGTTCTTTTTTTCATAAATAGTCAATCTCCTTTCGTACGTCAAGGAACGATTATACCATATCTTTTTAGAAAATGATAGGCGAATTGCGGCTTAGTCCATCAAGTCCAGAAAATAGTGAGAAATCGTGTCTTCATCAACCTGATTTCGTTGCTGCAGCCACCAGCTGACTGTCTCCACAAAAGTTGACGTCACATAATTTTTAAAAAGTTGTCTGGCAGATGACTTTTTCTGCAATACAGTCTGCTCAATCATGGGAAAGAGATAGCGCTCAAGCTCGATTTTCAGACGGTTGATGAAATAAGTATTTTTAGCTAGGAGGAGGGTGGCTATCCGATCCTGATTTTTCCGAAAGTGATGGAAGATATGAGCTGTCGCTTCAAATAAATCGCGTCCTTCCGAGCGCTCGATAAAGGTATGCTGAAAGAGATCTTGGCAGAGTTCCTCCAGCAGGGTTTCCTTGGTCTCAAAGTGACTATAGAAGGTGGAGCGCCCCACATCTGCTAGGTCAATGATTTCCTGAACGGTGATGCTTTCGTAGCTTTTCTGATTGAGCAGGCTGATAAAGGCTTGGTAAATAGCTGCGCGTGATCTTTTTACTCGTCTATCCATGGAGATTCCGTACAAAAAGAGCTTTTTGTCTGCTAAGAGACAAAGGACATGAACTGGCTCTTGTTTCCTTTTCTAATAATAGGAGATAATATAATTGAACATAGTGTTCGGTATTGATTAGATTATACCATAAATAGTATTCGTTTAAGGAAATATATAAGGAGGTTCACATGAAATCCAGTAAAAATATGACAATCGCTTTTCTCTTGAATTTTTCTTTTGCTATTATTGAATTTATCTTTGGCCTTCTCTTTAACTCTAGCGCTGTCTTAGCCGATGCGGTTCATGATAGCGGAGACGCTCTGGCTATTGGTCTATCGACTCTTTTTGAAAAGATTTCCACAAAAAAAGAAGACCGAGAGTATACCTTGGGTTATAAGCGATACAGCCTGCTGGGGAGCCCTGTTGACCTCGGTGATTTTACTGGTCGGATCAACCTTGGTGATAGTGGAAAATGTTCCTAAATTATTGGCTCCTGAGAGGGTGAATTATGATGGTATGTTGGTTTTGGGAATTGTTGCCCTTGTCGTCAATACTAGCGGCCAGCAGAGTGGTTAGCCACGGACACAGTCATAATGAATCCATTCTCAGTCTGCATTTCTGAGGATATTTTGGGCTGGATAGCAGTTATCGTAGTTTCCCTCATCTTGCGCTTCACCGACTGGTACTTCCTAGATCCTCTGCTTTCTCTGGTCATCGCAGGCTTTATTCTCAGTAAGGCTCTGCCAAAATTTTGGGAGAATATCCAGATCTTCCTAGACCATGTGCCTAACGATGTGGATCTCAGTCAGCTTTTATCAGGAAATAGCAGCGCTGGAAAATGTGCGAGCCGTCACCCAGCTCAATGTCTGGACAACAGATGGCTTAGAAAAATTTGCCATGCTCCATATCTGCTTAGAAAAATCCTAATTTGCTGGCTGAAAACACAGGCTAGCTTTGCGCCAAAAAGCTTCTAGCTTATGGCATTGCCAAAGTAACCATTCAGACCGATGAAAGTTTGCAAGGGCACCAAGAATATTGTATTGGTAAAGAATAAGCCAGCTCCCCAGAGAAATTCTGGGGCTTTTTGTTTGCGGAAATAAAAAAATTTTCCCAAACAGCACATAAATGCTTGTCTTTTATTCTTATATGTGATATATTTATAACATAAAAGGTGTTAAATATTTCTAACACTATGAAAGGAGTCTATCATGAAAAAGTCAAAAATGGGTGGCCTCATTTTGGTCGCCACCGCCTCTTTATTGATTTTACTGTTTTCCTTGCTCCCAGCAATCTCAGCTGGCCAGCCAAGTGGATGATTGTCGGTTTGGTAAGTATAGGTCAGCTTATAAGCATCTGGTCTTGGTTTCACATGAAACCATGTCCTAAGAAGATAAAAAGAGGTTCAAGAAAAGCAGGTCTATGATCTGACCATGAAATTTTATAATCTACTAACGCTTTTCGGCAACCTCTATTTATACTGTCGGAATTTGGTTGTGGACCCGAGCACCAATCCGCCCATTATAAAGTACATTGCTTTAGGAGGCCTCCTCGCTATCCAGTTTCTCTTTCTTTATTTTTGCTTTGAAAAAGGTCAAGGAGAGAGCAGACGAGCGCTTTTATGCCAATCTGGCAAAAGCAGCGACTTTGATGTTTGCCATCTGTATAGCAACTTTACTGGTGCTTGCAGGGGCTTAGTGCTAATGTAGGTTCCATCACAGTCAATGCTGGAATATTTTTCATCATGATTGGTATCTTGGTTTTGCTCTTTGGATTTGTCTTCTTTTTATTTGAAAAGAGGGGTTAAAGATGGCCAAGGAAAGCAATATTATCACTAATCTTAAATCTGTCCGCGAATCCAGAGGCATGACCCAGCAGGAATTAGCTGACCGCATTGGAATGCGGCGCGAAACGATCTTGCACTTGGAGAATAACCGCCACAATCCTCGCTAGAGATGGCTTTAAAAACCGCTCAGGTTTTTGATTTGCGGGTGGAAGAACTCTTTCAATTAAAGGACACAGGGGACAATCATGAAGACGGTTTTTGACTACCAAAGGGAAGGTGAAAAAGGAGAGACTCGCCGCTTTGTCCTGCTATCTACTGTCGCCCAGACGCAAGGAATTGCTGAGCTTTTTGAATCCAGAGATTCAGACTGTAGAAGTGAACGAGCGAGCTATTGAAGAGCATTGTATGGCAACCATCGATGATCAGGGTTTTCTGACTAAAAGCAGCCAAGATTTGTTGTGAGATTTCCAAAGCCAAGTCTGATTTGGACTTAGAAGCCGAGACCCTTTTATATTTCGGCTGATACCATCGTCGTAGTGGATGGTCAGATTTACAATAAACCACAGGATTTGGCTGAAGCCAGTCGGATGTTTCGCTCTTACTTTGGCAAGAGCCACCATGTAGTGACCTCGGTCTGCCTACGTATGCAGGATTTTCTAGAAGTCTTTTACACCGTAGCGCAGGTGGACTTTGTAGATTATTACCCAGAATTAGAGCCTATCATCGAGGCTCTATCTGCATGACAAGCGTCCGCTAGACAAGGCGGGTGCTTATGGCTTTCAGGAGCTGGATCCTCGCTTTATCCTCTCAATTACAGGTGATATGTACACCATCATCGGCCTGCCTGTCGCTGAGACCAGCTATCGGATTTATAGGGATAGCAAAGGAAAAGAGTAAGGCTTTTGATTCTATTCTAAAACATCAAAAATCTCCCCCGACAGCGATTATTCACTTTCTCGGGGAGATTTTTTTCTATGTTTTGAGCTTGGGACTGGATCCTAGATGTTTACATCGCTCCAGCTAAATGGTGTGTAGCCAAGCAGCTCAATCCCGTCAATTTCAACGGATTTAATAATTTCTTGAACGTTGTCTTGAATGTTCTTAGCTAATTGCGGGTGGTCAGAGATCTCAGAACAAGTCTCAATGACCAACAGAGGCTTGTGGTAGCGCTCTGTATAGCTCAGACATGGCAATCCGAAGAAGGACGGTTGTGCAAGGCAAGTTTCTACATTTTTGCGGACATATTTGTTGGTAAACAAACTCGGATATTTTCCGCTGCATAATGTGAGAAGGCAACAAAATCCACGATGCCTCTCTTAAGGCGAAGACATCCTCTTCCGTAATGCCCAGATCCAGCTGGTTTCGCTCAATGTAGCGAAGAAAGTGGTTTGGATAGTGGCCCTTGGTCTGCACATCTGTAAAAATGTAGTTTTTACGTCTGTTCAACTCATGGCCCAAGGCATCGGTAGCTGAGTGATTTTCTTGGTGGGAGTCACTATTGATGGTAATCAAGCTACCAAATTGGAAGGTTGGATTGATGGTTTGACCGAGCTTAACCACGTTTGCGGATGCGATTAGTTGATGGTGAGCAGCCAGCCAAATTTGTTGCTCCTGGTTTTCCGTGCTATCAAAGTGTAGCCCAGCGCCTAAGAATGGCAAATAAGACAGAGCGCTCATTTCTTTAAAGGTAATCCAGTAAGTGACTTTTTCTTTAAAGTGGGTCAAAACGGCTTTCGCAATACTTTTCATATAGGGCAATCATTTGCCGACTTTTCCATGCTCCGTATTTTTCATACAAATGAAGCGGGAAATCGAAATGAGACAGGCTTACAATTGGTTCGATGTCATTTTCGAGCAGTGCATCGATAATTGACTCATAGAAAGCAAGGACTTTAGCATCGGGTCTCCGCTCTTCTCCAGTCGGGAAGAGGCGAGTCCATGAAAAGGACAGCTGGTAGGTATTGAAGCCCATTGTTTTAATTTTTTTCAATGTCTGCCAGATAATCCTGTTTGCTGGAGCCTTGTTTGAATAAATCGTAGGCTCCTAAGGGAATTGTTCGATAATCAACTGTTCCGTCCATGACAGAGAGACGATAGTCTTCACCATACTGGGGCAGGATGTCGGTGATTCCTAGACTTTTACCATTACTTGATAGAATATTTCTAATCATATTAGTTCCTTTCAGTATTCATTCGCCGCTTGTTCTGAGCTTATTTTTATGTCTCTTAGTAATCATGCGCCAAGGTTGATAGATTCTGTGTAACAGTAGTGAACTCAGAAGCCATGCTTTGCGATTGATATACGGCAGCAGACAGACTGATCGAATGGGCTCTCTCTGCACTGATTGATTGTTCAATGATCATTCTTTGTGACTGTGATTCAGCGATAGATAGACTGATTGAACGCTTCTTTCCACGCTCATTGATTGCTCAATAGCGATGTTTTGTGATTGCGATTCCGCGATAGACAGGCTGCGTGACTGTTCTTGCTCTAAGCCGATAGACTGCTCGATGATCTTACTTTGGGCTTCAGATTGGGCAAGGTAGATGCTGAATGAATGATCCCGTTCGACGCTGATTGATTGTTCAACGGCTCTGCTGAGGACTTTAGATTCTGCAGTAGATAAACTAAATGATTGTTCTTGCTCCAAGCTGGTAGACTGCTCAATAGTATCTCTTTTCGCTCTAGATTCCGCAGCTGCCAAACTGTATGAATATTCCTGTTCCAGGTTGCGAGATTGTTCTACCGCCGCATGTTGTGATTGCGATTCAGCGATAGATAGGCTGCGTGACTGTTCTGTTCCAAGCTGATAGACTGCTCTACGGCCACGCTTTTCGCTTCGGATTCCGCCATAGACAGGTTAGTAGATACTTCATTTTCTAGGCTGATAGATTGTTCAATCGCGATACTTTGTATTTCATTTTCTGTAATAGATAAGCTTAGCGATGCCTCGTTTTCAGCACTGATAGACTGTTCAACTGCCCGACTTAAGGCTTCAGATTCCGCGATAGATAGGCTGATAGATGCTTCATTTTCTACGCTAATTGATAACTCGATCGCTTTACTTAGTGCTTCAGACTCTATCGATAGATAAGCTAGTAGACACTTCGTTTTCCGTCATAATAGACTGTTCAATAGCTCTATCTAAGACTTGGGATTCTTCTACAGACAAGCTGGTAGATGCTTCGATTTCTGCACTAATTGATTCTTGGACTGCAATGCTTTGCGAAACAGATTCAGCTACAGACAGGCTAGCAGACGCTTCGACTTCTGCACTGATTGATTCTTGATGGCGATGCTTTGCGAAACAGATTCAGCAACGGACAAGCTAGTAGATGCTTCCAATTCCGCACTGATTGATTCTTCAATAGCGATGCTTTGAGACACAGACTCAGCCACAGATAGGCTCAGCGAAGCTTCCAATTCCGCGCTAATGGATTCCTGAATCGCAATGCTTTGAGATACAGATTCAGCTATCGACAGACTAGTAGATGCTTCGATTTCTGCGCTGATCGATTCTTGAACGCGACACTTTGCGAAACAGATTCCGCTACGGACAAGCTAGTAGACGCTTCGATTTCTGCACTGATCGATTCTTGGATAGCAATGCTTTGCGAAACAGATTCCGCTACGGACAAGCTAGTAGACGCTTCGATTTCTGCGCTGATGGATTCTTGGATCGCGATACTTTGCGAAACAGATTCCGCCACGGACAAGCTCAGTGATGCCTCGTTTTCTGCGCTGATTGATTCTGGATAGCAATGCTCTGAGAAAACAGACTCGGCTACCGACAGACTAGTAGATGCTTCGATTTCTGCACTGATCGATTCTTGGATAGCAATGCTTTGCGAAACAGATTCCGCCACGGACAAGCTCAGTGATGCCTCGTTTTCTGCGCTGATTGATTCTTGGATAGCAATACTTTGCGAAATAGATTCCGCCACGGACAAGCTGGTGGATGCTTCCAATTCCGCGCTGATTGATTCTGGATAGCAATACTTTTGCGAAATAGATTCCGCCACGGACAAGCTGGTAGATGCTTCGATTTCGCGCTGATTGATTCTGAATCGCGATACTTTTGCGCCACAGACTCAGCAGCAGATAAGCTAAGCGATGCTTCGTTGTCCGCACTGAGAGACTCTTCAGCGGCCATGCTTTGAGATACAGATTCGAAAAATTGATAAGCTAAGCGACGCTCTATTTTCTTCAAGGATTGATTGCTCGAAGGCATGACTTTGCGCACTGACAAGCTAGCGAAGTATCCGTTTCTTTGCTGTCAGATTGCCCAATTTCCAAACTTTTGTGTCTGTGATTCGGTTACTTCCAAACTACAGAGATGCCTTTTTACTTTCTATACTTAATGATAGAGATATTGAATCAGCAGTGCTCTTCAAGCCCCTCTTTTTCATAGAATCTGAAGAAATACTTGTCTCAGCAGATTCTGTAGTGCTAGCTGCCTGGCTTTTTCGCCGCCATTTTTTTCTTGCTCCAGACTAGCTTCACTTTCACAGCTGAGATTCGTCTACTTCTCTCCACCGATATTCATAACATCTAAGCGGTCGTAGTATTGGATAGATTCCAAAGCTTTCTCAATGAGGAAATTCTCTCTATCTTCTTGGGTCATATTGACCTGTGGGTGATTCCTTGATTATTATTGAAGCAGACGATTCTTCCTCTTGCTCTTTCTCCTTTTATAAGACGCTTAAAAGCCTCCTAAAAATTACGCAACATACCTTTTGTTCTTCATTGCTTGGCATGGACATACTCTCCTAATTCTAATAATAATACTATTATAAAAGGCTATCAGACCATCTGTCAAAATTTATTGCATTAAAAATGAAAAATTTCCAAAAGAAAGGGTTTTCTTGCTTCTTTCTGAGAACTTTTTCCGAATTTTACCCATTTCCACACTCTTTTTGAAGGATTTGAAGTCGATAGAAATAATGATATAATATGAGCAGTTATTCTCAGAATCGTTAGAATTGATAGAGGTATTAAATTGGAAAATTGTGTTTATATTGTTTCTGGTCCTCCAGGCGTTGGAAAAAGCACTGGTCAGCAAAGAATTAGCTTACTCTTTTGACAAAAAGTGCGGTGATAGAAGGCGACATGATCTACTTAATGATTAAAAAGCGGACTAGTAGCTCCTTGGGAGGATGATGGCTACTACATGGATTTATTCTGGGATAATGTCATTAGTCTGACCGATAATTTTATGGCCCGAGGCATTACAGTCGTCATAGAATATGTCATATTTGAGGAACAATTGAAGAAAAATCGCAGAGTTCTAAAGACAAGACAGATAAACTTAAAATACTGCGTCTTGCTAGCAGAAGAACAAACGCTTAGAGACCGAGATTCTTCTAGAGAAGAAATTGAAAAGAACAGGCGATTTATCTATCCAGTCAAGAAATGAGTTCTTAACTAAAAATATTGAGAAAAATCACTTTGCTGTATACAGATGATTTGGACGTCAAAGAACTGTAAAATCTCATAAAAACGGAAGATAGATTTTTAGTTTAAGAGGGTAATATAACATCTAGTTGTTTTGCTAAAACAAAAAAGAAAAAGCCTTTTGAAACGTTGATTTCATGGGTTTTAATCTTTTAATTATTAAAGTGGGGTTTACTAAATGTCCAATTTTTGTTATTAAATCGGTTATACAAATAATTGTTCTGAGATAGAGTAATGGTTTATTTGAAATGACGAAGTAATTTGCAGGTATTAATAGTTGCTTCATTTAAGTATTTGATATGATCTGGAGTTAACTTGATAAACATGGTTTTTAGCTTCATCAATTGAATTATCAATAAATTCAATACATAAACATGGACATATTGGTAAAATAATCCTTTTCCATCCATCAGTACCAATTAATGGGTTATCACTGGTTAATAGATTATCTTCACTAATTGTAATATGAAAAATTCATTGTTTCAGGCTTTTCAAAGTTTTTAAGTAACTTTCTAGAACTCCATCTTGTTTAAATAACTTGTTAAATTTTTATCTTTTCTTGATTATCTTTTATCTCAGTTAACTCTATAGGTAAAGTTCTAGGTTTGTGAGAAAAATATTTTCATACATTGTAATAAAGTTGATTCGACCAGCATCAGTTCTTAAGTATTGTAACCACATGTATAGATATAAGAACTCCTGTTGTTCTCTAGTAACTGTAAAATCTTCATCAGAAAAATGATTTAAAAATATCATTTACGATTGCTCCCATTTTTGCTTCATAATGCCAAGCTTTATTTTTCTAAAAATATTATCAATAGTGTCGTCACTTTCATATGAATAGTCTGAAAAACAGAGACGTTCATAATTCATCTTTAGATAATTTATTGGCTTGCCGAATATAGACATTCACTTGTCATATTCATCAGCAAAAATACTTTTAATAGACATCTTGGGTAGTAATGTTGTTTCTTTGTCATCACTTTTATTTGTCATTAACCCTCACACCTCTTTAAAAAACAAGTTATACTACGATAATTATATCAAAAACACCTGTACTTAGTGTGAACAAATCTTAATCAGTTAAAATCCAGTTTATTTCATCGAAAACAAAGAAAAAGCCTGTGAAACGTTGATTTCTATAGGCATTCTGTATGTTGTCTTATTTCACTTCTGTAAAGGTTTATTAGTGTTATTTCAGTATGCTATAAACGTTGTTATATCAACGTTTTTGAGTTCACTATTTAACATAAAATGTAGTCAAAAAAATGTAGTCATTTTATTAAGATGTAAGTTTGGAAATTTCCCTAAGATAGATTTCAACAGCCTCAGACTTTCTTTTCTTAGGTGCTAGTTCAGCATAGGTGTCCATGGTTGTCTTGATTGACTTTATGGCCCCATTCTGACTTTGTAGCTCTTTCCAGTTTAGCACCCTGCATTCAGCATTAACGAAGCGTGTGTATGGCGGAAAACAGATGGAAATCCATAATCTGGTAAAGCCCTAGACTTGATAAGACGCTTTTTCAGCGTTGCACGCTCGTTTCTATCGCACATATAATTTCCCATAGATAGTCTGGGAAATATAAGATCTGTTTTAGGGGCTAAAGCTCGTGTTTTATCAAAAGTAAAGTATTCATCTCATTATGAAAAATGCTCTAAGATCTTTTCAATGTCTGTTTCTAGGAACAGCAACCTCGACGATTTACCTGAATCTGTTTTTAGCATTATGTTTTACAGACAACTTCACCCTTTGATACTAGCTTTTTATCGCAGCTCTTCCACATCAGAGTTTTTGGTGACGATTAGTTTCATTGTTATCAAAATCAAGGTCTTGAACGGTCATTGCAAGCAGTTCATTGATCCGCAAAGAGCAGAAGCTAGCAGAGGTATCACATATGACCTTTTGAAAACGTCTATTAGCCCGTAGTATCTGTGTAAGTTATCTAGATAGTTCAGCCAAGCTAGCTAAATCATCTTCATGAAGTACCATAATTCGCTCTTTAGATGATTTTGGTTTAGGTGGGATTTTTATAGTTCTAGCTGGGATATAACCGAGAGTTCAAAAAGTTGGTGATACCGTAGTCGAAAAGATATCACTCAATTTATAGATAACAGCTCCCAAAAATCTTTGGCATGTCCTTTTTTTAGACTTTTTAGCGCCTGATTCAACAGATTTTCTTTTTGATTGTTGTGCAAGTTTATTTAATCCCATATTTGAATATCAGCAGATTTTGATCGTCTCAGGCTTTATATTCTCCAAATTTTGGAATCATGTAAGTATCTAAGATAGCCCTCTGACACGGTTGATTGTGTTCTGAGAAGATCACCCATGTTACAAAAGCTAGTGAAACCATGCTTCTGCTGAGTTCTTCAAAAAGTATTGATGACAAAGAGTTTCTTTTTAAGGTAGAACCTTTGTCTTCAAAAGTTAAGTCTAGCTTGAATTATTTTTTTCGGTCAAGACTTCGTAAAGTCTTAGCTGGTAATAGAAGCAGTAACTTTTTTACCAGATCTTTAACATCAATCCCAATATATACACCCACGTTTGAGTATAGCTGATTGATACCGTTATTTTTTTGTAGTTTTTAGTTACTTTTCGATTGTTATGAATGATAGTTTCTTTTTGCATATTAGCCTTCTTTATGTTCGGATATATAAAAGGCTAAAATAACAACCTCACATATATTTATTGTGATAGTCTTTATTTTAGCACAATGTTTGAGATTAAGGAGTTAAAGTATTTTATTACGTCTTCCATTTTTGTAGTAGACTGTACGTGTTCCTTCTATAGGAGGTTCAAGCCTCTTTAGACCAGTTTTCTCCCACGATTTTAAGGTATTAGGAGAAATCTGAAGAATTGACAACAATTCCTTTTGAGTGACGATGTTAGAGCTTTTCTGTTTTTCTTGTTGATGTTGAATGATGGTTAATAAGGTATTTAACAATTGCTCAATTTGGGTTAATTTGGCATATTCATTATTGGTCATTATCGTTGTCCTTTCCATAGCCCGAGTGACGACGTGAGTCAAGATATTTCGCAAAGAAATAAGTTTTATCAATTATTAAATCAAGTAACAACGGATTTTCAGTTCGTGCATACCTAACCAGATTATTAAACTCGGTAAAATTACGTTCCTCTATGATATCAATTACCATTGAAAGAAATTCGTCATTGTTGTTACTGATAAGAAATTTATCCAGTTCAAAACCGCAACCAGATTGAATTTCATTGATATCGTACAAAGTTTTTTCAGGATTTTCTGCATGAGTGAAATAGTCATACATACCTTTAGGAGACATGACGGGTTCTACATGAGATGGTGTATTAAGGTTCTTAGTCAGTAACTCCGAAACCTGAGAATAACTCTTAAGTGAGTCAAAAAATACAACGCTCCATGTTTGTGAGACTTTTTAAATTCTCCAGTTTCTTTTATTGATATCCCTGTCGTGCCATGGGCTCAATACAAAAGGGAATGTGTAATTCCTCAAGTATGTCTAGATAATTTTTAGGAGCACTATCCTGATAAAGCAGGAAGGCCCATTTATTTGAGCGCTTTTCTTTTATCATATTTCTCCTCCGTTCTGTGATTATTGATTATTGATTTATTGGGGGTCGTAGTAACCCCAATAAATCCTCACTTGGGGCTTTGCCCCAACCCCCAGCCTCTTCTGCCCGATGAAATCTCTACCGCATCAAGAATATGCTTTGCTAATCTTGACTAAGGTACGGGTAGATTTTTGGCGCTTTCACTTCTTGCCTATCGGCATCGTTGCGCTTAAAAATCTCCACCCCTCAAGCTCCCTTGCAAGTTGTCATTTTCCTGTTGGGAGGTCGTGCTGACACTATACCGATGAGATAGCTCAAAAAGGGCTACTGTCGTCAAAACAAGCATAGCAGGAAAACCGCTATTCATACCTCGAGAAAAGCTCTTGAATTCGTTGTTCCAATATTTGCCGATTCTTAATTGGGATAGTTCGAAATATTTTTACAGGCTCCCCTCTATTTGAAAATATCCATATCCTCTAGGTTTGACGATAACCTCATCTTTTTCCATATCGGGGAAAAGTAATTGTCTATTGTTGGTCGCATTCAAGAAGCTAGTTGATAAACTGATGACACAATTAAAGTTATATCGACCGTAAGTCTGCCATTAAAAAAACGTTGACTGGATAAGATTAACCTAAAACCTAGACTTCTTCCCACGCTATTCATCATCAACATTTTAGACAATATTTCTTTATGTTTTTTCTTGTCAGTTTGTTCAAGATAGGCTAGAAATGCCTGCCATTCATCAAAAATTAGATATAGATTGTGGTCGTTTGTTTCCGCTTTACGCAATCTGTCTTCAAAGCGTTTATAAATGCTTTCGAACATATCAAGACATTCAAAAGCCACGTGCTACATGATTTCGTCATAGTGAACAAATCATCATCAGCCTTAAAAATCCATAAAACAAGCTTCAGCAGTCTTATCGTGGGTTGCAATAAGACCTAATAATCTATGTAGAAAGGTAGATTTTCCTGAACCTGATGGACCAGCAATTATCCAAGCAAAATATCGGTTAATGTCAATAGAGAAGGGGGTTGGTTGCCCCCTATGATTGACTTCCCAAACATTATGAATCACGTTCTAAAAGTCCTCCTCCGTATGCTGGTTTTGACTTAGCATTTCATTAGCAGAAATCAACCGAACTTTAATAGCAAGGAACGGGTCGTGTTTTGCAACACTAACAACACAATCAACGGAGCCGTTAGATATCATTTTGACAGTTTGCCTTGCTTTTTATTTCGAAATCTGCTAGTTCTTGACCGCTAACTGATTTTTCAAGATGAATGTAGAAGATACCTTGAGTAATATCAGGAATTCCACACCTTGAGTAAATTTAAGGGTAGCGATTGGAAGTTCGTTAACACCTGTTTCAGTTAGCCAATGATAGATGTTAGCATACAGAGGGTTTGCAGGTACTCGCTTGCTCTGTTTATAGCTATTCCACATCATAGAGAATGCTTCTCCCTCTGTAAATAGCCCGATTAATAGCAACCCACCCAAGATAAAAAGGTAAAATCCAAGATAGTAGCTTATAAAGGGCAAATACAGATACTATAATAGCTAAAGCTATAAGTATTTGGCAGTACCCATTTTTAGAGAAGTGATTTTTCAAGTATTTGTTTAATTTGTTTCATAAGTTTCAATCCTTAAATTACGGAAATATCTGATAGTTCGAGGACAAGTGACAAACCGATAGGTTGCTTGAATTTATCAAGAATAAAAGCAACTTCATAATTACTAAAAGATATTTCACAACCTAGGTAGGTGTTTAGAATTTCACCGCTATAGCTTTTCAGCTTTATCTTAAAGGTTGGGCAAAGTTTCTCTTGTCCAATGCTCGCAAGCTTATCATAAAGCTCGCTATTAACGCCTATAAGATTTCCCTCAAGGACGTTGATTTTCCGTCCCTCATTTAACAATCCAGTTGACGAATCAACAATCGTAATGCTAGAAGGAATTTCAACTACTGAAGCCACTAATTCTGTGAATTTTTTTAGGACTCTCGCAAAGTCCACATTTTTAATGCCATTTATTTATCTCCTTTTTCTAGCAAACATAAAATAAATAAATAAGAAAATTTGATTACTTGCTTTATTTATTTTGAGTAAAAGTAAATGCTCGGTTTGGGTCATGAGCTGGACTTTTGTCTTTTAGGTTATCTGACCACCTCCTCATTACTAAGGAGAATGAGACAGCTAAACGCAAAGTTATTTGTTGAATTTTTAATTTTTTTAAAAATCCAGTGCCTCTTAGCACTGAATTTAAGGTATTATCAATAGTCTTCTAATAAAGAAGCTAATTTTTTTCAAGCGCTTTAAAATAATGAGATTTGACGGTTACATCGCTCATATAGTGTTCACTGATATAGCGTGCCGTCGCCTTATAGCTACATCCTTGTTCAGCCACCATTTCACAATTTTACTGTCAATTTCTGATAAGGACGCTTTTAGCTTCACGAATAGCTTGTCTTGACTCTTCTAGGATTAAAGCTTCTTCGGATTCAAATCGACTTGCAACTACTATCATAGCGTTCACGTCTTTTTACCATCATTCCCTGAGAGATGTTTTTCTTCCATACTTCGTTTAAGGTGGTATCGGTCACGACGTTCTGCGTTACTTTGTTCTTGTTGAAGCAAACGGGTTACTTCATCCCAATTTTTAGCTTTAATAGCTTCTTCGATTTTACGCTCACGGCGTTCTTTGATTTTATTGCTCATAATGATGAGCCCTTTCCGTCCTTGGACAGAAGGAAACAAAATGAGCGAGCATTGAACGCCGAGTATGAGTAAAAGGCACACCAATAAACGGCGAAACACCTCTATGCACGATATGACCGTATTGTCATATCATCATATTTGTTTCAATCCGTCCATTTGATGCGCATCATATAGGACACGTATTTTTATAACGTTATTAGATAATATCGTTATAATAGTATTAAATCACAGAGATGCCCTGCAGGATATATGAGGATATTCTACTTAACTATATAGGATGAATTGGTTAAAGTTTCATGATATAATATAAAAGACATGGAAAAACCTTGACAGAATTTTTAGAATATGGAGAGAAAAAAGTGGAAAAATAAACCAATTCATTACTATTTACGCTATGTTGAAAAATAAAAGAGCTTCGGAAGATAAAACATACATCAAGAGTAATGAAACTGAAGAATTACTAAGCTTAAAAAGAGAAGATACTTATTTTTGAAATTACATGAGCTTTTGATAACTATGATAAACGAAAAATTGGACTTGAAAAATTTTTGGGTATTGTTAAAGTAGATGGTGAGGACTACTTTGAAAAATCTTAAAAATTATTTGAACCATATTTCGTATCAAAGAATCAGCAAGAAAGTCTAAAAAGCGATTAAAAAGATTAAGAAAATTGAAGGAGCGTGAAAACTATAATTTCCTAGAGTCTTTTTCGTAGAGATAAAATAGAAGAACGTTTAAGGAAGATTTTATGGCATGTCGTTCCAACTAAGAAAAACTTTCGATATATGTTAATAGGAGAGAAGAATGACTCAGAATCCTTTTTATTTTTCTGGAATCAATGATTTGAAAAACTTATTCAAAAATTTTTAGGAGTCAGTGAGGAAAAATATAGGAAAGTCGCAACCGTTGAACACAGAATTTATACTACTTACTAAGAAACTACGCAGTAAGAAAATTGACATATCAAAACTAGATAAACTAGATAGCGAACATGAACAGTTACAAAAAGAATTAGCTGAGTATTATTTTTATTGCGGAATTTTATTATCTTGATAAAAAGAAAAACACCCTCTTATTTTGGAGGTGTTGTTGATGGAGATTCATTGGGGTAACTCATACAAGAATAAAGATAATTTTCAGACGTTGATGTGGATTATAATGGAAATATCACAAGTCTTAAATATTGATTTTCAGTGGAGGTATGTAGAGAGTATAATTTGCTACACTACCATAGAAAATTTAATACTCTTTTTATTCAAGAATAGTAACCCGATACATGTGTTCGTATTGAAAAACTAATCTAACAGGTAGGTCTAGATACCAAAAAGAGAGTAGTTAGATAGAAAAACATCCCTAATCGTTGGCGATTAGATGTTTTTGTATATCCGAATTTCCCTAAATTTATTTTCACAAAAATGTAGTCAAAAATGTAGTCATTCAGGTGATTTTTAATGCAATATATTGAAAAATCGAAATTTCAAGAATCGCGTTAAATCAAGGTTTTTCGTTTCTACTGAAACGTAATGACCCACTATTTTACTTCTGTAATATACATCTATTGCTTTAACAAAAACGCTATATTTTTATTAAGTTTTAATAAGTTTTAAGTTACTAAAATAGGGTTTATTTTTGTTTCTGTTGTTTCCGAATTGTTGCACGATATTTTGTATTATTTTTATTTAAGGCTTCTTCAACTGATATTCCTAACTCTTTTGCGATTGCTTTTTATTGTAAATTCAAAAGAATGGTCATAATTTTCTTGTATTTCCTCTTTCTTATTTTTGGGAAAGTAGTTTTTATATTCTTCATACACTTTCACTATTGTTTCCAAAATTTATATTAGATTTCCAAGTAAAAAAATCGGTTGTTGTATCTAGTATGTCAGCTAACTTAATAAGATTTTCAAAGCTGGGCTCTTTTTACCTTTTTCCCAGTTTGAATATGAACCACGATTTACACTCTATTTCATCAGCTATTTGTTGTTGTGTTAGTCCTCTTTTTCTAAGTTGAACTAATCTATTTGTAAAAGATGTCATTTTTTTCCTCCTTAACGCTTCAAAAATGAAAACCAAACGGTTGACAATGTTTAAAAAAGACGCTATACTAATAATGCGTCTGTTAGACGCAATATAAGTATAACATATTTGATATTAAAAATTTCAAGGAGGATACTGCTTATGATTAGATAAAAAGTCTTTGATAATCACAACAGAATCAAAGACTAAAACAAAATAAATCTATATAAATTATAACATAATTCAAGAAAAAGAGGTATAAGTAATGGCTAAACCAAATTGGAATAGAAGATTAGAGAGGTTCTCCAACAAGATACAAGAAAAGTCACCCTTATGGGGAATAAAGGTAAAGAATATCAAACAGAGGTAGTTCCTGTTTTAGAAGTTGTTTCTACTGGAAGTGTCGAGGAGGTATTCAAAGATGGTGTTAGTGATGGATTTAAGTATGCAATAGTAGATACTGTACATCAGTTGAATATGAAATTAAAGCACCTATAGAATTAGAAGTGGTCTTTGGTACGGTACTTGAATTTTATAACGTAACTGGTGGGCAACTTAATAATAGCTCTTTAGGTTGGTATAAGGCGGAAAATGTAGAAGTTTTGAAATATAAGTAGCTGATAACTCGCATACACTAGCTAAAAATGTGGGTGCAAAGCAGGGAGCGAAGCTGTTGGCTAGCACCATGCACTGCACCGACCGTATTTTTAGCAGGAATATAGATTGTTAGTAGCTAGTAGCTAGTAGCAGGAGCGGAAGCGGAACGTTGAGCGACTGCGATCACTAGCGGGCACTAGCGCTCACTAACAATCTATATTCAGTGTTTGTTTTTAATTATACAATTTTTGGCTGAAAAGAGTTTTTACGTTTTAATTTGCTCATTTGCTCAAAAAGGTGTGTTTTCTATGCAAGGGCCATTCTAGGGCTTGTCGATAGAATGGTCTAAAAACCCTTTTAAACTGTAGGTTTGGGGTGGTTAACCCTTTGGTTTTATTTTGAAAAAGTTCGAAAAACTTGAGCAAATTAATGAGCAAATTAGTGAGCAATTTAAGCAAAAATCTTTTAATTTGCTCAAGTTTAGAGTAAGTAAATTCAAAAATGATTAGAAAGGGAAAATGGCAAAGAGAAAACAAACAACGACTTATATTTTTGAAACAGCAATTAAAGCCTGATTTTTGGGACTGGTCAGAGGACAGTAAAAAGTTGTTTTTTTAAATTGGGAAAAATAAAATTGAAATTTTTAAGGAAATCTATGAACGAGTAAATTTGATGAGTGAATCGGAAGATTTAAAAATTGCTTTGATTATTCATGATAAAGATATTTCTTATGGCACAAAAATTAGCTGAACCCCATATTCATGGGTATATAGAATTTTCTAATAAAAAGGATTTAAATGTTTTGGCTTTAAACCTTGGTATATTGCCACAGTATATTGAGTCTAGTGGACGTGGTAAGTATGGGAAGGTAAATTCAAAAAGCCTATCTTATCCATGCCAAGGATAAAGATAAATATCAGTATCCAGCTAGTGATGTAGAAACATTTGGCACCTTTGACTATGAAGCTTTTATTAATCAGAATAAAGAAGATTTTGAGAATTATTCTGCAAACAAGAAAACGTGAGAAATCAGAAGAAAGTCTTGACCCTGTATTAGCTAAAGTTCAACTGGGAGAATTGACCCTATAATGATGCTATGGAAGATGATAACCTTTGCCTTTTCCTTTGGAAATAATCAGCAGAAATTTAGGAACGATTCAATTTTTATGGAGAACGTCAGGCTTTCTTACGTTTAAAAAGTTTGGAACTTGGGGAGTATCAATTAACTGTACTTTATATACAAGGAGAATCAGAAGTTGGAAAGTCGACTTTATCTAGAGAAATAGCCTTACAAGTTCAAAGTAAATTAAATGAAATAGGGTTTGAGAGGGATATCTATTCAGCTTCTTCTGCTAACCCTTTTGATGATTATTATGGTGAAGAAATCTTAGTATTAGACGATTTAAGGGAAAATAATATGTCTCCAAGTGATTGGCTAAAATTATTTGACCCCCTTAATTCTGCTAGAATGTCGGCACGCTATCAAAATAAAAAGGGTAGTTCCAAGGTTGATAATTATGCCTGTTTATAAGTCACCAAAATTATTTTTGGAGAAATTAGGAAGAGGATCTAAACCAGTTCCTTAGGAGAATTAACTTTTTATTAGATGTAACCTATAAACATGGGTCGGATGAAAATCGTTTATATAATATTTCTGAAGTTGTGAAACGTAGGGGAGTTGATTTTTATCAGAAAAAAGATGGTTCTATGGCTGTTTTGAATTTCAAATATGAAGATATATTTTTGCTCAGATGATAAAGATGATTTTTATTAGTAAATTACTAGAAGATTGTATTTATCCTAGAATATTACCTAAGAAAGTAAAGGACGTAACAAATGAGTAAAAATCGTGATGTTCTTTGATGAAAGGTTAAATACTGACTTTCGTATAGTACGCTTTGGGGAAGTGTATACCAGTAAGGCAAGAAAGAGATAACATCTATATATTTCTGAATGATAGGAATTTATGGACTAGATGCAGATGCGTGAAAATCAATCACACATCAAAAATAAAAACCAAAAATAATTATAACATGAAAAAGGAGAAAAAGGCTATGTTCGTAACAAAAGAAGATTTGAAAAATTAGGTTTTTGGAAATTATCAGCATATAGTTTGATTAAACAGGCTAAGGCTTTGATGGTACAAAAAGGGCTTTGCTTACTATAATTCTAAGGGATTGGGGCAAGTTCCTGTTGAAGCTGTTGAGGAAATTTTTGGGTACAAAATTAAATTTTTGAGGAAGTGGAAGAATATGCCTAAAAATCCCTCATGTATATTATGACAAGGCTAGTAGCTCTTATTATGCGGTTGCTTCTCTAGGTTTTGATGAAGTGACCGGTAAAAAGAATGCAGAAAAAGAAAAAGAGGGTTTAAAACTCAGACAGAAGCTAAGAAATGGTATGATGATTTCATAGCGAAACACTCTAAAAATCCATTGTACAAGGTGCAACTTTAACAGTTGAGTTATTTTTGGAAAAGTATTTTATACCCTACTCATAAGAATAAGGTAACTACTAGGACATTTTATGACCTTTTCTTCTAAGTTGAAAAAGACTGAAATACTTTTTATCCAATGAAAATGGTTGATATTAAGCCTATTCATATATATGGCATACAGACATTTTTAGAAGAGGGTTTGTCTAATAACTATTTGAAAGACTTACATCAAACACTAAAAGAGCTATTTGATATGGCACTTACTTTGGGTGTTGTGAGTGAAAATCCTGCTCGTCAGGTGGAAATATGAAAAGAACTAGAAAAAAAGGTTGATTTTTGGACAAAAAGAAGAATTTGAAAAATTTATTAAAACTTTTTGAAAAAGATGATGTTGTAGAACATTTGAAATATACCTGTTTTTCTATTTCTTTTTATGACTGGATTGAGGATAAGCGAGTTACAAGCTCTAACGTGGGAAGATGTTGATTTTGAGAATAAAGCTGTACAAGTTAATAAGTCTATGTTCTATCAAAACAAAAATAATTGGCAAATTAACCCCACAAAAAAACATTTGCAAGCAATAGAAAAATCTATCTTGATGATTTGACAACTAAGGCACTATCCTCATGGAAAAACATCAGAAAACAGCTAGGAAAAATAAGTTTTGTCTTTTTCATATAACTGTTTACCTGTGACTAAGACAATGCTTGCTAATAGCATGAAGAAACATGGAGAAATGGCTGAAGTCAAAAAGTATCCGTATACATGATTTAAGGCACTCCCATGCTAGTCTGTTGCTCTTTTGGGTATGAATGACCCTAGAACTTAAAAATAGGCTAGGACATGCAGATATACAGACGACTTTGGGAGTTTATTCCCATCTTCGCCCTTCTGCTATGGAAAGAGGTAGCGGACAAACTAGAGGGGGTACTTTTCGCTATAAATTGAAAATCACGGCTTTCGTATCACTAGCGAAGTCTGTTATACGAAAACGGAGATTATAAAAAGGTAGCAGATTGTGTCTTACTACCTTTTTGTTGCCAAAATGTTACCACTTGGCTATTATTATGTTAAAACGTTGATTTAACGCTGTTTTCACTAATTTAACTCTTATTTAACTTCTGTAAACACAACGTGCTTGCGAAGTTTTTGGTGAGTATTTCTTCAATTGAAGACGGTCTGGAGTGTTACGTTTGTTTTTTTAGAAGTAAGTGCAAGCGTTCACCAGATTCTTTGTGTTCAAGTGTAATATTTACGCGCATGGTATCTCCCTTCTATTATTCAGCTGCAGCAGCTTTTAGCGATTTTACGTCCTTTGTAGTATCCTTTTGAGTGATACACGGTGAGAACGTGAGTAATCTCCAGTAGTTTCGTCAAAAGTTACAGATGGAGCTGTTACTTTGTAGTGTGTACGACGTTTGTTTTTCTTCGCTTTTTGAAGTGCGACGTGCAGGTACTGCCATTGTTTGTTTCTCCTTTTAGAATATAATTCGATGCAATCTCATGATTTTCATCAACTTTAACAGTATAACAAAACTTTTTGTAAAAGCAAAGTTACTTGACAGAATTTTTGATTTTCTTTTGACAATAGCAGAGCTTTTTATCAGTTTCACTCTATTTTGGGGGTTATTATTCCAATATTCTGAAAATTTAAAAAAATTTTCTTCTATCCAATAGAGCATAAGTGTGGTATAATAAAGCACAAAGATGACTACAACGAAAGGGAAAGACATGACAGATAAATTAGATACACGCCACAGAAGTAAGATTTATGACAGTATGGTCAAATCTCCCAACCGCGCCATGCTTCGCGCGACAGGGATGACAGACAAGGACTTTGAGACCCTGATTATCGGAGTGATTTTCGACTTGGGCAGAAAATACGCCTGTAATATTCACCTACATGATTTTTGGCAAACCAGCCGAGGAAGGAGTAAAAGAACAAGGTGCTTGGCCTGTTCAGTTCGGCACGATTACCGTAGCTGACGGGATTGCCATGGGGACACCGGGCATGCGCTTCTCTCTGACTTCACGCGACATCATCGCAGACTCTATAGAAGCTGCCATGGGCGGACATAATGTGGATGCCTTCGTCGCTATCGGAGGCTGTGATAAGAATATGCCTGGCTCTATGATTGCCATTGCGAACATGGATATTCCAGCCATTTTTGCTTATGGTGGAACTATTGCACCGGGAAATCTGGATGGCAAGGATATTGACTTGGTTTCCGTTTTTGAAGGAATCGGGAAGTGGAACCATGGTGATTTTGACTGCTGAGGAAGTGCGCCGCATCGAGTGTAATGCCTGCCCCTGGCCCCGGTGGCTGTGGCGGTATGTATACGGCTAATACTATGGCGACAGCTATTGAAGTTCTAGGGATGAGCTTGCTCGGTTCTTCTTCTCACCCAGCAGAATCTCAAGATAAGAAGGATGATATCGTGGAAGCTGGTCGAGCTGTTGTCCGTATGCTGGAAATGGGGCTCAAGCCATCTGACATTCTGACTCGCGAAGCCTTTGAAGATGCCATCACAGTGACCATGGCTTTGGGCGGCTCTACCAATGCTACTCTGCACTTGTTGGCTATTGCCCATGCGGCTAATGTGGAGCTGACCTTGGATGATTTCAATGTCATTCAAGAGCGAGTGCCGCATTTGGCGGATTTTGAAACCATCTGCCAGTATGTCTTCCAAGATCTATACAATGTCGGTGGTGTGCCTGCCGTTATAAAATATCTCTTGGCGAACGGCTTCTTGCACGGTGATCGCATCACTTGTACAGGTAAGACGGTGGCGGAAAACTTGGCTGACTTTGCTGACTTGACGCCAGTGTCAGAAGGTCATTATGCCGCTTGAAAAATCCAAAAACGTGCGGACGGTCCATTGATTATCCTGCATGGTAATCTAGCTCCAGACGGCGCGGTTGCCAAGGTATCAGGTGTTAAAGTGCGCCGTCACGTTGGACCAGCTAAGGTCTTTGACTCAGAAGAAGCTGCCATTGATGCAGTGCTGGCTGATGAAGTAGTCGATGGCGATGTAGTCGTGGTTCGCTACGTTGGACCAAAGGGTGGCCCTGGTATGCCAGAAATGCTATCACTTTCTTCTATCATTGTAGGGAAAGGCCAAGGAGACAAGGTGGCCCTTCTGACAGATGGTCGCTTTCAGGTGGTACTTACGGCTTGGTTGTCGGACATATCGCCCGGAAGCTCAGGATGGTGGCCCTGATTGCCTCACCTTCGCACAGGCGATATGGTCACGGTTGACCAAGATACCAAGGAAATTTCCATGGCAGTTTCTGAAGAAGAACTTGAAAAACGCAAAGCAGAAAACAACTATTCCACCGCTTTATAGCCGCGGTGTACTTGGTAAATATGCTCACATGGTATCCTCTGCCGCTAAAGGTGTTGTTACCGACTTCTGGAAAACCAGAAGAAACAGGTAAAAATAGCCTATATATGATCAAAAGAACCCGCTAGTTTTTCTAGCGGGTTTATTAATTTGATGAATTTCTATCTTCTTATCTAGGGCTAATCCCTAGCGCAATTCGTCCAAAAGCGACTGATGCGGGTGATTTTCCACGCGGGCGACCAAGTGACTTCAACGGAGACAGTTTCGATGCCCTCGATTTGCTTCAGGGACTCGACAATCTCAATAGGAACGGTCTCAGTACAGTCGCAGGCTGTGTCGTGAAGGTCATGACAATCTTGCAGTGGCCAGTCTCGTCAAGATTGATTTCATAGATGAGCCTGAGATTGTAGACATCAAGCTCGACCTCTGGATCGTAAATCGTTTCGAGTTTTTTTAATTAATTCTTCTTGGATAGCTGCTGCTCGGTCATTGATTTTTGATATCGTCTCTCATCTTCGGTCCTTCTTTCTCTATAGAATGGTGGTCTTATTTTCTCATAATTCTGACAATTTTTCAAGAAATTCTGGCGAATGAAAAACGGATTTAGTCTCTCGGAGGGAATTTTTTTCTGCTCTAACCTCAAAATATCTGATTTATGGTAAAATAATAGATATTATATAGTTGCAGAGGATTAGAAAAATGAAATTACAAAAACCCTAAAGGAACTCAGGATATCCTCCTCAGGAATCTGCTAAATGGCAGTATCTGGAGGAGTTTGCTCGTAAGACGTTTAAAAATACAACTATGCGGAAATTCGGACACCGATTTTTGAGCACTATGAGGTCATCAGTCGTTCTGTTGGAGATACGACAGACATCGTGACCAAGGAAATGTATGATTTTTACGATAAGGGAGACCGTCATATTACGTTGCGACCAGAAGGAACTGCACCGGTCGTTCGTTCTTATGTCGAAAAACAAGCTCTTTGCACTCAGAAGTTCAAAAGCCAGTTAGCTTTTATTATATGGGTCTATGTTCCGCTATGAGCGGCCTCAGGGCTGGTCGCTTTGCGCGAATTTCACCAAATCGGGGTGGAGTGCTTTGGTTCTGAAAAATCCAGCGACAGATGCAGAAACGATTGCTATGGCGGCTCAGTTCTTCAAGGAAATTGGGATTGGACAGGTGACGCTGCAACTGAATAGTTTGGGCAACGCAGCGAGTCGAGCTGCTCACCGTCAGGCCTTGATTGATTATTTGACTCCGCTGAAAGACAGTCTTTCTAAGGATAGTCAGCGTCGTTTGAGGAAAATCCGCTGCGGGTGCTGGATCTCGAAGGAAAAAGAAGATAAGGCAGCCGTTGCGCAGGCTCCGTCTATTTTGGACTTTCTGGACGAGGAGAGCTGGGGAGCATTTTTGCGGCTGTCCGCTCAATGCTAGAGTCTTTAGGGGTTCCTTTATGTCATTAACACCAATATGGTGCGCGGACTGGACTACTACAATCACACGATTTTTGAGTTTTACGACTGATGTGGCAGGCAGCGAACTAACTATCTGTGCGGGTGGCCGTTATGATGGCTTGTTGACTACTTTGTGGGCCAGAAACCCCTGCCTTTGGTTTTGGTATGGGAATGGAGCGTCTCCTCTTGATTTTTAGAAAACAGAGAGCAGCTCTGCCACTTGAGACAGGCTTGGATGCCTATATTGCCGTTCTAGGTGAAGCTGCCAATCGCAGCGCTTTGAGCTGGTGCAGGCCCTCCGCAATCAAGGATTTGCGGCCGAGCGAGACTATTTACGACCGCAAGCTCAAGGCTCAGTTTAAGTCAGCAGATGCTTTCAGAGCCAAGACCATCATTACTTTAGGTGAAAGTGAAATCGAAAGCAACCAAGTCACTGTGAAGAATAATGAAACTCGTCAAGAAGTAGTGGTTGACTGGATCAAGTTCAAGAAAAACTATCAGGCTGTTCTCGAAGAATTGGGTTGTTAGAGAAAAACTTATTCTTTCTTAAAGACCGAACTCTTTATGAATCTTGGGATATTACAGTTTTGTTACACAGCGAGCAAATAATGTAAACTAAATTGATAATATTTTTGGTATAATGGATATACTCTACATAAATAAAGGGAGAAAAATGAAAAATTGATGAAATTTTAGTGTATTGCCTGCGTGTATTCTTTTTGTTGGGAGCATGTTCGGTCCCTGCCAAAAACCACAGAAGAAAAACGCTGAAAACGTGAAGACAGAGCACTTCATCTTCTACATCAGAAAAAGAAACCAATGAAAAAGCGGATTGAAAAAGACGCAGATATTATCTTGCGTGCAGTCTTACAGATCATTCTTCAGGTTTCACGACCTTGATGGGAACGTCTGTTGACAAATGGAAGAAAGGTATTACTCAGTCTTACGTTGATGAAAAATCTGTCTAAATACACACCAGAAGAAAAATTATACGCTTTGACTTAAAAGACAGAAAAATTCCTCCATCAAAAATCTAGAGCTATTTGACCAAGCACGTTTTAAAGTCTTGGCTACGATTGGCGATGATTTTTGAAATTACTAAAGTTGAAGACGATGGAGAAACAGCAACGGTAATATTTAAGAGCCGTGCGATTGCAACACGTGATTTAGCCAATCTAATCAATATGACCAAAGCTAGTCTGTTTGAAAATGGGATTGAAGATGTAAAAGCCTTGGAAGACTCAACGGATCCAGATCTTGAGAAACGTTTGGCTTTGGTAACTAACTTCCTATTCTACTATGCTTTTTGACCGTATGAATGAAGACTTTGGCTACATTGCGCCACGTGAGTTTACAATGGAGTTAACGAAGACAAAAAGAAGGTCGCTATATTCTCAATGACGAAAACTTTATTGAATTGCGTAAAATCAATGTTTGTAAATGAGTATTCAGCAATGGTGTGGAAACCCGTAAAGGAAACAAATCAACAGATTCTGGTTCTAAATCTGACTCAAGCTCCTCTTCATCTTCCGATAAATCAAAGATCTAATAGTTTGAAATAAGATTTAGGATCTCATTTATATAGATAACAGGTCTGGGGAGCTTTTTGTCTCAGACTTTTTATTTTTCAACTAGCTTGAATTGACGGAGGATAAGGAATGATTTTATTTCCACCTAAGTATGTTTAAGTGCTTTTCTTTAACCACATCACTCTGCTACTCTTCCAATAACATAAAACTTTTTCGTCCCAACTATCCCCTGCTTATGCTATAATAGTCTATAGAAAGTCGAGGGAATGATGAAGAAAAATATTATTAGTGGTTGTAGTGCAGGGAGTGGCCCTATTTGTGATAACGGGTCTGCTCTGTTATTTTAGTGAGGGATCTTCCGTGCTTTGGCGCCGATTTTTGGTCTGGCAGCTGGAGCCTTCGATTCTTGAGACAGCCATGGTGACAAAAACGCTAGCTCCCAGTCTTTATGAGGATGGAAGAAAAAGGAATAATCTATATGGCATTAGCAGGTCTGGGGATATTGGCTCCAGTGCTTTTTATAAAAGTGGGCACTGTAAATGAAGACTTTTAATTTTTTTCAGAAAAAGGACAGGTAGGGCGGCTTTCCTAGGCTCTTTGTGGTAAAATAGTAACAGAATTAAAATTTTGGAGAGTAAAGATGAAACGTTCAATGTATGCGGGACGTGTTCGTAGTGAGCATGTCGGTCAGGAAATTACTTTGAAAGGTTGGGTTGCCCGCCGTCGCGATTTGGGAGGCTTGATTTTTATTGATCTGCGTGACCGCGAAGGCATTATGCAGCTAGTTATTAATCCTGAGAGTGTTTCAGATGAGGTCATGAAGACAGCTGAGAGCCTGCGCAGCGAGTTTGTCATTGAAGTGACTGGTAAGGTAGCCGCGCGTGAGCAGGCCAATGACAAGCTGGCCACAGGAAGTGTAGAACTGCACGTGACAGTCTGACGGTAGTTGAATACTGCTAAAACAACTCCTTTTGGAGATTAAGGACGGGATTGAAGCTAATGATGATACGCGCTTGCGCTACCGTTATTTGGATCTGCGTCGCCCAGAAATGCTGGAAAAATCAAGTTGCGTGCTAGTGACTCATTCCATCCGCAATTATTTGATGAGCTGGAGTTTATCGATGTAGAGACACTCATTTTGACCAAGTCAGCGCCTGAAGGAGCGCGTGACCATTTGGTGTCGAGCCGGTCAACCAAGGTCCATTTTCTGCCTCAAAGCCCACAGATCACCAAGCAGCTTTTGATGAATGCTGGTCTTTGACCGTTATTACCAGATTGTCAAGCGTTTCCGAGACGAGGACTTACGTGGAGCACCGTCAACCAGAGTTTACACAGGTGGATTCTGGAAACTTCTTTCCCTATCTCGAGCAAGAAACCAAGACATTACAGAAGGCTTAATTGTTCGTGCTCATGAAGGAAACCAAGGGCATTGAAGCTGACCTTGCCTTTCCACGGATGAAATATGACGATGCTATGGCTTTCTATGGTAGCGACAAGTCAGATACTCGCTTTGACATGTTATTGCAGGACTTGACAGAGCTTGTAAAGGGTGTTGACTTCAAGGTCTTTTCTGAGGCACCGGCTGTCAAGGCTGATTGTAGTGAAAAATGCTGCTGACAACACTCACGTAAAGACATTGATAAGCTGACAGAGCAAGCTAGCAGCATGGAGCCAAGGGACTAGCTTGGGTGAAAGTAGTTGATGGAGAGCTGACTTTCAGTCCTGTTGCCAGTTCTTGACAGACTTGTCAAGCGAGTTGACAGTTGCTTTACAGCTTGAAGAAAAACGACTTGGTCTCTATCTGTGGCAGATACCTTTGGATGTTGCCAACGCAGCTCTAGGAGCTCTTTCGTGTCTGTTTAGGCAAGGAATTAGGTTTGATTGACCCTGCTAAGTTTAACTACTTGTGGATAGTAGATTGGCCAATGTTTGAGTGGTCTGAAGAAGAAGGTCGCTATATGAGTGCTCACCATCCATTCACTCTGCCTCAAAAAGATTCTGAGCAGGAGCTGAAGGAGACCTAGCAAGGTTCGTGCGGTTGCCTATGATATCGTACTCAATGGCTATGAACTAGGTGGTGGTAGCCTACGGATCAACCAAAAAGATCTGCAGGAACGTATGTTTAAGGCTTTAGGCTTTTCAGCTGAAGAAGCGCAAGATCAGCTTTGACTTCCTTCTAGAAGCCATGGATTATGGTTTCCCACCACATGGAGGTCTGGCTTTGGGGTCTGATCGCTTCGTCATGCTTTTGGCTGGTGAAGAAAAATATCCGTGAAGTCATTGCTTTTCCTAAGAATAACAAGGCTTTGACCCAATGACGCAAGCACCAAGCTTGGTTGCTCCTGCACAATTAGAGGAATTAAGCTTTACAAGTAGAATCACATGAAAAAGACTAGTTTGCGGAAACTTTTTCGCTATTATCTTCATCGCTTTTGCCTATCATGTCAAGTTGCTAGAAGTCTTGAAAAGTATTTCGCGTGAAAAATATGATGAGAAATTTTTCAGCCTCTCTGATATACGGCTTTCTCTCAGCGGTAGCGGTCAATTTCTTCTTTCAGCCAGGTCATGTCTACTCAAGTGGTGCAACGGGCTTGGCGCAGATTGTCTCGGCTTTGAGTGGTCGCTTTATCGGCTTTACCATTCCAGTTTCCATTACTTTTTATGCGATCAATATTCCACTGATGATTTTGGCTTGGTACCAAATCGGGCATAAGTTTTACTGTTTTTACTTTTATCACTGTTTCGATGAGCTCGCTTTTTATCCATTTTGTGCCAGAAGTGACATTGACGACCAATCCCATTATCAATGCCTTGTTCGGGGAGTTGTCATGGGGACAGGGATCGGCTTTGCCCTCAAGTCAAGCATTTCAAGTGGAGGGACAGATATTGTTAGCTTGACCATTCGCAAGAAAACAGGCCGTAATGTAGGCAGTATCTCCCTGATTGTCAATGGGATTATTATGCTGATTGCTGGTCTGACCTCGGTTGGGAATACGCTCTCACCGATGATTACCATCTTTGTATCCAGCCGTGTAACGGATGCTGTTTTTACCAGCAAAAGCGGATGCAGGCCATGATTATTACCAGTCATCCTGAAGAGGTGATTAACAAGATTCACCACAAACTCCACCGCGGTGCAACCATTATCAATGGAGCGGAGGGAACTTACAATCACGAGCAAAAGGCGGTGCTGATTACAGTTATTACGCGTGCTGAATTTTGAGTGAATTTAAGTACATCATGAAGCAGACAGATCCGACAGCCTTTGTCTCTGTATCTGACAATGTACATATTTTAGGAAGATTTGTAGAAGAGTAGTCTCGATTATCGACATTGCTAGTGAATCTTACTTAAACTCAATGCTTACTTTTATACATAAAAAGGAACAAGTTCAGCTGGATGTTTTCCCATCCAAAAATGAACCTGTTCTTTTTATAGTTATTGCTTTATTTCAAAACCAAGACTTGCTTAGCAGGAACTGTATAAGAATCTGCTAGCAGGGCGATTGGTTTTTAGCGTTAATGCGCGGATACTGAAGGTGAATGCTTTGCTTGGTTTTATTTTCATAAGTCGCTGCTTCAGTGCCGAAGTTAATCAAAAATGGTCAGCGCTTGTTTATCTTTTTGAATCTTATATTCAAGGAGGCTAGGGCTGATATTTGACCCGACAGCTTTTTGAATAGCAGAGCTAGTTGTCAGAGTCAGAAGTGGATGAGCCTTTCTAAAGGGCAATGAGTTGCTTCAAAAATTCAATGTCTTCGGTGTAGTGAAGTGAGCGTAGCCAGTCTAGCTTGTTGGACATCATCAGGCAGGTTGTAGGTGTTGTCAATCAGATTCTTGGTTCGATAAAATTCCTGCCCGCTGTGGAGGAAAGGAACTCCTTGCGCTAAGAGAACGATGTGCAATGCTAGACGAGAGTTAGCTAGACGCTGACGGAGGCTGATATTTGGATTTTGAATATCAAAATAATCAAACACCGTTGCGTTGTCATGGCATTCTACATAGTTGATCGCCTGATGAGGCGCTAGGAAATGTGGCTCTCCTGTCAAGCCGACATTGGCTGTCAGGACATTTTCTAGCCAGCTGGTCGCAAGCTCTTTGTCCAGTCGGCTACCTTGGACGATGGTTTGTTTGATCGTATCACGGAAATGATCGCTGAAGAAACCATACTCAGGTAGTTGTTCAGCGTTGAACTGATGAGCTAGAAGGTCGCTATCAAGACCGGTCGGCATCTGCCAACCTTCTCCGTAAAGGTAGATGTTGGGATGGATGGCTTTTAGTTCCTGAGCGATTTGCTTCATGGTGGTTATGTCGAGAATGCCCATCAGGTCAAAAGCGGAAACCGTCAAAGCCGTAGAGGCTAAACCCATTGCTGGACGGATTGTTGGATATAATGCCGTACCATAGCTTTTTCACTGGCTACGTCATTTCCGCAGAAGGTACCGTTTGTCCGTATGCCTCGCTCGTCTAGACGATAGAAGTAGCTCGGCACAATCTTTTTCAAAAGCATAGTTATCTGCTTCATAGACGTGATTATAGACAACATCCATGATGACGCTCATATCAGTTTTGTGATAAGCCGCAATCGCGTCTTGTAGTTCAAAGATACGGCTATAAGGGATTGTGTGGGTCGCTTGAAAAGCTGCCTTCAGGAACATTATACTGGACGGGATCATAGCCCCAATTGTAAACGAGTTCAGGATGTTTTTCGTCAACACTGCCAAAGTCATAGACAGGCATAAGTTGAACGTGTGTAATGCCCAACTCCTGCAAGTATTTTAGACCAAAAGTCTGGCCGTGTACGGTTGGAGATTCGGACAGAGAAGCAAATTTTACTCAGGCTGTGAAAAACCAGCTTCCTTTTTGTATAGAGAACAATACGCACGCTCATTTCATAGATAACGGCTTCTGTTGATTTTTACTTGGTTGGTAGCCCGATGAATAGTTCTGCTAATCTTTTTACGGTCAATGACATAACTATGGCCAGAGTTGGCATCTGAAGAGAGGGCATAGGGGTCATGTACCTCTATCCATTTTCCGTTCACCTTGTGGATATAGTAGTAGGCCTTGCCTTCTAAGTCCCCAATGATCTGCGTATGCCAGACGCCTCTATCTTGCCTTTGGAGAGGAATAATCTGCTCTTCCAGATGCAGCAAGCACTTTTTTTCTGAAATAGGAGCCCAAAGTTTGAAGTCTGTTGCCTGAGGGCTATAGCTAGCTCCCAAATCTCTTCCCTGATAGCTAAATAGTTCATCAAAAATTGGCTTCTGGACAATGTGGCGATACTGGAGAATGGTGTGATTGCGATCCTGATCATAGACTGTGTAAGATCTAGTCAAAATCAATCGGATCATTGGCTGAAAGAGTGTAGATAATCTGATGTTCTTGATTCTCAATTTTGATGGTCAAAGGACTGGAGCTATGCTTGTCCTCTAGAGTGAAGTGGATAGAATAAGCGTCAAAGGACTTTTTCCAATTGATAGTGATGCTATTTTCATCATCTCAAGTAGGCTTGGAAAATACGATAAACCATGAAATTTCTCCTTAACTAACGAGTAAGAATGCTGTGGGGGATGACTTGCGATAGCAAGTATGCTTGTCATCCTATTATCTTTAATAATTTGGAGCAAGGTACGGAAAGATTCCCTCCCCAACTCGAGGGTGTTGATATTAATGTAGGCATCTACATCAATACGTGGTTTGATAGAGTCAAAAGTGATAATCGGGAAGCGGTAGTCGATATCCTTGAGATAGTGCAGAGCCCCTTCGGCAACCATACTATCTGATGTCACAAAGGCTTCACTCCTGAATAGGCATCTTTTCCATAATCTTATAGCTGCTATCTTCCAAGAGGAAACCGAAAGAAAACTTGACGATGTTCTCATCGAGAGGGATACCCGCTTCTTCTAGGGCTTGTTTGTAGCCGGTAAACCGGTCTTGGGATACGACAAGCTCTTTATTCCCAGCTAGAAAGGCAATTTTATAACCTTGATCTAGGAAATATTTGGTTGCATCGTAGCCAGCCTTGATATTATCATTATCGACCAAAGAAACAAATGGTGACACTGCTTTCCCTAAAATCAAGAAAAGGAAACTGGTTTTTAATCGCAAAGTCAACCAGCGGATCGTTTGGCTTAGAATAGAGAAAAATCAAACCATCGACACGTTTTTCCGAAAAATCATTTGTTTAATATTTTCTAAACGACGCTCTTCGTCTGCTCCAGTGCTAATCTGAATGGCATAGTCATGTTCAGATGCGATGCGCAAAACTCCCCGCAAAGACAGTTGGAAAAGAATCGGGTTTTGTAAAAACATCCGAATCATCGGGCAGCACCAGGCCGATGACTTGGGTAGACTGACTGACCAGACTTCTAGCATTGAGATTTGGATGATAGTCTAGCTCCTTCATGGCAGCACGAACCCGTTTTTTAGTTTCATCGCTGATGGTTGACTTGTTTTGTACGACGCGTGTCACCGTCGAGGGAGACACACCCGCCAGTTTCGCTACTTTAATCGTAACGCGCATAATAACCTCTAATTTTCTGAAATCCCTCATCACGGAAATGTGTTTTGTAGAAAATAATCACCAAATAAAGAACAAACAAGATATTTTGGACGGTGATAATCGTAGGCAGGGCTGTCCAAATAAGCCGCAGATAAGTCCGATAATCGTTGGTAATCCTAGGCAGTTGAGGATAAAGTGATAGCATTCTTGTGTTAGGTTTTAAAAGAAAATAGCTGTGATTTCTTGGTCAGATAGAGCAGGAAGGGAGGCACTCGAGCGCTAGAAAGGCAAAGTTGATGCTAAAGAGGAAGCCTGCGGAGAGGACTAGGAAGAGGCTGATCACCAAGCGGTTTTTGCTGGAACCAGTCTTTAGAAATGGCTTTGGTCAGGGCTCTTTACTTTTTAGAGCCTTCTGGTCAATGGCTTGGTAGCGGATATTGGTCAGTTCTTTTTTCCCTTCTTTAGTGATTTTAAGATTTTCTTTGTCGAAGTAAAGGGTCAACTCCTTGTCTAATTTGAGCTCCTCATGATGGCCAATAATGACAGTCCCAGCGGCATTGCGATGAATGCCTTCAGGATTTTCAGTGGTCAGCACATGGTCTTTCATCTGGGCATGATGGTCAAGTCAATCATCACGTCTTCATCCAGAGTGTCAAATGCCTTATCAACAAAGGTATCCAGAGCATAGCTCGTCAAAGATGCTGTTTGAATGGCCACGGGAATCAAAGACGAGAAATCAAAAAGATGCTGGTAAAGATGAGCTGGAACCAGCTACATCCGACGATTGGCGAAAGTTTTTCTGAAACCAATCAAGCTCGAAAAGTAATTAAAAGGATAAGGTAACATAGCTGCCTCTTTCTAAAATTATAATCAGGTGGTGGCCAATAAAGAACTTATTGGCTGCCATATAACTATAATTGTCTTTAAATCGAAAAACAGGGTGGGACAAGATTATCCCTTGTCTCCACCACTTGTTAAACCAGATACAAAAATTCTTTTTGCAAGAAGAAGAAGAGAATACAGATTGAAGGGGCAGTGAGAATCGCACCGGCACAAAGAAGGCAATTTTTGATTCTTGACATCGCTGACGAAGGCACGAAGACCAACTGCAAACCGTATGAAAAATTCTTTTTCACGAAGAAGGAAGCTAGAGAGGATATAGTCTCCGAAAGGTCCCATGAAGGCTCAGAGAGCTTGCACAGCAATCATTGGACGAACGAGGGGCAGGACAATCTGCCAGAAACGTCTGAAATGACCAGCACCGTCTAATTTAGCTGACTCATCCAGAGACATAGGAACGGTATCGAAGTATCCTTTCATCAACCAAGCATTCATTGGAATACCACCACCTACATAAAGGAAGATGAGGAACCAGCTTTGGTTAAGGGCATTGAGCATCAGCGCCATAACGAAGAAGGCGGTCAGAGCTGCAATAGTTGGCACCATTTGGATAATCAAGAAGAAAACCAAACTTTGCTTTCTTGCGATGAAATTGTAACGGCTGTATGCATAACCTGCAAGTACCACTATACTGGTTTGGACAATCATTGTCAAGACGGCAATGATAATGGTGTTAAAGTACCAAGTGCATATAGAGTCTCTGAGAAGAGACGAGAGAAGTTTTCCAGACTGAAGTTGATGTCTGTGTCTAGCTTGAAGGCCACGACATTCCCCGTCTTGAAAGCAGACATGATTGTGATTAAGAGCGGATAGAGAATGATAATGGAAAGCACTACAAGGTAGAGATAGGTCAAACTATGGTTGATAAAACGTTTAAATTTAACAGAACTATTCATCTTATACATCCTCCATATCAAATGCGTGTAGTTTCTTGAAGGCAATCATAGAGATAGAGATGACGATGATGGAGATGATGAGGGTAACGGCCGCCGCCATTGAATATTGCGGTGCTGTACCTGTGGTCAAACGATAAATCCAAGAGATCAGGATATCGGTTGAACCAGCTCCTCCACCGACACTACCAGGACCACCTGCATTGAAGAGGTAGATGATTGAGAAGTTATTAAAGTTAAAGGTGTATTGACTGATCAAAGTTGGTGCCGCAACTGCCAAGATCATTGGGAAAGTGATGTTGCGAATTTTTGCCAAGCATTGGCTCCGTCGATGTAGGCTGCTTCGTAAAGGTCATTTTGGAATAGACTGCAAGATACCTAGGGTCAGGACGTAGATATAAGGGAATCCAAGCCAACCTTGCATCATAATCAGAGCAATCTTAGTCCAAGTCGGATCAGTCTTCCACGGGATCAGATGTCCATCTAGGAACGGAAGAACCTTGCTGAGAAGCGGGATGACTTGAGTGTTGATGGCACCGATACTATCGTTGAACATATTTGAGAAAGTCAGGATAGTGATAAAGGCTGGAACTGCCCAAGGAAGTAGGAAGATGACACCGAAGATGCGTTTTCCTTTGATGAATGGTTGGTTGGCAATAATAGCAGTGAAAATACTGATTACGATTTGCAAAGTAGAAGCTGCCAGTGCCCAGATGATAGTCCAAGTCAAGACAGAACCAAAGGCCGCACGGAAGGTACTCAATTGCCAAATATTAGCAAAGTTGGTAAAGCCAACCCAATCCAAAAGCTTATTTGGTGGCAAGTGTTTGAAATCATAGTTGGTAAAGGCGATCAAGAGCGTTACCAATACGGGGAAAAATGATAGCAAAGGTCATTGCCAGATAAGAAGGGATGATGAGTAAGTAAGGGAAGCCATTTTCATAGATTCCATCAAACATTTCCTTCAAAGTAGTATGAACAGGATAATCATTGTTCCACTGTTTAGCAACCGTCCGAGCATCCTTCAAGTTAAATCCATAGAAAATCAGGAAAAATACCACGAGGATGAGGTGGAAGGCACCACGGATCAGCATGAAGAGTGAGTTGTCCCCACGGACTTCACCAAGAGTGATGAGATTTTCAATTTCTGGTAGGGCAATAGCTACGAAATAAGCTAAAAATGCAACCGTAACCCCAAGAAAGATGTATCCTTTGGCTTTTTGATCATTATAGATTTGCCCCAACCCCGGAATGAGGGAGCGCAACATGGCCTGTTTGGGATCTTTTTGTCATTGTAGTCTCCTTTAGATACGAGAAAGATTGAGGAATTGCAGTAAGTACAAGTCCTAATCCGAGCTTTTTCTTAATTAGAAGATAGAATAAATCCTCATTCTATCAAACAAGGGGTAGGGAAAATTCCACCCCTTTATTTAAACTTGCTTATTTGTTGCCGAATTTTTGATCGATAGTTTCTTTGATCAATTTAACAGCATCTTCAGCTGAAGTTTTAGCATCTTTCTTGCCGCTTACAGCATCGAAGAGCATGTTCTTAGCTGGATCCCAAAACAGTACTCATTTCAGAGATGTTTGGCATTGGTTCTGCAGATTTGAACTGTTTAACAAACCGCATCTGTCAATTCATCTTTCTTGCTTACAGCGTATTCACGTGCTTCTGTGTTCGCAGGAACTTCGTTTGTTGCATCGTAAAGAGCTTTTTGTTGTGCAGTTGATGCAAGGAAGTTAACGAATTTTTGTGCGCCGTCAACGTTCTTAGAACCAGCAGGGATGACCCAAGCTTTTACCACCACCAAAGGCTTTGTATTCTTTGCCGTTTGAAGTGTTGGGATCGTTGCTACGCCGTAGTTTACTTTAGCTTCTTTAAGAGATGCAGCTTTCCAAGGTCCGTCAATGATTGCAGCAGTTTTTCCACCTTGGAATTGAGTTTGGATCAAGTTAGAAGCGCCTTCTGTATCTTGCATACCTTTAGGCCATTTTTCATACCAAGTTTTTAGCGTATTCAATTCCTTTGATAGAACCTTCGTTAGCCAAACCGATATCTTTAGGATCTGTACCGTCTTTACCGAAGACATAAGCACCATTTCCAGCAAGGAGACTGTAAGCATAGTAGAAGTTTGTCCAGTCAGCAAGGAAAGCAGAAGTTTTTGCCCTTCACCTTCGAAAGCGTACTTGCTATCTTTAGCCAATTCTTCAAGTTCAGCAAATGTTGTAGGTGCTTTTTGGATCAGGTCTTTGTTATAGTACATTACCAATGTCTCGATAACAGCAGGAGCACCGTAAGTAGTTCCGTCGATTGTTACCAAAGATTTAGTAGTATCGTCAGCTTTTGCATCTTTGCCCAACTCAACTTCTGAAAGTTGTCCGTCAGCACCTAGGCTTCCCACGCGGTCGTATGGTGCCATCATGACATCTGGAGATTTACCAGATTGGTTGTCAAGCGAAAGGTTATCAAGACCTGTAAGAGCATCACCAGTTTTGATAGTGACCTTTGTTCCGGTTTCTTTTTTTCATAAGCCTTTGCAGCTTCTTCCATGTAGCTCTTGTAGCCTTCGTCTACATATGCAGTGAGCTCATTGCTTGCAGCAGCTTCTTTTTTAGAAGATTTGCTACCGCAGGCTGTCAAAATAAAACCTGCTAAAGCAACAGTACCGAGAACAGCAACGCTCTTCAACATTTTGTTTTTCATGATTATTCCTCCCAAAGAATAAAAAGTATAATACTATCTAAGAACACGCTTGCATAGCGCAAACGTTTTCTTGAACTTAAAAATACTCTTTAGCATTAAAAGGTGACGCTTGCAAGCGTTTTTAAGAAAAATTTTAAAAATTTTTAAGGAAAGAGTGTTAATTTAAACGATATATAAGGAAAGAAAATTGAAATCTATGGTATAATAAATAAAAAGTTTTTAAAAAGCTTGCACTTGATAGGTTATAATTCAAGCAACGCAAAACTGTTTTCGCTAAATAAAGTAGGAAACAAGCATGAAAAATTTTTGAGGTGTTACATATGAAAGCGAGACAAAGTGGTGTATTGATGCACATTTCCTCTTTGCCGTGCAAGTACGGGATTGGTTCTTTTGGTCAGTCTGCTTTATGATTTTTGTGGATTTCTTAGTTAGAACGAAGCAACGTTATTGGCAAATCTTGCCTTTTGGGAACGACTAGTTACGGGGATTCTCCTTACCAGTCTTTCTCAGCCTTTGCAGGAATACTCACTTTATTGATTTGGATTTCTTGATTGACGAGGGCCTGTTGGCAGAAGAAGATCTAAAAAGGCGTTGATTTTGGTGATGATCCAAAAGCTGTAGATTATGCAAAAGTATTTGAAGCACGTCGTCCCTTTGGAAAAAGCGGTTGCTCGTTTCCTAAAGTTGGAGATCTTGACAAATTCCGTCACTTTGTTGCAGAAAATGCAGCTTGGTTGGAGCTTTTTGCGGAATACATGGCTGTTAAAGAGCATTTTTGATCTGAAAGCTTGGACAGAATGGCCAGATGAAGCGATTCGTCGTCGCCAACCAGAAAGCTTGGCTAGCTATCGTGAGAAATTGGCAGACAAGCTGGAATACCACCGTGTAACTCAATATCTCTTCTTTAAACAATGGTTGAACTCAAGAAATATGCCAATGACCATCACATCGAAATCGTTGGTGACATGCCAATCTATGTAGCTGCTGGCAGCAGATGTCTGGGCTCAGCCTCACTTCTTCAAGACAGATAAGCAAGGTCGCCCAGTTAGGTTGCTGGCTGCCCACCAGATGAATTTTCAGAGACTGGCCAATTATGGGGTAACCCAATTTATAATTGGGATGCCATGGATCAAGATGGTTATGCTTGGTGGATTGAGCGTCTTCGCGAAAGCTTTAAGATTTACGACATTGTTCGGATTGACCACTTCCGTGGCTTTGAGTCTTATTGGGAAGTGCCAGCTGAGTCTGACACAGCGGCTACTGGTCACTGGGTCAAAGGTCCAGGTTATAAGCTGTTTGCCGCAGTGAAAGAAGCTTTAGGTGATTTGAACATCATTGCAGAAGACCTTGGATTCATGACGGATGAAGTCATTGAATTGCGTGAACGAACTGGCTTCCCAGGTATGAAGATTCTGCAATTCGCTTTCAATCCAGATGATGAAAGCATCGATAGTCCACACTTGGCGCCACATAATTCTGTGATGTACACTGGTACTCACGACAATAACACTGTATTGGGCTGGTATAAGGATGAGATCGATGATCCAACCCGTGAATACATGGCTCAGTATACTAACCGCAAAGAATACGAAACGGTGCCACATGCAATGCTTCGTACAATCTTTTGCTTCCGTTAGCTACATGGCTATCGCGACGATGCAAGATTTGCTAGAGCTAGATGGCTCTGCCCGCATGAATCTGCCTTCTACAATTGGCGGCAACTGGGCATGGCGGATGACAGCTGAAGAGCTAAACCCCTATCGTAGAAGGTCAGCTTTATCATTTGACTAAGGTCTATCGTCGTCTGAATACGGACTTACTTTCATAAGACAATAAATTTCAATACTTTCTAATACTAGGAGAAATCATGTCAAACTTACAAACATATATCCAAAAAACTTATCAAAAGGAAATTGCTGATTGTAGCAATGAAGAGCTTTATTTGGCTCTCTTGAACTACACAAAATTAGCGAGCTCTCAAAAAGCCAGTCAATACTGGTAAAAAGAAACTCTACTACATCTCTGCTGAGTTTCTGATTGGTAAACTCTTGTCAAACAACTTGATTAACCTTGGCCTTTACGACGATGTGAAAAGAACCTGCCGCTGCCGGTAAAGACTTGATCGAAGTCGAAGAAGTAGAATTGGAACCATCTCTTGGTAATGGTGGTTTGGGCCGTTTGGCAGCCTGCTTCTTGGACTCTATCGCAACCTTGGGTCTCAATGGTGACGGTGTTGGACTAAACTACCACTTTGGTCTTTTTCAACAAGTCCTTAAAAATAATGAACAAACAACTATTCCAAATTTCTGGTTGACTGAGCAAAACTGGTTGGTTCGCTCAAGTCGTAGCTACCAAGTGCCATTTGCGCACTCTTTACCTTGACATCAACTCTTTACGATATTGATGTTCCTGGGTTACAAGACAGCTACTAAAAACCGTTTGCGCTTGTTTGACTTGGATTCAGTTGATTCTTCCATCATCAAAGAGGGAATCGAATTTGACAAGACAGATATCGCTCACAACTTGACTCTTTTTCCTTTATCCAGATGATAGCGACAAGCAGCGTGAATTGCTCCGTATCTTCCAACAATACTTCATGGTTTCAAACGGTGCACAATTGATCATCGATGAAGCGATCGAAAAAGGAAGCAATTTGCATGACCTTGCAGACTATGCAGTTGTACAAATCAACGACACTCACCCATCACTGGTTATTCCTGAGTTGATCCGTCTCTTGACTGCGCGTGGTATCGAGCTTGATGAAGCTATCTCAATCGTTCGTAGCATGACTGCCTCACACAAACCACACTATCCTTGCTGAAGCCCTTGAAAAATGGCCTCTTGAATTCTTGCAAGAAGTGGTTCCTCACTTGGTACCAATCATCGAAGAATTGGATCGTCGTGTCAAAGCAGAATACAAAGACCCAGCTGTTCAAATCATTGACGAGAGTGGTCGTGTTCACATGGCACACATGGATATCCACTATGGATACAGCGTTAACGGGGTTGCAGCACTCCACACTGAAATCTTGAAGAACTCTGAGTTGAAAGCTTTCTACGATATTTATCCAGAGAAATTCAACAACAAGACAAACGGTATCACATTCCGTCGTTGGCTCATGCACGCCAACCCACGTTTGTCTAGCTACTTAGATGAACTTCTTGGGTCGCGATTGGCACCATGATGCTGCTAAGTTGGAAGGTCTACTTGACTTCGCTGGCAAGCAAGAAGTGAAAGAAAAGCTGGAAGGCATTAAGTCTCACAACAAGCGTAAATTGGCTCGTCACTTGAAGGAAGCTCAAGGTATAGAAATCAATCCAGATTCTATCTTTGATATCCAAATCAAGCGTCTGCACGAGTACAAACGCCAACAAATGAACGCTTTGTATGTGATCCACAAATACTTGGACATCAAGGCTGGTAACATTCCTGCTCGCCCAATCACTGTCTTCTTTGGTGGTAAGGCAGCTCCTGCTTATACAATTGCCCAAGACATCATTCACTTGATTCTTTGCTTGTCAGAAATCATCGCGAATGACCCAGCAGTGGCACCACACTTGCAAGTGGTTATGGTTGAGAACTATAACGTTACAGCATCAAGCTTCTGATTGCAGCTGGTGATATTTCTGAGCAAATTTCACTTGCTTCTAAAGAAGCTTCAGGTACTGGTAACATGAAATTCATGCTCAACGGTGCTTTGACACTTGGTACTATGGACGGTGCTAACGTGGAAATCGCTGAGTTGGTTGGCAAAGACAACATCTACATCTTTGGTGAAGATTCAGAAACAGTTATCGACCTTTTACGCAAAAAGCAGCCTACAAATCAAGCGAATTTTACGCTCGTCCAGCTATCAAACCGTTGGTTGACTTTTATCATCAGCGATGCTGTTCTTGCAGTAGGTAAGAAAAGAACGCTTGGAACGTCTTTTACAACGAATTGATCAACAAAGACTGGTTCATGACGCTTCTTGACTTGGAAGACTACATCAGTTAAAGAGCAAACTGCTTGCTGACTACGAAGACCGCGATGCATGGTTGGATAAAGTGATCGTTAACATTGCAAAAGCTGGCTTTCTTCTCAGCAGACCGTACAATCCAACAATACAATGACGAAGTATGGCATTTGGAGAACCAATTATTTAAAATAGGGAAAAAGCCTAGACGGGACTGTCTTGGCTTTTCTCTCGTTAGAAAGACTAGAGTAAGTAGCCTTGGAGGATAAGCTTTTTCTAGTAGATAGAGCTTTTAAAATCGTATCAGATCTTCCCTCTTGTCAGTCTTTTCTTTTTGGGGTGTATAATAAGAAAAAGTATTTCTTTACAGGAGGTTGTTATGAAAAAGAAACCGATTTATCTCTATATCTTACTGGGGAGTTGCAACAGCTGGCAGTTTATGGGGCTTGTGTCGAAGTTCTCCTCTTCAATGATGCAGTGGAACTCTTGCTTAAAGGCATGGAAGAGCCAGGAAATCTCAGTTTGCAACTTATTTTTAGCAAAAGCGCGGAACTGTCCGGTTCGCTACTAGGGTAATGTTTTTCTTTTATGCTAGCTTGCTTCTTTTTGATTGCAGCTTGGTTCTTCGTTGTTAAGAAAGATATTTTCAAAGCCAATCTTATTTACATCGCGAACGTTCTTATTGGCTTGATTGGAACAGCGTATGGTTATGTGGTAGCAAAGGGATTGCAACTTCTTCCTTCTCAGATCCAACATTACTTTCAACTCAGATACTGGGGTTGAATATGAGCGTCGGCTTCTCTGTCGTTCTTAGCCTCATCTTCCTTTCGATTGTTGTCTTTAAAGCTTATCAAGCAGCAAAAAGGAAGCTGAAACTGTAGAAGTAGCTGAAGAAGAATAAGATTTATAAATAACATTTACCTGCATACAATCTAGATGGGCAGATAAATGTTATTTTTGAATGGAGCAAATAAACATGAAAGTTTCCTTTAGTTTATATCAGCTTGAGCGGCAATACAGAGAGTTTTTGTCCGTCGTTTGAGTGATTATTTGTTAGAGCAGCATCCCAGTCTAGAGATTGAAAAATCCACATTAAAGATTTGGTTAAAGAGGGACGGCCTTTTCTTTGAAAATGATCAACCCTTTTCATCGCCTTTCTACCGACCTATCTGGAAGGTGGCAATGGTCTGGATAATGGCGATGTCGAAAATTCTCACGACGGATGTGGCCGATTTTATTGCCTATGGGCAAAATGCCAGCAAGTGTTTTGGAATTGTTGGAAGTGGCAACCGTAATTTTAACAATCAATACTGTCCTGATCGCTAAGCAGCACAGCCAACGTTTCGGCTTCCTGTTTTAGCTGATTTTTGAAATGCGTGGCATGTTGGGCGATATCAAAAAGGTCGCTGGCATTATTGAAGAATTGTATGGAATAAAGAATAAATAAAAAGCCGTTCAGTCAACAGTTGTTGATTGAGCGGCTTTTGATTGTATTATTGGTTTGCTTTGCTCGCTGGCGACAGTTTCGACCAGCTCTTTTGAATATAAAATTCTAAACGGTAGTTTTTGTTAACGTAAGCAATAAGGTCATTTTGATTTTCACTAGTACTATTTTTCCTTGGAGTTCTTGTCGAAAATGATCACTTTTTAGGAGTTCCTGCTGCAGCAAAATCTGCAACTTTACCTTTTCTCTTTTGTTGTACAAAAAGAGAATGACCAAACTAAGGACAACTAAAATATAAGCAGTTTCATTCATAAATTATCTCTTTCCTAAGAAAACCTCCCAAAACTGGAAGGTTTGTGTAGGGTTACATTTTCTGGAGCTTCTACACCAAGCATGTGGAGAGCTTCCTTCAGCACAACAGCAGTAGTGTAGCTGAGAGCTAGACGGCTGTCGCGTTCCGGAGATTCATCCAAGATGCGAGTGTGAGCATAGTATTTATTGAAGGCTTGAGCTAGGCTGATCGCGTATTTGGCAATCAGAGATGGCTCAAAGTTATCAGATGCACGTTTAACTACGCGAGCGAAGTCTTGATCAGTTTGATAATTTCCCAGCTTTCAGCATCGTTGAGGTTGTAGTTGGCATCAAGACTTGGCTTTGAAGTCTGCGCTTGCGCAGGGATAGACTGGATAGCGCGTAGGCATATTGCACATAAGGTCCAGTTTCACCTTCAAAGGAAACCATCGCTTCCAAATCAAAGTCGTAACCATTGCGGTCAGTTTTAAGGTCGTAGAATTTAACGGCACCGACACCAACTGCATGGGCAACAGCTTTTTGTTTTCCAGATTTGGATTTTTCTCTTCAATTTGAGCTTTGGCACGGCTGATTGCTTCTGCAGAGTTGGTTCCAGAAGGATGATGTTTCCTTTACGTGTTGAAAGTTTTTGGCGATTCTTCGTAACCAGCCCAAAGTCCACGTGGATCATGTCATCGCTCCAGTCAAATCCCATCTTCTGAGCGACAGCCTTTGAGCTGACGGAAGTGGTTTGATTGTTCTTGACCAACGACATAAACGTTCTGACGAAATTGTAAGTACGCGCACGGTACATAGCAGTGGCAATATCACGGGTGATGTAAAGTGTAGCACCGTCTGATTTTTAATCATAGCTGGTGGGAGATTGACATCGTCCAAGTCCACAATGCTAGCGCCTTTTGATTCTTTCAGGAGACCCTTGTTTTCCAGAATTTTCACGGCCTCGTCCATCTTGTCATTGTAGAAGGCTTCTCCGTTTAAGCTATCGAATTCAACGCCGAGCAATTCATAGATGCGGTTAAATTCAACGAGACTTTCGTCACGGAACCATTGCCAGAGTTCTGTTGCTTCTGGATCACCATCTTCCAGTTTCTTGAACCAGAGGCGGCCTTCGTCGTCCAAGGCTGGGTCATTTTCGATTTCAGCATTGATGCGGACGTAAAGTTGCAAGAGTTCATCGATTGGGTTGGCTTCAACGGCTTCCTTGTTGCCCCATTTCTTGTAAGCAACCATGAGGAGACCGAATTGTCTTTTGCCCCAGTCACCCAAGTGGTTGATCTTGATGGTATTGTAGCCCATCTTGCGGAAGATATTAGACAAGGCATCACCGATAACGGTTGAACGTAAGCGACCGACAGAGAAAGGTTTCGCAATGTTAGACTGGAAAGGTCGATGGTGATATTTCCGCCCTGACCTTCGTTCTGTTGACCATAGTCAGCGCCTTCCTTGATGACTCTTTGATAACTTGATCAGAGATTTTAGCTTGTTAAGGAAGAAGTGACATAAGGTCCAGTTGCGACAACTTTCTCAAAGTGACTTGGGTCGATCTTTTCAGCAATATCTGCAGCGATAGCTTGAGGAGCCTCGCGTTCTACTTTTTGCAAGTGAGAAAGCTGGGAAGGCAATGTCTCCAAGATCGGAACTTTTTCGGTTGCTCTAGTAGGTTAGAGATAGCGCTTTGGTCCAAGCTGTCAATAACTTTGACCAACCTGCTAGCGATTAATTGTTTATTATCCATATTTGCTCCTTTTGTCTTTTTGTTACTATTCTATCACATTTTTATGAGGAATCTTCAATTTTTGGTATAAGATAGATTTTTGATATAATTGAGAGTATAAATATTCAGTCAATGAGGTCGAGTATGAGAAAGAGCGAGCGTCATCAGTCATTAAATGGATGATCAAGGAAGAAAAGTTAGGAACACAAAAAGGATATTCAAAGAAGACTGGAAGATGAGGGGATATTTGTGACCCAAACAACCCTCTCATGGGACCTAAGAGAGATTGGTTTGACCAAGCTGAAGAAAGACGGGCAAGTCTACTATGTGCTGGCTCATGAAGCAGAGGAGTTGGACCTAGCTGGATTTTTGGCCAGTCATGTTCAGGCTGTTTCTAGAGCGGAGTTTACGCTGGTTTTCCGTACAGGACTGGGCGAAGCGACGGTCTTGGCAAATGTGGTAGATGGTTCTCTGGATAGTCGTATTTTAGGAACCGTTGCAGGTGCCAATGCACCTTGCTCGTGATTTGCCGGGATCAGGAAGCGGCTAGAGAAATCGAGACGAGTGTCAAAGAAGGTATGGAATAGCCAAAAAGCTTAGAATTGACGGAGAGGTTTGAGACGCAAGTCCCTGACCTCGTTTGTTTTTAGAAAAGGATAGAGATGGCAGTAGAAAAGTTATCACCGTGCATGCAGCAGTATTTGGATATCAAGAAGGACTATCCAGATGCTTTCTTGCTCTTTCGGATGGGGGATTTCTATGAGTTGTTTTATGATGATGCGGTCAATGCCGCCCAGATTTTAGAGATTTCTCTTACCAGCCGCAATAAAAATGCAGAAAATCCCATTCCCATGGCTGGAGTTCCCTATCATTCGGCCCAGCAGTATATTGATGTTTTGGTCGAATCAGGCTATAAGGTAGCAATTGCTGGAGCAGATGGAAGATCCCAAGGAAGCCAAGGGAGTTGTTAAGCGGGAGGTCGTTCAGGTTATCACACCGGGGACGGTGGTGGACTCTACTAAGCCCGACTCTGCTAATAACTTTCTGGTGGCTCTGGATTATTCAGAGGGCCTCTATGGTCTGGCTTATATGGACTTGGTGACCGGTGAGTTTCAGGTGACTAGTCTAGAGGACTTTGCCTTGGTCTGCGGGGAAATTCGCAATTTGAAAGCTAGGGAAGTAGTGCTGGGCTATGCCTTGCCAGAAGCTGAGGAGCAGGTCTTGGCTGGACAGATGAATCTTTTACTGTCCTAGTGGAGCAGGTTTTGGAGGATGTTCAGCTGCTGGGCGAGGAGCTGTCTCCGATGGAGCATCAGGCAGCGGGGAAATTGCTGGAGTATGTGCACCGGACCCAGATGAGGGAGCTTAGCCATTTAAAGAAGGCCCAGCATTATGAAATCAAGGACTTTCTGCAAATGGACCATGCCACCAAGGCGAGTCTGGATTTGACAGAAAAATGCTCGCTCGGGTAAGAAGCACGGCAGTCTTTATTGGCTGATGGACGAGACCAAGACAGCCATGGGCGGCCGCATGCTGCGCTCTTGGATCCAGCGTCCGCTGATTGATGAAGCGCGAATTAGCCAGCGGCAGAATGTCGTCGAGGTTTTTCTGGATCATTTCTTTTTGAGCGGAGTGATTTGACGGAGAGCCTCCCCAGCGAGTCTACGATATCGAGCGGTTGGCTAGTCGGGTGTCTTTTGGCAAGACCAATCCTAAGGATCTGCTGCAGCTGGCAGCAACATTGGGCAATGTGCCTCAGATTAAGGCTATCTTGCAAGGAATTGGTAGCCCGCATCTAGCGCCTTTGGTTGAGGGCTTGGATCCTATTCCAGAATTGGCGGGCTTGATTAGCTCAGCTATTTCGCCGGATGCGCCCCATATCATCACCGAGGGTAATATCATTCGGACCGGCTTTGATGAAACCTTGGATCAGTATCGGCTTGTGCTGAGGGAGGGGACTGGATGGATTGCGGAGCTGGAAGTCAAAGAACGTGCTAATAGCGGCATCAGCAATCTGAAGATTGATTACAACAAAAAGATGGTTACTATTTCCACGTGACCAATTCCCAGCTGGCTCATGTGCCTAGTCATTTCTTTTTCGCAAGGCGACCCTGAAAAATTCCGGAGCGTTTCTGGAACGGAAGAGCTGGCTCGGATTGAGGGAGAGATGTTGGAGGCGCGTGAAAAATCTGCTAATCTGGAATACGAGATTTTCATGCGAATTCGCGAGGAAGTTGGCAAATATATCCAGCGCTTGCAGGCCTTGGCACAAACGCTGGCAGCTGTAGATGTCCTGCAGAGCTTTGCTGCGGTGGCAGAGCAGCAGCATTTGGTGCGCCCAGTCTTTACTGCGGAGCGCCGTCTGCAGATTGAAAAAGGTCGGCATGCTGTTGTGGAAAAGGTCATGGGAGCCCAGAGCCACATTCCAAATAGTATTCTGCTGGACCGTGAAACGGACATCCAGCTGATTACTGGTCCGGAATATGAGCGGGAAATCGACTTATATGCGCCAGCTGGCTATCATCGTCATTATGGCACAGATGGGATCTTATGTGCCCGCTCAGTCTGCCAGTCTGCCGCTATTCGATGCGATTTTCACTCGCATTGGTGCAGCGGATGATCTGGTATCTGGCCAGTCCACCTTTATGGTGGAGATGATGGAGGCCAATCGAGCCATCCGACAGGCCAGCGAGCGTTCGCTCATTCTCTTTGATGAGCTGGGCCGTGGACGGCGACTTACTGATGGGATGGCGCTAGCTCAGGCTATTATTGAGCATATTCATCATTATACTGGAGCTAAGACCCTCTTTGCCACCCACTATCATGAGCTGACAGCCTTGGAGGATAGCTTGGAGCATTTGAAAAATGTCCATGGCAACCTTGGAAAAGGCCGGACAAGTGACTTTCTTGCATAAGATTGAGCTGGGTCCGGCTGACAAGTCCTACGGAATCCAATGGCGAAGATTGCTGGACTTCCTGAGAAATTACTGGAGCGGGCGGATAGCATTTTGAGCCATTTGGAGAGTCAAGCTACAGGACTAGGCTCAGAGCTTCCTGCTGCATCCAGACCGAAGCAATCACAAGTAGCTGAGCAGATGTCTCTTTTCGCAGAAGGAACGGAAAAATCCAGTCCTGACTGAACTCCGAGACTGACATCTAGCAATACGACTGCGAAGTCATGGCAGCAGTGCCGAGCTCAAGAAGAAGTTATAAAATAGAGGCTGGGACAAAAGTCCCAACCTCTCAATTGTCTTTTGGATTGTCGAGCAAGACGCAGTGCTGAGTGGGCTCTACCACGCTGATTTCATCAGCTTTTCAGCCCTCACTCAACTGTGCGGAGGTAGGACGACGAAATCGAATTCTAACGAATTACCGATTTCTGTCCCACTCTCTTTTTATTCTCACGATTTGCTAGACAAACCGCTATTGATTTTTGAATGTTATGCGTAGGTGCGGTAGTAGATGGCACCTGAAATGATTAGATAAATGAGGGTGAATTCCCCGACGGCAGTCAGTGTCAGACTGAGTATTTTTTCTCTTGGGAAAAATCCAGCTAGATTAGCCAAAAGTGCAAAGGTCAGAATCATCACGCCAAAGTGGCTAACGATGGAGCGCAGAATGCTCCAGTCTCTTTGAAGAAGCCTCGCTCCATCTGAAAAATAGCTCCCATGATAAACCAGATAAGCAGGCATGTAGAGCATGATAAGGGAAAACATGGACATGCTGGCTCAAAAAGAAGTGACCGATAGGCGAGTCAGGGTGCAGCGGTAGATAAGCTGGATTGTAAAATAAGAAACAATCATGGAGAAGAAGAGACCGATGAAAATCCCTCCAATCCCTCCGAAAAAGAGTTTTTTAAGACGAGTTTTCATAATTGCAACCTTTCTTTGATAGATTTGAGATAACGGCGAGACGAGTATGTCTGGTCGCCGTTTTTCAGAAATATTTGGATTAGACCATTGGGCGTCAGCTTGAGGTGACTGATTTGTCGGCTATTGATAATCTCCGATTGAGAAATCTGCAGAAAATAGTCCGGCAGGACCTGCAGCAACTGATAAAAGAGCTTGTTGAGCTCGGTAGCCGTCTTTTGCTGTTCGGACCTGAACCTGACGGTTTTCTGTATAGATTCGGTGGATTTCCTTAGCATCTAGTAAGTGAATTTCGTCTCTTTCTTGACATGAATCTTGATCCACTTTGCTCTAGATCTTGAGCAGTGGACCAGTCCTGAATGCTTTCTGTCATAAGGCGAGCCTCAATGCTGACGGAGTCTTCGGTGACTTGAGAATCTATTCTTAGCTAACTTTCATAACTTCCTCCTTTTCACCTTTATTAAACCTCAACATGGCAGTGAAAAACAAGCCCCTTTTGTCTATGTGGCAGCTATTTGAGTCTATCTGGTTTGGCCTTGATGAGCAGAGTGGTTGAGAAAAGGCTGCCTCTGCTAGAAAGAGCCTAATGTGTTATAACAGATAGCAGAACAAATGCGGAGAAAAAGATGTCAAAAATTATCGAACTTCCAGAAATTCTAGCCAATCAGATTGCGGCTGGTGAGGTCATTGAGCGCCCAGCAGCGTGGTCAAGGAGCTAGTGGAAAATTCAATTGATGCGGGTGCCAGCCAGATTACCATCGAAATCGAGGAGGCCGGACTCAAGAGCATTCAGGTGACAGATACGTGAGGGCATAGACCACGAAGATGTCCTCTGTATCTCGACGCCATGCTACCAGTAAAATCAAGAAGCAGGCGGATCTCTTTCGGATTCGGACGTTGGGTTTTCGTGGTGAGGCCATTCCTTCCATTGCTTCTGTCTCGCGTTTTACTATTGAGACAGCGACGGAAGCTGGCCAGCACGGGACTCTGCTGGGTTGCGCAGGGTGGCGAGATAGAAAAGCACGAACCCACCAGTAGTCCGGTGGGAACGAAAAATCAAGATAGAAGATCTCTTCTTTAATACTCCAGCCCGGCTCAAGTATATGAAGAGCCAGCAGGCTGAGCTGTCCCATATCGCTGATGTGATTAATCGGCTCAGTCTGGCCCATCCAGAAGTGGCTTCACCCCTTTATCAGCGACGGTCGAGAAATGACACGGACTGCCGGAAGTGGCAATCTGCGTCAGGCTATTGCAGGAATCTATGGTCTGGCAACAGCTAAGAAAATGGTGGAAATCTCTGCTTCAGATCTGGACTTTGAAGTGAGGGCTATGTCAGCCTGCCTGAGCTGACTCGTGCAAATCGGAATTATATTACGATCTCTCATCAACGGCCGCTATATCAAGAATTTCCTGCTCAATCGCGCTATTTTTGGACGGCTATGGCAGCAAGCTGATGGTGGGTCGCTTTCCACCAGCGGTCATCAATATTCAGATTGACCCTCTATCTGGCCGATGTCAATGTCCATCCGACCGCAGCAAGAGGTGCGAATTTCTAAAGAGCGGGAACTCATGGCCTTGATTTCGCAAGCCATTGCGGCTAGTCTCAAGGAGCAGGACCCATCCCAGATGCTTTGGAAAATCTAGCCAAATCAACTGTTAAGCGTGCGACTCAAACTGAACAGACCAGTCTTCCGCTGAAAGAAAATCGCCTCTACTACGATAAGGAGCAGAATGACTTTTTCTCAAGCCACAGGTGGCCGAGCAACAGTTATCCTTCGAAGAATCAGCGGAGCCTATTCATGAAGTGACAGATGAAAAAGCAGAAACGCCACAATCAACTTTCGGTCAAATTTGCAGAGAGAAAGCCAGTTAGCTATGACTAACTCAGACCATCCAGAGCTAGACCAGTGTCAGTCTGGAGCGGGCTGTGATAAGTTGGAACAGGAAGAGAAGTCAAGCTTCCCAGAGTTAGAATATTTCGGCCAGATGCATGGCACCTATCTCTTTGCTCAGGGCAAGGGCGGTCTTTACATTATTGACCAGCATGCTGCTCAAGAGCGGGTCAAGTATGAGTATTATCGAGAGAAGATTGGGGATGTGACATAGCCAGCAGCAGCTCTTAGTGCCCTATATCTTTGAATTTCCAGCGGACGATATGCTGCGAATCAAGCAGCGGATGGAGCTGTTAGAAGATGCTGGCATCTTTTTAGAAGAGTACGGAGCCAACCAGTTTATCCTCCGTGAGCATCCCATTTGGTTCAAGGAAGAGGAGATTGAGGCCGGCATCTATGAGATGTGTGATATGCTTCTCCTGACCAAGGAAGTTTCCATCAAGAAATATCGAGCAGAGCTGGCCATTATGATGAGCTGCAAACGCTCCATCAAGGCCAATCACAGTCTGGATGACTACTCTGCGCGTGACTTGCTCTTTCAGCTCTCCCAGTGTGACAATCCTTACAACTGCCCACACGGCCGTCCGGTCTTGGTCAATTTTACCAAGTCGGATATGGAGAAAATGTTCCGCCGCATTCAGGAAAATCATACTAGCCTAAGGGAGTTGGGGAAATACTAAACTCTATAGAAGATCAAACAGTCCTAGTTATGGAACCAGGGGCTGTTTTGAATTTTTGAGCTGAACTTGCGTTCCAGCAAGTAAATCACGCTGGATGGCGTGTGTCCTTGCGAAGCAGTCCCATCAGCAGAAAGATCAAGAAGAGAATCCTGCTGAAGTTGACAAGAAAATTGACAGGGCATCTGCTTGATAAGCACTACGGATAGCTCCCAGATGTCCCAGCTGCCAAGGGAAAAACTTGACAGCAGAGCGCAAAGGCCGTGGAAAGGCTCCCTATGTTTGTAAACCAACTGTAACCTGCCCAACGCTTGCACAAGACTTCCTTTTCGATGAGTCTAGCCAAGCAAAGATGATAGTTAGAGGCAGGACGGAGCTAGAAAGCCAGAAGTTGGCTCTGAGCTTCAGTGAATGAAGGAATGCCTCCTAGAACCAGATTGTAAAAGCCGATAGCTAGTAAAAAAAGAGCAATGAGGTAGCCCGAGATGAAAAGCCAGTCTCCAAGCAGCTCTTTCAGACGAGTTTAACAGGGTAGGATTGTCAGTTTTTAGCTTCATCTTTAGCGTCTTCTTCTTAGAATCCTCATCAAGACTGAAACCTTTGTCCAGATACTTTTTCCTTCATCTTTAGCGCCTTGTTAATAGCCATTGCTGATGCGACTAGGAGGAAAAAGTTATCCAGACCAGGCCAGTGAATTTTGCTGGAAAGCTAGAACCTGCGGAAAAGAGATAACTAGCCAAGGCTGATACAAGAATATACAAAATATGCCAGAAGCCATAAGATTTTACTTGCTTATAGTAGCGATCTTTTTCGTCTTCTGAGAGGACGGGTTTTACTTTCTGGTTTGTCACTGTCTTCTAAAAGCAGATAGTCTGTCGTCACCGGAAAATCTTGCTCAGCTCTACAATCCAGCTCTGAGAGCTGGCCAGACTCCACTTGGAAATGCTCTGGCGGGAGACATTGATTTGTTCAGCTAGCTTTTCTTGTGACCAGCCTTTTTCTTTTCTTAGTTCAAATAATTTATCAGCGAGTTTCATCATGACAGCTCCTTTTCTTTTTCTATCTCTATCCTAACAGCTTTTAGTTATCTTGAGAATACAGCTTCCTGTACATTTTTGTCAACCAATGGTTGCACCTCTGTTTGCAGTTTCCAGACTGATATGATATACTCAGATAGGCAAAATGATACAAAAGAAGGAAGATTATGTACGAATATTTTAAAAGGAATTATCAGTAAAATCACAGCTAAGTACATTGTGTTGGAAGTCAACTCTATCGGCTATATTCTCTCATGTGGCCAATCCCTATGCTTCACTCAGGGCAGATCTCATCAGGAAAGCTAAAGCCTGTGTCCACCGTGGTGAGAGAAGACGCGGAGCTTTTGATACGGTTTTGCGACTGAGGAGGAGAAGCAACTCTTTCTCAGCTTGATCTCAGTCTCAGGTATTGGCCCAGTGTCTGCCCCGGCTATTGCGGCGGATGATAATGCTGGCTTAGTGCAAGCCATTGAGCAGAAAAACATTACCTACCTAACCAAGTTTCCTAAAATTGGAGAAAACAGCCCAGCAGATGGTGCTGGACTTAGAAGGCAAAGTGGCAGTGGTGCAGACTGAACTTCCTGCCAAGGCTGCAGTACAAGCTAGCAATGAAAAACCAAGAGCTGGAAGAAGCTATGGAAGCCATGCTGGCTCTGGGCTACAAAGCTGCGGAACTCAAGAAAATCAAGAAATTCTTTGAAGGCACAAGAGATACGGCTGAAAACTATATCAAGTCAGCCCTTTAAGATGTTGGTGAAATAGGAGGAAGATATGACCAAACGCTGCGGTTGGGTAAAAATGAACAACCCCTTGTATGTGGCCTATCATGATGAGGAGTGGGGCAAGCCCCTTCATGATGATCGGAAGTTATTTGAATTGCTTTGCATGGAGACTTATCAGGCTGGACTTTCTTGGGAAACCATTCTCAATAAACGCCAAGCTTTTCGAGAAGCTTTTCATTTCTATGATGCCCAGAAAATTGCTCAGATGACGGATACAGACTTGGATGCTCTTTTGGATAATCCTGATATTATCCGTAACAAGATGAAAAATCTATGCGACTAGGGCTAATGCCCAAGCTTTTCTGGCTGTTCAAAATCAGTTTGGCTCTTTTAACGACTATATCTGGTCCTTTGTCGAGTTCAAAATGATTGACAATCAAATTACGAACTACAAGGAAGCCCCTACTAAGACAGAGCTGTCAGAAACTATGTCCAAGGCGCTGAAAAAGCAAGGCTTCAAATTTGTTGGTCCTGTTTGTGTCTATTCATTCTTAGAAGCAGCTGGCCTTATCAATGACCATGAAAAATAATTGTGATTGGAAGTAGAACAATGAAAACAAGAAAATTTCTCCTTATTTTTATCACCCTCTATAATGATCTTATTCCTAGGTAGAGGCTTGCAGTTGATTGGGATAAATTGGTTGATTTACCCAGTTTATTTCCTTTTATTTATATTGGGAATCTTAGCTTATCGTGAAGAATTAAAGGAGCAGCTGGCCTTGATTCTGACTAAGAAGAAGGAATTTCTAAAAACGATCTCCTTGTATAGTCTTTATTTTCCTCCCTGTCCATTGCCTGCAACCTGCTTTCAGTTCTGATTAAACAGAGTCTGGGTTTACATTGCAGGGACAGAATGATGCTAGTATTCAAAGTGCCTTGTCGAAAAATCCCTTTCTAATCTTTGTAGATCGGCTGTTTTATCAGGGCCAATCGTTGAAGAGTTTTTCTTCCGTCGCTTTTTCCTAGGGCAGCTTCTGGCAAAAATTCTCTAACTGGCTAGGTATTGTGCTAACCACTGTTCTATTTGCTACCCTTCATATGCACAGCTGGGCCTTGATCAGAGTGGGTGACAGCCACTTCTATGTTGCCGGAGGTCTCTTCTCTCGCTCTGTATCTGAGAAAGGACAAAAATATTTGGTATCCAATTGCTTCTTCATTGTTGTAACAATATCATTGCTTTTTGTGATTACAATTTTTCAATAAGCCAGTAGACTGCTAAGTCAATAAAAAGAAGATATTGTGATTTAGTCATTTTTAAGATTATTCAGAAAGGAAATGAAGGATGGATAATAAAGCCTTTAGTATATTTAGCGGAGAATCGTATCTGAGACGGAGCGTCCTCCTACGTCCCATGACTATGGATGATTTGTTGGATTATCATGAATATACTGAGATGGAGAATTATTAAAATATGATTATCTAGAGCACCAAAGCATAGAAGAGAGCCGGAGAGAGTCTTGTTTATATGAATTTAAGCGCTCCTTTGGGTCGCTACTGGTATTGAGTTAAAATCTGAAGGCAAATTAATTGGTAATATCTCTCTTCGAATAGATACGGAACAAGAAACGGCGGAAATAGCATACTGTCAATGCTAACTATCACAGAAAAGGCTACGCAACTGAAGCAGCTTTAGCTTTGAAAGAATTGGCTCAGAACATGCTTTGTGGGTAAAGATATTTCTTTTGCCCACACGACTAAGCCTAATCTTGCTAGTCAAGGAGTTTTTAGAAAAATTGGATGACCCTGATGTGGGAAAAAGGCGGATTGAGCCTTCGCGGAGAGCCGACCATCCGTCTCCGCTATGAAAGTAAGTTAAAAATGACGAGAAAAGGCCTGAGACAAGATAGTTGTCATGCCTTTTCTGTACAGTGTGAATATTATTACTCCTCCTTCTGCATCCAAAAACTTTTTCCTCGATAAAGATGCGCAGCTCGTAGAAAAGCATAAAGAGGGTGGAGATGAGGAAGCCAGCCATAAAGATATTGTGAAAATAGGCAAAAGTAGCAATCTCAACCAAAAACGGAGAGAGATAGAAAATGACTAAATAATGCCATTTCTTAGCCTACTGTCTTCGATAACTTTTTCTCCAAGCGCTCATTCTCCTTGATGAGTGTGTCCAGACTGATATCGAACTCCCGACTGATAGCGATGAGATTTCCAATATCAGGGATACTTTTTCGCTTTCCCAGCGGGCAATAGCGGAGCAGGGAAACCTTGAGTCTTTCCGCCAAAGCCTCCTGAGTGAGTTGATTTTGTTGACGAATATCTTTGAGAACTTGAGAGATTTTTCATGATGATTTCCTTTTTAATAACATAAATAATTTTTCTTTCTATCCTTTTCATTTTTATTATAAAAAGAAAAGTCTCCTTTACAATAGCATCTGTCTAACGATCCAGTTATTCTCCATAACAAACAGATTTTCAAAGTTATCCACAGGATGTTGACAACTTTGTCAATAAGTTGACAGTTCTTTTTATTTTCATGACATGAAAATCAACTTTTGCCCTTTTTGTGATAAAAATAAAGTCAATTCCGAATAGTAGGTAGGGAGGTTCATGAAAGCAGAAATTATTGCTGTGGGCACCGAGATTCTGACAGGTCAGATTGTCAATACCAATGCCCAATTTTTATCTGAAAAGCTAGCTAGTCTAGGGATTGATGTCTATTTTCAGACAGCAGTGAGGGACAATGAAAACCGTCTTCTGTCTGTCCTAGAAATTGCCAAAGAGCGTAGCGATTTAATTATCCTGACAGGGGGATTGGGGCCAACAGAGGATGATTTGACCAAGCAGACCTTGGCTAAGTTTGTAGGTCGAGAGTTGAGCTTTGACCCAGATGCTGTGAAAAAAGTTGGATCGTGCCAGCCGACCAGATTATGCCCGAACGCCCAACAATGAGCGTCAGGCCCAGCTGGTTACAGGCTCGACTCCTTTTACAAAATGCAACAGGTCTCGCCGTTGGTGGATTACTAGAAGTTGACGGAGTGACCTATGTGGTCCTGCCGGGTCCGCCAAGCGAACTCAAGCCTATGGTCAATAACGAGCTGGTTCCCTCTTATCCACAGGCCAAAAAATTGTATTCACGAGTGCTCCGTTTCTTTGGTATCGGCGAGAGTCAGCTGAGTGACTATTTTGGCTGAGATGATTGATCAACAGAGTGATCCGACCATTGCACCTTATGCAAAGACGGGCGAAGTGACTCTGCGACTGTCCACCAAGGCTTTGAGTCAGGCAGAAGCTGATGCCAAGTTTGAGGCTGTGGAAAAGTCTATTTTGGCCTATCAGACTTTTGAGGGGCGGCCTTTGTCTGAGATTTTCTACGGTTATGGGGACGACAATTCGCTGGCTCAAGTGGCCTTTGACTTGCTCAAGAGTCAAGGGAAGACAATTTCGGCGGCGGAGAGTCTGACAGCTGGTCTCTTTCAAGCGACCTTGGCAGATTTTGCTGGGGCGTCCTCCATTTTTCAGGTGGCTTTGTCACTTACAGTATGGAGGAAAAGAGCCGGATGCTGGATATTCCATTGGAAGAGCTAGAGGAGCACGGTGTCGTTTCAGCCTTTACGGCTGGGAAAATGTCAGAGCAGGCTAGAAAGTTGACTCGGAGCGACTTGGCTGTCAGTCTGACAGGCGTTGCAGGCCCAGATTCGCTGGAAGGCCATCCAGCTGGGACCGTCTTTTATTGGCTTTGCAGGAGTGAATCAGGAACGGAAATGATTGAGGTCAATATTGCTGGTCGCAGCCGACAGGATGTGCGGAAGATTGCCGTCATGCACGCCTTCAACCTCGTACGAAAAACTTTATTAAAGAACTGATTTTTGGTATAATGAACAGATGACTAAAAGACATTTTTAGAAAAACAGGAGAAATAAATGGCAAAAACAGAAAAATTTGGATGAAATTACAAAGAAATTTGGAGATGAACGTCAAAAAGCATTGGACAATGCCCTAAAAACATTGAAAAAAGACTTCGGTAAGGGGAGCTATTATGCGTCTGGGCGAGCGAGCTGAGCAAAAGTTCAAGTCATGAGTTCAGGCTCTCTAGCTTTGGATATTGCCCTTGGTGCGGGTGGCTATCCCAAGGGACGGATTATTGAGATTTACGGTCCAGAGTCTTCTGGTAAGACAACCGTTGCCCTTCACGCGGTGGCTCAAGCGCAAAAAGAAGGTGGGATTGCAGCCTTTATCGATGCTGGAGCATGCTTTTGGATCCGTCATACGCTGCAGCTCTGGGTGTCAACATTGATGAATTGCTGCTGTCTCAGCCTGATTCTGGGGAGCAAGGTCTTGAAATTGCTGGTAAATTGATTGATTCTGGTGCAGTTGACCTCGTGGTTATCGACTCAGTTGCAGCTTTGGTACCGCGTGCAGAAATCGATGGCGATATCGGTGACAGCCACGTTGGTTTGCAGGCTCGGATGATGAGCCAAGCCATGCGCAAACTGTCTGCTTCTATCAACAAAACCAAGACGATTGCCATCTTTATCAACCAGTTGCGTGAAAAAGTTGGTGTTATGTTTGGAAATCCTGAAACGACGCCGTGGACGTGCCCTCAAGTTCACGCATCTGTTCGCCTGGATGTTCGTGGTAATACGCAGATCAAGGGTACTGGCGATGCCAAGGATACCAACGTTGGTAAGGAAACCAAAATCAAAGTCGTTAAAACAAAGGTAGCTCCGCCCTTCAAGGAAGCCTTTTGTGGGAAATCATGTACGGAGAAGGTATTTCTAAGACGGGCGAGCTGATTAAGATTACGACTGATTTGGATATCATCAAAAAGCGGGTGCTTGGTACTCCTACAATGATGAAAAAAATCGGTCAAGGATCTGAAAATGCTAAGAAATACTTGGCTGATCATCCAGAAGTCTTTGACGAAATCGACCATCAAGTCCAAATGTACGATACGGTTTGATTGAAGATGATGAGGCGGCAGAAACTGCGAAGGGTAAGGCTGAGGCTCCTGTTGAAAAGTTGGAAGAAGTCACTCTTGATCTAGATGATGCTTTTGACATTGAGGAATAATTTTTCAAAATAGGTCGCAAGACCGATGGTTTGTGTGGTATAATATACTACGATAGTAGTATCGTAGCGAAAAGGAGTACTTGCATGATCACAATTTATACGGTTTCAAGTTGTACTAGCTGCAAAAAGCTAAAAGACCGGCTAAACGCTCATCAATTGACTTACAAGGAGCAAAACCTTGGTAAGGAAGGAATTACCAAAGAAGAAATTCTTGATATTTTTAGCAAAACTGAAAATGGCATTGCCAGCATTGTATCTTCAAAAACCGTTATGCAAAAGGACTCGGTGTTGATATTGAAGATTTGAGTGTAAACGAAGTCATTGACATCATCATGGAAACACCGCGGATTCTGAAAAGTCCGATTTTTGGTGGATGATAAGCGTCTCAAGTTGGTTACAAGGAAGACGATATCCGTGCCTTCTTACCTCGTGCAGTGCGCAATGTTGAGAATACAGAAGCTCGCTTACGAGCAGCTCTATAATTAGATAAAGAAAGGCGCCTTTTAGGTTGCCTTTTTTCTGTATCATTACCTAAAAATGATTGACAAGCGGTTAAACTATGATACAATATCTCTGAGGAGGACGGAACGTGAAGAAATTTTTACTAATTTTTGGCTTAGCAGCTGTGATATTGACTGGCTGCGCTCATAAGAAAGCAGACAAGCCAAAGGGGAAAAAGAGGAAATTACAACTAATCTTCCCATTATCAGTCAGGCTGAAAAGCAGGAAGTTATCACCAAAAAACTAGTTTTTCCCAAAGATGAGCAAGGAATTCAATCTAGTCAAATTATCACTTATCAAGGGAAACGTTTTTATCAAGGTGATTATGGAGAGAATTACTCCAACGGATGATAGTATCAAAAATGCGATTAAAGAAGTGGGGCTGGAGGAGACTCAACGGCTCTTGGATGAATCAATGCAAAGGATACGGACTATACTCAGCAAAACTGTTGCTGGTTTTACCGGAACCGTTCAGATTCTTAATGAAAATGAAATGAAAAATCACGTCAACTTTACGATTTTGACAATTTGGATATTGAAAAGGCACTCACTTTAAAATTATTTTAAAAATAGCAATCTAAAAGAAATGACAAAGATGCCACCTGAAGAATATATCAATAATTTATTGATGAACGGGGCTGAGGAGCAACAGTAAGGAAAGCTTCTGTCAATCATAGAAACCAAAAAGGAGAAAGAAATGAAAAATCAGTAGTACTTTTAATGGCTAGTTTGGCGGTGTTGACAGCTAGGACAACAATCACATAGTGGAAAAGCTGGTAGCAATCAGTCTGTCCAAAGCAAGGCAAAAGATAAATCGGTTACCAAGTCTTATCAGTTAAATCAAAAGGTACAAGGCCTTGATCAAACGATGACCTTGACAGTTACCTACGCGGGTAAGAAGTATGAAAAAGTGAATATTGCTATTTCACAAAATTTGCCAGAAGAAGCTAAGTCTGCCTTAGCTAGTCAAGACTTGTCCTCTCTGCAAGAAGAGGTGAGCAAGAGCTTCAAGCAAAGTTCAGGAGTGGATAAACTTGAACAAGTAAAAGGTATTCAAGTGAATGTTAAAGTGACTGAAAAAGGCACTGTTGATATTGATTTTATTATCGATCCGACAAATCTTGATTACGATGCGGCTTCTAAAGTACCGACCTATGGGCCAATCTTTAGCCAAATGAAGTCTCAGACTCCAGAAGAATTTATCAAGTCCTTCCAAGATGAAGGAGGCAAGGAAATTAGCAATCCGTCCTAATATTTCTGATGAAAACTAGTCTTTGAAAAAGGGCTAGTTTTTGATGGAAGGAGCGGTAAAATAGTTGAGAAAAATGTCGAAAAAGTAGAAAATTTACATGGATTAAGTTTGTGAAACTGCTGTAATTATGCTATAATGATGGTATTCTTAGAGAAAGAGGGTGTAATTGTGGGATTTACAGACGAAACTGTACGTTTTAATCTTGATGATTCAAACAAAAAGAAATTAGCGAGACTTTGACCGATGTCTACAAGTCACTCAATGATAAGGGCTACAATCCAATCAATCAAATCGTAGGTTACGTGCTGAGTGGAGATCCTGCTTATGTGCCTCGTTATAATAATGCTCGAAATCAGATTCGTAAATATGAACGCGATGAAATCGTAGAAGAACTGGTGCGTTATTATCTGAAAGGGCAAGGCATTGACCTCTGATGAGAATTATGGGACTAGATGTCGGCTCGAAAACAGTGGGCGTCGCAATTAGCGATCCACTTGGCTTCACCGCTCAGGGACTTGAAATCATTCAGATTGATGAAGAGAAAGAGCAGTTCGGTTTTGAGCGTTTGACGGAGCTTGTCGAGCAATATAAGGTGGACAAGTTTGTGCTTGGCCTCCCTAAAAATATGAACAATACCAGCGGTCCACGAGTGGAAGCGAGTAAGGCTTATGGTGAGAAGATTGCCCAGCTTTTTCCAAATCCCGGTCGAGTATCAGGACGAGCGTCTGACGACAGTGGCTGCTGAGCGCATGCTGATTGAACAGGCAGATGTCAGCCGCAGCAAGCGCAAAAAGTGATTGATAAATTGGCGGCTCAGCTAATTTTTACAAAATTATTTAGATAGAAACTTTTAGAAAAGAATTGAGGGAAACAATTATGGCACACGATCATAATCATGACCACGAACAGGCACAGCCTGAATTGATTACCTTGGTAGATGAGCAAGGAACGAGAATTTATTTGAAATTCTTCTGACCATTGATGGTAAGGAAGAGTTCGGAAAAATTACGTACTTTTGGGTACCAGTAAATGCTGAAGAAGATGAGAACGGCGAAGTTGAAATCCAAGCTACTCATTTTACAGAAAATGAAGACGGAACAGAAGGCAATTGGAACCAATCCCAGAAGACTCTGATGCAGAGTGGGATATGATTGAAGAAGTCTTCAACAGCTTTATGGAGGAGTAAAAAGGTCCGGGGGACCTTTTTAGCCCGAGTATAGCAACTAGAAACTAGAAAATCAGCCGGCTTTGAGAACTTATCGTGTTTCAGCCACAGCTAGTTTCTTTACAAAAGAATAGAAAAAGAGAGGAGCGAGTGGTGATTCACATTTTGAAGTCCGCTTCGCTTCTCTTTTTATGTAGGAAAAAGTGATGAATGAAATTGAAAAATGGTTGAACGGTCGTATTAGCCTAAACTTTCGTTCAGGTCTGGAGCGGATGCAGAGAGCAGTAGATTTGCTGGGGAATCCTGAAGGGGCTTACCCCGTCATTCATGTGACGGGAACGAATGGCAAGGGCTCCACTATTGCTTTTTATGTGGAATTTATTTGCCGATCAAAGGGAAAAAAGTAGCCAGCTTTTTACATCGCCACATATGATTAGCGTTCATGACCGTATTTGTATCAATGGGCTGCCGATTTCGGATGCTGATTTTGTTCAGCTTGGGACGGCAGATTCAGGAGATGGAGAGAGAATTGGTCAAGACGCACGACCAGCTATCCTATTTTGAAATCTTGACCTTGCTGGCCTTTCTTTATTTCAGAGAGGAGAAGGTTGATCTGGCTCTCATCGAGGTGGGTATTGGTGGACTTTTGGATACGACCAATGTCTTGGATGGGCAAGTTTCAGTGGTGACTTCAGTGGGCTTGGACTCATCAGGAGACGTTAGGGGCAGACGCTTACAGCGATTGCAGAGCAGAAGGCTGGTATTTTCAAAAAGGGTCGTTCCGCAGTCATTGGCCCCCTGCCAGAGGAGGCTCGCCAGGTCTGTGAACAGCGGGCAGCAAGCTTGGACTTGGATTTGTACTGAATACGGACGAGATTTTTGGTTTTCTGATGGTTCTTTTAAGAATCAAGATCTTCTTTTATCGCATGTAACCTTGGGACTGCAGGGTGCTCACCAAGAAGAAAATGCAGCGCTGGCTTTTGCAGGCTTTTCTGCTTTTTATGAAGCAAATGGGCTGGGAAATTGATTTTTCTCTACTCCTTCTTCTTTGCGAAAGACCCATTGGGCGGGGCGGCTAGAGGAAATTAGTCCGAATATCTATCTGGATGGGGGCTCATAATTTACCAGCTTTTGGCACGTCTGGTCGAGTTTATCAAGAGCCAGAAGGGCAAGACATGCAGCCTGCTGTTTGGAGCTTTGAAGCGCAAGGATTATAGCGGTATGCTGGCCTATTTGCAGGAGGCTCTGCCGGAGGTTCAGGTGACGGTGACCAGCTTTGACTACGGGGAATCTGTGGGGCAGGCAGAAGCTGCGGACTTTGATTATGTGGCGGATTATAGAGCCTTTATCGAGAATTTCAAACAAGAGCAGACGGCCGACCAAGTTCTTTTTATGTAACGGGTTCACTTTATTTTATTGCAGAGGTTCGAGCCTACCTCCAGAGTGTATAAGTTGACCATAGAAAGCCCTGTTTGTAAAATAGAAGTGGAACTAAAAGAAAGGAGAAACAAAATGAAAGTTTCAAAAAATTAGTTCTTTTCAGCCCTTACGGCTATGATCGCTTTTGTATTGGTAGCTTGTGGCAATTCTGGTCAAAATCCATCCAATCAAGCTGCTCAATCTCAAGCGAGTTCCTCTGTTTCTCAGTCATCTGAGACAGTGTCATCAAATAGCAAGCAAGTAGCAATACAAACAATAGCACAAATACTAATAGTTCAGAGGCTTCTACTTCCAGTCAAACGGCTGCTAGTGACTTAGATGGGACTTATAAGGCCACTCACGAAGGCGATACCTTTAATCCTAGAAGTTTCTGAAATAAAGGAACCCTGACCAAAGTCGAACGCGACGGTGAGCAGGAAATTGAACAGGTGCAGGTTGATCCAACTAATCAAAACTATGATCGTTGGCGATGACGTTAAGCGTTATCGAGTAGAGGAAAAACAACTGACTCTGGAAGATTTATCGCAGGAAAACGATGATGACGACACAATCGTCTTCACCAAGCAATAATTTTTCAAAGAAGGAATACTCTATAAAGGCTGAGGCAGCTGCTCCCAGCTTTTTGTGTTTGTGAATAACGGAGTGCTAGGCTTTCTTTAATCTTGGACTAGAGACTATTTTCTTTGAAAAAGTTTTGAAATTGCTGCTAATTATTGTTATACTAGATGAAATGTGAGACGAGGGAGGATTAGGATGAATCTAGGCAAGTTTCGTTTTGCTGATGTCCAAGTATGGTTTCAGCATCATTATCATGTTATTGGAATTGCTTCTTGTTTTTTGCGGCCTTTTTCTATTTTTAATCAATTGGTGCCTAATTGGTTGTCAGCCCTTGTCATTGTTTCTTTATATATTGGGACTATCTTGGCGATTGTCAATCGGAATATGCCTCCCGAAAGCAAGGTGACTTGGCTCTTGTTTGCAGTTATGCCCGTTTTTGGCTTCTTGCTTTATCTGATGATTGGTGAGCGGCGCCTTTCCAAAAAGAAATTCAGCAGCTGGAAAAATGGACTCAATGAAGTTTCGAGAGGACAATAGCTATGACCTGCGAGTCGAGCTCAAGCAGGAAAATAAATCAGCCTTTTGGTATTGTCAAGTCTTTTGCTGAGTATGGATCACAATGCTGATGTCTACGATGGCACGGCTTCGCAGTATTTCTCCCTTGGTGAAGAGATGTTTGAGGCCATGCTGGATGATTTGCGCTCAGCCAAGAAATTCATTTTTCTTGAATTTTATATCATTGATCCGAGTTTGATGTGGAATCGTGTCCTTGAGATTTTGGTAGATAAGGTCCAGCAGGGAGTTGAAGTCAAGCTGCTCTACGATGATATTGGCTGTATGGCGACCCTCCCAGGAGATTACACGAAAAGACTGCGCAAGATGGGAATTGATGCCCATAAGTTTAATAAGGTGATTCCGCGGATGACGGTGGCCTATAATAATCGTGATCACCGCAAGATTTTGGTGGTGGATGGGCAAGTCGGCTATACAGGCGGAATCAATCTGGCTGACGAGTACATCAACCATATCGTGCGCTTCGGGCATTGGAAAGATGGCGGTGTCCGTCTGGAAGGCCGAGCAGTGAAAGCTTTGACACGTCTTTTCCTAATGAATTGGTACATCAATCGCGGGGAAATTACGGACTTTGACCGTTACCATTTTGATAGCCAGCGAGTGGAAGGTAAGGGGCTCTATATCCCTTACGGGAGCGGGCCCAAGCCGATTTACAAGGAACAGGTGGGCAAGGCCGTCTATCAGAATATCATCAACCAAGCCATCGATTATGTCTATATCACGACTCCTTATTTGATTATTGACTCATGATTTGACAGAGGATATCAAAAATGCAGCCATGAGAGGGGTGGATGTTCGCATTATGACGCCATTTATTCCTGATAAGAAGCTGATTCAGATAGTCACTCGTGGTGCCCTATCCAGACTTGCTGAGGCTGGTGTTAAGATTTATGAGTACACTCCTGGTTTTATCCACAGTAAGAACGTTATTTCGGATGATGAGTTAGCCGTGGTCGGAACTATTAATTTTGACTACCGTAGTCTGGTGCATCATTATGAAAATGCTGTTCTTATGTATCAAACAGAATCAATTGCGGACATTGCGGGATTTTTGAAGATTTGTTTGATGTTTCCAAAGAAATTTTCTTGAAACCCTCCAGAATAGCTGGTACCAGCGTTTACTGAAGGAAATCATGCAATTATTTGCTCGCTACTCTAAAGAGAGTGGGACAGAAATCGGTAATTGGTTAGAATTCGATTTCGTCGTCCCACCTCCGCACAGTTGAGTAGGGCTGTAAAAGCTGATGAAATCAGCGTAGTAGAGCCCACTCAACCACTGCGTCTTGCTCGACAATCCAAAGACAATTGAGAGGCTAGGACTTTGACTCTTTGTCCCAGCCCCTTTTTCTGTTTTTGCTGAGAGGATTTGCTTTGAGAAGCTATAAATGACACTTTCTTGCGACGCTCGCCTTTATTTTACGAATAGTAAGTAAGAGAATAAGAGGAGAATCATAGATGGAAATAGCAAAAATAATTTATCGGCTTTCTTGTCCAGAAGAGCTGGCTAGTTTACCCTAAGATTCCGCGGATTTGGAGCGCTTGGCAAAGAAGAGACAGAAAAAGAAAGGGAGCCAAGATAAGGCTGACAGAAAGAGTGCTTTTGATATACTATAGAGTATGGAAATCAAGGAGAACTTTTATGAACGATAGAAATCAGCAGGAAAACGTGGAAATTTTAGTATCTATGTCCGCAGAAACCTGGCAAAATACGAGTGAGAGACGGCGGTTAGAGAAAATAATCGAGCCGCTTCCTTCCTTACAACTATTTTTGGAGCGTTTTGGTCAGTTTGACCAGTGTCATCAATCCTCTACTAAATCCAACTTAGCCAACAATTTGCAATCACAAAATCTATATGCTGGCTGGGCCTTGACTCAGGGAGAAGTTGCTCTATGCAAATATTTATGGAACTAGTGGTCTTCTCTACTACTTGGTAAGCTGGTTGGGGAATTTATTTTTGGGTCAGCTTATTGTTTTTACTTTTTCCAAGTAGTAGCTTTTGACCTTGGCAGGAAATATATCTCTTCCAGACAATTTCACAAATAACGGTTAGAAGTGGTCTAGCTCGCCAGATTACAATTCTGTTCTATTTGTTTGTGCTGACACTGGGATTTGGCGGAACCTATTCTATTATTTTTTTACTTTTCCATTTATCTTTCGAGTTTGTACCATCTCGTGAAGTACTTACAAGGACGTGTCCGTGATGAGTCTTTTATTCGTTTTGGGATGGTTGGAGCCTTGGCTTTTCTAATCGAGCCAGCTTTTAGTCTGCTCTTTTACTCATTGACGACGCTGTTTTTGCTTCTGTACAATATCGCTGACAAGCGAAAAGCGCGTGGCTTTTATCAATTACTGGCAAGTCTATTAGGTTTTTCTCAGTCTTTTATCCACTGGGCTACTATACAGTTTTGAATGGTTCCTTTGGTGTGGCGATTAGCCAAGTTACTTATGTTCTAGGAGGCTTTTCGTCTCAATAGCAGCATATTTATTAGATCATTTGCTCTATTATGGTTTTGCTTTTTCCTAGGATTAGGTTTTGCGACAGCGTTGATGACGGCTTTTGTTTCTCAAAGAAGAACCAACTGCTGCGCGTGGTATGCGCTTCCATTGGTTTGCTAGGGTCTTCCTATCAGCTTTATTGGAGTTCTAGGCCTGCCAGAGAAGGGCGCTTATCAATTGTTGACAACTCTGCCTTTTGCCTTGCTGTTACTGGCTTTATGGCTGGATACAGGTGGAGACAGGGATGGACATGAAAGACGCCACCGTAAGCCTCACCCAGTGCTTCTAGCTGGAATCGTTATTTGGGTAAGCAACTCTTTCTGCCTTTGTTTGTGATGCTTTATCTCGTAGCTTATCCGTTTGTAAATGAGTATATCTCTATCCAATGGAGTTTCAGCAGAGAGAAATCTAGGCTGCTCAACATATTCGTGAAAAACAGCACTAGTAAGGATAGCATTTATGCTTTTGGGACAATACAGCTAGCCTCTATAAAAAAATCGCAGCGTTTATCAGCTGTTTCTCTATTGAGTCCGTCGCTTTTATACAGGAACGGAGGAAAATCGCATTTTCTTGCGTAATGCTTTTAAACGAGGCAAGTCCAAAAGTTTATTTTAGTTATAAAGATGTGAAAACCTTTTTCGGACGTGAAAAAGAAAAATTTCTCAAGATTATGAAGAAGTAAACCCTAAAACTCAATCACTCAAGCTTTATCAAATCAAGTAAGTAAATCAATATGTTGTGTGTAAAATACAATTTCACCACAACATATTGATTTTTATTTTGGAGTGATATAATGTTTGGTAGATGATTAATTGAGAAGAGGAAGTGTTTGGATGATTTTAAGAGAAGCAAAAATTTGATACAGCGCCTACCATCTCACGCTGAGAAGCGAGATGGCTGAGAGTAGCTTTTGATGTGACTAAGATCTATAAGGCTATGGTAATGAGCGGGCTCAGGACCTTGGTCCCATGACGCCTATGCTGGAAGTTAAGCTCGAAACCATCACAGACCGTGCTGTGGCAGAAATCAGCAGTCGCTTCTGCTAAGTATGTCAAAATCTATGAGATTCAGAACATCGTTGAGTATGAGCTTTTTAAAATGCCAAGGAATATGCCATTGCAGAGAACTACATCACTTACCGCACTCAACGGGATTTTGAGCGCCTCAAAAGCGACTGACATCAACTTTACTATTGACAAGCTTCCTCAACAAAAGATCGTACGGGTGGTCAATGAGAATGCTAATAAAGACAGCGGATGTCTTTCAACACCCAACGGGATTTGACCGCAGGGATTGTCGGCAAGTCCATTGGACTTAAGATGCTGCTGCCCTCATGGCCAATGCCCACCAGAAGGGGGACATCCACTACCGCGATTTG